>Ga0247816_10000563_pt1 | contig 20324 bp, 15 predicted proteins | sample UWRJL209509C1_FD_179930 | JGI IMG/M metagenome (GOLD analysis project Ga0247816, IMG submission 179930) | Plant litter microbial communities from Arlington Agricultural Research Station in Wisconsin, United States - UWRJ-L209-509C-1 | ecosystem: Environmental > Terrestrial > Plant litter >...
TGACATACGGTCCGGACGCCACGGTGAAATCGGCCGTACCGAGCGTGCTCTGCATCGACGCGGGCAGGGCGTCCCGCAGGTCGGCCAGCTGGTCGTCCAGCTTTCCCCACAGGGCGGCGCCGTCATCGGTCATGCCGGCCGGGGTGCCCGACGTCGACGGGCCGAGGTCGTAGAACCCCTGCCCGGGGGCGGTGAAGTCCCGGTTGATTGTGGGCGCGGCGGCCACGTCGTGCCGCACGATGTCGCTGACCACCCCATCGACCGCGCGCGGCAGGGTGGTGGCGAGCACGGCGAGCCCCAGCGTGACCGTGAGGAGCATCACCAGAACGGCGGGGAAGGCGGCGAATGATCGGGTGACCAGCCGGAGGCCGCCCAGGGCGGGTGGTCTCATCGGCTCACCGCCGGTTCGGTGCGGGTGTGTCGCGGGCCGGCGGCCGGCGGGATGCTGCCGGGAGCGCCGCCGTGCCGGAGGCCGGCTCGCAGCCGGCGCAGGTTGATCCCGACGACGAGCAGCGCGGCCGCCGCGAAGACCAGGGTGAAGAGCAGCCAGGGCAGCGCAGCGAACGCCGGCGCCACCGACACGTAACCCCCTGCGCCGGGGATCGCGGCCGCCACGAACGGGCTGACAGCGGCCACCGTGGCGATCACCCCGGCGACGGTGCCGACCGCGACGGCGAAAGCGAGCGTGATCAGCAGCTCCCGGGCTCTGGCCGTGGTCTGCTCGACCGTGGACAGGCCGAGCGCCTGCAACACCGGCAGATGCGGGCGGCGGGTGCGGGCGTCGTTCGTGATGAACGCCGCCAGGGTTATCAAGGCCAGCAGCCCGGCCGCCGCGGCGGCGGTCCAGAAGGAGTTGATCGCGGGCGCGAGCATCGGGGCCGCGGTTTCGGTGCCCGGCGAGGAGATCACCGCGGTGGAGCCGGAGACCCGGCTGACCGCGACCGCGACCGTCTCGGCGGAGCCCGCAGTCGTCGCGGCGGCACCCTCGGAGATCCCGGCGCGTGCCGAGCCGGTGTCGGTGCTGAGCCAGACGTTGCCGGCGAGCACCGGGATACGGCCCTGCCGCAGGGTGGCCGCGTTGACGGCCGCAAGGTCGGCGGTGATGCCGAGACGGGATGCGGCACCCGGGAGGGCGTCGATGATGCCCGTCACCCGGGCATCCACTGCGGCGCCGCTGGTGCCGAAGCCGATGTCCAGGGGGTCGCCGACGGCCAGCTGGAGCCGGGCGGCCACAGCGGCGGTGACGGCGACGGGCATCGGGCCTGGCTCACCCTGCTCATCGGTGGTGATCAGGGTGCGCGACCGGGGGAGCTTCTCGGCCACCTCGAGCGACACCTCCCTGGCCGGGTCGACGGGTGTGGCGACGCCGTCGGTGGTGCTCGCAAAACCATTCGCGAGCAGGACCGGCACCCGGTCGTTGGGCCGGCCGGCGCGTTCAGCTTCGACGGCGAGCATCCGCCATGGTGTGGTGCCGGCCGGCAGAGTTCCGGTTTGTACGGTGCTGTTCGGCAGGTCGGTGCCCGGGCCCGTCACGGCCAACGGAACCCGCGCCAACGACCCGTCGGCATCCGCGACCCAGATGGCCACGGCAAAATCGGCATCGGGTGCGCGGGTGGTCTCGGGAAACGACACCGTGGCTTGCACGCCGGTGGCCGTCTCGGGCAGCAGCAGGCCGGTGTTCGCCGGGGTCGTTCCGCGGAGCGCTTCGGCGAGTTCGGCACCCCGGTCGCCGAGCATCCGGTCGGCGGTTGCGGGGCTCAGGCCCACGAACGGGATCGAGTCCGCGCCGACGCGCACTCGGGTGACCAGGGCGGCGGATGCGTCGCGCACGCCGTCGAGGTCGGCGTAGCGCACGGCGGTGACCGGGTCGGTGTCGGCCGGGGCGGTGCCGTCGGTGCGGAGCGCGATGCCGATGTCGGCGCCGGTGCCCACCAGCTGAGCCTGCGCCTGGGCGCTCTGCCAGGTGGCCGCGATGCCGGTGGCGAAGACTGCGCTGGCGACGGTGATGGCCACGGCGAGGATCGGCACGAGGTGGGCAGCCGCGCGCTGGCCGAGCTGCCGGTCGGCGAGCAGGGCGAGCGCGGAACCGGTGCGAGCCGTGCGGGCGGCGAGGGCGGACGCGAACACGATGAACGCCGCGGTGCCGAGCGCCGCGGTGGCGATCAGCGCCAGGGCCGGGCTGGCGGCGGTGACCAGGTCGGCCCCGCCAGCGGCGACGGGGGAGCCCTGTGCGTGTAGCTGCCAGGTGGTCAGGGCCGCGGCGACGCCGATGACGCCGAACGCGATGGCGAAGCCGGAGAACGACCGGCGCCCGCCCGCGCCGGAGGTGTCGCTGAGCGCGGCGACGGTGAGCACCACGACGCTGACCAGGGCCACAGCCGCGGCGTACGGCGCCGCGAAGCTCGCGCGGCCGAGCGGGTCGGCGCCGGTGGCCACCGCCAGCACGGCCGCCGTGACTGCCACGCCGATCACCCCGGCTGGAACCGCGACCACAAGCGCCTCGCTCACGGCCAGCTGCACGCTCTGGCCGCGGGACAGGCCCCGGGCGCGGAGCAGGGCCGAGGCGACGCCGCGGGAACCGACCAGCACGGTACTCACCTGCAGCAGCGCGACGATCGTGAGCATGCCCACAATGAAGACCGCGGACACCCCGATCGCGGTGGCGCCGCGGCTGGCGGTCTCGATGCGGTTGAGGGTGCCGGCCAAGTCGCCCTCCACCGTCGACGAGGTCTCGGTCAGGTTGGGGGTGGCATCGAGCACGTCGGCCAGCCGTGACAGGCCGGCGACCAGCGCCAGCCGATTGGTGTCGCTGGCCGCGGCCGGAGTGGCGGACAGGGTCCAGACCGCGAACAGTTGGGTGGGTAGCGTGGTGAAGGCGTCCGCCACCACGAACAGGCCGGCGGCGCCGCCGCTTGTGCCGGACGCGGCCGCGGAGTCGGCGAACCAGGCCGGCGCGGTCGGGTCGGTGGCCCGCCAGAGTGCCGCCACCTCAAGGTCGACCGCGGCCGTGTCGGTGCCGACGCTGACCGGGTCGCCGACGGTCAGTCCCAGCGCGGCCGCGGCATCCGCTTGCACCGCCACCGGGGCCGGGCCCGGGTCCTCGGCCGCAGATCCCGTGTTCTCGGCCGGCCAGACGCCGGCGGTGAACTGCACTCGGTCGGCGAGATCGGGCACCTGGGCGAAGATGGCCGTTGCCCCCGCGGTGTTGCCGAGCAGGGGCACGGGCAGGCTGCGGCTCGACCGGGTCACCGTCACGGTGTCAGGCGGCAGTGCGCTCTCGAACAAGGCGGTCGCGGCGGCATCCTGGCTGGCGCTGTCATCGGCCAGGTGGGTGCTGATGCGCACGGCGGCGGACTGGGCCGTGGCGTTCTGCAGGGTGCTCGTGGCGCCGGTCGCGACGCCGTGCTGGATGAGGCCGGCCGTACTGCCGAGGGCGATCACGGCCACGACCACGATGAGGGCCACGGACAGCAGCACCGGCAGCGCGGCCCGCACGCGCAGAGCCACGATGGTCATCGTCGACATCTGCCCCCCGGTCTAGTCCTGTCACCCCACGATTGACGATGTCAACAGCACCATGCTCACCGCAATCGACAGCACTGTCAATTTGATCGCTGGCGGAGCGGTTTGAGGCCCTCACCAGGGGGTCAAAGGTGGGGAGTCGCTAGGGTGGCGCCATGACCAACAACCTCGCGGCATCCACGCACACGTTCTTACCGTCGCGTGATCTCTACCGAAAAGCCGTGCGCCGCGATCTGACCGTCAGCGGCACTCTGCTCGTGTTGATCACCGGTTCCCAGATTGTGGCCGCCCTGTTACGCGTGGCGGTGACCGGCGATTATTGGAACTACGCAGTGGTCGGCCTGTATGTCGCGTTGGCGACCGCCGGCATCGGGTTCTCGATGTACTTCTACCGATCGGTGTTGGCAAACAGCCGGGTTCAGCTCGGCGCCACCTCGCTGGAAGTGACCAACTGGTTCGGCCGCACCCGCACCGTCGCTTATGCCGACGTCGGTACTGTCATCCAGACCCTGGTGCGTCTGCCCGCCGTCACCCTGCCGATGCTGTTCCTGCTCGACCGCGACGGCAAACGCCTGGTCACCCTGTACGGCACCCTGTGGCCCACCGACACGATGATCGCCGTCGGCTCCGCGACCGGGGTGACCCCCACGGTGTTCCCGGCTGCGGTGAGCTACCGCGAGCTGCGCAAGCGCTACCCCAGAGCCATCAGCTGGGTCCGGGCCAACCCGATCCTGCTCGCCGTTATCATCGCCGGCAGCGTTTTCCTGGTCGTCATCGTGGTCATGGTTGTGCTGTTCTCGATGCTGTTGACCACGGTCGGCGGCTAAGCCGTAGCCGGAGGATGGGCGCCGCAGCCGCCCGCGTTCGCGCGGCTGGGAGGACAAAGTACGAAAAAGTAGGGGCCCGCGGCTGATTCCGTCCTAACAACCGCACGTTCTCCTTCCAGCCACACCCAAAATCGGGCGGGCCGGTCGCGGCGGCCGACCGCACCGGTCCTCCACAGGGGGCAGGTTCGGGCGTGTCTCCACAGCTGAGACGGCCGCAAGTCGCGAGCGGATGCCCGCCCACACACTTTCCGCATGGAACTCGGCACCTGGCTCGCCCAGCACGGCGGCATCATGCACTCCGAACAGGCCCTGCGGGCCGGCTTCACCCGGTACGCGATCCGGCGGAGCATCGCCGACGGCGTCTGCGCCCGCATCCGCCGGGACTGGCTGGCCCTGCCGACGGCACCGGGTGACCTGTGCGGGGCGGCCGCGCTCGGCGGCCGGCTGGCCTGCCTCAGCGCAGCCGGGCTGCTGGACCTGTGGCACCTTCCCGACGGGATGACCCACATCAGCGTGCGGGGCAACGCGCGGGTGCCGGCATCCGCCTCGCTGCGGGTGCATTGGAGTACCGGGCCGGTTCCGGTCGGCCGGTTCACCCTGGTGGAACCGGTCGAGAACGCGCTTGTGCACGTGGCCGAGTGCCAACCGTTCGAGAACGCGCTCACGGTCTGGGATTCCGCGCTGAACAAGAGGCTCGTCACAGCGGCCGCGCTCGAGCGCTTGACGTTGCGCAGCGCCGCGGCCAGGGCCGTGCGCGCGGTTGCCTCCGGGCTGGCCGATTCGGGCCTGGAAACCTTGCCGGTGTCTCGGCTCGCCGCCATCGGCATTCGCGTGGCCCAGCAGGTCATGCTCGACGGCCACCGGGTCGACGGTCTGATCGGGGACCGGCTGGTGCTGCAGAGCGACGGGTTCAGCTTCCACTCCACCGCCGACCAGCGCCGGGAAGACATCGCGCACGATCGCCGGCTCGCCCTGCTGGGCTACACGGTCTTGCGGTACGACTACCGGCAGATTCTGTTCGACTGGCCCCGGGTCGAGTCCGAGATCCTGCGGGCCATGGCCCAGGGCCTGCACCTGACCCCGGCGCACGCACGCAAATGAGGAAAACGTGAGGTTGGGAGGACTTCCGTGGCCGGTGAGTCCTTGCAAACTCACTATTTCCCGGTCAGTGGATGCTCCCGGTCAACGGATGCGGCCGGGCCGACCGCGGGACGGCTCGGTAGGCTGGCAGTCGACGTATGGGGGATCGAATGGCGCCACGGGCAACAGCGAGGACGCGAGAGCAGCGCGGCAGCCGGGCATCCGCTCGGCGGTCGGTGATGGCGGTAGGTCTGGCGGTGGCTATGGCCACGATGTTGTCCTCGTGTTCGATCCTCACGTCCCGGCTCGGCGGTTCGGAACCGCCCGCGGAGCCCGGCATCAGCCGCGAAGCCGCCGCGGATCTCCTCAATGCCGTCCCCGGACTCGAGCTCGCCAGCGTCGGCTCGGTGATCTCAGGGATAAGTGCAGAAGTCCTCGTGGAGGTGTATGTCGACGACGAGTCGGCGATCCTGGCCGAGGGCGTGCTGAACTACGTGCTGCGAGTCGGCTGGGCCACCGAGGTGCCTAGCGAGCCCGACTTCCTCAGCCTGACCGTGTGGAGCAACGGCACGAGGCTGGACCTCCAGCCCCAGGTGATGGAACTCACCGGTGCCGCCGCCAACCTGGAATCGGTCGGAGCCATGAGCGCCTACCTCGATTCAGCCGCCGAGTACCTCGGCGAGTGGCCGGGCACCGTTCCCACCCCGCCGGCGGGCTGAACCGTCCGGCGGGCTGTCTAGGCTGTAGCCATGGCCACAGTCATCCTCGTGCGGCACGGCCGCACCACCGCGAACGCCACCGGCATGCTGGCCGGCCGCACCCCCGGCGTCGAACTCGACCAGATCGGGCGGGACCAGGCCGTCGTGGCGGGGGACCGGCTGGCCGGGGTGCCGCTGGTCGGCCTGGTCTCCAGCCCGCTGGAGCGGTGCCGGCAGACCGCGCGGCTGATCCTCGACCGGCAGACCGGCGCACCGGTCACCCCGATCGACGACGCCCTCACCGAGTGCGACTATGGCGACTGGCAGGGCCGAGCCCTGAGCGACCTGGCCACGGAGGCGCTCTGGTCGACGGTGCAGAGTCAACCGTCCGCCGTAACCTTCCCCGGCGGGGAATCGATGGCAACCATGCAGGCCAGGGCGGTCGCCGCCATCCGCCGGCACGACGCCGCCTTCGAGGCCGAGCACGGCCCCGGCGCCGTCTGGGTCGCAGTCAGTCACGGTGACATCATCAAGTCGATCCTGGCGGATGCCTACGGCATGCACCTCGACCTGTTCCAGCGCATCAACGTGGGACCGGCATCCATCTCGATCGTGCAGTACGGCGCCCATCGGCCCACCGTGCACGCCACCAACACCGACTCGGGTGACCTGTCCTGGCTGGCCGGCAACGCCGCGGCGGCCGACGCGCCGGTGGGCGGCGGGGCCGGACATCAGCCCGCGGCCAGTTCGCGCGCCTAAAATACTTCCATGCCCACAATCGTCCACGAGTTCGCCTGGCCCGACCGGGTCGTCGTCGGTACCGTCGGTCTGCCCGGTTCGCGCACGTTCTACCTGCAGGTGCGCACCGGAGCCCAGATCGTCAGCATCGCCCTGGAGAAGGAACAGTCGGCCGTGCTGGCCGAGAAGATCGATGAGATCCTCGACCAACTGCTGAGCACCGAAGGCAACCCGTTCAGCATCCCCACCGGCACCCCGGTGGAACTGGTGGACAACGACCCGCTCGAGCAGCCGGTGCAGGAGGAGTTCCGCACCGGCGCGATGGGGCTGGGCTGGGACCCGTCCACCGTGCAGGTGGTGCTCGAGGCGTACCCGCTGCTGGAAGACACCGACGACGACGACATCGATGCTCTCACCGTCGATCCCGCCGAAATGCTGGTGGTGCGGATGCCCGTTGGCACCGCCCGCGCGTTCGCCAAACGCACCCGCGAGGTCGTCGGCGCCGGCCGGCCGATGTGCCCGTTCTGCGGGAACCCGATCGACGCGGACGGTCACGTCTGCACGCTTCCCAGCGACTGATGCCCCACGACACCGGGCTCGTCGAGGGCGACCTCGAGCTCACCGGGCGCATCCGCACGGCCTCCAACGCCACCTTCGTCGGCAGCATCGGTGACGTCACCGTGGTGTACAAGCCGATCAGGGGCGAAAACCCGCTCTGGGACTTTCCCGACGGCACCCTCGCCCACCGGGAGGCCGCGGCCTACCTGGTCTCGGAGACGTTCGGCTGGAATGTGGTGCCGCGCACCTGGCTGCGCGACGGCCCGCTCGGCCGGGGGATGGTGCAGCTCTGGCAGGACGCCGACCCTGACCAGGCCGCGGTGGCCCTGATCAAGGCGGCAGACCTTCCCGACGTGGGCTGGAAGCACGTGCTCGACGGGTACGACGAGAACGACGAGATGGTCTCCGTCGTGCACGAGGACTCCGCTGTCCTCCGTCGGATGGCGGTGTTCGACGTGATCGTGAACAACGCCGACCGGAAGGGCGACCACATCCTTGCCATGCCCGGCGGGCACCGGCACGGCGTCGACCACGGCCTCACCTTCCACGCCGACCACAAGCTGCGCACCGTGCTCTGGGGTTGGCTGGGCGATCCGCTCACCGGCGAGGAACTCGCCGGTGTCGACCGGGTGCGACAGAGCCTCGGCGGCGACCTCGGTACCGCGCTCGCCGACCTGATCACCCCGGCGGAGTTCGACGCGCTCGGTGACCGCTGCGATCGGTTGCACGCCGACGGCACCTTTCCGGAACCGTCCGGGGAGATGCCGGCCGTTCCCTGGCCGATCTTCTAGGGCTCCCCGCCACACGATGAGAGCCACCCGGCCCGAATGAAGGAGAACACCGTGCAGATGCGACTGGAACTCCTGCCGTTGCCCACGACCGATGTGGAGCGCAGCAAGGCGTTCTACCTGAATCAGGTCGGCTTCACCCTCGACCACGATGTCGAACCGGGCAACGGGATGCGGGTGGTGCAGCTCACCCCGCCCGGATCGGCCTGCTCGATCGTCGTCGGGGTGGGGATCAGCTCTCCCGGCGCGGCACCGGTGCAGAATCTGCATCTCGTGGTCGACGAGCTGGACACCGTGCGGGACACCCTGCTGGGAAACGGTGTCGAGGTGTCAGACATCCAGGACCTGGGCGGGGGAGTGCGGCACGCCTATTTCAGCGACCCCGACGGCAACTCCTGGGTGTTGCAGCAGATCACCCGCTGACCGCCCCCGGGTCGGTGCCGCCGGTGGCCGACAACGTGGGACCCTTGAGACATGGATCTCGAAGTTTCGCCCACGCTCACGATTCCGGCGACGGAGCTCGGCTGGCGATTCTCCCGCTCGTCCGGCCCCGGCGGCCAGCACGTGAACACCTCCGACAGCCGCGTGCAGGTCTCCTGGAACGTCGCGGAGTCCGCCGTGCTCACCGACGACCAGCGGCTCACCCTGCTCGACCGGTTGGACAGCCGGCTGAACTCCGGCGTGCTCACCATGGCCGCGTCCGAACAGCGCTCCCAGCTGCGCAACCGGGAGATCGCGCTGACCAAACTCGCCGAGCTGATCAACGGCGCGCTCGCCCCCGACGGTCCGCGCCGCCGGGCGACCAAACCCACCAAGGGCTCCGGGCGTCGACACCTGGCTGCCAAGCAGCAACGCTCGGCGACGAAGGCCGCACGGCGACCGCCATCCGCTGACTAGGTTCAGCTCGCGCGCACGAACGCGGCCACGGCCGGCGCCAGCCCCGCACCGATCTCGGCCGGTGGACGCTTGGCTCCGCGTACCTCGAACGAATGGTTCGCGTCGGTGACCCAGTGCGCCGACGCGGTACCGAGCCGTTCCAGCACCGGGCTGAGTTCGGCCGACGTGCCGAACGCATCCCGGGTGCCCTGCACGAACAGCATCCTCCGGTCGATGCCGTACAGGTGCGCGTCGCGGGTCTTCTCCGGTTTGCCGGGCGGATGCAGCGGGTAACCGAGAAAGATCAGGCCCGCCGCCGGCATTCCCTCCGCTACCGCCATGGAGGCCATCCGGCCGCCGAACGATTTACCGGCCGCCCAGACCGGTTGGTCGGGGCAGAGTTCACCCGCGGCCGCCATCACCGCCCGCCAGGCGTCGATCGCCTTCGGCGCCCCGTCGGGCAGTTTGCGGCCGGCCTCCCGGTAGGGGAAGTTGAACCGCAGCGTCGCGAGACCGGCCTCGGTCAGCGCCCGGGTGAACCCGACCAGGAACGGGTGGTCGAAGCTGGAGCCGGCGCCCGGCGCCACCACCACCGTCGCGACGGCGTCCGCCGGCCGCTCCAGGGCGGCCGACACGGTTCCGTCACCGACCGTGATGCGCAGATTCTCCATTGGTGTCATTGTCCCATCACGCCGGGCTCCGAGCGGGTCGCCCCGGCGCTTCGGCTGCGTGCTGCCCGGTGTCTGCCCGATCTGCCGGTCAGTGTACGCGGAGCGGCACCGCGACGTCGGTTCCGCCCTCGCGGGTGAGCCGGGCGCCCATGGTGACCATGGTCGGCGCCGGCACGAACCCGCCGGCGAACAGCGCCTCACCCTGCCGGAACCGGGCGGCCCGGTCGAGCATGGCCGGCGGCACGAACCCGAAGATGGTGGCCAGCTCGGCCAGGTCCACCGGCGAGGTCATCTTCATCAGCGCCAGGTTGTCGCACTGGGAGATGATGCTGGGGTGCACCTTCGACGGGCGCTGGGTGGACAGCAGCAGCCAGAGCCCGAACTTGCGGCCCTCCGCCGCGATCTGCACGATCCGTTCCCGCACGGCCACGTGCAGCGGGCTGGTCTGGTCGGGGGAGCAGAAGTTGTGCGCCTCGTCGATCACGATCAACAGTGGACGCCGCTGCTCGCGCTTGTTCCAGAGATCGTCGAGGACCGACAACGCCACGACGAGGGACTCCTCCGGGTAGGCGAAGCCGCCGAGGTCCAACACCGTGGCGTCTGGGCGGGTGTCGAGGATGTCGGTGACCGGCGGCAGCTTCTCGGCCCACACCCTCCAGTCGGTCACCCGGAGGTTCTCGGTGCGGGCCGCGAGACTCTGCGCCGCCGGGGTGCCGACCTCGAGCAGCCGGGCGACCACCGTGGCGGGTTCGATCAGCCCGATGGTCTCCTCCAGGTGCATCAGCAGATTGTGCTCGGCCCGGTCGCTGAGCGGGTCCACCCGCACGACGGCCGCCCGGGAGGGCAGGGACAGGTCGACGAAGCGCACCCGCAGCGCGTCGGGTGGCGGCGACGCCGGGCGCAGAATACGGATGTCCGTGCTCGCCAGGGCGGGTGGGGCATCCGCTGCGGGGTTGGACGGGTGTGGTTGCCGCAGGTGCACGAAGTCGCCGTTGGGGTCGAAGATCACCATCGGCAGCGCCGTGTGGATGAGGAGCTGCTCCAGCACCACACCCAGGGCGTAGGTTTTGCCCGACCCGCTCTGGCCACACCAGAAGGTGTGCCGGTTGAACCGTTGGGCGAGTAACCGGGCCGGGATGTCTTTCGAGGCCAGGAAAGAGCCGATCGGCAATGTCGAGGTGGTGTCTCGGTAGAGCACCTCCGTCGTGCGGGCGTCGGCGGGCTGGATGGTGGCCGAGCCGAACGGGACGGACCGGCCCACGTCGAGGTGCGCGCCGTTGCCGGTGAGGAGGCCCAGGATGCGGCCGGAACCGTGCGGGGCCCCGCCGATGGTGAAGCTGACCTCCTCCACCTGCCCGAGCTGGTCGACCGGACCGGACCGGGTCGGGGCGTGCAGCACGACCAGGCTGCCCGGCTCGACCAGAGCGGTGGCGGTGCCGCTGCCGGTGAACTGGAACCGGCGACCGTCGATGGAGGCCGCCGCGGTCTCCGGCGCCGGCGCATCCGCTTCGCTCATGTCGTGACCTCTCGTCGTCGGGTGGGGTGCGAGGTTCAGCGGCAGCGTAGTGCCGATCCGTCGTTTTGGCCGATGCGGCCTTCTGCGCACGGTCTCTTGAAACAACGGGTGCGACGAACAAGAATTGGCGCATTCCGCCACAACGCGAAAGTGGGGCCGCCATGACCGAATTGACCGTCATTCAACGCTCACCGGATCCCGACCACTCGCACACTCCGCAACGCAATCGCCGGTCGGTCGCCGAGTCCATCCGGGCCCTGGGCCAGACCCGGATCGGTGCCCTGCTGCTGCTGGCCGCCACCGTCGTGGCGGTGATCTGGGCGAACCTGCCGTTCGGCTCGTACCACGAGTTCTGGGACACCCACCTGAGCGTGGGGGTGGCGGACCTGCAGCTGGACTTCACCCTGCACGCCCTGGTGAACGACGCCCTGATGGCGATCTTCTTCTTCACCGTGGGCCTGGAGGTGCGGCGGGAGTTCGCGATCGGCGAGCTCACGAGCTGGTCCCGCGCGGTGGTGCCGATGGTGGCTGCGGTCGCCGGGCTCATCCTGCCGGCCCTCTTGTTCGTGCTGATCAGCTCCGGGTCCGGTCACGAGAACGCCTGGGGAGTGGTGATCTCCACCGACACGGCCTTTCTGGTGGGCGCGCTCGCCCTGATCGGCCCGCGGATGCCCGGCCGGCTGCGCATCTTCTTGCTCGCGCTCGCCGTGGTCGACGACATCGGCGCGCTCCTGATCATCGCCCTGGTCTACACCGCCAACTTCACCCCGCTGCCGCTCGTGGTCGCGGCGCTCGGCCTGGCCGGCGTGTACTTCACCCGGTACCTGCGCGGCGGTCGCGGGCCGGTGTACGCCACCCTGGCGATCATCGTGTGGATGGCCTTCCTCGCCTCCGGCGTGCACCCGACCCTGGCCGGGGTCGCGATCGCGCTGCTGGTGCCGGTCTACCGGCCCAACCGGCGTGACGTGGAACACGCCCTCGACCTGGCCCGCACCTTCCGGCAGTCGCCGAACACCGAATACGCCCGGGCCGCGGCCAACAGCCTGCGCGAGTCGATCTCGATCAACGAACGGCTGCAATCCGCGTACGCCCCCTATGTGGCGTACGTGATCCTGCCCATCTTCGCGCTCGCCAACGCCGGCGTGGTTTTGTCGCCGGAGATTCTGGCCGCGGCCGTGCGGTCGCCGATCACCTGGGGAATCCTGGTGGGGCTGGTCGTGGGCAAGCTGGCCGGGGTGTTCGGCTCGGCCGCCCTCATGCGGCTGACCGGGCTCGGTGAGTTCGGTCCGGGTCTCACCCTCGACCGGGTGCTGGGCGGCGCAGCCCTGTGCGGCATCGGCTTCACCATCTCGTTGTTCATCGTCGACCTCGCCATCGACGACCCGATGGTGCAGAACGAGGCCCGGGTCGGTGTGCTCGCGGCATCCGTTGTGGCCTTCGGCCTGGCCACGCTGATCTTCCGGCTGTCCGACGCCGCGCACCCGCCGACGGCGTCGGGTCGCACCCTCTTACGCCCGGTCGACCCGACCCGAGACCACATCTTCGGGCCGCTCGACGCGCCGTTCACGATCGTGGAGTACGGCGATTTCCAGTGCGGTTTCTGCCTCAAGGCCACCGGCTCGGTCGAGGAGGTGCACCGCGAGTTCGGCGACCGGTTGCGCTACGTGTGGCGGCACGCGCCGCTCACCCGGTTCCACCCCAACGCCCTCGCCGGCGCCGAAGCATCCGAAGCGGCCGCCCGGCAGGGCAAGTTCTTCGAGTTCGAACGCAGCCTGTTCGCCGACCAGGAGCACCAGCTGCCGTCGGACATCCTTCGTCGGGCGCAGGAGCTGGGCCTGGACCTGGAACGGTTCACCGCCGATCTGGAATCGGCCGAGGTGACCGCCCGGGTGCGCGACGACATGCTGGATGCCGAGGCGATGGACGTGACCGCCGTGCCGACGTTCTTCATCAACGGGCATCGGCACACCGGGCCGTTCGACGCGCAATCCCTCATCCGCGCCCTCGAAAGCGCCCCGCCCGCCGTGCCGGCGCGCCCCTGACCCTGCCGGTCAGGCGGGCGGATGGTCGGCGTCGGCCTCCAGAGGCGGCGGCCGGCGGCGCCAGAGACGTTCGACGAACTTCGCCGCCTCGCCGAGCAGCAGCAGGAGCACCGCCGGCACCAGGCAGAGCAGCCACTGGCCGCCGGTGAGCGGCACCGTGCCGAACAGATCCTGCAACACCCGTAGCTGGGTGATCAGCATCGACCCCAGCACGGCCCACCCGAACGCCCAGAGCAGGCGCGGGTTCGACGCCGTGGCCGGCCCGAATGCGCTCTCGGCTGGGTACCGCAGGTTGAGGGCCACGCTGATGTTCATCAGCGCCAGACCCACCACCGCCAGGGTCTGCCCCACCTCGAGCGAGCCGAAGCTGGCCTTGCCGATCTGCACCAGCACCAGGGTGGCCGCCGCCATGTACACCCCGGTGATCAGCAATCGCACCATCATCGACCGCACGATGATGGGCTGCCGCGCCGGCCGGGGCGGCCGGTCCATGATGCCGGGGGTGGAGAGATCCAGGCCCATCACGGCGCCGATCGGCGCAACCACGGCCAGGTGGATCCACAGCACCTGGGCGGGGCTGAGCAGCGCGGTGCCCGCGATCGCGAACACCGACGAACCGATGAAGGCGAGGATGAACATGAACAGGTTGGCCACCTGAATCCGGATGAACTTCTGCAGATTGTCGTAGACCAGCCGGCCCTGTTCCACGGCGGCGATGATGGTGGCGAAGTTGTCGTCGGCGAGCACCATCTTCGCGGCGCCCTTCGCCACGTCCGTGCCGGTGATGCCCATCGCGATGCCGATGTCGGCGGCGGCGATGGCGGGGGCGTCGTTCACCCCGTCGCCGGTCATCGCCACCACGTTGCCGGTGCGTTTGAGCACCTCGACCAGCCGCACCTTGTGCTCGGGTGCCACCCGCGCGATCACGCCGATGCCGTCGACCTGGTACTCGGCCTCCTCGTCGGTCATCGCCGCGAACTCGGCGCCGGTCACCGCCCGGCCCTGGATGCCCAGCTCGTCGGCGATCGCCGCTGCCGTCACCGCATGGTCACCGGTGATCATCCGCACCCGGATGCCCGCCCGCCCCGCCGCCTGGATGGCCGCGACCGCTTCGGTGCGGGGCGGGTCGACCTCGCCGATCAGCGCGGTGAGTTCGAGGTCGTGCATCAGGGCCATCAGATCACCGGCGGGATCGAACCCGACCGGGTCGAACTCGCGTTGCGCGAGGGCCAACACCCGCCGGCCCTGCCCGGCGATGCGCTCGTTCTCGGCAACGACCAGCGCCCGGGCGTCATCGGTGAGCGGTTCGGCGTGCTCGCGCGACAGCCGGGCCGAGGTCGATCGGTCCAGGAGCACGTCGGGGGCACCCTTGACGTACGCCCGCACCACCTGGCGGCCCTCACCGGCGGGCATGAGGTGGAAGGTCGCCATGAACTTGTAGTCGGAATCGAACGGCACCGACGCCACCCGCGGGTGGCTCAGCCGGAACTCGCGCACGTCGACGCCGCCCTTCTGGGCGAGCACGAACAGGGCCGCCTCGGTGGGGTCGCCGATCACCTCGCCGTGGTCGATGTCAGAGTCGTTGCAGAGCGCGCAGGAGAACATCACGTAGTCCAGATCGGGTTCGGCTTCCCCGGCGGTGCGCTGCACCTGACCGTCGAAGGCGTAGCCCTCACCGGTGACCGTGTACCGGTGCTGCACGGTGCTGATCTCCCGCACCGTCATCTGGTTCAACGTCAGCGTCCCGGTCTTGTCGGAGTTGATCGCGGAGGTGGACCCCAGCGTCTCCACCGCGGGCAGCACCTTCATGATGGCGTTCTGCTTGGCCATGTTCACCGACCCGACCGACAGGATGGTGGTCACCACAGCCGGTAGCGCGTCGGGGATCGACCCCACGGCGAGCGCCACCCCGATGCCGAACAACACGGTGAACGATTCGCCCTGGATCAGGCCGAGCACCACGATCACCAGGAAGGCGAACAGGGCCGCGAAGATGATGAACAGGGTCAGCCGGTCCACCTGCTTGGTGAGCGGGGTCTTCTCCACCTTCTGGTCGGCGAGCAGGTGGGCGATCTGCCCCACCTCGGAGTCCATCCCCGTGGTGGTCACGAGAATCTCGCCGTGCCCGCGGGTGACGTTGGTGTTCATGAACGCCATGTTGTGCCGGTCGCCGAGGGTGACGTCGGCCCGGTCGATGACCTGGGTGTCCTTGTCCACCGGAACGCTCTCCCCGGTCAGCGCGCCCTCCTCGATCTGCAACGTCGCCGCCTCGAGCAGCCGGCCGTCGGCGGGCACCCGGTCACCGGCATCCACCACCACGATGTCGCCGGGCACGATCTCCTCGGCGGCGACCTCGGAGATATGCCCGTCCCGGCGCACCTTGGCCTGCACCTTCATCATGCTGTCCAGCGCCGCCGCGGCCGCCTCGGCCTTGCTCTCCTGGTGGTAGCCCAGCCAGGCGTTCAACAGGGTCAGCAGGGCCAGGCCGATGGCGGTGCCGACCTCGCCGATCAGCAGGCTCACCCCGGCGGCGACCACCAGCACGATCTGCATGTAATCGCGGTAGTGCTTGAGAAACCGTCGCCAGGTGGGTTCCGGCGGGGCCGCGGCGAGAGTGTTCGGGCCGAACCGGGTCATCCGTTTCGGTGCCTCGGCCGCGCTCAGACCCCAGGTGGTGTCCACGCCCAGTTTCTCGGCCACCTCGACCGCGGGCAGGGTGTACCAGGGGGCGTCGGCCGCGGCCGGCCCAGCGGATGCCCGAGAGCTGTCGGTCATGAGCACAGTGTCGTCCCGGCGTGGGGCCGGGTCAACGGAGCGCAGCCGGCGACGTCAGAGGGTTGCCGCCGGGAGGCTGCGCGCGTACGGTCAGCACCGGCACGTCCCCGGCCGGCAAGGAAAGGCTTGTCGTCATGCACACCGTCCTGGCGCGTTACGGTCAGTTCGCGGCCACGCACGCGTGGCGAGTACTGATGGTCTGTCTCGCGGCGATCGCGCTCGTCGCCGGGTTCGGCCTCAGCCTCGGCCAGGCCACCGACGACACCGTCAACCTGCCGAACAGTGAGAGCACCGACGCGCAGAACCTGCTCGAGTCGGCGTTCCCCGACAGCGCGAAAGGTTCCGGCACCATCGTGTTCTCCGGTGACGCCGGGGCGTTCTCGTCATCCGACGGCACCGCGGCCCTGCAGAGCATCGCCACCAGCATCGCCGCCGACAAGCACGTCACCCAGGCGGTGCTGCTGCCCACCGCGATCAGCTCCGACGGCAGCGTGGCCTATCTCACCGTCTCGTTCGACGTGGTGACCCGGGAGATCACCCCCGCGATCGCCCAACCCGTTCTCGATACCGCCGTCTCCGGCGCCCCGGACGGGGTCAGCGTGCTGCCCGGCGGTCAGATCGCCACCACGCTCGCCGCCGAACCCACCCACGGTGCTGAGCTGATCGGGCTGGTCGCGGCGGCGATCATCCTGCTGATCTCGCTCGGCACCGTCGTGGCGATGGCGCTGCCGATCGGCTCGGCCCTGATCGGTCTGTTGTTCGGGCTCGGCGCGATCGCCCTGCTCAGCCACCTCTCCGCCATCCCCAGCGTGTCCGGCACCATCGCGGCGATGCTCAGTCTCGGTGTCGGCCTGGACTACTCCCTGTTTGTGCTCACCCGGTTCCGCACCGTAAGGGCCACCGGTGTGCCCGTGCCGCAGGCGGTCGGCAAGGCGATGGCCAGTTCGGGGTCTGCGGTGCTCTTCGCCGGGGTCACCGTGATGATCGCCCTGGCCGGGCTGGTGCTCGCCGGGGTGCCGTACCTCAACTCGTTGGCCTGGGTGGCGGCGGCCGGGGTGGCGTGCGCGATGCTCACCTGCCTGCTGGTGCTGCCCGCCGTGCTGGGGCTGATCGGCGACGGGGTGGAACGCCTGGCCGTGCCCGGGCGCCGAGGTAGGGCATCCGCTGCCGACCGGCCGGGTTTCTGGCTGCGGCTGGGCGGCGCCACCTCGAAGCGACCGTGGTGGTCACTCGTCGGTAGCGTGCTGGTGCTCGGCGTGCTGGCGTTCCCGGCGACCTCGCTGCAACTGGGCCAGACGGATGCCGGCAACGCGCCGACCAGTCAGGTCACCCGGCAAAGCTACGACGTGCTCAGCGACGCGTTCGGGCCGGGCGTGAACGGGCCGCTGCTGGTGATCGCCGCGCTGCCCACCCCGGAGCCCAGCGGTCAGGGTGTGACCCCCGACCCGGCCGAGGCGGCCATCACCACCGCCCTGACCGGTACGACCGGGGTGGACACGGTGGCGGGACCCAGCGTGAGCACCGACGGCACCGCCGTGCAGTGGACGGTGATCCCCAGCACGGCGCCGAGCGACCCGAAGACCGAAACGCTGGTCACGCACCTGCGCAACACCGTGCTGCCCGGCGCGGCCGGTGACCTCGACCCGCTGGTGGGCGGGCAGACCGCCGCGAAGGCCGACTTCGCCGTGATCATCGGCAATAGTCTGGTGCCGGTGATCCTCGCCGTCATCGCCGCGAGCGCCGTGCTGCTGTTCTTCGCCTTCCGGTCGCTCTTGATCCCGCTCACGGCTGCGGTGATGAACGTGGTGTCGATCCTGGCCGCGTACGGGGTGCTGGTGTTCGTCTTCCAGGAGGGCAACGGCATCCAGCTCACCGGTCTGGACGCGGCGATTCCGATCGAGGCCTACGTGCCGCTGCTTCTGTTCGCCGTTCTGTTCGGCCTGTCGATGGACTACCAGGTGTTCCTGCTCAGCTCGGTGCAGGAGGGCTGGCATTCGTTCCACGACAACCGCCGCGCCGTCGTGGCCGGCATCGGCAGCACCGGCCGGGTGATCACCTCCGCGGCGCTGATCATGGTGAGCGTGTTCGTCTCGTTTGTGCCCAATCCCGACCCGGTGGTGAAGATGTTCGGGGTGGGCCTGGCCGCCGCGGTACTGGTGGACGCCACCATCGTGCGCGCCCTGCTGGTACCGGCGGTGATGACGGTGCTCGGCCGGGCCAACTGGTGGCTGCCCGGCTGGCTCGACAAGCGGATGCCGAATCTCACCATCGAGGGCTGAGCCGGCTCGGCCGCAGCGCCGGCACGCCGGAGCGCGGCGGGGCCCCGTACGATCGGGGGATGCCCCCGCGTTCGCCCCTGCCACAGCGTCACGGCCTCGACGCCGCGTGGGTGTGCACGCCCGAACGGGACCGGCCTGGCCGCAGGGCGCCGACCTGGCCGACCATGGCCGCCTGGCTGGAGGAGCGGCTGGGCGAGTTCGTGCAAGTGGCCGGGTTTCTGGCCGACGGCCGGTTCGTCTACGAGACCGGGCTGCCCGTCGCCGGGACGGACCCGTACCGGCCGACCACCTTCGTCTGGTTCCACCGGGACCTGGCCGACGAACCCGTCGTGCCGGGGGACATCCACCTGGTGTATCGGGACGACCGGCTCGTGGTGATCGACAAGCCGCCGTTCCTCTCCAGCATCCCGCGCGGCCGGCACGTGCTGCAGAGCGTGGTGGTGCGGCTGCGCGCCGAGCTGGGGCTGCCCGAGCTGTCGCCATTGCACCGGCTGGACCGGATCACCAGCGGGCTGCTGGTGCTCGCCACCGAACGGCGCTGGCGGGGCGCCTACCAGTCGCTGTTCCAGCGCGGCGAGGTGACCAAGGTGTACCGAGCGATGGCGCCGCTCGCGCCCCAGCTCGACCTGCCCGTCACCGTGCGCAACCACCTGCGCACCCGGCCCGGCCAGTGGCAGGGCGAGGTGGCGCCCGACGCGCCGGTGAACGCCGAGTCGCTGATCGAACGGGTGGGGGAGCACCACGGTGCACACTGGCCGGCGGGGCTGTACCGGTTGAGCCCGCGCACCGGGCGCACCCACCAGTTGCGGCTGCACATGCTGGGGCTGGGCATCCCGATTCTCGACGACCCGCTCTACCCCGTGATGACGGAGGTCTCGGTGCACGACTTCTCCCGCCCACTGCAGCTGCTGGCCAGCGACCTGGCTTTCACCGACCCGATCGACGGGTCGGCCCGCGCGTTCGAGAGCGTGCGCCGGCTGCCGCTGGCCGCCGAACCCACCCCCTGACTCGCCCGGTTTTGCTAGTGCGGCGGCCTCGCCGACTAGCAAAAGTGGGCCAGTCCAGCGACGGATGGCCGAAGCGTGCCTACACTGTCGGCATGGCAGCGCAGCCCGACGATCACGACCGTGCACTCGATCGGGCGCACGCCCACGCGACGGAGTGGTTACGCTCCCTGCCGACCCGGCCGGTCGGGCCGCGTCACACGGCAGATGAGCTGCTGGCCGACGTGGCGTTCCCGCTGCAGGAGCAGCCACTGGATGCCGCCGCCGTCGTCGACGAGCTGGCCCGGCTGGCGGAACCCGGGCTGATGGCGATGCCGTCCGGCCGGTTCTTCGGCTGGGTGATCGGCGGCACGTTGCCGGCGTCGTTGGGCGCGGACTGGCTGGTCAGCGCCTGGGACCAGAACGCGGCCATGCGGTACGCCACCCCGGCGACCGCGGCGATCGAGGAGGCGGCGGGCGGCTGGTTGCTCGACCTGCTCGGCCTGCCGCCCGGCTGCGACGTGGGGTTCACCACCGGGGCGACCGGGTCGAACTTCGTCGGCCTGGCGGCCGCGCGGCAGTGGGTGCTCGCCCAGGCGGGCTGGGATGTGGCGGAGAATGGGCTGAACGGGGCGCCCCGCTTGACCGTGTTCGTGGGCGCCGACGGGCACGCATCCGTTGACCTGGCGCTGCGCTACCTGGGCCTGGGCAGACCGGTCGTGGTCGCGGCCGACGCGCAGGGGCGGATGCTGGCCGGCGACCTGGCCGACCAGATGGACGCCGCTCCCGGCCCGGCGATCGTGTGCCTGCAGGCCGGCAATCTGCACTCGGGGGCCAGCGACCCGCTGGCCGAGGCGGCCCGGGTCGCTCACGACCGGGGTGCCTGGGTGCACGTGGACGGGGCGTTCGGGCTGTGGGCGGCGGCGAGTCCCCGGCACCGGCAGTTGGTGGCCGGGGTGGAAAGCTGTGAT
>Ga0247816_10000564_pt1 | contig 20306 bp, 24 predicted proteins | sample UWRJL209509C1_FD_179930 | JGI IMG/M metagenome (GOLD analysis project Ga0247816, IMG submission 179930) | Plant litter microbial communities from Arlington Agricultural Research Station in Wisconsin, United States - UWRJ-L209-509C-1 | ecosystem: Environmental > Terrestrial > Plant litter >...
CGCACCATGCATGCCTCCTCCATGTTTCCCACCACCTGGGGACATACCACCCCCCATTCCGGCTCCATGCATACCACCTCCACGCATGCCGCCTTCAGGTTGACTTTTACCGTCGTGATGTTCCATAGGCCGACCCGCAGTATTTATTTTAAGATTATAGGCTATGGCCTTAACTTTAAGAATGCGCACATTCCCAGTAAGAGTAAGCTAAGCACTAATTTGCTGGCCATACCATATAGCAGTATTTTAACTTTCTGCCAATCAAAATTACTGGATTAACAAGATGATTTTTTTATATTAACATATTTTAACGGATGACTTTGTACGATTTAATAATTACTATTAAATTGAATGCCTGCCAACTGTTATTTGTCGGAAAATGGAATAATAATGCGACATTTGGATACCAATGTTACAAAAAGTAGGGGCTGCATATAAAGAATCATTTTCTGGTTTAAGCCGGGAGAGTTGGGTATTAAGCATAGTAATGTTTATTAACAGGAGCAGTAGTATGGCTGTCCCGTTTATGAGCCTTTATATGACACAATATCTGGACAGACCTACATCGGATGCGGGAATAATTATTTCCTTGTTCGGCATTGGGTCTATTGCCGGTGCTTTGGTAGGGGGTAAGCTTACTGATATGATTGGATTCAGGTCTGTGCAAATTTTTTCATCTATAATTGGAGGTGCTTTTTTTATCCTCTATTCAACGATCACCCATTTTGAATCGCTTTGTATATTTACGCTCCTGATCAGTTTTTTTTCTGAGGCCTTTCGCCCGGCAAATTATGCGGCGATCTCTACTTATGCGGCTCCTGGTACCGAAACCAGGTCATTTTCGCTGAACCGACTGGCTACGAATATGGGCTTTGCAATTGGAATTAGTGCAGGCGGCATGGTGGCTTCTTTCAGTTATCCTATGCTTTTTATTTTAGATGGTGCAGTAAGTATTCTATCTGGCATCGCGATATTGGTTTTTTTGCCTGTGGTGAAACGTCCAGTTAAAGCGGTTACAAATACCGTTAAAGAGGAGGTGGCCGCTGTACGTATGCCGTGGCAGGATCCTCTCTTTGTAAAGTTCCTGCTCCTTACGATAATGTTAACGATATGTTTCTTTCTAATGTTCAGGGTAGTGCCTCTTTTTTTTAAAGAAGTTTGGCATATTGATGAATTCTGGATTGGAAGCATTCTTGGTTTAAACGGATTGATAATCGCACTTTTTGAAATGATATTGATCAATCATATAGAATTCCGTCGTTCTCCGATCAGGCACATTGTTACCGGCGTGTTATTGATTGCCTGTGCATATGGTGTACTGATGATTCCGGGGATACATGTGATTGTGATTGCTGTGAGTTGTGTAATACTTTTTACGATTGGGGAAATGTATGCGCTTCCGTTTATCAACACATTTGTAATGAGCCGCACGAACGACAATAACAGGGGACAATATGCGGCTGGTTATACCTTAAGCTGGTCTGTACCGCAGGTAATTGGTCCACCAGCAGGCTTTTACCTGGCAGAAAAATTTGGTTATAACTGGCTCTGGATAGACCTGATCATATTGCTGATGGCTTGTGGTTTGGGTTTCAGGTTGTTGGAAAAGAGTATGGACTAAATGCAACATGCATCAATCCATTGAGGCTATATTCCTGATTACTGTATCTAGTTCTTTAGCACTTTCATTAATCATACTGATCATAACCTTTAAGTCGCCATCCATTTCCATTTGATTAAGGACAAGGCTCAGGCCCATTATATTTGCGATTGGTTTCCTGACAACATGAGACTGTATATAATTAATCTGCGATAATGTGTATTTTGTTTTGACGAGCGATTCACTTACCTCTTTCAGCTCAGTACTGGCCTTCATTAATTCTGTGATGTCATGTCCGATACAAAACATCCCGGAAGGTGACTGGTGCTCATCGAACATAGCTTTGTATTCCCAATGCGTAATTACGAAGCCGCCTTTACCATCATGCTTTCTAACAATGGCCGGGAATACTTTTGTTGGATTGGCGAATGCAAGTTCAGATACTTTCCTGCAGATATCAAGATCATCGGGATGCATTGTCACTGAATAATGCTGTCCTACCAGATCGCCATGAATGTTTTTAAAGATTCTTTGATAGCGCTTGTTAACATAGGTGTAATTGCTATCCATGCCCACAGCGATTAAATAGAATATGGCAGAATTATCCAATAATTTTCTGGTTTCCTGATATTCATGCATATAGTATCCCTTCCTTTAACATTAATAAGAATCAAACAGATCTAATATAGAAAAAGTTTGATGTTGGTGGAAACGAATCGTGATGTTACAAAAGAAATATTATTCTTTGGGCTGATAAAACAGATTTCTTAGGATTAAAAATATAACGAACAAGCCCAGCATAACAATCATTAATTCTGATAAACCAACATTTACGCCGCCTACCATAAAGAGAAATCTATTCATAAATCGGATGTTTAAAGGAATGAATTTTATCCCTTTAGTGTCAATGTAGGGATTATCATTTTAATCCTGTCCTTATTTTTAATCTTTAACCAAACAATCCTGCCTTTCATTCCTTTTTACAGTATAGATTTCTAAAGTATTAAATTATGGACAGATTAGTGATAGAGTCAATATTAGCGAATGTTGATGAAATATATTTATCAGAAGACAGTGAAAAGGCAGAGCTTAACCCATCCATTATACTTGGATTTAAAGCGGGTAATGTAGATCAAGTGATTCATGCATTTCATGCACTGAAAAGTGTAACACAAGATAAAGAAGTTGAATTGGTGATCTGCAGAACTTTGGTTTCTGGGATATATGACCTGGAAATTAAAACGCCTGCCCTGGATGAGCCGGTGAGGATATTGAATAAAGCAATATCCAATGAGTTGCTGGAACAGATAGAGGGACAGCTTGAAAAGAGTAAAACGATCGTGCTGGGAACGAATGTGTCTGAAGAGGACAACTGGATTATTCTGAATACAGCCCAGGTAAAGGAGTGCTCTGTGAAGGAAAGTTAATTACACTGCATGGATAGGTAATGCTGCAGATCCATGCAGTTCAGTATTTCTTATGGGAGCAAGACACAAAAAAAGCCCCGGACGGAGCTTCTAAAAGGATTTTGAGGTTCTAGAAAGTGAAATCGTCATTCTGACTTTTTCCTGTTCCTTCATGGTTCTCAGAATACTCATAGCGTTTCTCAACTACATCCTGGTGATTTTTGATATAATCAACCGTTTCGTTTAGTCCTTCAGCAAATTTCTCAAAATCTTCTTTATACAGAAAGATTTTATGTTTGACAAATACACCGTCTTCCAGTCTTTTTTTACTTTCAGTTAGGGTCAGGTAGTAATCACCCGAGCGTGTAGCTTTCACGTCGAAAAAATATGTTCTTTTACCGGCCCTTACTTTTTTAGAAAAAACCTCTTCTCTCTCTTTGTTGTCGAATTCTCCCATGTTTGGTATTGCTGTTGGTTTTTGGTTCGGGTAAATATAAACTATTAATTAGTAAAGATCAATACTGAAATCAAAGAGATTTATTTTCTTCTTCCAATAACTGGTTTTGATACATTTCTTCATATATACCATGCAGGTTAATGAGTTCATCGTGAGTTCCCTGCTCTGCAATATGCCCTTCCTCCAAAACAATAATCCTGTCTGCCCTTTTGATGGTTGATATCCTGTGTGCAATTAATATGCAGGTCTTTCCTTTCATGACATTTCCGAGATTAGTAAGGATTTCCTCCTCGGTGCGGGTATCAACTGCCGAAAGGCAATCATCAAAGACCAAAATTTTCGGTTCTTTTATCAATGCCCGTGCTATAGATACACGCTGTTTCTGCCCTCCTGAAAGTGTGATGCCCCGCTCACCGAGCATGGTTTCAAATTTTAGTTCGAAATTGATAATGTTTTGATAAACTGCCGCATTTTTGGCGGCGTTTTCGATTTGATTTTCAGTGACCTCATCCAGGCCGAAAGCAATATTGTTCCTGATGCTATCTGAGAAAAGAAATACCTCCTGTGGCACGAAACCCACCTGACTGCGGAAAGAATTCAGGTTGAGCCGGGTAAGTGCTTTGCCATCAATAGATATATCGCCGGAATCTGCATCATACATCCGCATGAGGAGATTGGCCAGAGTCGATTTACCAGATCCCGTACGGCCAATTACGGCAACAAATTGTCCTGCTTTGATTTCAAAGCTCACGTCTTTAAGGGCTTCGATGCCCGTATCCTGATAAGTGAAGTTTACATGCTTAAACTGAATATTTCCCTGTAGTTCCCCTGCTTGGATAGTGCCTGAACGTATATCTGGCTGAAGTTCAAGAAACTCGTTGATCCTTTTCTGGGAGGCAGAAGCCCGTTGAATTAGCGTAGTTACCCAGCCGAGCATGGTGACCGGAAAGGTTAGCTGGTTCACATAGACAATAAATTCTGCAATATTACCTGCTGTAATTGAACCATCAAGCACCTGCTCTCCACCTATATATACTGTTAAAATTGTGCTGAGTCCTACGAGTAGCAACATAGTAGGGTAAAATAGTGCCTGTACACGAACCAGGCTCATGGCATTCCATTTATAAGCGTCACTTTCCTGTGCAAATATTTTCCGCGTATAATCTTCCCGGACATAAGACTTGATCACGCGGATACCGGAAACCCTCTCTTGTACAAAACTGGACAGGCGCGAAAGCTGTTCCTGTATCTGCTCGCTTTTATGGTTGATCTGCGTATTTACAAAGTAAATGATTACCACCAATACCGGCATGGGGAGAAGGCAATATGTAGCGAGTCGGGGATTTACCGCATACATGGAAGAGATAATCAGTACAAATAAGACCAGGGTGTTAATGGCGTACATAATTGCAGGGCCAACATACATTCTTACCCTGTTTACATCCTCAGTAGCCCTGTTCATCAGGTCGCCCGTATTGTTGCGGCGGTAAAAGCCCAGACTCAATTCCTGATAATGTGCGTAGATTTCATTTTTCATGTCAAACTCAATATGTCTTGACATTAATATTAAGGTCTGGCGCATAAAAAACAGAAACAGGCCCCTGATCAAATAGAGAACTAATACCAGTCCGCCGAAATATAGTAAGCTGTAACTAAATATATCATAGATGATCTGTTGCCTTTCGAAACCGGCGAACAAACTGTATATCTGTATGTTTTCGGTGATCAGGTTAAAAGCATGGCCAATAACCTGCGCAGGGATTACACCAAAGATGTTTGAGATGATCACAAAGAACACACCCGGCACGATCCACCATTTATATTTATAGAAGTATTTATTTAAAAAAAGAAGGTGTTTCATGCAGCGGCAAAGTTAGCCATTTGAGGAGGGTATTTTAAAACTGTTTGGTTAAAACAATGTAATTAATCTTTTTTATCCTTAGTTTTGCGGAAGTCTGATAAACGAAATCATATGTCTGGTAAGGGTTCTGTCGTTACTTCAATTTTAGATCAACTAAGTGCATTTGGGCATAAAAAAGTAGTCTATTGCAGTGATCCGGATACGGGATTAAAAGCGATAATTGCTATTCATGATACCACACTCGGCCCTGCTTTGGGTGGTACAAGAATGTGGAATTACGCTACCGAAACAGAAGCACTTGAAGATGTATTGCGTTTATCACGCAGTATGACTTATAAATCAGCCATTACGGGGCTGAACCTCGGTGGAGGAAAGGCCGTCATTATCGGTGATTCGCGCAAAGGTAAGTCGGAGGCAATGATGCGCAGCTTTGGCCGTTTTATTAAAAACCTCAATGGTGAGTTTATTACTGCTGAGGATGTTGGTACCACAACCAGGGATATGGAATATATCAGCATGGAAACCACGCATGTAACCGGGGTACCTGAGTCGATAGGAGGAATGGGCGATCCGTCACCTACTACGGCTAAAGGGATTTTTCTGGGAATAAAAGCTTGTGTAAAGGAAGTTTTTGGAACAGATATGCTTGCCGGACGTTCTGTAGTTGTACAGGGTATTGGCAACGTTGGCGAACATTTGGTGGAATTGCTGAGAAAGGAAAACGTGGAAGTTTTTGTAAGTGACATCAATGAAGAACGCTTGCACCAGGTGGCCAGGAAATATAAGGCTAAACCTGTGGAAGCGGATAAGATTTTTGGCCTTGATGTGGATATTTATGCACCGTGTGCTTTAGGTGCCACAGTCAACGATAGAACTATCCCAAAGATGAAATTTGCAATTATTGCTGGTTCTGCAAATAACCAGCTTGAAGATGAGCAGGTACATGGGCAATTGTTGTTGGAGAAAAACATTTTGTTTGCTCCTGATTACCTCATCAATGCCGGAGGCCTCATCAATTGTTATTCTGAACTGACAGGGTATGGGAAAAAGCGTACCATGCAATTGACAGAAAATATATATGACGCTACACGTAACGTGATTAAACTGTCTAAGACAGAAAATATACCTACTATACTGGCTGCAAACCGTATAGCCGAACAACGAATAATTGATATCAAGAAAATAAAATCATCATTTTAATAACCGGTAATTTACCAACTCGTTCTTACATTCATGTTAAATAGAAGGCACTTAAGAATTAAAGCCCTGCAAAACATTTTTGCGTGGCAAATGACTGAAAAAAAGGATCTACTTTCTGCTAAGAAAGAATTGATGCTCAGTATTGATAATGTTTACGAAATGTATGTCAGGATGCTGGCACTACTTTCTGAAATTACCGAATACACTGAGATTGACGCTATAGAAAGGGCAAATAAGCACTTTCCAACTGCAGATGACCTGAATCCAAATAAAAAGTTATTGACAAACAGGTTTATTGTCCTGCTGCAGAAGAATCCTGAGTTTAAACAGGCAGTAAATAAATACCAGATCAACTGGCATGCTGACCCTGAGTTTATTAAAACAATTTATAATAAGCTGAAAGCTACTCCTGAATATGCGGCCTATCTGGCTGATGCAGACGATAGTCTGGAAGGATCAAAAGAGATTATCAAATTTATTTTCAGGAAGATTATTCTTAAAAGCCAGAATATTATTCAGGCTTTTGAAGATAAGTTTATCAACTGGTCTGTAGATAAAGAGGTAATGCAGGGGATGGTGGCCAAAACGCTGAAAAACTTTACATCTGAAGACCCACTGAAAAATAAACTGACACCGATCAGTGCCGATTGGAAAGAGGATGGCAAATTTGTAGAAGACCTGTTTGTTTATACGCTGAAAAATAACAATGAATACCAGGCATTAATTGCCGAGCGTACTAAAAACTGGGAGTCTGAACGTATTGCCCTGATGGACACGATCCTGATGAAGATGGCCATCTGCGAGCTAATGAATTTCCCTTCTATCCCGGTGAAAGTGACTATAAACGAATATCTTGACTTGTCGAAAGATTACAGTACTCCGAAAAGTAATTCGTTTATTAACGGTATATTGGACAAAATTTTAAGTGACCTGAAGCGTACAAATAGCATTAAAAAAATAGGTCGCGGATTAATAGAAGAATAGTATGAAAAAAATATTTGTGCTGATACTTGCTGCCGCTTCATTCGCCGCATGTCAGCAATCAAAATCATCAGAAACAACCGATAGTACTGTAAACGCCGTACCTGTAATTGCTGCTGCGGATGCAGGTGTGATCAGCTTTGAAAGCGGAATGTACAACTTCGGGAAGATCAATCAGGGGGATAAAGTTAAACATGAATTCAAATTCAAGAACACTGGAAAAAGCCCACTAATTATAACTGATGCAACCGCTACCTGCGGATGTACCATACCAGAAATTCCGAAAGCACCAGTTCAGCCCGGCGAAAGCGCGGTGATCAATGTTGTATTTAACAGTGCCGGAAAAATGGGAATGCAGGACAAAATAGTTACCATTACATCAAATGGAAATCCGTCTACTACGGAAGTTCATCTGATTGGTGAAGTAAAAGAACCTACTTCATTATAACATTTAATAATACACAAAACAAATATGACATCTACAGTAATTTTACAAGCTGCCGGCGGAAGCAGCATGTTGAGCACCTTGGTTCCAATGGTATTGATCATGATAGTATTTTACTTCTTTATGATCAGGCCGCAGGTAAAAAAGGCAAAAGACCACAAGAAATTGGTGGCAGATTTAAAAAAAGGCGATAAAATTGTGACCACTGCCGGTATCCACGGGAGAATTGTTGATATGAACGAGACTACGTTTCTTATTGAAGTTGAGGGTGGTACAAAAATTCGTTTTGATAAGAGTGCCATTTCACTGGACGCCACAAAGGCATCAACGGAATTGCCTAAATCTTAATCCATTAACATACTTTAAAGGCCGCTCCATTAATTGGCGCGGCTTTTTTGTTTTACTAAATTTGCTTACTTTACAGCCATGCCATTTATTAGACTTACAAAAATTGAGCGAAAGCGCTTTTTGGTACTGATCACCTGTGTATTGCTGGCGATTGCGGGATGGCTGTTCCTGGCATTGAACAATAAATACGTATATACTGCTAAAACGGTACTGGTATATAAAAATTTCCCTCAAAAGAAGGCATTTCATCCTTTACAGTCGGATACAGTAGATCTGCAGGTTGAAGGTACGGGCTGGCAGTTGCTGTTTGCGCGTTTGCGGGTCAGTCCTCCCTCTATCGCGATTAGCCTGGATAAGCTAAATAACCGAAATTACATTCTTTTCTCAGAACAGCTGTACAGTGTAAACAGTCAGCTCGAAACTTCACAGAAGATAATTTCCATCAGACCAGATACCTTATATTTTGACTTTTCTAAAAGAACGGTTAAGAGAGTGCCGGTAAAACTGGTGTCTAATCTGTCATTCGTGAAGCAATTTGGTATTTCTGATGATGTTGAATTTACGCCAGATTATGTTACGGTGTCTGGTCCTCAGGAAGAACTGGGAAGAATAACGGAGTGGAAAACTGATACCCTGAAATTGCAGAACATACAGGGGCCTGCTGTGGTGAGGATCGCCATGAAACAGAACCTCCAAAAGAACGTGAACATTTTTCCAAGCACGGTGGAGGTTAAACTACCAGTGGATGAATTTACCGAGAAGACGCTCGAGGTACCTTTAAAAATATTAAGTAACAATGAATATTATAATGTTAAACTTTTTCCTAAGAAGGTGAAAATAACCTTCATGGTTGCATTATCCAGCTATCAGCAGGTGAACGAAGATTTTATAGAAGCGGCGGTGGACCTAAACGAATGGAAACTTCAGGGACACGACCGGCTAACCGTAAAACTTACCCGCTTTCCAGACTATTGCAAAATGGTTAACATCATACCTGAAAAGGTAGACTTTATTATAGAAAAACAATGATCAAGATTGGCATAACCGGCGGCATAGGGAGTGGAAAGAGTACAGTTTGCCGGGTCTTTGAAAATCTGGGTGTTCCAATTTTTTATGCAGACGTGGTAGCTAAAGAAATCATGGTGAGCGATCCCCTTCTGGTTGAAGGTGTGCAGTCTGCCTTTGGAAAAGAAAGTTATGATATTGAAGGCAGGTTAAACAATAAACATATAGCAGGCATCGTGTTTAATGACAGCTCGAAACTTGCAGTGTTAAACGCTTTGGTACATCCTGCTGTATTCAGGGCTTTTGACCATTGGGAATCTGCGGTGGCATTAAAAGCCCCCTATATTATCAAAGAAGCGGCCTTATTGTTTGAAAGTGGTTCTTATCAGGCCTGCGATAAAAGCATCCTGGTAACTGCTCCGCTTGAAATGCGCCTGCAGCGGGTAATTAGCCGGGATAAAGTTAGTGCCGATCAGGTGCGCGCCCGTATGGATAAACAAATGAGTGAAGAAGATAAGGCTAAAATGGCAGATTTTCAGATAAGAAACGATGAAACTGAGTCAGTGATCCAGCAGGTAATGGACCTTCATCTTCGATTTTTAAATACAACAAGATAAATGATATTAGAGGATTTTTTAGTGCCAACTAAAGTTGGCCTGTTTTGTGCGTATGGAAGTTTTTACCTGGACCCAAAAGAGATTGTAAAAGAGGCTGTTATTTCACATGCGCATGGCGACCATGCAATTGGCGGAAACCTGAATGTGTATTGCACCGAGGCGACAGCCCTTTTTATGAAACAGCGCTACAAGCTTTCAGCTGGCGGTAATTTCAACCTTTATGCTTTTCATGCGCCGTTTACATTGAATGGTGTTAAGATCACTTTTATACCCGCAGGGCATATGCTGGGCTCGGCATTGGTTTTAATGGAGTACAAAGGTGTACGTTACCTATATACTGGCGATTATAAGTTGCAACCGGATGTAACTTGTGAACCGATTGAATTTGTAGGAGCGGATGTACTGATTACCGAAACAACTTTTGCAGACCCGGAAACCTCGCACCCCAATGCTGAAGAAGAGATCAGAAAGCTGAGCGAAACAAAAAGCAATATTATGCTTGGTGCTTATGCACTTGGCAAAAGCCAGCGACTGATCAGGCTGATCAGCGATCATTGCCCGGAGAAGCGTATCCTGGTCCATCATAATATTTTGCCATTTGTAAAAATCTATGAACAAATGGGAATTAACATGGGCAGGTACGAAGTGTATGACAGGAAGGTGATGAAAAGTAATTTAAACGGCATAATTTACATAGTCCCGCCATTGGTTTATCATGGATATATAAAAAATATAAATGCAGTAAGGGTATTTGCTACGGGATGGAAACATTTACAGAACAATAACGAACTTCAATTATACATATCCGATCATGTTGATTGGAATGATATTATCAAAACCGTTGAACAAGTGAAACCGACCCAGATCTGGACTACCCATGGGAGCGGAATTCAATTGAAAACTTATTTTCAAAACATTTTGGACGTTAAATTGCTTAACTGATGGAAGAATTTACCGACTTTTACTTTAATAATGAAGGGCTGATGGTTTTACTACTCAATACCACCTTAAACGTGGTTATTGCTGTAAGAATACATGCAAACATTGTCCCTGGAATTATGGAAAAATAAAAATTGACGATAGCAAAAGAAAAATAATTAAGGACGATTAGATAATTTATGCGATGTTGAAAGAAACCAAAGCTCCACGCTATGAAAGCGCATTCCACGAGGCACTTGTAAACGTATCTTACACAAATAATTGGTGTAATGATAAAGTGAAACAAGCGGTGTCGCCGTACGACATTACTTCTCAGCAATTCAACGTTTTAAGGATTCTTCGCGGACAATTCCCGAATCCGTCGACTATCAATCTCATCAAATCGAAAATGCTCGACAAAATGTGTGATGCATCTAGAATTGTAGATCGTCTTGTGCAGAAAAACCTTGTCATTAAAAATACAAGCAACCATGATAAAAGGGCGGTTGATATTCTGATAAACGATAAAGGGCTGACTCTGCTGAAGAGGATAGATGACGAAGTAAACATATCGTCGATATTTTCGCCAAACCTTACGGTAGAAGAAGCCGAGCAGTTAATAGTATTACTGGATAAAGCAAGAGGGAGATTATAAACTCCCTTTTGTCAGTGGCCTGCTGAAGTATAAAAGCCTACCAATGCGATGCTTATTCCAAGTAATACGGCTATCATTTTTCTTTTTGATACCTTATGATCAACACTGGATTCAAAAAGAATTGTAGTGGAGATGTGAAGGAATATCCCAATAACGATCCCCATCATTTTATTGAAATAAAATTCAATTCCGCCGATGCTGCCGTTACTGATACCGTAGCTGAACAAAAATCCCATTGGTGCCATAATTGCAAAGATCGTAAGGTAAAATATAATCCCTTTGAACTTAAAGTGGTTCTGCAGCAAAATGCTCGACAGTGCGAAAGCTGCCGGAATGTGGTGCAATGATATCCCGAAGATAAGTGCATTGTGTTGATCTGCTGCTAATGGCATACCCTCAAGGAAGGCATGGAGGCAGAGACTGATCATAATGCCATAAGGAAAACTATGGCCTTCACCATGTTTATGAATATGTCCGTGTTCTACTCCTTCAGAAAACTGTTCGAGAAAAACCTGTAGTAAAAATCCAATCAATATAAAAATGCCAATTTCTGCATGATCAGGCCCGCTGTATGCATCGGGAATGAGGTGTAAGACTGTGATCGCAAATAGATATGCACCGCTGAAGGAGAGGATCAGTTTTAGCAACTGGGACTTGTCACTCCTGACCAGAAATATGGATAGGCCACCCAGCAAAGCGCAGAAGAATAATACTAAAAGTTTCCAGATTTCCATTATTGTACAGGCAGTATTTTTTTATAGATCTTTGAAGTAATTAAACCGACTGCAGTGCCCAGTGCAGCACCGCCGATTGTATCAATAGGATAATGGACACCCACATATATCTGCGAAAAAGAAATGATAAATGCCCATGCCAGTGCGATGGGAAGTATAGGTTTCCATCTTGGATAAAATACCATAATAAGGAACACGGCGATGCCAAAATGGTTGGTAGCATGGGCTGAGGGGAAACTGTAGCCGCTTCCACAAGGCACACGGTGAATAATTTCATCGGCTAATGTGAGGTCGTTGCATGGTCTTAAACGTCCAACATAGGGCTTGATCAGCCGGGATGAGATCAAATCGCCTAGCGCAAAAGTGAGAAGAATACCGCCGATGATATACCATCCTCGTTTTTTGTATTCCCTAAAGCAAAATATAATGATGAACAAGTATAATGGGGACCAGAAATAGCGGTTTCTCATTAATGGGAGCAGCCAGTCGAAAAAACCGTTGGAAAGATCCCTGTGGATCCGCAGAAAAAGTTCTACATCAAAATTATATAAACTCTCTATCATGTTTTTTGCAGACAAGTATTAACCTTTCAGATTTACCGGCATCATAGGCGTCTAGATTGTAGCTTCCAAAAGTTGCTGTGATAGACAGACCGCTTTTTTCAAACATGCGTTCAAAATCTTCCAGTGTAAATGCCTGTACCCGCTCTTCAAACGCAAAGTGTTTGCTTTTATGTTCGAAATTAATATGCTTGATAATCTTTCCTTCAGACACAAATTTGTGGATATCAAATTCAATACCTTCAACAGTTTTGGTTTCTCTCTGCGTGAGGTTCTTCAATATCTTCTGGGTGTTGAAATAATCGATAACCAGGTGTCCATCATCTTTTATACTTTTTCGGAAAGACTTGAGGGCATTGACATGCTCTTTCTCGGTTTCGAAATAGCCAAAACTGGTGAACAGGTTCATGGCAACATCGTAATAGTTGATATAACCGAGTTTCCGCATGTCGTGCACGAAAAAATGGAGATGTTTTTGCTCAAACTGCCTCGCATATTTAATGCTTTGTTCAGAAAGGTCAATACCCGTTACATCAAACCCTTTCTTGTTTAAATATATAGCATGGCGGCCTCGTCCGCATGCAATGTCCAGGATTCTCGAATTTAGTGCAGGTTTGAGATAAGCAGTTAAGTTATCAATTAAAAATTCAGCTTCTTCATCGTTCCTCTGGCTATATAAAATGTGATAATAGGGAGAATTAAACCAGTACTGAAACCACTTACGCTGCATAAAGACCTTGTTAGTAAAAAAAACAAATATAGTAATTAGGAATGCAACGGGGTGGATATTCGGATCAATTCGGTTTAATTGGTTTTCATTCTTAATTTTTTTGTATTTTTGGAGAACAAAATTTACATCAGTTGACACTAATTAAATCTATCTCCGGAATCAGGGGAACCATAGGTGGGACGGCCGGTACTGGCCTTACACCAGTTGATATCGTTAAGTTTACAGCAGCTTATGGTTCGTGGGTAATCCAGAATACCAATATCAGGAAAATTGTACTTGGCCGTGATGCGCGGATATCTGGTGATATGGTAAATCATTTGGTAACCGGAACGCTTCAGGGATTGGGCATTGACGTTATTGACCTCGGTTTATCTACTACACCAACGGTGGAGATTGCGGTTCCGCTTGAAAAGGCTGGTGGCGGAATTATCCTTACTGCAAGCCATAACCCTAAGCAGTGGAATGCATTGAAACTGTTGAACGAAAAAGGTGAATTTATCAACGATGTGAATGGTAAAGAAGTGCTGGATATCGCTGAGAAATCTGAATTTACCTTTGCTGAAGTTAACAAACTGGGAAAGGTAACCTTTGATGACAGTTATCTGCAAAAACATATAGATGCAGTTCTTGCACTTCCGCTGGTTGATGCGGAACTGATCAGGAATGCAAATTTTAAAATTGTAATTGATTGTGTAAATTCAACGGGCGGTATTTTTATCCCCGCTTTGCTAAAAGCGCTTGGTGTAAAAACTGTGCATGAGTTGTATTGCACACCAGATGGTGAGTTTCCGCACAATCCGGAACCGCTTCCAGAAAACCTTACGGAAATTGCTAAAGTTGTACAGGCGAAAAATGCTGATCTGGGAATAGTGGTAGATCCTGATGTTGACCGTTTATGTTTTGTATGTGAAGATGGTTCGATGTTTGGAGAAGAGTATACCCTTGTTGCTGTGGCCGACTATGTACTCAAGAATACGCCGGGCAATACGGTTTCCAATTTATCATCAACCCGTGCATTAAAAGATGTGACGCTGAAAGCTGGCGGCGAATACCATGCAGCAGCAGTGGGAGAGGTGAATGTAGTAACTAAAATGAAAGAAACCAGCGCTATTATTGGCGGTGAAGGAAACGGCGGTGTTATTTACCCTGAGTCACATTATGGCCGCGACGCCCTGGTAGGCATAGGCTTATTTCTAACACATCTGGCAAAATTTGGTAAATCAGTGTCATTGTTGAAAAGTACTTACCCAACTTACCATATATCTAAGAATAAAATTACGTTAACTCCTGAAATGGATATTGATGCGCTGTTGCTGAAAGTGCAGGAAAAGTACAAGAACCAGCCGAACAGTACCATTGACGGCCTGAAGATTGAGTTTGACAATGAATGGGTGCACCTGCGCAGGTCGAATACCGAACCTATTATTCGGATTTACAGCGAAGCTGAAAACGAAACTGTAGCGGAAGGACTGGCCAATAAAATCATATCAGACATCAAAGAGATATTAAAATTGAACTAACACAAATGAACAGAATATATTTAGACAATGCCGCAACTACTCCGCTTGATAAAGAGGTAATTGCTGAAATGGTTCGTGTGATGGAAAACTATTACGGAAATCCATCATCTATCCATGCACAGGGCCGTGAGGTACGTACATTGATCGAAAAAGCAAGGAAAACCGTTTCTGGTTTACTCAACGCGGTTCCTGCTGAAATATTTTTTACTTCGGGCGGTACTGAAGCCGATAATATGGCTATTCGTTGTGGCATTGCTGCATATGGTATTAAACATGCTATCACTTCGAAAATTGAGCATCATGCGGTGGAGCATACTATGGGCCAATTGCTGAAAGACGGAACGATTGATAAGCTTAGCTTTGTAAATGTAGACAGTAAGGGTAACATTGATTATGCCCATCTGGAAGAGCTGTTGAAGGATAATCCACGTTCATTCGTTTCCTTGATGCATGCCAACAATGAACTGGGGACACTAACTGACCTGGAGCGTGTGGGGGATATTTGTGAAAAATACAACGCGATCTTACATAGTGACACAGTTCAAACCATGGGACATTATGTACATGATGTGAAAAAGTTAAAAGCCCATTTTATTGTTTGTGCCGGACATAAACTGCACGGCCCTAAAGGCGTTGGCTTTATTTATGTTAACCACACAGTGAAAATTAGTCCATTGATTTTTGGCGGTGCCCAGGAGCGTAATATGCGTGGGGGAACCGAAAATGTTTATGGAATAGTAGGTTTGGCAAAGGCACTGGAAGTTGCTTACGCTGAAATGGAGGAACACCAAACCTACATTCAGGGCTTGAAAACCTATATGAAAGAAAAATTGCTTTCCGAAGTACCGGGAATAGATTTTAACGGTGAGACTGAGCCGGAAAAAAGTCTCTATACCGTATTAAATGTTTGTTTTCCTGAGATGGAAATGTCGGACATGTTGTTGTTCAATCTGGATATCAATGGTGTTTCTGCATCTGGGGGCAGTGCATGTTCATCCGGATCTAATATCGGATCACATGTACTTACTGCAATTGGTGCCGATCCGAACAGACCATCCGTAAGGTTTTCATTTTCTAAAAACAATACCAGGGAAGAGATAGATTACGTTGTGGAAAAGGTAAAGCAAATTGTAGAACAGAATATTGCTGTCTAGCTGTTTGGGTTATATATTGATGATACGATGACCTGCTATTGTATAAATGTGACAAACAATATGTTTTAATGCCTGTTATTATTGTAATCTACTTATTTTTTACTAAAAACAATGATTATGATAACTCCGGAAGAAAACAAAGAACAAGAGGAAAACAAAAAAACTGTATATAAAGAAACCACTACAGATCAGGATGAAGATTTGAGCAGTGGGGAAACCTCTTCATCTGCACAATCGGGAAGAACCGCATTTGCAAACACACCAGATAGAAAAAGTAAACCACTTGGTACCGGACACGAACCAGGTGTTACCCCGGGAAGAGATTTCTAGGAATAAATAATTTTTAAGAAGAGCCTGTATTATTAATAAGATGATACAGGCTCTTTGTGTAATTGGCTAATTATGGACAGGTGGCGCAGGATGCGAATAATATCTCATTTAATTTGTGTGGTAAAATTTTCTCTGTTACATTAGAGGATTGTAACCGCTGAGCTGGTTGCAGGAAAATGCATTTTAATTAGTTGCTAAAACGATTATTTACATTTTTAATGACCTAATTTTCACTAACAAAATACACAATGATGAAACACTTCTTATCAGTGTTACTATTCGCCGCTGCCATACCAGCGATGGCGCAACAAACAGATAAGGTAACTGATCCCGTGGAATGGATCAATCCTTTGATGGGAACCGCGAGCAAGCCTGACTTGTCCAACGGTAATACTTATCCTTCTATTGCCGTTCCATGGGGAATGAACTTCTGGACTCCGCAAACAGGTAAAATGGGTGACGGATGGGCTTATACCTATGATGCGGATAAGATCCGCGGATTTAAGCAGACGCATCAGCCTTCGCCATGGATGAATGATTATGGGCAGTTCTCTGTTATGCCGGTAACTGGCAAGATGAGGTTTGACCAGGACGAAAGGGCAAGCTGGTTCTCTCATAAGGCTGAAACCGCAAAACCATATTATTATAGTGTTTACCTCGCCGATGCCAATGTAACCACCGAGATAACCCCAACAGAAAGGGCAGCACAGTTTCGTTTTACATTTCCGAAATCTGACAGCTCTTATGTAGTGATTGACGCTTTTGATAAAGGGTCTTACATTAAGGTCATTCCAAAAGAAAGAAAAATCATAGGTTATAGTACAAGATATGCCAGAGGTCCTCTTCCAAATTTTAAGAATTATTTTGTGATCTATTTCGATAAGGATTTTGAATCTGCCAATACCTGGCACGGAAAATCCCTCGCAAAAGACACTTTAGAGCTTCAAAGTAACCACTCTGGCGCCATCATAGGATTTAAAACCAACAAAGGTGAGCAGGTTGGTATGAAGGTAGCGTCATCTTTTATCAGTGTAGAGCAAGCAGATTTGAGCCTTAAAAGAGAACTGGCGAAGGATAGTTTTGAGCAGACGAAACAAAAGGCAAAAGCTGTATGGAACAAAACATTAAGCAGGATTAGTGTAGAAGGCGGAACAGTTGACCAAACCCGTACGTTTTATTCCAGTTTGTACCGGACACTGTTTTTCCCTAACAAATTATATGAAATTGATGCCAGTAACAAGATTGTTCACTGGAGTCCGTATACAGGCAAAACCCTACCAGGTTATATGTTTGCGGGAACAGGATTTTGGGATACCTTCAGGGCACTGTATCCGTTTTTGAATCTGGTATACCCTTCGATCAATAAAGAGATGCAGGAAGGGCTTATTAACGATTACAAAGAAGGTGGATGGTTGCCGGAATGGTCCAGCCCTGGTTATGCCAATATCATGGTTGGTAATAACTCAGCCTCGGTTGTGGCAGATGCTTATATCAAAGGCCTGAGAGGTTATGATATTGAAAAGTTATATGAAGCGCTTAAGCATGGTGCCAATAATGAAGGCCCTATTGAAGCAGTGGGCAGGGCAGGAGTGAAGTACTATAATACTTTAGGGTATGTACCATTTGATGTAAAGGTTTCTGAGAATGCAGCCAGGACATTAGAGTATGCATATGACGATTTCACAATCTACCAGCTTGGAAGAGCATTGAAAAAACCTGTATCTGAAACGGCCGTCTATGCCAAAAGAGCTATGAACTATAAAAATTTGTTTGATCCTTCGAGCGGATTGATGCGTGGGAAAAATAAGGATGGGTCGTTCCAGTCGCCTTTTAACCCCTTTAAATGGGGAGGTGCTTTTACTGAAGGAAACAGCTGGCATTACTCGTGGTCGGTTTTCCAGGACATCGACGGACTTTCAAAATTAATGGGAGGTAAAGATAAATTTGTGAATAAATTGGACTCGGTATTTTCACTTCCACCTATCTTTGATGACACTGAATATGGTGGTGTCATTCATGAGATCAGGGAAATGCAGATCGCCAACATGGGACAATATGCGCATGGTAACCAGCCTATTCAACATATGATTTACTTATACAATTATGCTGGCCAACCATGGAAGGCACAATATTGGGTAAGGGAAGCGATGAACAGGCTATATAAAGCTACACCAGACGGTTATTGCGGTGACGAGGATAACGGACAGACTTCTGCATGGTATGTATTCTCTTCTTTGGGATTTTATCCGGTAACACCAGCAGTAGACCAGTATGTAATTGGTGCACCGCTTTTCAAAAAAGTTACCCTTAACCTTGAAAATGGAAAACAGGTGATAATTAATGCAGCTACTAACAGTGCCGAAAACCGTTACATCGGGTCGATGAAATTCAACAATAGAGATTACCAGAAAAACTGGATTAGTCACTCTGAGTTATTAAAAGGCGCTACGCTGGACTTTAACATGACTGCCCAACCAAATAAGAAAAGAGGTATCACGGAAGCAGATTTCCCTTATTCACTTTCGACAGACGTCACTGCAAAGTAGATCGTCTTTAGGGTTATCTAAATTTCAAAAACCGCTATATGATATCAAGGCTGCCTGCTGCTGAAACGCACCAGAAGGCCTTGATATTCATATAGCGGTTTTTTGGCAAAGAAATCTTTGAATCCTGCCGCATATCTCCTCCTCAAGATTTTGTGATTCGATGTTCTAAGGGCAAAGCGCCCTGCATTGGATAATCTATAAAAAAAACAGACCACTAATCAGTACCTTTTGGTGCGTTTCAGCAGCAGGCAGTATTGATTAGTAGTCTGTTTTTTCAGTGAAGCCAGAATATCATTCCTTAGACTTCTAACCGCAAAATCTCCTAATTTTTCACCATTTTCAGGAAGGTGGCCAATTTAGTTTTCATCTCCCTTCGATCTACTATAAAATCAAGGAAACCGTGTTCCTGAACAAATTCAGCAGTTTGGAATCCTTTTGGAAGGTCTTTTTTAATGGTTTCTTTAATTACCCTTGGTCCGGCAAATCCTATAAGGGCCCCTGGCTCAGCAATATTAATATCGCCCAGCATGGCATAAGATGCTGTTACACCACCGGTAGTTGGATCTGTGAGTAAAGAAATATATGGGATTTTTGCCTGGCTTAGCAGCGCTAATTTAGCTGATGTTTTAGCCATTTGCATTAAAGAAAATGCTGCTTCCATCATTCTGGCGCCACCTGATTTCGAAATCATCAGGAAGGGAATTTTATGTTTGATGCTATAATCAATAGATCTCGCTATTTTTTCTCCTACTACAGATCCCATTGATCCGCCAATAAAGTTAAAATCCATACAAGCTATTACCAGGTCCTGGCCATCAACCTTGCCAACTCCGGCGCGGATAGCATCTTTAAGACCCGTTTTTTGCATGGTATCTACCAATCGTTCCGTATAAGGTTTGCTGTCTGTAAAATTCAATGGATCGCCGGAGGTAAGATTTCCAAAAAGTTCAGTAAACTCATTGTTATCAAATAATACCTGGAAATATTCCTTTGAACCTACTCTTAAGTGATAGTCACAATAGTGACAAACGTATTTATTTTCTATGAGGTCTGCGCTATGTAATACCTTTTTGCAATTAGGACACTTGTTCCATAAGCCATCGGGCGCTTCCTTTTTTTCTATTGTCAGCGTGCTGATACCTTTTTTTTCTCTCTTAAACCAAGCCATGTTATTCGTTGAAAAATGCGATTACAAAGAAACGAAAAAAAATCAGAACAGTTCAGACTAGATTGAGTATA
>Ga0247816_10000566_pt1 | contig 20270 bp, 16 predicted proteins | sample UWRJL209509C1_FD_179930 | JGI IMG/M metagenome (GOLD analysis project Ga0247816, IMG submission 179930) | Plant litter microbial communities from Arlington Agricultural Research Station in Wisconsin, United States - UWRJ-L209-509C-1 | ecosystem: Environmental > Terrestrial > Plant litter >...
TCTATGGTTCACAAGCTGCCAATGGCGTTGTATTGATCACAACCAGAACAGGAAAAAAAGGGCAATCAGGACAGATCACATTTGACAGTTACGTGGGCATACAGAATGTGGCCAGTAAAGTCGATCTTCTAGATTCAAAAGGGTATGCAACAATTATGAACGAAGCGGCCATTAATAGTGGCAAGCAACCTTACTTCAGCAACGGCCAGATAGCCGCTATGGGCACAGGAACAAACTGGATAGATGAAATGCTGAGCAACGATGCGCTTACCCAAAATTATTCCCTGGGTGCGTCTGGTGCCTCTGAAGCCTCGGTTTTTTCTACGGGATTATCGTATACCGGGCAGGAAGGTGTAGTAGGAGGGAAGGACCTTTCCAATTATACACGATACAGCTTCAGGATAAACTCTGAACATAATTTCTATAAAGATATAGTGAAGATCGGCCAGCATTTGACGTATACAAACATCAAAAGTAATGGTGTGGCCGTCGGGAACCAGTACAATAATACGCTGCGGGCGGCTTTAAATACCAGTCCTTTTGTACCGGTATATGATGAAAACGGGAACTTTTTTGATAATAGTAATTCCACCTGGAACACGGGTGAAGCAAATCCATATGCATTGATGGTGTACAATAACCAGAACCGTAACAACTCTGAACGGTTGCTGGGTGACGTTTATGTGCTGATCCAGCCAATTAAAGGGTTGACCTTTAGGACAAGTCTTGGGATGGATTACAGCTCAAGTGACAATCACTCCTTTACGCCAATTTATAAATTGTCGGCCTATGCGTATACTACAACCACCAAGGCGACCCAAAACATGAGCAGTGGAAAATCGTTGATTTGGGATAACTTGCTGACCTACAAATTCAATGTACATAAATACCATAGTTTTGAGGTACTGGCCGGTACATCAGCTTACAGGGCAGATGGTAAATTGCTCTTTGGAACAAATACCAACCTTGTTTTTGACGATCTGGAACATGCCTGGTTAAGCAATGCGACCAACAAGGCCAGCACTGGAATCACTATTGGCGGGGGACCAATTGATCCGGACCGCAGGCTTTCTTATTTTGGAAGGATCAACTATAATTACAAAGAAACCTATCTGCTGAACGCCACTTTACGTGCGGACGGCTCGTCAAGGTTCTCCTCACAAAACCAATGGGGATATTTCCCTTCAATATCGGCAGGATGGGTAGCGACCAATGAAGATTTCCTGAAAAATGAAAAATCCTGGCTTAGTTTCCTGAAGTTCCGTGCCAGCTGGGGCCAGGTGGGAAACCAAAATGTAACACCTTTTCAATACCTGGCGCCCATCAATATTGTTAATGTAAATTACGTGTTTGGGCCAAATGAGGGCGAAAATACTCCAGGCGCGTTCCCGAGCCGGTTAAGTAATGCAGGGTTGAAATGGGAAACTTCGGAGCAGGCAGACCTTGGTTTTGATGCCACTCTGCTTAATGATCAGTTGTCTGTTAGCTTTGATTGGTACAACAAAAAGACTAAGGACTGGCTGATTGCAGCACCTATTTTGGCTACTGCAGGTGCTGATGCCCCGTTTATCAATGGAGGTGATGTGACCAACAAGGGGATTGAACTGGCTTTAAACTACAAAAATACGATCGGTGAATTTGGTTATGCTGTCGGGCTAAACGGGTCGTACAATAAAAACAGGGTAGGTAAAATTCCTACCGCAGATGGTATTATTCATGGCAGCACTGCCCAGCTCTATGATAATTCTGGTGAGTTTTATCGTGCGCAGGATGGGTTTCCCATCGGCTATTTCTGGGGATTGAAAACATCAGGTATATTCCAGAATGAAGGAGAAGTAAACAGTTACCGCTCAGCCGCGGGCACAGTTATCCAGCCTGCAGCGCAACCAGGTGATGTAAGATATGTAGATATAAACAATGATGGGGTTATCAATGACAGCGATAGGACGCAAATAGGAAAGCCTAATCCGGACTATACCTTTGGTATTAACCTGGGCGCCAATTATAAGGGTTTTGATTTTGCACTGGTAGCTTCTGGTGTGAGCGGAAATGATATTGTACAGTCTTATAGAAACCAGGCCAACCAGTATGGCAATTATACTACGGCCATTCTTGAACGCTGGCATGGTGAAGGCTCGTCTAACAGGATTCCACGGGTAACGGAAGATAACCGCAACTGGACCAATTTTTCGGACCTGTACCTTCAAAAGGGCGACTACCTGAGAATCAGTAATGTAACCATCGGTTATGACCTGAGCCGCATTTTGAAAAAGAGCTATCTCAAAAAAGTGCGGTTATATGCTACGGCATTGAACCTTTACACTTTTACTAAATATGACGGTATGGATCCTGAAATCGGTTATGGAACTATCCGCGGAACCAGCCCTGACGGGCAGCGATCTGACAGGGATTCCTATGCTTCGGGATTCGATCTGGGCTATTATCCGCGGCCGAGAACATTCCTGATTGGGGCAAATATCAAATTATAATATAAACTGCTAGATATGAAACTGATAAATATATTTATAACTGCTGCAGCAGTATTCCTGCTGGGGGCATGTAAAAAAAGCTTTCTGGATGTTCAACCGATCACCAAGGTAACCGATGAAAACTTTTACAAAACACCTGCTGATGGGTATAAAGCCCTTGTGGGCTGTTACGATGGCTTGCAGATCATATGGTCGGCCGGGGTATCACTGCCTGTGGCTTCAGAGGTGTTTTCTGACGATTGTTTTGGCGGGACGGGTAACTCAGATGGGTTTGGATATCAGATGCTGGATGAATTTGACCGGTCCAGATCTCCCTCAGATCAGAACATCTTTGACCAGAACTGGGGTTTTTATTATAAGGCCATTTACCGCTGCAATGTGTTCCTGAGTAAAATGGATCAAATCAACTGGGGATCAAATACTGCCTTAAGAAACATTTACGAGGCAGAAACCAGGTATATCCGTGCCTATTTGTATTTTGATATGATGCGTCTTTGGGGGCATATCCCTTTGTTAACAACACCTTCGGCCGAGAATCTTCCACAATCTGAACCAGATGCAGTGTATAAGGTGATTGCCGAAGATCTCAAATTTTCTGCGGCAAACCTGCCTTCGGTTGCGTATAGTGCACAGGCCCCCGGGAACCATGGCAGGGTAACGAAATATGCCGCCGAGGCATTGCTAGGCAGGGTTTTCTTGTTTTATACCGGATATTATGGGAAAACGGACCTTGTAGGATCGGTAGACAGGACAGCCGTCCTGAATGGTCTGGAAGATATCATTACCACCGGGGGATATGACCTGATTGAAAATTACGCAAACTTATGGCCTGCTGCATCGCAGGATGCGTATGCAAAGGAAGATAACAAGGAGACTATTTTTGCTATCAAATACACATACACCAGCGATTATAACGGAAATACCGATGGAAATCACTGGATGGTGATGCTGGGCATGCGTGAACAATATAGCTTTCCCTACGGCAACGGGTGGGGCGGGGGAACGGTAAACCCCAAACTCTGGAATGCGTTTAGTGCAAATGACAGCCGCAAAGTGGCCTCAACGATTTCCATTGCCGACGAAAATATAAATTTTGTGAATCAAAGTAAGCAGCGTGAGTATACGGGGTATTATGTGAAGAAATATAGCCCTATGGTAGACAGAAACGGTGTTCCTTTACCGCAGTTGAACCAGGCTGTTGATTTCCAGATAGGCCAGTTTCAGGATTATGTGTCTATCCGCTACGCTGATGTGTTGCTGATGGCGGCGGAACTGGGCAGTGTGAATGCCCAGAATTATTTCGACAAGGTGAGAAGGCGTGCTTACGTGGATAAGTTTGTGTCGCTTCCGGTTAACAAAGAAAACATCATGAGCGAGCGCAGGTTAGAATTTGCGTTCGAAGGATTACGCTTCTACGACCTGCTGCGCCAGGGGGTAAATACGGCAGCTCAGCAGATTGCGGAAAGTACAACGGTACTAAATGGGGGCGTGAGTACAGCAAAAACGATTTCTGCTGCCAGGATCATTGAAACACAGGGTTTGCAGCAAATACCTAATACTCAGATTACGCTTTCCAATGGCACATTAAAACAAAACGCAGGCTGGTAAAATTTAAAAATTCAATTATGAAGAAGGCTATGAAAATATGGATGATGTTCATTTTAACGGTACTGATGATGGTATCCTGTAAAAAAGATGAGCATGAACTGGGCGAAATGCCCGATAAATCGGAGATCAAATATTCGGTATCACAGGATCTGGCCGCAGACCCGGGAGGGAATACCGTTATACTGAAGAACCTGACACCTGGTACCATTTCCATGTGGGACTTTGGGACGGGTACCTCTACCAGGGTTACAGATACGGTTCATTTTGCGTTTCAGGGTAATTACACCATTAAGTTTTCTGCAGCAACTGCGGGTGGAGTGGTAGAAATGGACTCTGTTGTTGTTAAAGTGACCAGGGAAAACCTCAGTTATGTGACCGATCAGATGTATTATGATATTTCAGGAGGTCCCGGTAGCCAAAAAGCATGGGTGCTGGATACCGATGGAAAGTTCTTTCTGGGACCACTTACTTTTTTTGATCCTGCAAATTTTAATACCGTTTGGTGGGATGCAGGGCAGGATATATTTCCTGGGAATATGGCCAAAGGGGACTATGGGGTGATGACCTTTGGACTGGTAGGCGGCCCATCTTTCAGTGCAGTAAAACCGATGGAAGGTGGTGTTGTACAGAATGGCTCATACTCCCTGAACCTGGCGAAGAAAAGGTTAACGATTACTGGTGGCAGTATTTTAAGAGGATATAAGCCTGCTAAAAATGGCATATCTGGTATCAACTGGACTTTCTATGAAATCATCTCTCTAACCGCAAATACAATGCGTTTAGGAGTATACCGTGATAAGGATGTTGACGGGGAGGGTAACGCGTTATTGGTATACAACTTTATCTCAAAAGAATATTCAGATAATTGGGTTCCACCTGCGTCCAGATGATGACTGAAATTGTACAGAAAATCGTACTCCGTTTGGTTCTGTGGCGACTAAAAAGTCCGGACATTTCGCCGGACTTTTTTAGATAATTTGGGACACTGTTGCGTAACAAAGTAGCCATCTGAAATGTTGCTAAAGTACGGGAATGCGGTTGATGAGTCCATAAGATTTAATATCTATCTATAGTTTAATTGTTAATAATTAAGTAACTGAATATCTATGTTTAAAAAATATCGTACTTTGTTATAAAGTTCATGATATTTGCGCGCAGGATATAACTTGTGCTTTGTTCAGTAATGATATTTTGGAGGGATTACATATTGACTTTTGCCCAGTCCAGGGTGATCTTGATACCGTCTGCGAATTTGAAAAATGGATGGTATCCAAGATCAGTTTTTATCCGTTCTATATCGGCCAGGGAATCGTGGATGTCGCCCGACCGTGACGGGTTAAAAACTTGTCCTGGATCAGTAGCGCTGAGCTCTTTCAGGAGCTGCCATAGCTGGTTCAATGAAACGCTTTCTCCACAGGCTACGTTGTACACACTGTGTCCCGGATCTCCCTGAATGAGGAGGGCCTTTACATTTGCCTGTACCACATTTTCGATAAAAGTGAAGTCGCGTGTCTGGTTTCCGTCCCCGTTGATTTGGGCAGGCTGACCTGACAAAATGGATTTGAGAAATAATGGGATGACCGCAGCATAAGCACCGTGTGGATCCTGGTTTGGGCCAAAGACATTGAAGTATCTTAAACCGACGCTATCGGTACCATAGGTTTTTCTGAACACGTCTGCGTATAATTCATTCACAAGTTTGGTCACTGCATAAGGAGACAAAGGACTGCCAATCCTGCTTTCATTCTTGGGTGATGCTGTGCTATCGCCATAAGTGGAAGATGACGCTGCGTAAACCATCCTTTTAATATTTTCATCATTTACTGCTAGCAGCATATTGAGAAAGCCATCAATATTGACTTGATTAGTGCTTGTAGGATCGTGAATAGAGCGCGGTACGGAGCCTAAAGCTGCCTGGTGACTAACATAGTCAATTCCGGCGCAGGCTTGCTTACAAGTCTTTAAATTGCGTATATCTCCCTCGATAAATTCGAAAGCCCGATTGTTTTCAAATTCTTTAATGTTTTTTAAAAAACCGGTAGAGAGGTTATCCAATACCCTTACCTTGCCTGCGCCATATTTTATCAAATAACCGACCAGGTTTGAGCCGATGAATCCTGCCCCCCCTGTAATGAGAAACGAGCTTTTGCCAAGGTCCCCGGTGTGATATTGTTTCTCGTACATGGATTGTAGGTTTAAAGCCGTCCGTCTGTAATATCTGCAGGTAGCATACCCTTGATGTCATAGATGACAGTATTCTCGTTGCATAGCTGGCTCACATCCAGTGTTTCAAATTCGCGGTGCGCAACAGCGCCAATTACGGCATCAAATTTTCTGCCTTTGATTTGCTCTTTCTGGCAAGTAATGCCATATTCAAGCAGTACCTGTGCGGGGTCGGCCCAGGGGTCAAGGATACAAATTTCGACGTGATATTCTTTTAGCCGGGTGACAATGTCAATTACCCTCGTATTGCGCACGTCGGGGCAGTTTTCCTTAAAGGTGAAGCCAAGTATGAGCACCTCACTCCCGGTTACCTGTATTTTTTTTCTGACCATGAGTTTGATTACCTCATCTGCAATGTACTGTCCCATCCCATCATTAAGCCTTCTGCCTGCGAGAATGATTTCAGGGTGATAGCCAGCCTCCTGGGCTTTTTGCGCCAAATAGTAGGGATCAACTCCGATACAGTGGCCGCCAACCAGACCTGGTTTAAAATTCAGGAAGTTCCATTTGGTGCCGGCTGCTTCCAGCACGTCAAGTGTATCCAGCCCGATCAGATTGAAAATCTTTGCCAGTTCGTTAACAAACGCAATATTGATATCGCGCTGGGCATTCTCTATTACTTTTGCTGCTTCCGCTACACGTATTCCTGGGGCACGGTAGGTGCCTGCGGTAATGATAGTGCGGTACAGGTCATCTACATCAATAGCGGCCTGGGCGTTGGATCCTGAAGTAATTTTTAGAATTTTTGTAAGCGTATGTTCTTTGTCTCCCGGATTAATGCGCTCTGGTGAATATCCACATGAAAAGTCTATATTGAACCTGAGTCCAGATGTTTTAGCAAGAACCGGGGCACATTCGTCTTCAGTAACTCCTGGATACACTGTCGACTCATAAATTACCAGATCTCCGGTTTTGAGATATTTGCCGACAGTTTCGCTTGCACGGTAAAGATGCTGAAGATCCGGGTGGTTATATTTATCAATGGGGGTAGGTACGGTGATAATGTAAATATCCGCGGCCTGGATACTTGCATCGTTGCTGCTGAAAGAGAGGTTGTTTTTGACCTGTATTAGTTGTTCCCCGTCTATTTCCAGCGTGCTGTCATATCCCGAGCACAATTCACTAATCCTTTCAGGGTTAGTATCAAACCCTGTTACCCTGAAATATTTTGCAAAAGCCACTGCCAGCGGCAAACCCACATACCCAAGACCTATAATCGCTATATGTGTGTCTTTGTTAATCCTCGTCATTTATTTTATCTTAAGACAATCGGCGCGCAATTTATCGAAATAAATCAGAATCTTAACATTTAAGTAATCCGGTCTGTTTGGGGAAATGTATTGGCGCAAGAAAGCCCCTGTCCCGGCATAATGCGGAACAGGGGCTTATTATTAGCGATTAGCTTACTAGTTTTTTACAAATTCCGTATTTGCAACAAGCGCAATTTCATCACTTAGCATTGCAGCTGGATATTTTGTACCCAATGCGTAATCGGCTCTTTTAATTGTTCCTGTAACTTTGAAACCAGCAATGGTTTTTTGAGATTGTGGGTTAGTAGTTGTACCTCTCAATGTTGCGTCTAATACGACTGGTTTAGTTACACCATGAAGAGTTAATAAACCACCAACTTTGTATTTATTTGCAGATACTTTTTTCACTGAAGTGCTTTTGAAAGTTAAAGCAGGGTATTTTGCAGCGTCAAAGAAGTCGGCACTTTTCAGGTGGCCATCTCTTTTGTCATCTTCTGTATTTACAGAATTCACATCAGCACTCAATTCGATCACTGCATCTGAAAAATCAGCTTTTGCAGAAGTAATTGTGGATGTGAAGTTTTTGAATGAACCTTCAACATCACTAACCATTAAGTGAGTAATACTAAATCCTAATTTTGAGTGCGCTTTGTCGGCAGTCCAAGTTTGTGCTGATGCATTCAATGTTACCAATGCAGTTGAAGCCGCAAAAAGGAGTACGAATAATTTTTTCATGTCTTTGATTTTTATAATTCAAAGTTGTAACAAATAACTGGGTGTTTCATTGACATATGGTAAGAAAACGAAATGGCATAAAAATCCTGGCTAAGTATGATAATTATACACTCATGTATGTTATCTGAATTTATTTCTTTTTAATGTTTATTTTATTTTTGTTAAGGAGAACTATGTTGGGCAGTTTTTCTACCTGTAGTGAGTATTCATAAATGGCGAACATACTGAGATTTTGATATGTTAAAAATTATATTGGCAGAGGATCACACGATTGTTCGCAATGGAATCAGGTTATTACTTGAAACTGATAGGGGTATTCACATCGAAGGAGAAGCGAACAATTCACAGGAGGTAATCGCTATGCTGCGAAACGGACGCCAGGCAGATGTTATTCTCACTGATATCGCAATGCCGGAACTCAGTGGAAGTTCATTGATCAGGGATATACATGCCGTTAGCCCGGACTGCAAGGTTGTTGTACTTTCAATGATGGATAATGAAAAGTTTGTCAGGTATGCGTTTCAGGAAGGTGCATCTGGGTATCTGTTGAAAAATATCAGCACCGACGAATTGATATTTGCTTTAAGGCATGTAAATTCCGGCGGCAGGTATTTATGTGCCGAATTGTCAATGCGCATGGTTGATAAACAACTGAAAAGCACTTCCGTAAACCTGATGGATCCACAGATTAATTTTTCTGAGCGGGAAAAGGAGGTTTTGGGCCTGATAGCACAAGGCCTTACCAACAACGAAATTTCCGAAAAACTCTTTATCAGCAAGCGCACTGTAGAAGGCCACAGGCAAAGCCTCATTGCAAAAACCAACACAAAAAATACTGCAACACTGATCCGGCTCGCGGTTTTATCTGGCTTTGTTCGCTAGCTACAGATTTAACTACCACTTATATTGTTCATTTTAAATAAGTTGTAATTTATTTGCAATATTGTTTGTAATTAATCTAAATAACTATGTATACTTGCAGGACTATTTAAATCAATTCTAAATAGTAAGCATTAATGAAAATAGCTTTACCTGCCGTTACTTTATTATTACTTGCCGGAACCCTGCACGCACAGCAAAAAAATGTGCGTAGCAAATCCAAAATGGATACGATCCGTACTGATTTGAAAGAGGTGGTGGTTACCGGTCAATACCAACCGCAATCTTTGCGTAATTCTGTTCACCAGACACGTATCATTACTGCCGAGCGTATCAGATTAAGGGCTGCGCTGAATATCCAGCAAGTGCTGAACACCGAACTCGGTTTTCGCTTTTCTAACGATCTGACTTTGGGGACCAGTGATATCCAGATGATGGGGATGAGTGGCAGAAATGTGAAGATCCTGCTTGATGGAGTGCCTATGGTGGACAGGAGCGATACACGCGAAAGTTTAAACCAGATAGATATCAATACTGTCGAACGGATAGAAATTGTAGAGGGACCTCTTTCAGTTTCTTATGGCACCGATGCGCTTGCAGGCGTAATCAACATTATCACCAAATCACCTGGTAAGGAGAGCCTGAACATTAATGCCAGGGTACAGGAAGAAACCGTGGGCACATCTTATTCCCCTTTTAGTAAAGATGGTTCACATTTACAGCATGCAGGTGCGGCCTGGCATAATAAAGGCTTGAGTATTCTGGGTGGAGTTACCCATAACGATTTTAGCGGGTTTAATGTTCCGGGCGCATTAGCTACCACAGACGAGATCAGTGGGAATACCAACAGGTGGAAACCTAAAGAACAGTGGCTGGCCAATACAAAATTGGGTTATAAAACAGATAACCTCAATCTCTGGTACAGACTGGACTACGTGGATGAAACTATAGATAGTAAGGGAGGGTATAATCCCAATAATTATAAAGGCACCAGCCAGCAATACATCACAAACCGCTATACACAACAATTGCAGGGTAATTATAAGATGAGCGACAGGCTGCAGTTAAGCGGAAGTGTTGGGTATTCTACGTTGAAACGACGCACTAAAACTATCATTCATGATTACAGCACCGGATTAGAGGAACTATCTGCCGGAGCGGGTGAACAGGATGTATCCAAATTTCAATCGACAAATATCCGCACAACTGCGCAGTACAAATTATCAGATCAGGTCTCGTTCCAGCCGGGTGTAGAAATCAATTTGGATAATGCCAGCGGCGCAAGGATAAAGGGTTCACCATCCATCAACGACTATGCATTTTTTGTATCCTCGGAATTGAATGTGGTGAAGGATTTAACGATCCGTCCTGGATTGAGGTTTATCAGTAACTCTATATATGATGCCCCGCCTGTGATACCATCGCTGAATGCGAAACTGAAGCTGAACGAGCTGCTAGATTTAAGGGCGGGTTACGCAAGCGGATTCCGCTCGCCAGCTTTAAGGGAATTGTACTATGACTTTTTCGATGCCAGTCACTCTATTATGGGCAACGAGAATTTAAAGGCCGAACAGTCAAATAGCTTTACTGCTTCACTGTCCTTGTCTGAAAATGCATCAGAGAACCTCAGGTTCCGTTCGGTCTTGAGTGGTTTTTATAACAATTTTAAGAACAGGATAGATTACGGCATTTCTGCATCCAACCCAACTATTACCACGCTGATCAATATCGCAAAATATAAAACCACGGGCGGAACTTTTGACAATACACTTTATCTGAGGAATTTTCAGGTTTCACTTGGCGTTTCTTACATAGGAACTTACAATCAGTATAGTACTGCCACGGAACAATATGGGGATTCGCCAGAGTTTGTCTGGTCTCCTGAAGTGAACAGTAATCTTACCTATACTTTCCCTGGCATTGGAGCTACCGCTAACCTGGCGTTCAAATTTACTGGCAAAAGACCGGTATATGAGCTAAGTATAGTTGATAATGTGGAGCAGGTGAGACTGGCGAAAATCGGTTCTTTCAGTACGGCCGACTTCACACTTACCAAGAGCCTGTTTAAAAACCTGAGTTTAAATGCGGGTGTAAAAAACATGTTTGACGTAAAAACTTTGACAAATACAGCTTTAGTAACAGGTGGTGCGCACAGTACAGGTGGGCAGGTTCCGCAGAGCTACGGACGGTCTTATCTTTTTGGAATAAGCTATAACTGGAACAAAGAATAACCTAACAATATCATATTTTATATCATGAACAGATTTACTAAAATTATCACTTTATTATGTTTTGTTGCAGCACTATCTTCCTGTAGCAAAGATGAAGATCTTATCGTCACCGTCCCAGCTTCTGATGGAAGCACGCTGACTTTAAATGGTCTTATCGGGGCTGAAGATGGACCAAGTGCTGGAAACAGTGTATTCGTAGATTTCAGCACCGATAAACAAACTTCAGCAGCCCGTGCGTCGTGGGATCTGGGATTTTACTCGGGCACAGAATTCAGGGTAATTCTCAACAATACTGCCGGTGCAGCTGCTATTGTAACAACCAAAACAGACCTAAATGCGGTTACTGCTGCTGATACAATCGCACTTGCGCTTTCAGCAAAACTGACTATTGGGCAGGGCGCCGGTGATTTTCCGCAAGTTGATCCCGTTGACGGCAATTTATCTACTTATTTAACAGGGACAGTCATTAAAGAAATATCTGCAAGTGAAGCTGATAATAAGGTGTATATAGTGAACCCTGGTATGGCCGGATTTACTGGTAAAAGGTACTGGCAGAAAATCCGTGTAATCCGTAGTGGAAATGGATACACCTTACAATATGCAAAAATTAATGAAACCACCTTTAAAACCCTGACCATTACTAAAGATGCCGCTTTTAACTTTAAATATGCGTCTTTCACAACCGGCGCAGTAAATGTTGAGCCTGAAAAACAGGCATGGGACATAGAGTGGTCACTGGCTACATACAAAGCCGTTGCCGCCACTACTGTTCCTTACACTTTTTCGGACTTCGTCCTGATCAATTTTGTAGGCGGGGTAACTGCTGCTGAAGTGGTATTTTCAGGAACTGCTGCCAATAGCACTGTAACGTATGCAAACTTTACCGAAGCCAATCTTTCAGGAATCACTTTCCTTGGAACAAGAGAAGCTATAGCTGGTAACTGGAGAATTACATCTCCTGCAGCAAGTGCGGGTGTTAAAACCGATCGTTTTTACCTGTTAAAAGACGGCGCTGGGAATATCTATAAATTAAAATTTATCAGTTTTCATCCAAATGACAGTGGTACTCGTGGTAAACCTGTTATTGAATACAAACTGGTTAAAAAAGCATAAACTTGGTTAGTTTGTTGTGTAAAGGCTGGCTTCCACGTGCTAATGGAGGCCGCCTTTTTACCATTTACAGCTATCCGTTAACGGAATAAAGATTTATCATTTTATATACATTATGAGATTAAACATTTTAGCGATGGCGGTGATTGCATTGAGCATAACGGCCTGTAATACCAACAAAAAAGAAACTGCTGCCGTTTTAGCGGATAGCACCAAAATTGTTTCCCTGAGCGGCTCGCTTTCTGAAATCCTGGCAGGTCTAGGGTTGGAAAAGAATATCGCCGGAACGGATATTACTAGTAACTACCCGGAGAGTATGAAAGCCAAACCGAAGGTTGGACACAATAAAAATATCAATGCGGAAGGTGTGATGGCATTACAACCAGATATTATCATTGGTATAAAAAAGGAGATTACACCTGCTTTGATCACGCAGTTCAAATCTGCAGGAGTAAAGCTGATGCTCGTTGATCAGGAATATTCAATTGAGGGTACGAAAAAATTAATCCGGACTTTGGCCGATAGCCTGCATGTTATAACAAAAGGTGATTCACTAATCAAAAATCTGGACGGCGATCTTGCTAAAGTGAAACCTGCAGCGACAAATGATAAAAAACCAAAGGTGTTATTTATATATGCACGTGGCACTGGAACAATGATGGTTGGCGGTACCGGCACACAGGTAGACAAAGCGATTGCGCTTGCTGGTGGGCAAAATGCCGTAACGGAGTTTTCTGATTACAAACCATTGACCGCTGAAGCATTGGTAAAAGCAAACCCAGATGTGATTTTGCTATTTGATAGTGGTCTTCAAAGTCTTGGGGGAGCAGCCGGACTTTCAAAAGTAGGCGGAATCAAGGAAACCAATGCTGGAAAAAATAACCGGATCATTAGCATGGACGGGGAGCTGCTCAGCAGTTTTGGGCCGAGATTAGGAATTGCAATTCAGGAATTAGCAGCAAAGATTAAGTGAACAAACACCAGGGATATATATTGATATGCATGATGGTTCTTCTCATCGTGGTGATGATGTTATCTTCATGCATAGGTGCGGTCGAGATCAGCGTGTCGGAATTGCTCGCTATCATTGCAAATAAAACCGGCCTTTCTGAAACATCTGCGTTCAAAACTCAACAGGCTGCGGTATTGCTAAATATCAGGTTGCCCAGGGTGGTTTTAGGAGTGCTGGTTGGTGCAGGCCTGGGGATTTCGGGCGCGGCTATTCAGGGTCTGTTTAGAAACCCGCTTGCAGAACCAGGGTTAATAGGTATATCTGCTGGGGCAACTTTATTTGCAGTGCTGATGATTGTGTTGGAAGTCGGCATTTTTAAAGTGCTGAGCGGGATAATCGGATTTTATGCCCTATCGTTAGCAGCATTTGTAGGTGCATGTATCACAACCTTCATGGTATACAGGCTGGCTACCCGAAACGGGAAAACAAGCACAATTACTTTATTATTATCGGGTATAGCCATAAATGCTTTGTCTGGATCATTCACGGGTTTGCTAACTTACCTCGCTACTGACGAGCAATTACGTACAATTACTTTCTGGAGCCTTGGAAGCCTGGGTGGTGCAAACTGGGACACAGTTGCCGGCATCACACCTTTTATAATTATACCCGTTGCGGGACTACCTTTTATGGCCAAATCCCTAAATGCACTTTCCTTAGGGGATGCAGAGGCTTTACATCTCGGAATTGATGTGGTGCTGCTGAAAAGAGTTATTATCGTATTCGCGACAATCGCTGTAGGTGCTTCTGTTGCAGTAGCAGGCATGATCGGTTTTATCGGACTGATTATTCCACATATTATAAGGATGACATTCTCTGCAGACCACAGATTGGTGATTCCCGGATCGGCTATATTGGGCGCGGTGTTGCTTACACTTGCCGACTTGATGGCCAGGACAATTGTTGCCCCCGCAGAACTGCCTATCGGAATTCTGACCGCTTTGATTGGCACGCCTGTATTTCTCTATATTATCATTACTGAGCGTAATAAAAATAAAATATGATTGTAGTAAATGAACTGACCTACCGCATAGGGAAAAAAGAGTTATTGCAAGGGCTTAATTTTGAGACCGGGCCGGGTGAACTGCTTGCCATATTAGGTGCAAATGGTGCGGGAAAGAGCACGCTGATGAAATTGCTGTGCAGAGAGGTTATGCCAAGCAGCGGAGAAATCATGTTTCGCGGAAAGAACCTTAAACAGTATGCGCTCACTGAACTGGCTAAACGGCGTGCCGTTTTGTCGCAGCAGAATACCATTTCGATCTCATTTATTGTTACTGAGCTGGTCATGATGGGACGTTATCCTCACTTTGAGCAGTCGCCCTCTGCAAATGATGTGACCATTGTGAAGAAAGTTATGGAAGAGACGGGGATCAGTCATCTGGCAGGAAGGGATTATAATACCCTGTCTGGCGGTGAACAGCAGCGTGTGCAATTATCGCGGGTATTGGCACAGATATATGATTGTCCGGATGCCTGTCTGTTTCTGGATGAACCTACAAATGGACTTGACCTGCTTTACCAGCAACAAATGATGGAACTGGCACGCCGGTTAGCTAACCAGGGATATACTGTAATTTGCATTTTGCACGATATCAATTTCGCGGCCCGTTTTGCTGACAGAATACTGATGTTAAAAGACGGTAGGAAAGTGGCTATGGGTACACCGGTTGAAGTGGTTACAGCAGAAAATTTAAGTGAAACGTTTGGGATAAATGTGCGGCTGATAGCATGCGAAGGTTATAGTTGTCCGTTAGTGGTTCCTGAAATGATCAGTAATAATATTTAATTAAATACAAACAAGAACTGCCGGACACCGCGGAAAAGATTATACTTACAAAGTGAATGGCCGGCAGGTTTACCAGAACTAAACACATACAGAAATGAAAGAAATTGCAGAACTGAAGAACCAATGGGAAGCTTTCAAAGCTGAACACCCTAAAGCAAGAATAAGAGATGCGGCACGTGAACTTGGTTGTTCAGAAGCAGAATTACTGTTTACCGCTGTCGGCAGTACGGTAACCCGTTTGAAAGACAACTTTCAGGAAATCTTAAAGTCAGTAGAAGCACTGGGGAAAGTGATGGCCTTAACCCGTAACGATTATTGCGTGCATGAACGTAAGGGTGTGTATACCAATATTTCCTTTTCCGGACCAATGGGCCTGGCGGTGAACCCGGATATAGACCTCCGCTTGTTCATGTTTGCCTGGTCGTCTGCCTTTGCCGTAGACGAGAATGGCCGTAAAAGCCTGCAGTTTTTTGCAAAAGACGGTGAGGCTATTCATAAAATTTATTTGGTAGAAACAAGCAATGTTGAGGCGTTTGAAAAACTTGTTGCAGATTTTACTGCCGAAGATCAGTTTGCAGCGCTGATCATCACTGCAGATAAACCTGCAGTTGAAGAAAAACCAGATTCCGAAATTGATATCATTGCGTTCAAAGAGCAATGGCTAACGCTCAAGGATACCCATGACTTTCATGGTCTGCTGCGTAAGTCTGGTGTAACACGCACCCAGGGGTTACGCTTGGCGCCGGAAGGCCACGCTGTCACCATCAGTATCGATGCGCTGAAGAAGATTCTTCATCACGCGGCAGAAACAGGAATGGAAATAATGGTGTTTACGGGAAATAAGGGCTGCATCCAGATCCACACTGGCCCGGTGAATAATCTCCTGCAAACCGGACCGTGGTTCAATGTCCTGGATCCTGACTTTAATATGCACCTGCGTGAGGATGCTATTGCGTCGGTATGGCGGGTTAAAAAACCTACTGACGATGGCGCTGTAACCAGTATCGAAGTTTTTGACAATAGTGGAAATATTATTGTACAGTTTTTTGGCAAGCGCAAGCCAGGTATTCCAGAAAATGAGAACTGGAGAAGTTTGGTTGAAACAGCCGGATTATAAGAGCGATCAACTATCTAACATTTGACTTAAGGCTTTTCGGGAAACTGAAAAGCCTTACTGCTTTATTAATGAATTATTTTAGGGTCACCTTGTTATTTTTTTCTAATTTTATCGGGCCTAACCGCATTAAACCATTTTTATTTTTAATATTTTGGATAAGCCACCGATGAATACTAAAGATCTTGAAAAGCAAGCTGCGGCACGTGAAGCCGTTAAATATATCCGCGATAACGATATTGTTGGGTTAGGAACCGGGTCTACGGCCTACTATGCGATTGTTGAGGTAGCTGAACTGGTGAAAAATGGTTTGAAGATCAAAGGTGTGCCAACCTCTGAGCATACCGCAGCCCTCGCTACGTCTCTGGGGATAGAACTGCTGGAAATGGACCAAGTTGAATTCATTGACGTGACTATTGATGGTGCCGATGAATTTGATGAACACCTCAATCTGATCAAAGGTGGGGGTGGTGCGCATTTCAGGGAAAAGATTATCGCATCCCTGACTAAAAAAGAAATCATTATTGCCGATGCGGCAAAAAAGGTGGAAAAGCTTGGTGCTTTTAAGGTTCCGGTTGAGATTGTTCCAATGGCCCTTAACTATGTATTGAAACAAATGGCCAAACTAAACGGGACAGGTCTGGTAAGGATGAAGGATGGCTCAGCTTTCATTACCGATAATCACAATATCATTGTAGACGCAGATTTCGGATTGATTTCAGATCCCGCAAAACTTTCTGATGAACTCAATCAGATTGAAGGCATACTGGCCCATGGCCTTTTTGTAAACCTGGCTGCTTTGGTTATTATGGGCAAAGAGGGTCAAACTGTCACATATACTAAAGAATAGAGAATTTTTATTCTTATTGTTTTCTAAAAACTTACCTTTGTACTATTGAGATCACCTTGTAAGTGATTATAATTTAATTACAATTAATTCACATATAAATCATAGTTGTAGATGATTAACATTACACTACCGGATGGCTCGGTCCGTCCGTATGAAAACGGGACAAGTGCCCATCAAATTGCATTATCAATTTCCGAAGGCCTGGCACGTAATGTACTGGCCGCAGAAGTAAACGGTGAAGTCTGGGATTCTGCCAGACCGATTGAAAAAGATTCTACCGTTAAATTGTTAACATGGAATGATGCTGCTGGTAAGGCTACCTTTTGGCATTCGTCTGCGCACATCATGGCAGAAGCACTGGAAGCATTGTACCCAGGTACAAAGTTTGGTATCGGCCCTGCTATTGAAACAGGATTTTATTATGATGTTGATTTCGGAGACCACGAATTCTCCTCTGATGATTTCAAAGCAATTGAAAGCAAGTTCATGGAACTGGCTAAACAAAAAGAGGTTTTTGAACGCAGTAGTGTAAGTAAAGCAGATGCAATTGCTTATTTCACTGAAAAAGGTGATGAGTATAAGCTTGACCTGATTGATGGTTTGGAAGACGGAAAGATCACCTTTTATAAACAGGGTGAATTTACAGATCTATGTCGCGGTCCCCATATTCCAAATACAGGTTTTGTAAAAGCTGTAAAACTAATGAACGTTGCTGGTGCCTACTGGAGAGGCGACGAGACAAAAAAACAGCTGACCAGGATATATGGTGTGACTTTTCCAAAGGCAAGTGAGCTTACAGAATACCTGTTGATGATTGAGGAAGCAAAAAAGCGCGACCACAGGAAATTAGGAAAGGAGCTGGAACTGTTTGCTTTTTCTGAAAAAGTTGGGATGGGTTTACCTTTGTGGTTACCTAAAGGAACTGCATTGCGTGAACGCCTGGTTAATTTCCTGACAAAAGCACAGGGAAAGGCAGGATATGAGCAGGTAATTACCCCACACATTGGGCATAAAAACTTGTATATAACTTCAGGACACTGGGAAAAATATGGTAAGGATTCTTTCCAATCCATTAAGACACCGCAGGAAGGAGAGGAGTTTCTGTTAAAACCAATGAACTGTCCCCACCATTGCGAAATTTACAAGGTGAAACCCCGTTCTTATAAGGACCTTCCTTTGCGTTTCGCAGAATTCGGTACAGTTTACCGGTACGAACAAAGCGGGGAGCTGCATGGCCTGACAAGGGTACGTGGGTTTACCCAGGATGATGCACACTTATTTTGTCGCCCGGATCAGGTAAAAGAAGAATTTAAAAAGGTAATCGACCTTGTATTATATGTATTTAAATCCTTGGGCTTTAACGATTATACTGCACAGGTATCACTGAGGGATCCTGAAAATAAATCCAAATACATTGGCAGTGACGAAAACTGGAAACTGGCAGAAAATGCCATCATAGAGGCGGCAGCTGAAAAAGGTTTGTCAACTGTAGTAGAATTGGGTGAAGCAGCTTTTTATGGTCCTAAACTGGACTTTATGGTGAAAGATGCTTTAGGACGTAAATGGCAGCTGGGAACTATCCAGGTTGATTATAATCTTCCGGAAAGATTTGAACTAGAATACACCGGTAGTGATAACCAGAAACACAGACCTGTAATGATCCACCGTGCACCCTTTGGTTCACTGGAAAGATTCATCGCAGTATTGATTGAACATTGCGCCGGTAACTTCCCGTTGTGGCTCTCACCTGAACAATTTATCATTCTTCCTATTTCAGAAAAGTATGAAGATTATGCTAAAAAAGTTTCAGATGAACTAAATAATTCCGATATTCGCGGTTTGATTGACTTTCGTGATGAAAAAATCGGCAGGAAGATCAGGGATGCAGAGGTTAAAAAAACGCCTTACATGCTGATCATTGGCGAAAAGGAAATGACAGAGGGTAAATTGTCGGTACGGAAACATGGTGAAGGGGATTTAGGTGAAATGACAATAGAGGCATTCAGAGAATTATTAATTAAAGAAATAACAGTTTAAATAGTATATAAATTTGGCATTAGGCAGACCAGGATTTAACAGGGGACCACGTCCTCCTTTTAAGAAAAAAGAAGCAGAACATAATATTAATCAGTTCATCAGGGCCCAGGAGGTCAGATTAGCTGGAGATAATGTTGAACCAGGGATTTATCCATTGGCAAAAGCTTTAGCCCTTGCCGACGAACTGGAATTGGATCTGGTAGAAATATCTCCTAATGCAGTACCGCCGGTTTGTAGAATAATCGATTACAGCAAGTTCGTTTACGAACAAAAGAAAAAGCAAAAAGAGATTAAGGCAAATGCTAAGCAAACAGTAATTAAGGAGATCCGCTTTGGTCCTAATACGAATGATCATGATTTTCAGTTTAAACTGAAACATGCTCAGAGTTTTTTGGAAAGTGGTGAAAAAGTTAGGGCATATGTGCATTTCAAAGGAAGGGCAATTGTTTACAAAGAGCAGGGAGAGATCTTATTGCTTAAGTTTGCACAGGCTTTGGAAGATATTGGAAAGGTTGAACTTTTACCTAAATTAGAAGGTAAACGTATGTTTTTGACCCTTGCCCCGAAAGTTGTAAAAAAATAAAGTAAATTACATAAATAAGAACAGGTTATGCCAAAAATGAAAACCAATTCCAGTGCTAAAAAGCGTTTTTCGCTTACTGGAACAGGTAAAATCGCTAGAAAGAACGCATACAAAAGTCACATTTTAACAAAAATGTCTACTAAACGTAAGCGTAATTTGGGTCACACCTCAATGGTGTCAGCTGCTGATATGGGCAACGTTAAGCGTATGCTTGCCATCGGTAAATAATTAATTTTTAACCAGGTACCCGGTAGTAAGTTTGCTGAAATACGCAACACCGTTTATCAAAAAACAACAACACTATGCCACGTTCGGTAAACGCAGTAGCTTCGAGAAGAAGACGGAAAAAAGTCCTTAATA
>Ga0247816_10000570_pt1 | contig 20197 bp, 18 predicted proteins | sample UWRJL209509C1_FD_179930 | JGI IMG/M metagenome (GOLD analysis project Ga0247816, IMG submission 179930) | Plant litter microbial communities from Arlington Agricultural Research Station in Wisconsin, United States - UWRJ-L209-509C-1 | ecosystem: Environmental > Terrestrial > Plant litter >...
CGCGCTGGCTCGCCGATGACTGGCAGGTGCACTTGCCCGACGAGCTGCAGACCGCGCTCGACGCGGTCGAGTCCGCCGGGCAGACCGCGGTGGTGGTCGCCTGGGACGGCGTCGCCCGCGGTGTGCTCGCGGTCGCCGACGAGGTCAAGCCCAGCAGCGCGGCCGCCGTGGCGGAACTGGTGCGGCTCGGCCTCACCCCGGTGCTGCTCACCGGCGACAACGCCAAGGCGGCCGGGGCGGTGGCCGACCAGGTCGGTATCACGGAGGTGTTCGCCGGCGTGTTGCCGGCCGACAAGGTGGACCGGGTGCGCGCCCTGCAGGCCGCGGGCCACGTTGTGGCCATGGTGGGTGACGGGGTGAACGATGCCGCCGCGCTGGCCGCCGCCGACCTCGGCATCGCCATGGGCACCGGCACCGATGTGGCCATCGAGGCCAGCGACATCACCCTGGTGCGGGCCGACCTGCTGGCCGTCGCCGACGCCATCCGCTTGTCGCGGCGCACGCTGACCACGATCAAGGCCAACCTGTTCTGGGCGTTCGCGTACAACGTGGCGGCCATTCCGCTGGCCGCGCTGGGTCTGCTCAACCCGTTGATCGCCGGCGCCGCGATGGCGTTGTCGTCGGTCTTCGTGGTGAGCAACAGCCTGCGGCTGCGCGGCTTCACGCCGGTGCCGGTGCGCTAGCGCGACCGGCGCGGGCGCATGCTCACCTGAATGACCACCGCGGCGGTGAGCATCAACAGAACGGCGATGAGCGAGGTGGCACCCACTCCGCTGTCGAAGGCGGCCCTGGCCGACTCCGACAGGGCGGCAGCCTGGTTCGCGGGCAGTGACTCGGCGACGCCGATCGCCCCGCCCAGGGTCTCGCCGGCCTGCCGGGTCTCCTCGGCGCCGATGCCGGCCGGCACCACCACGTTCAACCGGTAGGAGGCGGCCAGGATCGCACCGAGCACGGCGGTGCCGAGCACCGCGCCGAGCTCGTAGGCGGTCTCGGAGACACCCGATGCCGCGCCGGCCTTCTCCGGCGGCACCGAACTGAGGATGGTGTCGTTCGAGATGGTCTCGGCGGCGCCCACGCCCACCGAGAGGGTGGCGAAGGCCAGCGCCACCACCCCGGCGTTCAGATCGTGTTGCAGCACGATCACGAGCCCGAACCCGGCCGCGGTGAGCAGGATGCCCATCACGATCACCAGCCGCGGCGGCACTCGGCGAACCAGGTAGGCGGCGCCGAGGCCGGCCGCCACCGACAGCACCGCGCCGGGCAGCAACAGCAGACCGGCGGTGAGCGGGTCGAGGCCGAGCACCAGCTGCAGGTGCTGGGAGACGAAGAACAGGAAACCGACCAGGCTGAACACAGCCAGGAAGTTGGCCAGCACCGAACCGGCGAACGGGGCGTGCCGGAACAGGCTGAGATCGAGCAGCGGGTTCTCGATCCTGGCCTGCCGGCGCAGGAACACCGTGCCGCTGATCAGTGCGACAACCAGGGCGGCCACACCGAGCACGCCGACGCCGTCGTGGGCGAGCGTCTTGATCGCCAGCACGAACGGTGCGAGCGCCAGGAGCGACAGCAGCACGCTGACCAGGTCGATGCGTTTCGGGGCGGGGTCCTTCGACTCGGGAATGACAAACGGGGCCAGCGCCAACAGGGGCAGCAGGAACGGCACCGCGATCAGGAACACCGCTCCCCAGGCGAAGTGGGCGAGCACCACACCACCGACGATCGGGCCGAGGCTCGATCCGGCTGCGAAGGCGCCGGCCCAGACGGCGATGGCCAGGGTGCGTTGGCGGGCATCCAGGAACATGCTGCGCAACAGCGAGAGGGTGGACGGCATCAGCATGGCGCCGAAGAACCCCATGGCCGCGCGGGCGATGATGAGCAGCTCGGCGGTGGGCGCGAACGCGGCGAGCACGGAGATCACGCCGAAGCCGGTCGCGCCGATCAGGAGCAGCTTGCGGCGGCCGATCCGGTCGCCGAAGGTTCCCATCGCCACGAGCAGGCCGGCGAGCACCAGCGGGTAGATGTCGACGATCCAGAGCAGAGTGGTGCTGTCGGGGCGCAGGTCCCGGCTAATCGCGGGCAGGGCGAAGCTGAGCACGGTGTTATCCACCGAGATCAAGAGCACCGGCAGCATCAATAGCACCAGGCCGAACCAGGCCCGGCGGCCGGCCCGGGGCGCGGCGCCGGCGGGCCCCGAGGCCGAAGGATCAAAGCGGAGGGGGGTCTTGTCTGTCGTACTCATGTCAACCTGGCTGCATCGTGTCCGCGCCGAAGCGCGACGTTTTACTGCACCATTGGGTACAGCAGAGTACGACTATACCATCAAGTACAGTAAAGTGGCCGACATGGCCCAACACCGTGACAGCGCCCGGGAAACTATCCTCACCGCGTTCCAGGAACTCCTCATCGGCACCAGCGGGTCCGGTGTCTCGCTCGACGCCGTGGCGCGCGAGGCCGGGGTCACCAAGGGCGGCCTGCTCTACCACTTCGGTTCCCGCGACGGCTTGGAGACGGCGCTGATCGACCGCATCGATGCCCTGGCGATCGACGAATACGAGCGGATGCGCACCGCCCCTGGCGGGGCCGCCGCCTACTACGTCACTCTCGCCGAGTACATCAACAGCCCGCTGGACCGGGCGACGCTGGCCGTGGGCCAGCTCGCCCGACAGCATCCGAGAGCCAAAGCGGTGGTTGTCGAGATGCGCCGCCACTACTTCGCGTTGCTGAACGATGACCTGGGCGACCCGGAACTGGCCAGGGCGACCATGCTGCTGGCCGACGGCATCTACTACGACGCCACCACGATCGGGGAACCGTTCGAGCAGGAGCTCGACATCGCCGCGTTCCTGGCCCGGTTGCGGCCGGCGACCTAACCGGCAGTCTTAGGCGGCGCGGCCGATCTCGGTCGCGGCGAGCGCGGCGCGCAGGGAGGCCAGCAGCAGCGGCAGCTGGTCGGCCGGCGACGCGGGGGCCTCTGGGTGCCACTGCACTCCGACGATCGGCACCTCGGTGTGTTCCACCGCTTCGACGAGGCCGTCTGGCGCTGTCGCCACCGGCACCAGGCCGGCGCCGAGCCGGCCGACGCTCTGGTGGTGTGCGCTCTGCACCGAGATCCGGGTGTCACCCAGACCGGCGGCCAGTCCGCTGTCGGGGTGCAGGGCGACGTCGTGGGTGGACAGGATCTGATCGATCGGCACGCCCACGTTGCGGTGGATGCCGTCGTCGATGTGCTGCACGAGGTCACCGCCGAGCGCGACGTTGATGACCTGCAGGCCGCGGCAGATGCCGAGCAGCGGGGTGCCCTGGGCGACGGCGCGGCGGACGACCGCGATCTGGCCGGCGTCGGCGGTCGCGAAGTGCGCGGTCTCGCCCTCGTACCCCTCGGTGGCGCCGTAGAACGCGGGCGAAATGTCTTCGCCGCCGACGATGACGATGCCGTCGGCCGCGCTGGTGGCCTCGAGCAGCTCGGCCGGGTCGAGGTCGGCCGCGGCGAAGCGGATGACGCTCCACCCGCCGCGCAGACCGGCGTCGACGACGGTGGCGTTGAGAGTCTGCACCTTGGCGTGATAAACCGGCCGGTCGGGCCGGTGCGCGGTGACCTCGATCACAGCGAGGACGGGCCGGACGGCGGCGCCGTCGGGGGTCATGGTGGCGAGAATCGGTGTGGTCATGGCTCGCCTCCGTGACGGGACTGGGGATCGATGGTTGCGGGTGCTGCGGGTTCCAGTCTGGCTCAGCGGCCGCCCGTGGCAGCGGTACGGGGTAACAGAGTGCAACAGAAGCCCCGGCGAGCGGCCGGTTCACGGCGCGGGCGCGGCGTCCTGGACGCTCCGGGGTGGGGGTTCTATGCTCGGAGCGACCGTAGCCCGCCCCATCGCGCGAGCACACGGCACGACCACACCGCACGACCACACTGCACGACCACGAGGAAGCAGACCGATGCCGTCAGGCCCCAGCTCAGCCCGTCCGCATCACCGCCGGCGGGGGGTGAGCGCCGCTCTGACCATGGCCGGACTCGTCGGTCTGGTTGTCGTGGGCAGCGCTCCCCTGGCCGCGCACGCCGACGACCCGGTGACCTTCGGCGAGAGCCACATCGTCGACACCGTTGACGCGCTCGGCGACCGTGCACCGGAGGTGCAGACCGCTCTCGATGGTCTTTACGACTCCAGCCGGGTGGACCTGTTCGTGGCCTACGTCGACAGCTTCGACGGCGTCGACGACACCTCCACCTGGGCCGATTACACCGCCGTCGCGAACGGGCTGGGTGACGAAGACGTGCTGCTGGCCGTCGCCACCGACGATCGCCAGTACCAGCTGTCGGCGGCCACCGGTTTTGCGCTGGACGACGACCAGCTGGCCGCGGTCCGTTCCGAGGCCATCGAGCCGGCGCTGCGGCAGAACGACTGGGCCGGTGCGGCGATCAACGGTGCCGCCGCCATCGAGGCCAGCTTGGCCGGCGAGCCGATTGCCGCGCCGAACATCACCCCGGGCGACGCCACCCCCTCCGGTGCCGGCGGTGTCGGTTGGCTGGTGCCGGTGGTGGTGCTGCTTGCCCTCGCCGGCCTGGTGATCGTCGTGATCGTCGTCATCCGTCGTCGCCGCACCGAAAAGACGCCGGTCGCCGGCGCCTCGGGCGGCCCAGCCGAGCTGCCGACCTCTGAGCTGAAGCGGGCGGCGTCGGCGGCGCTGATCGAGACCGACGATGCGATCAAGACCAGCGACCAGGAGGTCGGTTTTGCCCAGGCCCAGTTCGGTGCGGCCGCGGCGGAACCGTTCCAGGCAGCCGTGCAGGCCGCCAGGGCGAAACTGTCTGAGGCGTTCACCCTGCAGCAGCAGCTCGACGACGCCACCCCGGACACCGAGGAACAGGTGCGCGGCTGGTACCGCTCGATCATCGCCCTCTGCGGTGACGCCAACCGCGCCCTCGACGAGCAGGCCGACGCCTTCGACGAGCTGCGCCAGTTGGAAGCGAACGCCCCGGCTGCCGCCTCGGCCCTTGACACCGAACTCGCCGCGATCGACCACCGCTTGGACGAGGCCGCTGCCGGCGTCGACAGCCTCGCCGCCCGGTACACCGACGCTGCGATCGCCACCGTTGCCGACAACCCCGATCAGGCGGCCGAACGGCTCACCTTCGCCACCAACGCGCTGGTCGAGGCTCGGGCGAGCCTGGCCGCTGATGATGCCAGCGCCGCGGCGGTCGGCATCCATGCTGCGGAGGAAGCCGTTGACCAGGCCAAGCTTCTGATCGATGCCGTTGACCGGTTGACCACCGACCTGCGCACCGCCGAGAGCGGCATCCCCGCGGTGATCAGTGACCTCGAAGCCGATCTCGCCGCGGCCAGGGCGGTGCCGAAGACCGCGGAAACGGCGGCGGCCATCGACGCGGCGATCAGCAGCACAGAGCAGACGCTGACCACGGTGCGCGAGCGGGTGAACAACCCGCCGGTGAACCCGATCGAACTGTTGCAGTCGCTCGATGCCACCAACACCACGATGGATGCGGCGCTGCAGGGCGTGCGGGACGCCCAGGCGCGCAGTCAGCGGCTCGCTACGGCACTCGCTCAGACCCTGCAGTCCGCGCGCGCCCAGGTTTCAGCCGCCGACGACTTCATCACCGCCCGCCGTGGCGGTGTGGGCGCGGAGGCCCGCACCCGCCTTGCCGAGGCCGGCCGGCTTGTCGGCCAGGCGGAGCAACTCACCGGCACCGACCCCGCCACCGCGCTCGGGCTGGCGCAGAAGGCGAGTCAACTGGCCTCGACGGCCGCGGCGATGGCGCAGCGCGACGTCGACCAGTTCTCCTCCTCCGACAATGACTTCGGCGATTTCTTCGGTGGCGGCGGCGCGAGCCGGCGCGGCGGCAGCAACGGGTCGATGGGCGCCGTGCTGGGCGGCATCCTGATCGGCCAGATCCTCGGCGGCGGCGGGGGCGGCTTCGGTGGTGGGGGCGGCGGCTTCGGTGGTTTCGGCGGCGGCGGCGGTCGACGCAGCGGCGGCGGCGGTTTCGGCGGCGGGCGTCCCGGCAGTTTCGGCGGCAGCGGCACTCGGGGCCGCCGCGGAGGTGGCGGCCGCTTCTAGCGCCGCCCGCTCGACAGAGGAGGGCCTAGAACTCCATCCGCAGATTTCTGATTCCCCAGTTCGGGGGCGGTGACTGATCCGCGCCCACGTTCGAGAACCCAATGAATTGCTCGCAAAGCTGCCCGCGTGCCACGGGAGGGGTTTCCGACCAGCACTTTAACTACTTTCTTCCGAGGCCGTCCGGCCACTAGGGTCGCCCCAACGGACAACTGGAGAGAGACCATGGAATTTGCAGAACTGCTCGCAGCCCTCGCCCTCAAGGTGCGCAATCAGCGCGAGGCGATCCAAACTGAAGAAGGCACGAAGAACGCTTTCATCATGCCTTTCATCTCCACCATCCTTGGGTACGACGTCTTCAATCCGCTCGAAGTTGTTCCGGAATTCACCGCCGATGTGGGAGTGAAAAAGGGCGAGAAAATCGACTACGCCATCATGCGGGACGGCGAAGTCCAGATCCTGATTGAGTGCAAGAAGTCGAAGGAACCGCTCAAGATCGAGCACGCCTCTCAGCTGTTCCGCTACTTTGCGGTGACGAACGCTCGAATTGCCGTGCTTACCAACGGTGAGACCTATCACTTCTACACCGACCTTGACGCACCGAATCGGATGGACGACAAACCCTTCCTGGTGTTGGACCTGATGGACATCGACGAAACACTTTTGCCGGAGTTGCGGAAGCTGACCAAGGACGTGTTCGACCTGGATTCGATCATCAACGCGGCCGAGGAACTCAAGTACATCGGTCAGATCAAGCGAACGATTGCAGCGCAGTTCAAGGACCCGCAGGACGAATGGATCCGGTTCTTCACGACTCGCGTCTATGACGGCGCGTTCACCCAGAAGGTTCGCGAGCAGTTCACCTCGCTGGTGACGAAGGCGACCAAACAGTTCCTGAACGACCAGGTCAACGACCGGCTGAAGACCGCCCTCGGGACCTCGTCCTTCTCGCCCCTTCCTCTCTCGACCGAGTCGGCCGGGCTGACCAGTCAGCCAGTGGTCGCAGAGGATCTGGACCGGGATACCGAGCTCGACACAACTCTGGAAGAGCTCGAGGGCTACCAAATCGTCAAGGCCATCGCGTGCAGCGAAGTCAAGCCGCAACGCGTCATGCACCGGGATGCGAAGTCGTACTTCGCCGTGCTTCTCGATGACAACAATCGCAAGCCGATCGCACGGCTGCACTTCAACGGGCAAAAGCAGAAGTATCTCGGAGTGTTCGACAACGACAAGGTCGAGACCCGTCACGCCATCAACTCTCTGGACGAGATCTACCTGCACGCTGGCGCCATCCGCGACTCGGTCAAGAACTACATCGGCTGACCTCGGACACCATTAACGCGTCTATCCGAGTTGCCAGTTCGCGCCGCTTGGCGGCCCGGGACGGGGCGTCAACTGCCATGTCAAGGGCGGGTCTGCCAGCGAGATGCCAGTTGGGGCCCCTTGGCTGTCCTGGAGGGGGCGGGAACTGGCATCTCGCGTGGGAGAGTCAGCGTTCCAGGGCGAACAGGGGCGGCGCCGGGGCGCCGTCGACCAGGTCGGCGAGAATGCGGCCGACCGCGGGAGTGAACTTGAAGCCGTGGCCGGAGAAGCCGGCGCCGATCACGAGCGGGCCGCGCCGGTCGAGCACGAAGTTGGAGTCCGGGCTGGTCGTGTAGGTGCAGCTGATGTCCACGAAACTGTCGGCATCCGCACCGGGCAGCCACTCGCGGGCATACCGCCGAAGCGCCAACAGCTGCTCGGGCTCCGCGGTGAAGTCCCGGTGATCGGGGTCGACCGCCGGGCCCACCCCGTGCCAGCCGGCCTTGATGCCCTCCCCCGGCGTGTGCATGCCGTACACCGGCGAACGCCAGTACTCGTACCCGGCCGCTCCCGGCCGGTAGCCGTGGTTGAATCCCGGCCAGGTGAAACTGGTGTCGAGCACGGCGAAGTGCGCGGGCTGCTCCTGGGTGACCACCAGGCGGGGCAGCGGCAGCAGTCCGCCCAGCAGCGAGTTGGTCCAGGCGCCGAGGGTCACGATCACCCGGCGGGCCTCGAACTCCTCGGCGTCGGTGACCACCCGCACCCGGTCGTCGCCGAGCACCGTGATGCCGGTCGCTGGCCGGCCGTGCTGCACCCGCGCGCCGAGCCGCTCGGCGGCTCGTTGCAGGGCAGCCACCGAGCGGTTCGCGTTCAACCGGCCGGCTTCCGGCGTGTACAGCACCTCGGTGTCGAAGCGGATGCCCGGCCACCGCTCCGCGGCCGCGGCCACGCTCATCCGCTCGGGGTCGAACCCCACCGCGCTGAGCGCGGCGTGGACCGCGGCGAACGGCTGGCCCTGACCGTGGTTGACCAGGCCGACCTGCTCCAGCAGGCGGCTGTCGGTCTCGTCCTCGAGCTCACGCCAGAGCTGCAGCGACTCCACCAGCATGGCCACATAGGTGGGGTCGGAGTAACTCAGGTTGAAGTTGCGTGATTCGCCGTGCGAGGCACCCTGGGTGTGGCCGGGCTCGAACCGTTCCAGCAGGGTGACGTCGCGTCCGCGGCGGGCCAGCTGCCAGGCGGCCGCCGATCCCATCGCGCCGCCGCCGATGATGAGGGTGTCGACCAAGGTGCTCATGCGGGCAGGATCCGTTCGAAGCAGCGCGAGAAGGTGATGCTCTCGTAGGGCGGGTAGATCGGGATGGGCTGGTAGCCGAGGTGCTCGTAGAGGCGCACCGCCTCCGGTTGCCGGTCACCGGTCTGCAGAATCAGCCGGTGGGCGCCTCGTGCGGCGGCGGCGGTTTCCACGGCTCGGATGAGCGCCTTGCTCAGACCGCGACCTCGGTAGGCCGGCAGGGTGACCAGCCGTTTCAGTTCGTATTCCGTCCCGAGCATACGCAGGGCGGCGTGGGCGGCCGGCACACCGTCGACCGTGGCGAGGAGGGTGAGCACCATCGTGTCGGGGTCGATGGCGAACACCGCGTCCCGCACGGCCACCTCTTCGAGGGTGGGAACCCCGTACCGGTCCGCGTAGCGCGGCATGATCTCCTCGTCCATGGCCGCCCGGAGCGCGACAGCCCGCGGGTCGGCCCAGTCCACCGCGATGATCTCCACCGGGACCGACCCGGCCGGCTCGGTCACGCGAGCACCTCGCGCACGGTGAAGTCGAGCGCGGCCACGGTCAGGGCGACCGAGTCCAGGTCGATGCGTTCGTCGTTGCCGTGGAAGAGCATCCGGAAGGTGCCGTAGTCCCAGCGTTCGCTGAGCAGGCCGAACCCGTAGGCGGGGATGCCGCGCCGGCGGTAGAACCGCGCGTCGGACCCGCCCACGCTGAGCACCGGCAGCAGGTCGGCGTTCGGGTAGGCCCGGGCAACGGCGGCGCTCAGCGCGCCGTACAGCGGGGTGTCCACCGGGGATCGGGTGGCGCCCTCGAACCGGTCGCCGACGATCTCGATGTCTCCCATCAGGTCGCCGAGCGCTTCCCGCAGGTAGGCATCCACCTGGGCGGCGTCGGTGCCGGGCAGCACCCGGATGTCGAGGTCGACGGTCGCGAGCGAGGGGATCACGTTCTCCTTCTCGCCGGCCCGGATGATGTTGGGTGAGATGGTGGTGTGGGTGGAGGCGTGCGCGAACCCGGCCAGGGTGCCCAGTTCGTGCACGGCGCCGTCGATCCGGTCCGGGTCGAGCAGTCTCTCGGCGAGTTCGGCCGGGAGTCCCAGAACCTCGACGTAGTGCCGCCAGTCGGCGGTGATCTGCACGGGCGGGTCGAATCGGGCCAGCCGCCCCACCGCTTCGGCGGCGATCACCGCGGCGTTGCGGGCGCCCCACGGCGCCGACCCGTGGCCGGGAGTGCCGCGCACCGTGAGCCGTCGCCCGGCGATGCCCTTCTCCCCCACCGTGGTGGTGATCGACGGCCGCACCCCCACCGGGGCGCCGCCGGATTCGGTCAGCACGAACGACGCGTCGATGAGGTCGAGCCGGTTCTCGGTCAGCCAGCCCACCCCGTAGCGGCTGCCGCTCTCCTCGTCGGCCACGGCGGCGAAGATCAGGTCACCGCGCGGCCGGAACGGACCCATCGCGATGTCGCGGATCACCACGGCGTAGCTGGCGGTGAGGTAGAGCATGTCCAGCGCTCCGCGGCCCCAGATCTCCCCGTCCACGAGTTCGGCGCCGAACGGGTCGCGGCTCCAGCCGTCCCGGTCCACCGGCACCACGTCGATGTGCCCGACCAGCGCCAGTGACGGCGCGGTCGGGTCGGTGCCGCGGATGCGGGCGATCAGCGAGCCGCGGCCGGGGTGGGGTTCCACCACCTCGATCTCCAGGCCGGAGCCGGCGAAGAATCCCTCCAGGGTGCGCACACTGCGGATCTCCCCGCCGGAATCCGGGGTGCCGTCGTTGACGCAGGCGTTGCGGATGAGGTCGCGCAGCAGGTCAACGGTCTGACGGGTCAGCACATCGGGGTCGGTCATCGGGTCGCCTCGTTCAGGGTTGGGACAGCAGGTCGGTCGGTCAGCGTGGTCTGGAAGTCGGCGAGCAGGGCCCGGCCCTGCGGCCAGCCGCCGATGTTGCTCCGGTTGTTGATGTGGCCGAGGTTTCCCACCGAGACCAGGTCGGCACCCCAGGCGTCCGCCAGGGCGCGGGCCGCCGCCGGATCGCAGTAGGGGTCGTCCTCGCTGGCGACCAGCAGGGCCGGGCTGCCCAACGGGACGGGGTCGAGGCTGCGAAACGACGGTGCGGCGGCCGGGAACGTGCCCGCGAACCGGTCGGGCGGGGCCACCAACAGGGCGCCCCGCACCTGACCGGGATTGCGGCTCAGCCAGACCGACGCGGCCAGGCAGCCCAGACTGTGCGCCACCAGGATCGTGTCGCCGGCCCGCCGCACGGTCACGTCGATCGCGGCCACCCAGTCCTCCAGGTCGGGCTGGTCCCACGACGCCGGGCGGATGCGCACCGCTCCGGTCGCGGCCTGCCAGGCCGTCTGCCAGTGGTCGGCGTCAGAGCCGTCGATACCCGGCACGATGGTCAGAATCATGGGTGGGGGTCCTCATGGTTGATGTGTTGCGTCGACAATCACACTATCTGCCGCCGCCGGCCGCCTGGATGCAGGCAAATCCAAAGCTGAACGCGGTAGTTTCTAAGCGGCGGCCCGCCGCCGGCCCTTTTTTCGTTCGACCAGACCTGTTGGAACCCTTGAAAGGACATTCACATGACCAAGCAGTCGATCTTCGGTCGCATCGCCCAGCTCACCAAGGCGAACATCAACGCGATGCTGGACTCCGCCGAAGACCCCAAGCTGATGCTCGACCAGATGGTGCGTGACTTCAGCAACAGCATCGCCGACGCGGAGAGCGCGATCGCCGAGACCATCGGAAACCTGCGGCTGCTCGAGGACGACCACCGTGAAGACGTTCAGGCCGCCGGCGAGTGGGGCCGCAAGGCTCTCGCCGCCAGCCGCAAGGCCGACGAGTTGCGCGGCGCGGGCAACACCGTCGACGCCGACAAGTTCGACAACCTCGCCAAGGTCGCCCTGGGTCGTCAGCTCACGAGCGAGAAGGAGGCGAAGGACGCCGAGCCGCAGATTGCGAGCCAGAGCGCCATCGTCGAGCAGCTCAAGACCGGTCTGAACACCATGAAGACCAAGCTCGGCGAGCTCACCACCAAGCGCGACCAGCTCATCGCCCGGTCCAAGACCGCGGCCGCCCAGTCGCAGGTGATGGATGCGGTGAAGAGCATCGACATCATGGATCCGACCAGCGAGGTCAGCCGGTTCGAAGACAAGATCCGCCGCGAAGAGGCCAAGGTGCGCGGCGCCAGCGAGCTCGCGGCATCCAGTCTCGACGCCCAGTTCGAAAGCCTCGACGACCTCGGCGAGCTCACCGAGGTGGATGCCCGCCTCGCCGCTCTCAAGGCCGGTTCGCCCTCGTCGATCGAGCAGTAGAACCGCCGGTCACACGGCGTCATCCAGAACGGCCACGGGAATCTCCCGTGGCCGTTCGGTATTGTCACCGGCATGACTACTCTCGGAATCATCGGTGCCGGTAACATCGGCAGTCAGCTCGCCCGCCTCGCGGTGGCCCACGGATACGACGTTGTGCTGAGCAACTCGCGCGGCCCGGCCACCCTCGACAGCCTGATCGACGAGCTCGGCCCACGCGCCCGCGCCGCCCTCCCGGCGGAGACCGCGGCCGCCGGCGACCTGGTGGTCGTGACCATTCCGCTGCACGCCATCGACACCCTGCCGCTGGCCGAACTGGCCGGCAAGCTGGTCATCGACACCAACAACTACTACCCGGAGCGCGACGGCAGCATCGTCGCCCTCGACGAGGAATCCACCACCACCGCTGAGCTGCTGCAGGACCTGCTGCCGGACTCCCGGGTGGTCAAGGCGTTCAACCACATCTACGCCGCCGACCTCACCACCGACGGCTCCCCGGCCGGCACCCCGGAGCGCCGCGCCCTGGTGATCGCGGGCAACGACCCCGAGGCGCGCGAAACCGTCACGGCGCTGCTGGACGAGTTCGGCTTCGACACCGTCGACCTCGGCCCGCTCAACGAGGGCTGGCGCATCCAGCGCGACACCCCGGGTTACGGCCCGAGACTGGATGCGTTCGAGCTGCGCGAAGCGGTGACGGCGGCCATCCGCTACCGCGACATGCCGCAGGAGGTCTGACCGTCGGTAACCGAATCGCTGATGCGGCACGGTGAGGCCAGGGAGCATACTGGAACGGTGTCTCCCAACTACGTGGTTGTGCCGCAATGGCAAGGTTCGGTCTCTCCGCGCGCAATGCGCCTGGTCGACGGGGCTGAGGCGATCCGGGGTGACCTGCCCTCGTCGGTGACCTTCCCGGTCGATGTGCCCGCGGAGGCCGGGGACGGCCAGGACACCGGCATCCACCGGTTCTCCGCCCTGATGACGGTGCGCGACCGGCAGCTCGCGGTGTTGCGCACCACCACCGAGCCGGTGCTCACCATCGGCGGTGACTGCGGTGTCTCCCTCGGTGCCGTCGAGCACGCCTCCCGCGAGTACCCCGGCGACCTGGTCGTGGTGTGGTTCGATGCCCACCCTGACCTGCACACCAGCGAGTCGTCCCAGTCCGGTGGGTTCGGGGGCATGGTGCTGCGCGCCATCCTCGGCGAGGGGGCGGGAGGGCTCAACCTCGACGCCGAGGCCCGCATCTCCGCCGACAAGGTCGTGCTGGCCGGGGTGCGCGACATCGACCCCGGTGAGGATGTCTTCATCACCGAGCAGGGCATCCCGCTGGTGCCGGTGGAGAGTTTCGGCACCGCCGAGGCGCTCGTCGAGGCGGTGCGCCGGTCCGGCGCCGGGCACCTCTTTCTGCACATCGACCTGGACGTGCTCGACCCGGCCACGATCGTGGGCCTGTCGAACATCTACCCGTTCGGCCTGGCGGTGGAGGGCCTGACCGGCGCCATCACGGCCCTGCGTGCCGAATGGCCGCTCGCCGGTGCCACCATCGCCGGCTTTGCGCCGTCCTCCCCCGAGGCCGCCAACGACGACCTGCCCACCATCCTGCGCATCATCAGCGCGCTCACCCGCTAACCCACCCCCGCGACCTGTGAGTTGAACCCCGAAAGCCCGAGGTTTTCGGTGCTTTACTCACGGTTCGCGGGGTATTTGGAGGATTTCATGACGGATGCTTCGGACTCGCGCGTTGTCGTCGAACGGCGGGGGCACCTCCTGCTGATCGGGCTGAACCGGCCGGAGAAGCGCAACGCCGCCGACTTCAGCATGCTGCAGCAGCTCGCGCTGGCGTACGGCGAGCTGGAACGCGACCCGGAGCTGCGGGTGGGGGTGGTACACGCGATCGGCGACCACTTCACCGCCGGCCTCGACCTCGCCGATGTCGGACCCCGGCTCGGTCCGACCGGCCTGGACATCGTGCCGGAGGGCGGCATCAACCCCTGGCAGGTGGAGGGCACCAGCCTGAAAAAACCCGTGGTCATGGCCGTGCAGGGCACCTGTCTCACCCTCGGCATCGAGCTGATGCTGGCCAGCGACATCGTCGTCGCCGCCGAGTCCACCCGGTTCGGTCAGATCGAGGTCAGCCGCGGCATCCTGCCGTTCGGCGGCGCCACCATCCGGTTCCCTCGCGCGGCCGGCTGGGGCAACGCGATGCGCTGGTTGCTGACCGGTGATCTGTTCGACGCGACCGAGGCCCACCGGATGGGACTCGTGCAGGAGATCGTGCCGACCGGCCGCGAACTGCACCGCGCCATCGAGCTGGCCGAACGCATCGCCGCGCAGGCGCCGCTGGCCGTGCAGGCCACCCTCGCGAACGCTCGGACCGCCGTGCGCGACGGCGACGCCGCGGCCGAGGCCACCCTGCAACCAGAGCTTGCCCGGCTGGCCGCTTCCACGGATGCCCGCATCGGCATGGAGGCGTTCCTCACCCGCACCCCCGCCGAGTTCCAGGGCCGCTGACCCGGTACCGGCGGGCGCATCATCCGGCGCACGCTGGCGTCTATGCGGGAACGGTCGGTAGGCTGCCGAGATGAGCGAGACGACTGCACCGGCGACCGCACCCGAGACCACCCAGACCTACGACGTCATCGTGATCGGCGCCGGCGCCGTGGGTGAGAACGTCGCCGACCGCACGGTGCAGGCCGGCCTGAAGACCCTCGTGGTCGAGGCCGAGCTGGTCGGCGGCGAATGCTCGTACTGGGCGTGCATGCCGTCCAAGGTGCTGTTGCGCAGTGGCGCCGTGCTCGCCGCCGCCCGCCGGGTGGCCGGCGCGGCCGAAGCCGTCACCGGTCAGGTCGATGTGGCCGCGGTGCTGCGCCGCCGGACCGAGTTCACCCACGACTGGAACGACGAGAGCCAGGTGAGCTGGCTCGACTCCGCCGGCATCGACCTGCTCCGCGGGCACGCCAGGCTCACCGGCGTGAGAGAGGTCACCGTCACGACCGCGACCGGCCCCGTTGTGGTCACCGCCACCCACGCGGTGGTGTTGAGCACCGGGTCCAGTGCGCTGCTGCCCGACATCGACGGTCTCGCCGACGTGTCGCCGTGGACCAGCCGGGACGCCACCTCGGTGACGAACCTGCCGAGCAGCCTGGCCGTGATCGGCGGCGGGGTCGTGGCCGTGGAGATGGCCGCCGCGTACCGGTCGTTGGGCGTGGACGTGACCTTGCTGGTGCGCAGCTCGCTGCTGCGGGACCAGGAACCCTTCGCCGGCGAGTTGGTCGGCGACGCCCTCACCGAAGCCGGCGTGACCGTGCTCACCGACGTCAGCCCCACCGCCGCCAGCCGCACCGATGACGGCCAGGTTCGGCTGGTGCTCGCCGACGGGCGCACCGTCACCGCCGACGAGGTGCTCGTCGCCACCGGCCGCAGCCCCCGCACCGAGGACCTGGGCGTCGAGACCGTGGGACTCACCCCCGGCGAGTGGGTCGACGTGGACGACACCCTCCTGGTGCAGGGGGACTCCCCCGCCCTGGCCGGCACGTGGCTCTACGCCACCGGCGACCTCAACCACCGCGCCCTGCTCACCCACCAGGGCAAGTACCAGGCCAGGGCCGCCGGTGATGTGATCGCCGCCCGCGCCTACGGGCACACCGTCGACGACGCCCCGTGGGGCGCGCACGTTGCCACCGCCGACCGAAGCGCCGTTCCGCAGGTCACCTTCACCGACCCGGAGGTGGCATCCGTCGGTTTGACCGCGGCGGCGGCAGCGAAGGCCGGCTACCGCACCCGGGTGCTCGACTACGACCTCAGCGGGGTCGCCGGTGCGAGCGTGCTGGCCGACGGTTACACCGGCCAGGCCAGGGCCATCGTCGACCTCGACCGCGAGGTGCTGATCGGCGTCACCTTCGTCGGCGCCGGGGTCGGTGAGCTGCTGCACGCGGCCACCATCGCCGTCGTCGGGGAGATCCCGATCAGCCGGCTCTGGCACGCCGTGCCGAGCTATCCCACCCTCAGCGAGGTCTGGCTGCGGCTGTTGGAGACGTACGGCCGGCCGCTGCCGGCCGGCGGCCGTGCCGACTGATGCGACGTCTGCTCATCGATTCCCCGGTCAGCCGTGCCGGCTATCTCTACGCCACCATCGTCGGACTGGTCTGGGGCGGCATCTGGAGCACCGGCCGGGTCGAACGCCGCAACGGACTGTTCGTCTTCCGCGGGCTGCCGAAGTGGGCGTTCGGTCGCGGCGGCACCTGTGTGGGCGCCTGCTACCTCACCAACCAGAACGTGTCAGCGGATGTCCTGGAACACGAGGCCGTGCACAAGGTGCAGTGGCAGCGTTACGGCATGCTCTTCCCGGTGCTCTATGCTCTCGCCGGGCGCGACCCGCTGCAGAACCGCTACGAGATCGAGGCCGGGCTGGAGAAGGGCGGTTACCTGCGCCGCCCCAAACGACCCCGTTAGTTCTCGGCGCGCCCGTCGCGCCAGTAGCCCATGAAAGCCACCTGCCGGCGGTCGATGCCGACGTCGGAGACCAGGAACCGGCGTAGCCGCTTGATCACACTGGCCTCGCCGGCCAGCCAGGCGTACAACTCGCCGTCCAGGGCCGAACCGTCCGGCACCTCCCAGAGGATGTCCTGGTCGATGTCGATGTCGGCGAGGTCGGCACCTGGCAGGTCTTCGCCACCGTGATGGGCGGTGATGAAGCGGGCGGTCCAGCCCTTCACCGCGGTCTCCAGGGCGGCACCGTGCGCACCGCCGTTGCGCGGCAACCAGGTCACGCTCACCCCGACGGGCGCGGCGGTCTCCTGGAAATCGGCGGGCTCAGGCACCTCGATGTAGACGCAGCCGCGGCTGTCCCGCGGCAGCGCGGCGAGAATGGCGCAGATCGCCGGAGCGGCGGTCTCATCGCCGGCGAGCAGCACGGTGTTGGCGTTGCCCGGTGCCCATTCGATGCCCACGTTGGGGTTGTCGCTCTCGGCGACGGGTCCGACGATGGCGACCTTGTCGCCGACCAGCGCCGCGCGCACCCAGCGTGAGGCCGGGCCGGCGTCGCCGTGGGTGACGAAGTCGATGTCGACCTCGCTCTGCGCGGGCCGGGCCTGGCGGACCGTGTAGGTGCGGATGGGGTTGCGCCGGTCATCCGGCAGCTGGCGCCAGGCGTCGTACCAGGACTCGTGGGTCGGAAACGGCGTCACGCCGAGGCCGGGCAGCGGCAGGACGATCTTGATCCGCTGGTCCAAACCCGCGGTGCCGAACTCGTGCAGGTCCGGCCCGGTGAAGGTGACCCGGGTGAAGTTGGTCGACAGTCGTTGCACCCGGGCGACCGACACGCTGAAGGGGCGGTAGCTGGGGCGCGGGGCTTTCGTCCGCGCGGGAGCGACTGTCGAAGTAAGCATGGCCTAAGTATGGCATGCCTAACCTCAACTGAACCTGGCAGCTTTCCGCGCAGGCAGCGATCGAGCCTGCCGGATCGGCGAGCGGTCTCCGAACGAAGACGCGCTCACCGGGCTCCGACAGGCTCGACCGGGTGTGCGGTGCGGTGTTACGCGCCGGTGCCGACGGGCTCCGCGGCCACGTTGGCCGAGGCATCCTCAGCGGCGCCGTCGGCCAGGTTCAACCGCAGGCTCGCGCCCAGGGTCGGGTCGACGCTGGTCCAGTACTGGATGGCGCGTTCCTTCACCTCGGGGCGGGTGACGCCCCCGACAGCGCCGGTGATGGTCTCCAGGAAGCGGGCCTTGGCCGCGTCGTCGAAGACGTCGCGGTAGAGCGTGCCGGCCTGACCGAAGTCGGAGTCCTCCGAGCGGAGCACGGCGGCGCTGCGCACCAGCGCACCGTCGCTCTCCCAGGTGCCGTCGCCGGCCAGAGCCTCATCGGCAACCGGGCCGCCGAGCGAGTTCGGTGCGTACACCGGCGCGCTGGCGTGGTCGAAGTGGTACCGGGCCGCGCCATCCTGCGAGTAGTTGTGCACGGGAGCCTTCGGTGCGTTCACCGGCAGCTGGTTGTAGTTCGTGCCCACGCGGTAGCGCTGCGCGTCGGGGTAGGAGAAGATGCGGGCCATCAGCATCTTGTCCGGGCTCGCCGCGATGCCGGGAACGAGGTTGGCGGGCGAGAACGCCGCCTGCTCGATTTCGGCGAAGAAGTTGGCCGGGTTGCGGTTGAGGGTGTGGGTGCCCACCTTGATCAGCGGGAAGTCCGCGTGCGGCCAGACCTTGGTGACGTCGAACGGGTTGAACCGGTAGGTCTTGCCCTCTTCGTACGGCATGACCTGGACGTGCACGTCCCAGGAGGGGAAGTTGCCGGCCTCGATGGCCTCGTAGAGGTCGCGACGGTAGTAGTCGGCGTCGGCGCCGGCGATGAGCTCGGCCTCCGAGCCCTCCATTTCGATGTTGCCCTGGTTGGAGGTGAAGTGGTACTTCACCCAGAAGCGCTCACCGGCGGCGTTGATCCACTGGAAGGTGTGCGAACCGAAACCGGGCATGGTGCGCCAGGAGCGCGGCAGGCCGCGGTCGCCCATCAGGTAGGTCACCTGGTGCGCGGACTCGGGCGACAGGGTCCAGAAGTCCCACTGCATGTCGGGGTCGCGCAGGCCGGAGCCGGGCAGCCGCTTCTGTGAGTGGATGAAGTCGGGGAACTTGATGCCGTCGCGGATGAAGAACACCGGGGTGTTGTTTCCGACGATGTCGTAGTTGCCTTCTTCGGTGTAGAACTTCACCGAGAAGCCACGCACGTCGCGCCAGGTGTCGGGGCTGCCCATCTCACCGGCGACGCTGGAGAAGCGCTGCAGGGTGTCGGTGCGGGCGCCGGGCTGGAACACGGCCGCGCGGGTGTACGCGGAGACGTCACCGGTGACCTCGAAGACGCCGTGCGCTCCGCCGCCCTTGGCGTGCACGATCCGCTCCGGGATGCGCTCGCGGTTGAACTGGGCGAGCTTCTCGACCAGGTAGCGGTCGTGCAGGGCGGTGACGCCGTCGGATCCGGCGGTGAGGGAGTGCTCGTCGCTGGGTACCGGGGTGCCGGTCTGCGTGGTGGTGGGAGCGGTGCTCGTCATATTTCTCCTTCGTTTCAGGTGCTGGTGGTGCTCGTCGTTCACTGTCAGGGGAAGTCGGGGGAAGGTGTCACGGTTGCGGCCTGCGCGGCCTGGCAATCGGGGCAGAGGCCCCAGAAGGTGACCTCGGCGGTCTGCACGATGAAGCCGGCGGTGTCGGACGGCGTGAGGCAGGGCGCCTCGCCGGTCACGCACTCCACGTCGGTGACGGCGTGGCAGCGGGTGCAGACGATGTGGTGGTGGTTGTCCCCCACCCGGCGTTCGAACAGCGCGGCGGAGCCGGCCGGTTCGATCCGTCGCACCAGTCCGGCGGTGGTGAACGCGCCGAGCACGCCGTAGACCGCCTGCAGCGAGGTGGCCGGGAGCACGGCGCTGACCGTTTCGAAGAGCTGGTCGGCGGTGGCGTGCGGGGAGTCGCTCAGACCGCGCAGCACGGCGAGCCGTGGCGCGGTGACCTTGAGGCCGGCCGCGCGGATCTCCGCGGCGTGATCGAACGCGGGAGTGTGCCCCGGGTCGATCGTGCGGTGAATGGCCATGCTCGACGATAGCAGTTGTTTTGAATCACTCAAAACAAGGATGCATTGTGGGGTGCGGCTCAGATGCCGGGTGGGACCCGGTCCTGCCAGCGCAACCGGCGCTCGAGCTGGGCACCGAGCGCCAGCAGGGTGGCCTCCCCGCCGGGTCGGCCGATCAGCTGCACCCCCATCGGCAACCCTGTGCTGGTCTGCGCGACCGGCAGGGTGATCGCGGGCAGGCCGGAGACGTTCACCATCGAGGTGAACGGGGTGTACTGCACCTGCTGGGCGAAGTTCGCTTCGCCGTCGTGCGCGTCGTACCAGCCCACCGGGCGTGGGGTCAGGGCGAGGGCAGGGGTGAGTACGGCGTCGAACCGGGCCAGCTGGCCGATGAACGATCGCTCATAGGCGGCCAGGGTCGACAGCGCCTCGACCACCTGCCGGCCGGTCAGCTCCCGGCCCCGGTGCAGCAGCCACCGAGTGAGCGGTTCGAGCAGCTCCTCCTGCTCGGTCGTCTCGGCCGGAATGCGCGCGGCGCTGAGCTGCCAGAGGGCGCGGAACGCCGGCGCGTAGCTGGGGTCTGGCCGCAGGGCGGTCTGCTCGATGCCGTGACCGATCGCGGCGAACCCGCTGACGGCGTCGTCCAGGGCGGTGAGAGCCTCCGGGGCCAGGCTGATGTCG
>Ga0247816_10000576_pt1 | contig 20143 bp, 20 predicted proteins | sample UWRJL209509C1_FD_179930 | JGI IMG/M metagenome (GOLD analysis project Ga0247816, IMG submission 179930) | Plant litter microbial communities from Arlington Agricultural Research Station in Wisconsin, United States - UWRJ-L209-509C-1 | ecosystem: Environmental > Terrestrial > Plant litter >...
TATTGCAACGACCGCCCACACCGGCCAAAAACGTAAAAGCGGCGAACCGTACATCATTCACCCATTATCAGTTGCTGGTACGTTGATTGACTGGGGTATGGATATCGATAGTGTCATTGCCGGCGTACTGCACGACACAGTCGAAGACACCGACACTACCCTGGAGTCATTGGAAGCATTGTTTGGTAATGACGTCGCTTTTTTGGTTGATGGTGTCACCAAAGTCTCGCAGGCCCGCGCTGGGATGCAGGACCTGGCCGAATATTTACCACAAACCAAAGACAACTTATCAAAACTTTTGATCGCCGTCGGCCAGGACGTTCGTGTCATTATTATCAAACTCGCCGATCGCCTTCATAACCTTCAAACCCTGCAACACATGTCAAAAGAAAAGCAGATCAAGATCGCCCGCGAAAGCCTGGAAGTCTTTGGCCCGATGGCCGACCGGATGGGTATGGGCCGTGTTCGTATGGAAATCGAGGAGCTGGCCTTTAGTTACCTTGACCCCACCGAATTCAAACGTCTGCAAAATGTCGTCCGCAAGCGCCTCGGTAAAAGTACCCGCAAGCTAGGAACCGTTCGTGAAGAAGTCGAAAAAGCGCTGACAAAAGAAAACATCACCTCTGACATTAACGGCCGCGTTAAAAGTGTCTACAGCCTACACAAAAAACTCAAAAAAGTGAACGGTAATATGGACGATGTCTACGACCTCATGGCGCTACGCGTCATCGTCGAGACAAAGGAGGATTGTTACCGCGTCCTCGGAATCTTACACTCACTGTACCAACCAATGATTTCTCGTATCAAGGATTACATTGCCGTCCCAAAACCTAACGGCTACCAAAGCCTTCACACAACAGTTATTACTCCACAAAAGCAAATTGTCGAATTCCAAATCCGTACCTATGACATGCACGAATTCGCTGAACGCGGACTAGCCGCCAGCTTCCATTACCACGATCAAAAGAACTCCAAAGATTACACCCGTAACAAAAAGAGTGCTGTTTTGCCGACCCATATGCAGTGGATCACCCAGTTACAAGAAATTGCGACCAAGCTTCGTAGCGGTGAAGATATCACTAGTGACCAATTAAACGTCGACCTGTTCGGTGACCGCATCTTTGTCTATTCCCCGAAAGGCGATATCTACAATCTTCCTGAAGGTGCACTTCCGCTCGACTTTGCCTACCTAGTACACAGTGATATTGGCAAACACGCCTACGGATTCCGCGTTAACGGTGCCATCCAACCATTCGACAAACCCCTCCATAACGGCGACATCGTTGAAGTCATGACTCGTAAAACAAATGCCCCAAAACAAGCCTGGGTTGAACTCGTTACGACAACACACGCTCGTAATAAGTTACGCGCCCACTTACGCCAGCTTGGGGTAATTGGTGGCATTAGTCACGCTGCGGCCATCATCCGCCAAAAAACATTACAAAAGAAGTCCAAGTAATGCGCGTGACGATTGTCATTTCTACCGTTGCTGACGGCAGCATGTACAATCGCCAAAACATGCTGGATCCAGCGGTTATCACTAATCGCACAACTTTCTTGGCTGCGCACGGCATGTCAATTAATCAAACAACGCGCCTCCAGCCAACTTTTGACAAGCATGATTTTTGCATCTACCGCGAAATTGACCATATCGATCAAGGACTGGGTATGGCCGACGATAACGGCATCGTTGCGGATGCTATTATTACGACGCAGCCCAACCACGCGCTCTTTTTACCCGTAGCCGATTGTGTAGGCGCGACCATATACGACCCAGAACATCATGTCTTGGCACTCGCCCACCTGGGTCGTCACAACCTGGAACAAGGTGGCGCGCACAAGATTATCATGCATTTATCCCACCGCTATGGCAGCAATCCACACAAACTAGAAATTCAGCTGACACCCGCTGCTGGAAAAAGCGAATACAAAATCTGGGCCCTCGATAATATAGGCATGAAAGAAGCGACTCATCAGCAATTCGCCTCCGCTGGCGTTCCGATTACAAATATCGTCGACAACACAGCCGAAACAACAAGTGATGTCGATTACTATTCCTATAGCGAATTCCTAAAAGGCAACCGCGACGAAGACGGCGACCATGCCATCGTCGCCATGATTACGCAGTAAATACGAAGACTAAATAAGTCCGCTAGTCTCGATCAGATCAACCAAAACTGGTGATCCAAGAATAAATTGGCTGCGTTCGACACCTTGTTTGTCGTCGTAGGGCAATAATTTCGCACCAGCTTCTTCAGCGATCAACACACCCGGTGCATTGTCGTGTAGTCCGTTGCCAGCATTCAACACAATCACACCATCAATCTTGCCCTCGGCCAATGTAATATAACTGTGTCCGGCAGCACCAACTGGTAGAAGTGCTCTAATTCGCAATTCATCCATCGCTTCCTGAATCAATCCAAACTTCGTGCGTGTCAGTGAATAAGCAAATAAGTTCCCCGCTTGGCGTGTAGTGTTGATGTGGATTTGTTCGCCATTTTTAAACGCGCCTTTACCTTTAACGGCAGTGTACAACACATCATTCACGAAGTCATAAATTACTGCCGCAACAACAACGCCGTCGTGCACCAATGCTGCCATGTTGGTTGAAAATGGTAACCCACGGATGAAGCTCGATGTCCCGTCAATCGGGTCAACCAGCCAGTATGTTTCACGACTCCCCGATGTACCCGTTTCTTCACCATGGAATCCCCAATCAGGAAAGAGGGCGTTCAGTCGAAGCTTCAAGGCTTCTTCGACTGCAACGTCCCAAATCGTGACCGGCGAGTTATCAGCTTTACGAGTATGCTCAATGTTTCCAAGGACTAACAGCAGTTGGCTTCGGAATCCCTTAAAGACATCGACGACCAGCGCCTGCGCAGCAAGTACCTGGTCGTCGTTTAACATTGAACTATTTAACGTTCCAGCGTTCGATAGCTTGGTGAATGATAGTTTTTGCTTCTGCAACGTTACCCCAACCCTTCACGATAGTCGTGCCGGCTTTTTTGAGGTCCTTATAGTGATTAAAGTGGAATTCAATTTGGTTCAGCAGTTGCTTTGGCAGGTCTTCAAGTGAGTTGATGGCGTTACCGCTGTTACGTTCGTCAGCTGGGACGAAGACGATCTTGTCGTCTACTTCACCGTCGTCTTCGAATTTCATAACACCAATGATTTTGGCTTCGAGGAAAATACCTGTAGGTAGCGGCTCGGCCGTGATAACAAGCGCGTCAAGTTCATCACCGTCTTCGTCAAGTGTCTGCGGAATGAATCCGTAGTTAGTAGGTTTAGCAAAAATTGCTGGGTCAACGCGGTCGAGCTGGAAAGCCGCAACGTCACGGTTCCATTCAATTTTGTGGCTGCTGCCAGTTGGAATTTCAATCACAACGTTCGCGAGCCCGTTGTCAGTATCGCCAGGTGTGAGGATCTTATTAAAGTCGGCCATGTATTCTCCTTTGTTCTATTACTGTTATTTTATCAGTTTTTACCCTAATTACACCATAAACACCCAGACAGTTATATAATCGTACGAGATGAATATGAAACTCGTCTTGCCGACTGACTATGTCGAGCAAGCAACCAAGCTTGTTAAAAAGGCCAAAAAGCGTGTCTTTCTTATTTCTATGGTGATTGCCGACCACCCAGCAACCCACGAATTAATTGAAGAATTGATGAAAGCTGCGCAGCGCGGCGTGTCGGTTACCGTCACTGCCGACGTCTTTACGTACGGCGAAGTCAGTGGAGGCTTCCTGCCGCTGCGCTACTATAGCCCGGGTGTCAAAGAGGTGAATACAATGGTCAAGAACCTGCGCGCGGTCGGCGTGAAGTTTCTATGGCTGGGACGTGCCCGTACAACACTACTCAACGGTCGCACACACACGAAATGGTGCGTTATCGATGACGTCTCGTTTACATTTGGCGGGGTCAATATGTACCAAGCAGGTGTCGCCGAGAACGCCGACTACATGTTCCGCGTCAAGGATTACCGTTTGGCCGATCGTTTGGCCCACGAACAAGAACGCATCCGTAAAGCTGAACGCACCACCACCAACTACCCCAGTGTCTCCTATGAATTAAGTGGTCATTCAGTACTATTTGATGGTGGCATTATTGCCCACTCGATTATTTACCGCCGAGCCTTAGAACTCGCCAAAGAAGCGACCGATATTTTGTTTGTTTCGCAGTATTGCCCAACCGGTAAGCTCGCGCGTATCTTTAAGAAAAAGAATGTCCGTCTGTATTTTAACCGCCCCGAAAATGCGGACCTACTAAATGGTTCGATGATTCGTCTTAGCATGTTCCAGAGCGGTTTCAAGACACTATATACCCGCGATGCATATCTACATGCTAAGTTTATAATATTCACGATGCCAGACGGTCACAAGGTCGCAATTACCGGATCGCACAACTTTGCCTACACCGGCGTATTATTTGGTACAAGGGAAATCGCCCTCGAAACCATCGACAAGAAAATTATCAGCCAACTCGAAACATTCTACAAAGAAAAAATCGCCTCGTAATGCAACGAGACGATTTCTATCTGCGAGCTACTTAGGCAGTAGCTTCGCGGTTGTATTCAGTCAGGAATTCACGGATTGAAAGTGCCGCCGACGCACCCTCGCCAACAGCGCTGGCGATTTGCATCGTTGCACCACTACGAACGTCACCACTAGCAAAGACGCCAGTAATATTTGTTTCCAGGTGCATATTTGTTTTGATCAGTCCGCGTTCGTCGAGTTCAATCCCGCTACCTTCAAGGAACTGAGTATTCGGAAGTAATCCAACAAAGACGAAGACACCATTAGTATCAATCGTAATCGGTTCGTTTGCCTTGATAGCATTTACTGCACTGACACGACCATCAGTTGCGATGATTTCTTCGGTGGTTGTCTGTAAGTGAATCGTTACTTTACCTTCGTCGACAAACTTTTGCATATCGTGCTGCAAGACTTCGCTGGCACTAACCGTACTGCGAACCAGTAGGTCAATGTGCGAGGCGTAACGAGTCAGGAAAAGCGCTTCCTGGAACCCAGAGTTACCACCGCCGATAACAACCAGTTTTTTGTCACGGTAAAATGCGCCGTCACAAGTTGCACAGTAGTGCACGCCACGGCCGTAGAATTCGGCTTCACCAGGAACACCGATTTTCTTGTAGTCACTGCCGGTGGCAATCAAGACCGCCTTGGCTTTTACTTCAGCGCCGTCAACAGTGATAACTTTGAGTTTGCCTTCATCGCGCAGTTCAGTTACATCGCCATATTCAACGTGCGCACCGAAACGCTCGGCTTGTTTTTCCAGGTGGCCGGCCAATGTCAGACCCTCGATACCCTCGGGAAATCCTGGGTAGTTATCAACGATATCAGTAATAGCCGCCAGGCCTCCGATGGCACTCTTTTCATACAGTGTCGTATCGATATCTTCGCGGGTGGTATAGATGGCAGCAGCAAGCGAACTTGGGCCGGCACCAATCATGACTACTTCTTTAACTGAATCGTTCATATTGCTCCTTATTACTATATTAAGTATAGCATACGCTTGTACGCTAATAGACGGTATTCGAGTGAACTATTGGGCAGTTGCCGCTTCGATTGAATTAATCTTAACGATGAATTGCAGCGGTGCATTAGCTGGGATGATGCCAGAGGCAGTTTCGCCATATGCTTGATCGGCTGGGATCGTTAGTTTAATAACGCTACCTACTCGTTGACCAGTTAGGCCATTTGTCCAACCTTTAATAACACCGGCTAGCGAGAATGAAACCGGTGCGTCATCGACACCCTTTTTCTTTGAACTGTCAAAGATTGTGCCGTCATTTAACCAACCAAAGTAACTCGCGTTAATAGAGTCAGTTCCTTTTACTTCGTCACCGGTACCGGCGACTACGATTTCAGCCTTTAATGACGTGACGCCAGCGGCATCGAATGCTTCGGCACTGTAGCCTGGCAATGCTTCTGAATTAGCAGCGTTAGCTTTACTCGCCTCTTCTTGTTGCTTTGTATATTCCTCAAGCTGCTTGGCGTAGTCAGCCTCAGATGTTGCTGAATCTGCTGCTTGATTATCATTTTGCAAAATCAAAATTGCGAATGAGCCAATCGTTCCCACGGTCATCACAATTGCGATGATCCAAATTCCAATTTGTTGTCCTCTTGTTGCTGACATGTTATACAACCTTTCCATTTGTTGCTGCGGTCACTTTTTCAGTCACTTCGGCCATTATAGTAGTTACTTCTTCACCTGTTAACGTCCTGTCGTATGACCCGAGGGTAATACGCAGCGTGATGTTCTTCGTCTCGCCCGATTCCGGCTGGTAGATATCAAGTGGCGCAATCGTAATGCGTAGCGCCGAGTCGGTCAGGGCTTGCTTCGCCGCTTCGTAGACCTGGGCGTATAGCACATCACTCGCAACCTGGAAACATATATCGCGGTTTGAGGCCGGGTATTTGCTGAGCGGTTCGTAGCTATTCTCTTGATTCATCGTCAGTTTCAACAATGCCTGTGGAGCGATTTCAAATCCAGCCACGTTATCAGATAACTTGAAGCCTTTTTGAACTGAGCGTTTAAATTCACCGATCACCCCAATGCGCTCGTGGGTTTTCGCATCCCAGACACGAGCACTGCGCTTTGGTTCGTATGGTTGGGTCACCGGATAGTTGGCTTCTTCAAGTGGCTCGTAGGTGAACTCAAGTCCCAGTTCGCGGGCGATATATTCCAGGTATTGTTTTGCTTCGTAGTAGGCAGCACTTTTCGCCTTTTTGCTGGTCGAAACAACGAAGGCAAGGCCATCTAGTTCTTTTGGCACGTTCTCGTCAGTCAGTCCATGGATCTTGGTATGGAACTTGTTGAGTTCGAAGATCGCGAAGTGGTCGTAGCCAGCTTTGCTGTTTTGGAAGACATTTGAAAGAAGGCTTGGCGTAATGCTTTGACGGTAATACTGCAAATCAGGACTAATACTGTTTGTGAGGCGGTAGGCCGTCTCTGGGTCTTGGCCAGCTTTTCGCATGACATCACCGTGGATAAAGTTATACGTTAACACTTCATTCGCACCGGCACGAACCAGGATTGAGCGGAGCTTCGTTCGCAGTAGGTCGAACGGTGCTGGTCGTACCGCCGTGAAATCACGTGATGGTAAAGCCGGGTTAATCGAGTCAAAGCCAGTCAAACGGCCAACTTCTTCGATGATATCTTCAGCGATATGAATATCATTGCGCCAGTACGGAACAGTCACAGAGATATCACCATCTTCTACCATGACGGTAAATTCGACGTTTTCGAGGATTTCCTTGACATCGACGGCACTAAATTGTGTCCCTAGTGTCGCGTTCACTTTTGATTCGTGCAACATCACAACAATTGGCTGGTGTTGACCAGGATAGGCATCGGCGATAGCGCTGATTGCCTGCGCGCCAGCAAATTGCCCCATCATTTTGGCAGCTTCAACCAGTACCGGCGCACCGAGTGCACCAGGCAAACCCTTGGTTAAACGTGTAATCGCTTCGGTAAATATACCGTGGCGCATTTGGACCGCACGAAGTTTATACAGGTTGAATGTGGCAGCTTCGAGCATAATGCGGGTTGTCGTCGAATCAACTTCGGTATTCGCGCCACCCATTGCACCCGCCAAACCGATAGCCGTTTCACCAGCCGCAACAATAATGTCATCTTCGCTAATTTGAAGGACTTTGCCATCTAGTAACGCCAATGTTTCACCGGCCCGTCCTGAACGAACGTGAATATCAGCGACGCCATTTCCAACAGCCAGTACTTTGTCGTAATCATAGGCGTGTAAAGGACGACCGGCCAGCAGCATCATGTAGTTCGTCACATCAACGATAGCGCTGATTGGGCGAACACCACTACGCGCTAAGTACGTTTGAATTTCAAGTGGCGATTGTGCGGCTTCGTTAATGTTGCCGAGGACAACAACCTGGAAACGATCAGACAGTGTTGCATCGTCAATCGAGACGGTCGGTGTGTCAACAGGCGCAGACACATCAGACCCGAATACTGGGTTTAAATCTTGCAGCCATTCCGGTGTTCGGAATTCTTTACCTTGAATACCAGCGATTTCGCGAGCAAAGCCAACAATACCAAAGGCATCAGGTCGGTGGGTTAAGGATTTGTTTTCAATATCGAGTAAGTAATCGTTGAGTTCATACAGTTCGGCAAAATTAGTGCCAGGTTCAGCCTCTTTGTCGATTTCGATAATACCACTGTGGTCTTCGTACAAATCAAGTTCTTTGGCACTGGCGAGCATACCATTGCTCATGTAGCCACGGAGTTTGCGCGCACCGAGGACGAATGGCTCGGCGTCGTTGAATGATTCAGGCACGGTCGATTCGGGTGGCAACCAAGCAGCCAGCATTCCAGCATGGACATTCGGTGCGCCACAGACAACTTGGACCAGTCCGTTTTCATCGCGGTCAATATTTTGGGCGCGGCCGCCATCATCAATTTTCGTCAGGTTCAGGTGGTCAGAATCTGGGACTGGTGAACATTCGACAACTTTGACGACAATGACATCTTTGTATTTTGCCCCCAGGTCTTCGACACTTTCAATCTCAACTAAGCGTGCACCAATCAGTTCGGTCAGCGCTTCGATCGAAACGTCGATGTCAGTGAATTTTTTTAGCCAGTTTACGGAAATGATCATGCGAACTTCCTTAGGAAATTAAGTTTTGCGGATTCAAAGTGACGCAGGTCTTCGATACCGTATTTCAACATCACTAGGCGTTCAACACCCATGCCCCAGGCAAAGCCACGGTATTTTTTCGAATCGATGCCAGCCGCTTCCAGAACGTTCGGGTGGACCATGCCACAACCGAGCATCTCAAGCCATTCACCGTCTTTACCACCCAACACGGCTGGTTTTTCAATCATAAATTCAAGGCCCGGTTCGACGAATGGGAAATAGGCCGGTTGGGTTTTAATACGAAGGCTTTGACCATAATAGACTTCAAAGAAATTACGCAGCGTCCCAAGCATTTGGCCAAGCGTTGCGTCTTTACTGACGAAGACACCCTCAGATTGGTGGAACGTGTGTTCGTGGGTTGCATCGACGTCTTCGTTACGGAAAACACGACCGTAGCTAATCGCGGCGATCTGACCACCAGCTTCCAGTCGTTCTTTGCCTGCAACCAAAATGCGGTTTTGCATCGTACTGGTGTGCGCAGGAGGAATGAAACCTTCTTCGGTACGGAACGTATCGTAGCCATCACGTGCTGGGTGGTTTTCAGGGAAGTTCAAAGATCCGAACATATGGAAGTCATCGTCGATCTGACGCGATTCGACTGCTTCAAAGCCCATACGCGTAAAGATATCAATCACATTATCCATCTCTTTAGTCAGTGGGTGCTGCGAGCCTTCGTCGGTTGGCAAAAAATCAGGGCGAGTGCTGTTAGCGTCCCAGGGTGCCGTGACATCGAGAGCAACAACCTCGCCACTCTCTAGGATTGCAACGCGTTCGTCGACAGCTGCTTCGATAGCTTGCTTCAACTCATTAATAGATTTGCCATACGGGCCCTTTTCTTCAGGACTCAGGCTGCCGATTGCACTATAAAGATCTTTAAATTCAGGCGCACGCAATATATCACGAGGTGTCTCGCTTACTTTTACTCGCTCCAACAGTTCCAGACGAACAGCATCAATATCGTGGCTAGGCATAACTAGTAATTATTATACCCTATAGGACGTCGCATCGTAAGTCAGTTACGCGTTCGCTTTTATCATCAAAAATAGGAGCGTTCCGACGGCCAAAACCGCAACCAGTGCCCACAACCAAGCCAAGCCAGTTGTCTGTTTACTTCCTTTAATAAACTGCGAATCCTCAACGCCATCTGGCTGCTCTGCTTGCTTTGCCTTCAGCTTGGCGCGCTCCTGCAATTCAGTTGCTAATCGTTGCTGTAGTTCGGTTCGGTTCTCATCTTGTCGTACAAATAGTGCCATATACCCCCATTATAACACCAGTCAAATGACTTTACGTTTATGCTATACTGTTACCATGTTGACTATAAGGAGGGAAACATACAATGGCTACGAAGAAGACTTCGACAAATAATAAAACAACAGTACGTAAAACTACTGCAGTTAAAACGACCGTTACGACAGCTCCTGTTGCCGCAACGACAAACACATTTGCTGGACACATCCAACAATCAGTACGTTCAGTAACGCTTTGGCGCGCATTAGCCGCTGAACTTATTGGAACGTTCCTTCTCGCAGGCGTGGTCATCGCCGGTCAAGGACAGCCAATTTTTGTACTCTTTGCATTCGCAGGTATCGTATTGATGCTTGGCGCAATCTCTGGGTCACACGTTAACCCAGCGGTCACTATCGGTGCCCTCGTAACTCGCCGCATCGGTTGGCTACGAGCAATCGGATACGTAATCGCCCAAGTCCTTGGTGCAGCACTTGCGTACATCGTACTCAATGCGTTCCTAGGCGGCGCCGCTCCCGTCAGTGAGCAAGCTCAAGCATACGGACAAGCAGCTCCTGCTTTGTTCGCTGCGACTGACATCACAACACTCGCTGGTAAAGAATGGTTCCTATTCTTTGCTGAACTAACCGGTACAGCCGTGCTTGCCTTCGCGATTGCTAACGCAACTCGTGAACTTCAAGACCGTGTTGCTGCTGCGTTTACAGCTGGTTTCGGTATCTTCATCGCTTTGATGATTGCCGTCAGCGCTGCAAGCTACGTTGGTGGAACAGCGATCATCAACCCAGCGCTTGCAGTTGCACTGCACGCATACAGCTGGGAATCAATCTGGCCATTTGCTGTATACGCACTTGCACCAGTTATTGGTGGTGTTCTCGGATTCGTCCTTTACGACGTACTTCGTGGACGTGCTGTTACAACAATCAAGTAGTTTCTACTCGATATCTAAATACCCCGCCTTTGACCAAGCGGGGTGTTTTTTTGTCTTAATTTTTGAGTAACAAAAAGCCCCCGAATCAACGCAGAACTTGATGTCTCGTGCGGATTCGAAGGCTATACCTCGGCGAGCGCTGCGCGCGTCGTCAAGAACACTTCTTTGATGGGAGAGTCGAAGCGGATTGTCGTGACGCCCTCTTCCCAGCGTCGACCTGCCTGTCCCGAGAAAACCGTCAGGGACGGGACGGATTCGCCGATGTTTACACGCCACCCTCCAGCCTTACTGTCGTAATGCAGGTTGTCCTGTGTGACGTACGTGTCAATGTGCTGTGACCAGCAGGTCTCCATCGCCGAGTCTAGATCCAGTCGATCATCCACCGTCAGCTTTTCCTCGAGGTCCTCACGGATCTCACCCTGCTTGACAACAGGTAGTAGATCGATCGGAAAGACCAGTTGTCCCGTTGGACTCGTGCCACTTTCTGCATACAGGACCAACCCGTCTTCGAGCCGGAACCCTACCAGCCCTTCGCCCGAACTATCGAGCACAACAACGACGGACTTCGTTTCATCAATTGCAAAAGGCATCGCCTTTCACCTTCTTTCTCTTGTCGGTTTGGATCGTACTTAGTCTCGATATCCTTCGTAAGGATCGAGTTCGAACGTCAAAAGCTCCTCTAGGCCAGTCATCTTGCCGTCGACCCACTCCATGATGTTCACATGGAGCCACTGGACTTCCGCCTCGTCGCGGTAAGCGCCGATCAGATATATCTGCAGCGAAAGACGAAAATCGTCAATCGATCCAAAGATCTGTTCGGCCTCGCGTAGTAGCGTGAACATCTCGTTGATCGGATCGCGACCACTAACAATCTTGCTGTATCCGCCTTGTTCTGCGAACCAGACGAAGCACGACTTTTTTGGGTCGTGATTACGGCGTTCGTAGAACGAGTATAAGTACGCGCCGAACTCAGCGACAAACTCTTGCTGCATCAGCTCGGTGATGTCGTACCGGATCTTGGCGTGGACGTTGTAGCTGTCGGAATGCGTAAACATCCTTCTCCTCTTGTCAAAAAGTATCGTTCACCCCATCGGTGACGACGGATTACTAGAATAACTAAGTTATAGCATCATAAGCTGATTGTATAAATCATAGGCGGAATCAAAAATTGAAAAGCCCGCTACGTTCATAGTAGCGGGCTGGTTCAGGCGACGGTTCATGGGGCAATGCGCGCCGCGATGTCCGCTGGTTGGTAAAACGTGCGCAGTAGCTGACTGACACCGCGGATTGTGTCCAGCTCCCAGTCGATCTGCGCGAACTTACGTTCGGGCACACTGGCAACAAAGTGCCCTTGGTAACGATCCATCGACACCGACGGATTTGACACGGCCAGTTCGTACTCACCGATATCCATCTTGATGAAGTCCAGCGCCAATCGATCGGCGTTAAAGACATCCCAATCAATCAGCTCGTAGATGTAGACATCCAGATCATCAACCCGTCCGACTTTCCAGACGTGATGCAAGGGCTTCATGATGCCACCCAAGCTGTTGATGTTGGTGCGGCCACTCCCATCCCAATACTGCGGGCGTGGCGTGGCAACTTCGGGTCGTCCGACTCTTGCGAGCTTCAGGCGGTCAATTGCTGCAGCAACTTCCTGTTGCAGTTCGACCAATTCGTTCGTGCGATTCGTGCGGATTGCTTCAACCTGTGACACGTGATTCCCAACTTTTCAGTCTCCTGTCACCTCCATTTTGGAGGAAACACGAAGGGTATTTCCTCGACAAAATTATATTCAGTGTAAAAGAATCAGCCAGTAACCACAAGCGGCATTATCGACTATGCAGACCTATTCGTCGGTTTGTGGCTTGTCGACCAGGAGTGGTTCGATGCTTTTGTTGTTCCCAGCAATTTTCGTTACGTCAGTGTCAATTTTGCCAAGTTCTTTGTGGGCATTGTTGTAGTGATTCACGGTTGTTCCCAGCGAATTACCAAGCTTACTCATAAAGCTATCAAAGGCCGATATATGACGCCCCAGCTTGCCGACCTGGATTTGTATATCTTTTGCCTGCTCTTCGATCTGGAGGCTACGTAGACCTTGTAGAACGGTCTGGAGGTATGCCATGAAGCTGGTTGGGCTGACAATGATGACTTGTTTTTCACGGAAAGCATACTCGATCAAGTCACGAGCGGATGAGCCTGTTCCCACATCACCAATCAGCAGGTCATAATATAGCGATTCACTTGGGATGAACATAAAGGCAAAGTCCATCGTCTTTTCGGCTGGCTTGATGTACTTGCTGGTTTCATCGATGCGACCTTTGAGGTCCATGCGAACTTTCTTCAGGAGTTCTTCGCGTTCCGGTTTGGTCGGTGCTGACACCATACGGTTATAGTTTTCCAAGCTAAACTTGCTGTCGATCGGTAGGACCAATCCTTTGTCCAGGAACACGACGGCGTCAGCGATGTTGCCATCATTAAATTTGTACTGCATTTGATAATTCTTGGTCGGCAGGATATTTCCCAATACAGATTCGAGTAAGTACTCCCCGAAGACTCCACGCTGCTTTGGGTTTTGTAGGACATTCTGGAGTGTCTTTAATTCATCAGCCACATCGATGACACGGCGGTTGGTTTCATCGAGTTTCGCGAGGCGCTGCGTCACGTCACTGACCAGCTTGCCACTTTCCGTCAGCTGTCGCTGCATCGCACCCTGCATATTCGTGGCGTTACGTTCTAGGCGATCACTTAGGGATGTTTGCAAATTCGCAATCGTGCGATTTAGTTCTGTAACGTCGGATTTCAACATATCGACACCACTACTATTCGGTTTTAGGGACTGCAATCGGTGCGCAATTACAAACAACGTAATACCAAGAGCTACAACAATTACTACTAGGATCACCAACAAGACTTCATTCATGCTACTAGTATAGCAAAAGCGGTATAAATAGTTCTACAGACAGATTAGAGTGCGAGTGCAATACGGATGATCAGCACGATCAACAGGCTAATGACAATCGTGACCCACAGGGTGATGTAACGACTAATCCAAGCAAATAGTGCAAAACAAAGCGCGTATAGCAGGACGCTCCACAGGATCGCCTCTACCCAGAACAACCCTTGTGTCCAAGACGCTAGGTCCCAAAGGATAGCCGCAGTGGCAATCGCGATGATAATTGGGCGAGCAATCCGCATTCGGACCATCGCAACGACAGCCAGGGCCGCAACCAGAATAGTCGTGATCTTGCCAGCCAGTGGAATCGCATCCGTACACATCTGCGCAGCGGCCAGGTTACGGCAAGTAAATGGCTCGACGGCATAGTTGCCAATCAGGACCGTGACTAACCAAAAGATAAGTCCTAGGACCGCACCAAGTGCGATGGTTCGTCCCCAGGCAAGGTAAGTTCGTTGCAACGCGACTGGATCTTCGATAATAACTTGGGCCATGACTACTCCGTTTTCTCCACCGGTTTCTTCTGTAGATACCATACCGCACCTACCAGACCAATGACAACCCCTGCGATGACATCAAGTGGCGTGTGAACCAGTGCCAAGACGCGGCCAACACAAATCAGGATAACGAGCGACGCCAACAAGATGCTGGTTTTCTTCATCTTGGTTTCGAACCAGACTGCGGCCGTAATCGCCGTCACGAACAAGGCGTGATCTGATGGGAAGCCCGGATTGTTGAGGTATAGCGCGCCAGGTGCGACACCAAGGATCTCGAATGGTCGTTCGAATGAGGGCTGGTAGACCGAGGCGATGAACTTGGCAATCAAGTATGAGGTCAGGCCGGCCATCAAGATACGAGTGTAGGCTTCGAAGCGGCCACCTTTCGGGATTTTGAAGAGAAGGACAAAGGCACCTATAAGTATGACGGGGATGACGAAGGCGTCGGCGATGATGTGAATAACTGCTTCGATTAACATATAACAATCATACTACTTCGTGCGGAGATACGCCCCTCAACACTCAAATAATACGTCTTCATCTACTGAGTATAAGCTAATACCGAAGGTATCAACCCATCACACTCTAAGCTTAAAGATTATCTATTTATAGGATATTGTCTCTAAACCAGTCGCGCATTTCTGTTGGCATATCATCCAGTGTAGCTACGCCTATAAGCTTCTTGTACATCTCTTGGATAGGCGCATTTATTGCGAGTTTACTTGCAAGCTCTATCCTTAACTGCTTTCCATATACATTGAGGTACCACTTTTCACCGGCATCGATAATCTTCTTGTCGTATTCTCCTGGCAGGCTAATTAAAGACTTCTCATAAGAATCCATATGTTGCTTGAAGGCTTCCTGAACTTCCACCCTACTATGTCCACCTTCTATCTCAAATGACCTTCTGTTGTGGGACTTGTATTCACTAACAATTTTTTCTTTTGTCTGACCAACTAACCGCTCCTTAATCTCATTCAATGCAGTTTCAATAAGAGCGATTGACTTGTCGGGATATGCTCTATTAATGATCTCAGGCTGTAAGAGCAAATTTTCAACCGAATACGCTGGCAGAACAAAAACTTTATCATCTGACTTTATAGTCTCCTGTACCCAGGCGAGTACATCGCCGTCGATAATCGCATATACATCTGTCGTGTGGCTTGCGTCAATCTCCGATTGGATAAATGTTGACCAGTCGGTCGAATGGATACGCACTTTAGTTACGTTCGACTTGCTACCAGCTCCTACAAACCTCACCTTTCTTGAGAATAGATCGGATGCCAAGCTTTGGTACAAAAGCCTATCGATCTCAACACTGGATCCATCAGATCCTTCGACGAATACGACTCTATTGACGATATCCGCAACACTAAAGTTAGCTCCAAGTGAGTGGAACAATTTTGTACGATCCAGCACATCCTCAATTTTTTTTATCTCTGTAGGTGTAATCTGATAGGCGCAGTCTGCAAGCTCTTGAATAATTTCAACAGAGTGAGACGCAATGAAAAGCTGCTGATTTGATTCCGGAAGTTTATCCTTAAGAAAGAGGCCTAGTCTACGACAGTATTCTGGATGTAGGTGAAGTTCGGGTTCATCTATGATGACTACCGGTTTAATAATATCCTTTGATACGTTAAGGTATTTAGGCAACGAGAGACCAAAAATAACAAGCTGCTCTTCACCAGCGCTCAAGCCACTGATATTATAGTTTCCGTCGGGTGCCGAAACAGTATAAGTAAGCGCATTCGATGAGTAGTCTAGATCTACGCCGTTTATTATCTTCGGTTTGATCATTTCGTTAACGTCTTTCATATCCCGAAGCACCCTCTGCTCCATCTTATCTTTGAGATCTCTACTGTTTCGGGCAATTTCATAAAACAGCCCCATTATTCCACCATACAGATCACTTGCGTAAGAAAACTGATAATAATTCTTTCCAAAATCAGGTTGGGCAAGATTCATACCCTTAACAGGATCATTTGATGACTGCTGGCTTCCAAGATACTGACTCGAAGCCAGGGAATAGTCCTGAAACATCGTCGTCTCTTGGAACACGGCATTCCTGAAAGGGTTAAGGTATATAAGTGGTCGATGAATATCTGGTTGTTGCTGGAATATTCTGTGAATGATATGAAGCTTCCTTGCAATGTAACTCCCTTCAGCGTCAATACCAATTGTCTGTGAGCTCATATAAGCTTGGCTTCTATCCAGAGTGGCCATTCGATTTTGTCCATTAGCGCTAGGCAAGGAAGGTGGTTGTATGCGTATTATACAAACGATACTGTCGGTCACATCACTATCATATCGAGTCCGTTCTTCGCTATTCCAATACGGTGAGTTTTCGGATTCAAGAGCTTGAAAATGAGTGCGACAGATTTCCACCTCATCATTATCTAATTTGAGATGCAACTCAAATTCCGCTGGTCTAGTCTTATCGCGCAGAGCATTATAAAGGTACGGGCTTTGCTGCGAATTATCGTTTCCCGCTGCTATGCAAAACCTTAGTGCTTCTAGCACCGTTGTTTTTCCACTACCATTCTTGCCTACGAGAAGAAATTTGTCGTCATCAAAGAATGATTCATCCAGTACTATTGATTCGAATGCTTTGAAATTACTTATAGTCAAGTTTGTTATTCTCATGCTAGTTCAATAGTGTTTTCAAGCTCGAAGATAAGTAATCCCACGACTCTTATATTTACTTCGGCATGCGCTCTTTCAACTGTCAACTTCTCTTGTGCCTGACCATGCTTAACTTTCCTGTACGACTTGTTTACAAAATTTACATTTGCAATAAATTGCTCTTCCGCATCATCCTGGCTGCTTGAAGAAAATTTATACGACCAAGAGTGTTTGTTATTGATTAGCCACGCTAGAAGTGCGCCTAAGTTCTGACCCTTATCGTCTCCAATGTGAAATTTTAATGCGGATTCTAGAGCTTGAAACGCTTCACCCGTAGCTTCGGAAGGATTTGAATTTGTTCCGTATAGTTTAATAAATGCGTCTCTAAATTCACTTGAATATACGTTAGATCCTTCTAGTGCGTGGTCCATTAACTGCTTCTGCTCGGTTGGCAGCCTTTCAACAATTGTTGGTACGCTTTCGACTGTTTGAACTGTAAATTTATGCCCTCCATCTACTAAAATCGCTTCTAATACACCTGGGTACAAATCAATAGATTTTCCATAGGTAACAAATAAATAATCAACAATCGTGAAAAACAACCTACTGTCATCGTCCGTTACATTCATCAAGAACTTCGTTAGTTTATATTCATTTGGGGCAGGAGCGGAACTATCTGGCCTTCTCAGCGGTATGCTGTCTTCAATCTTAAACATGTTCTTGATTCTTGCGGCCAATTTATAAGGATCATTGAACTTTTTTGATATAGACCATACCCAATCCCAAAGTATTGGGTACATAGAATGGTTTACTTCTTCGACTAGAACGTCTGTGGTTTTATTTTCTTTATAATCTGAATACAAGCTCATAATTTCAATATATACCAATTCAATAAAATATGTTGTTTTTGATAATAGTCTAAAGTATGTCCTACCCAATAACACCTACACGACCAAATTTATTATTCTTTAAGGCAAGTGTTCCTATTATATTAGGAAAATACAGGTACAAAAATTAAGCGAGTTATAATGTTTGTGCTAATATATTTTTATAGGAATTATTTCTGAGATTACAAAGATCTTAAGTTTACTCTAAATACCTTCTCCTGATTCCTCACAGGTTAAATAGCCGAAGCATATGTCGAAATGCTTGAGAATAATCAGAGAAAGGATATGAAATGATTGAGACTCTACATCAAGTACTCACTGACTCATCTGTCAGAAGTAATCAAGCCGTAGAAGCCAAGCTAGTTCAAAACAGTGATGTTGCGACACCATGGTTTGACTGATTAAGATTTGCATCCGGGAGAACCAATCCATCTCCCGGATACTTTTTAGAAATGATCTGGGGTAAAGAATGAACGAAGCAAATAAATCATTATTTAAATCATACATATCGAGAAGTAAAAATGATAAACCGCTCAATAATCATCCGCGAGATTCTGAGAAAGATAAATCGTGGCTGTATGATTGGCACATCAACGATACGGTACTAAAAATACATTTACTGTATTTAGAAGATAAGCATGCATTAAACGGAGGTGACTTAGGTCTACTTGTTAAAAGACTACTAGCAAATGAGCTCGAAGTAGGAGGGCCGTACTATTCTTATGACAATCTTTATACAAACGCACTGATAGCTCAACTCTTCAGAACGCTAGGTTCTCCTTTGATAAAGGTTGAATCATTCATATCAGAAAAACTCTCAACTATATTACCGAGTGACGTAAAAAATTACTGGTCGGTTAGTTGGCCTCATAATCTTTGTCACCTTGAACTTAAAAACCTAAACATATACTCCAAGACCAACATCGACCGAGCGATGATCAGGAGTATAAATGAGATTAACCCTTCAAAAACCCCACATAAAATAAAAAGATCAGCAAATATAGCAGAGACTTACGCAAAAGTTTATATTGATAAACTTGAGCCTTCACTAAATAAAATAGGTGTCAGTTTCTGGAATAAGATCATCGATGTTGACACTAGGTCTGAAATATCATCATTGGCCACATATGTATATGATTCGATCGTAGCCAAAGAAAATTACAACACTAAACAATCGGTCACATTAGGGGTAGCAAATATATACGCTTGGATTGCATATACAATTTACGACGACTTTATTGACGAGGAAGGACGTCCGAGTCACCTATCTTTAGCAAACGTAATGCATCGACAGTCATACACAACATTTATTAAGGAATTCCCGAGTAGGCAAGAATTAATAGAAAGCCACTTTAATTCTGTTGATATATCGAACAGTCTGGAAATACAAAAATATAGACTCGCAACTTCTGAGAATATGATCACAATCGGACAGATACCGAAATACGGTAATGGAATATTCTTAGCCGACAGAGCCTTGGGTCATATTCTAGGGCCGAAATTAATACTATATGAACTGGGCTTATCTAAGTATCAAGTAGTACTCGTAGATTCAATTTTTAACAACTACCTGATAGCAAGACAAATAAACGATGATTTAAGAGACTGGGCAGATGATCTCAAAAATGGACACGTGAGTTATGTTGTATCTAAATTATTAACCTCTTCGGGTGTTAATCCTGGAACGTACAACTTCGAAGAGTTAAGAGATAGACTTCAGGCAAATTTCTGGGATGTAACATTTGAAAATTGTATAGCAATAATACTTACGAAAATAAATAAATCTAAACAAGACATGATAGAGTCCAGATTATTTAAAAATAATAATGACTTTGTCGAAAAAGTACTTCAGCCCATTGCTGATAGGGCCGAGGCAGACTTATTTGAATACAGGAACAGTAAGCAATTTCTAAAATCTTACAGCCAGTAACTATAACTCCCAACTAAACCCCTCATACCCAAAGTGCCCATACCGTGCCGTCTGCTCATATACCGGTCGCTTCAGATCCAACAATTCAATTATCCCATTCGGTGACAAATCATAGCCCGTCACAACTTCTTCTTGTCCATCAATCACCACCGTCGCTTCTAGCGGCTGATCATACCCAATCGCATACGCCAGGTAGACATACACTTCTTTTGCTCCTCGTGCTTTCAGATAATCAATTGCAACCTTGCGTGCGACATACGCCGCCGATCGATCAACCTTGCTCGGGTCCTTGCCGCTGAATGCTCCCCCACCAATCGGAATCCTTGGACCATAGTTATCAACGATTAGCTTGCGACCAGTCAGTCCGGCATCAGCATCAAAGCCGCCGACTT
>Ga0247816_10000577_pt1 | contig 20055 bp, 21 predicted proteins | sample UWRJL209509C1_FD_179930 | JGI IMG/M metagenome (GOLD analysis project Ga0247816, IMG submission 179930) | Plant litter microbial communities from Arlington Agricultural Research Station in Wisconsin, United States - UWRJ-L209-509C-1 | ecosystem: Environmental > Terrestrial > Plant litter >...
TTCTGCTGCTTTGCTGTGTAAAAAGTTCATAACTTCCCGTACAGGTAGGCGTAAAGGTAGTAGCAGGATACAAACCATAGTAGGCACTGTTACAAACCAAAGCGGAAATAGTGTTAAAGGTTCCGCCGTAAACCCAAGCTCCTTTTCGATACAAACAATCGGAACGCAGCCAATAGTGGTAGGTAGTATCGGGATTTAAGTTTGTCACAAATATCGAACTGGTAGTCGAGTCAGATGTAGGAACTGTAAAGCCAGGTGTTTCTGACGATGTACTTACGTAAGCCTCATAGCCAAAACGAGGTACTACACTAGGCTCGGTATAGTTAATAGTACACGAAATAGGAGTAATATTAGCAACGCCTGTAGGTACAGGTTCCAGACAAGGCGGCGCTACTCTCCACGATAAGCTTCGTGTTCTGACAAACTGATTTGTAGTGGCACATTGGTCATTCTGGTGAATGTAATAGCGAAGCGTTTGGTTGTAAATCGTCACGTAGTCAACAGGCGTGACTCCGGAAGCATAGACTTCTGTACCCGTATCATTGGTAACCGTAATATAATCGGTGGCTACTGACGATGAAAACGTATATTCCTTGGATGGCAGTACATGTACAGTTGCATATTGGCCTGTCCGCGCATCGGTGTTGATGATTGAAGCCCCCGCTTCGGTAGTAGCCTGATAGGTATCTGTAGGATATCTAGTGCCGGAAGTACATTGCGCGGCAATTTTAGGGGTTAATAGAAATAGGACTGCCAGAAGGCAGAACAGATTTAGTTTTTTTTCCATGTTTTTGTTGAGGTAAAGTTGGTAATAATTGTGGTAGTTTAATTAATGATTGTTTGTAAGCAAAGTATTTGTAGCATTGTTGAGTTTTTTAAGGAAATTTTATGCAATTATACATAAAATCAAGCAATAATTTTAGGCGATGAATAAACGTCGGTTTTTTAAGTATTAGCGTAGTGAATCAGCACAAATCCGTTTACGAACAGCTGGAAAATCGAAATTGGAAACGGTATCTGCCAAATTTACTTTCGTCGTTAAAATCAGGAAATTCATTGTGATGTTCTTATTTTTGAAATTACAGATTCCGATTTTCATTTTGTTCCTTTATGGATTTACTAAACAGAAAAGTCTCAGGTAAGTTTTGCAGGAACGTGTCTTTTTGCTAATTTCGTTTTTATCCGAGAAGCGCGAGACTTATCTGCGGCATACAATAAAACGGCCAAAATAGTATGGCGGGAACTATGCACCAACGGAAAACCTATATTTCAATTTCTAAATACTAACTACAGCTAAAATTGACCCTACAGCAATTACAACATATCACTTTAAAAAGCCAGGGCTTGCTGCAAACGGCGCCATTCGGAAAAGGGAAGGTGGCGGTTTTGAATGCCCTAGAAAGTCTTGGGTATTTGCAAATCGACACCTTGTCCATCGTCGAACGAGCACACCATCATACGCTCTGGACACGAATTCCTGACTATAAAACGGCCTATTTAGGCGAATTGGTACAAGAACGAAAAGTCTTTGAATATTGGTTCCACGCGGCATCGTATCTTCCCATGAGGGATTTTCGTTTTGCCCTGCCCCAAATGGCAGAGGTGAAGCAAAGCAAATCACATTATTATAACGCAGATCCCAAAGTGATGCAGTATGTACTGGATGCCATTCGTGCAGAAGGCCCGAAAAAAGCGAGAGATTTTGAAAGCGAAGCCAAGAAACCGGGAAGCTGGTGGAATTGGAAGCCAGCAAAAACAGCACTGGAACGTCTTTTTTTGCAAGGCGATTTAATGATTTCGGAACGTAATGGAATGCAAAAGGCCTACGATATTACGGAAAGAGTTTTGCCTACAACTATCGACCTGACTGTGCCAAGCCCAATGGAGTTTGCTGCATATTTGGTAAAGACCTATCTGCAAGCGTATGGATTTACGACTGTAAAACAAATCACGCACCTTAAAACGGGAGAAGCGTTACGAAAAAACGTAAATGAAGTTTTGCACGCCATGCTTGAAGAACACGTTTTGCAAAAAGTGGCTATTGAAGGTTTTCCTTCTGTTTTTATACCAAGTGAATTAATGGAAAAACCGATTCGTAAAAATAGTTCAAATATCAGAATTTTGTCGCCATTTGACAATTCGATTATCCATCGCGACCGCATCAAGCAATTTTTCGACTTTGATTACCGTATCGAATGCTATACGCCAAAAGAAAAGAGGCAGTACGGTTATTTTTGCCTGCCCATTTTGTTTGGCGACACTTTCTTAGGCAGAATGGATTGCAAGGCACACCGAAAAGAGAAACAGCTGGAACTGATCCATCTTCACATTGAAAACGAAACTATTGACCTGGAGCTGTGGGGAAAGGCTTTTGCGGCACATCTGCAGCAATTTGCTATTTTTAACGGCTGTGAATCGATCAGGCTTACAGAAGCAAGTCCGCCGAAATTTAAGGAGGCAATACAACGATTTCTCCCAGAATATTGGTAGTTTTTTAATTGGATAGTAGTGAAAGTCTACCAGACTCAAATACACGTGACAAGCATTGAATGTAGCTAAATATATACGAAATGAAAAAACTGATTTTGATTGCACTATTTAGTGAAATTTCATTTTATCTACTAAATTTCACTAACAGAAAGAACCCAATCCACTTCGATCTGCGACCGCAAGACAATCGTTATCACTAATTTATTCAAAGAAAAATGAATATAATGAAACACATACTTACTATCTTATTCATTCTGGCGGCCAATTTTATTTTCTCGCAAAATTATTTTGAAGGAAAAAGATTGTATTGCAAATCTGAAAATCCAGAAGCAATGAAATTATTTAATGCTGGAATAGAAACGCTGCATCTAAATAAATCTTTGAATAAAAAGTACTTGAAAATGACATCAAATATTTTTTATAAAGCCTACGAAGCTGATACCACATTTTGCGACGCAATGTTTTTTGCAGGCTATACGAGAAGGCTGCTGGATGACAAATATGCCTTAACGTGCTATTACATGGCAGACAGTCTGGCAAACCATAAGTCCATTGAATTCAAAACAAATTTAGCCGCTGAAGCATTACGATTTGGAAACGAGGGTTCCATGAAGATAGCGAGAAAAACATACAATGAGATCATAACCTATTTTCCTGATAGTCCCGAAGGGTATTATGGCTTTGCGCTAACCTCGACAGTGTTCGGTGATGTGGATAAAGGGCTTGAGCATGTGGATATTGCCATTAAAAAATATGATCTGATGGATATCAAGTTAAGAGACGATGTCGTATTTTTAAGAGGTACGCTGCTGACTCTGAATAAAAAATACGAACAAGGACTTGAAGCCTTAGAAAAAACTAATGGGGCTTACAAAAAAGACGAAAACTTCAAGATTCACTATGCCTTGTGTCTTCTCAAAGTATCCGAAATTAAAAACGATACGAAAATGAAAGAAAAGGCTTTTAAGGTTTATGATAAAATTAAAAACAAAGAGGAATTGTCTGAAGAAGTCAAAGCGTTATTTGTGATTTAAACGGCTGCATGCCTTTAATCATTGTAAGATGTAACTACACTGAAGTGATTGCTTTCTGTGTGATATGCTATTGTTTAAAACCCCTCAGTATCTTTGCAATAGCAAAATGAAACCGCATTAAAATTAGTATTTTGTAAGGAAATTTGGTAGTATTGTAGTAATAAATAAGATTTGAGCGGTTTTTTCTTAAGGAAATTGGCACAGGATTATTACATATGAATTCTTGAAAAGCACCCAAATAGTACGATAATGAAGCAATTTTTATATTTCATCCTTATTATTTTAATTCCGTTTTTATCTTTAGGTCAAGATTTAAACGGCAGGTGGAGCGGCATAGCCGTTCAAAAAATTGGCAATCGGGTATTTACCTACGATACAGAAGTACTTCTCAAACAGGCGGGAAATAAAATATCGGGAAAAATGGCCATGATCGAAACCGGAACAAAAAACTATACAATCGTTAAGATTAGCGGGACAGTAAAAAACGGCAAGGTAAAAATAGATACAGATCAGGTTGTGAAGATTGATTATCCAAAAACTAATTTTGACTTTCTCTGTTTTCGAAGTTTTAAGGGCGAGCTAACGGTAGATGAAATCAATACTATGCTACTAATTGAAATAATAAGTTATGGCATAGACTTAAGATATGATTTAATAACCAAAGCCTATTCTGATGGGAATTGTTCTCCGACCACGGTTAAGCTGACAAAAAAATACCAGGGAACGGCTAATCAAAGCTTGATAGCAGAAGATGCTATCGCATCCGAAAGTGAGAGTACAAAAGAAATCATAGAAATAGGCGCAAAGGAAATCAAACTCTTCACAAAAACGGTAAAAATAAAGGTCTGGGACAGGTATGAAGAAGATGGCGACCTAATTAATTTATATTTGAATGGCGAGCTGCTATTCTCCAATCTTGAAGTAACCAAAAAAGGACAGCTATTTGAAATTGAACTTTTGCCGGGCAGCAATAGCATTGAAGTGGAAGCTATAAATGAGGGAAAGGTTTCGCCAAATACCAGTGCGATAAGGATTTTTGCTAATGAGGACCAACATGATATTATCCTTAGCGCTAAAAAAGGAGGGAAAGATTCTCTGAAAATTATTATGGAATAATTTAAAACATAAATGAAACTATCAGATTATGAGATTGCTTGGAAAGGGCAGTGGTGGGTAAATATACCAACAACATTCATTATTATATCCGTTTGGTATCTGTTGGTTTGCGTTACCGATTGGAATGTGAAACTTTGCATTTTTATTGCCTGCGCTTTTGGATGGACTTATTGGGAAATAATAATTGACAAATGGATCAGTTGGGCGCTTAAGAATGATGTAGATTCGGCAAGATTAATAAAAATCGGAAAAAGAAATTTGCTACTTTGGAGTGCTTTTAGAGTAGAAAGAATAGTGAAGAAAAATAAAAATTAAATACTGAAACTTAAGCATGCTGCTTTTGAATTTAAGCTAGCGGTCAGTTCATATGCTCTGGTGCTTTCCTGAAGCTTTGGCGAAAGATGTTCCTGGCAATGACGCTGGCTTGCAAACTTTGTATAACTGCAAACTTTTATAAATATGAAACTTACCCAAGTACTTTTACTTCTTTTTTTATTTGTTTTTAATTTCGGTTTTTCCCAAACGAAGCCGATAGAAGCTCCCAACTATGAGATAATCAAGAAGGCCATTGAAGATAAAAAATCAGAGTCGTATTATCCCAAACTGCTAAAGAGAATGCAAGAAAATGACACGACCCTGGTCCTGGCAGAGTACCGAAATTTGTATTTTGGCTATGTTTTTCAAAAAGAATACCATCCCTATTCTGTAAACCCACTAGGAGACAAGCTTCAAAAGTTTTACACCAGCGAAACGCTTGGAGATAAAGAGTATGATGAATTTATAAAATTGGCAACTTTATCACTCAAAGAAAATCCGTTTGATTTGAAGGTTATGAACTTCTTAGGATATGTATATCATCTGAAAGGCAACACTGATATGGCTCAAAGGGTGTCTTTTACTTTCCAAAATATAGTGCATGCCCTATTTTCTTCAGGAGATGGTTTTGCCTGCGACACCGCATTTCATGTTATTTCGGTCAACGATGAGTATGTTTTGCTGAGCATGCTTGAAATTAGTTCTGAATCACAGGCTTTGATAGGGAACTGTGATTATCTGGCTTTTGAGAAAGGCAAATACAAATTTGACGGACTGTATTTTAATATCAGCAAGTTAATGGAGGCGAATTATGCGAAATTGAAGAAAGGATAGGAGGAAATTTTGAGTTGGGAGTTGGGAGTTGGGAGTTGGGAACAGGGAACAGGGAATTGAGAATTTTGAACAAGGAACAAGGAATTGAGAACAAGGAATTTTGACCCGCTATCGCGAGCGTCATGCAGGTGTTTTCTTAAATTTAGTACAGCGATAGGCTCGCTACAGAATAAAATTTTCTTTGAGGGCTTAGATTATTGATTGCTTCCTTCGTTTCTTGCATTAAGAGTGCTTAAAAGTGGGCCACGCGATTGTGCCTATTTTTTGCACTAACAAAAATGCTCAAGTAAGCGAAAGATTTTCCTATTTTGTAAGCTTGTCAATAATTTTTTGAAGTTGCGCTATCATCAAATCTTTATCTTTTAGGCGCTCAGCATAAAGCGCTTCAATTTTTTCATAAGAAACTTTGTTTTCATAAAGATTTTCCACTTCTTGATGATTAATGGCAACAGTTTGGTCATTATTTGCTTGATTGTAAACGTTTTTTGGACTGACATCAAGGAAAGTTTCTACAGGCGTTTCTAGAATTGCGGCAATCTGGAACAATCTGTCAACAGAAAGTTTTGTTTCATTGTTCTCAATTTTTGAATAAGCAGGCTGGCTCATCTGTAATTCATTGGCCATGTATTCGTGAGAATATCCTTTTTTCTTTCGAATGTCTTTAATTCTTTCTACTACTATTTCCATAACTAATTACTATTATTTAAGTTGCTAAAGTAATAATTATATCGATAAAGTTATTGTTTTGTATGTTAATATGATTAATATTTGCTTTTCTATTTAGAAATGCCATGATTAAGATATTCGCCTTTATTGTTTTAATAGCTATTATTGTTGCAATTGTTGTCCAATGGATAGAGGATAATTTTAAGCTTTAAAACAAATACGTTACCTGACTTTTGGTGTTTGTTTAAATTTGGAGAGAAGAATAGGGAATTTTGAACAGGGAACAATAAACAGGAACAAAGAATTTTGAATAAGGAATTTTGAACAAGGAACAAAGAACAAAGAACAAAGAATTTTGAATAGGGAACCAGGAATTTTGAACAAGGCCCGATAAAAATTTTGAAAAGAAATTGCATTTTACTTATAGCCCATAGCCTGAAGCTGGAAAAGCTCGTTGTATCTTCCTTTTAGATTTAGCAGTTCTTCATGGGTTCCGATTTCTAAGATTTCGCCTTTTTCCAGTACTATGATTCTGTCGGCCAAACGGGCGGTGGAAAAACGGTGGGAAATCAGCACCGCGGCTTTACCTTCGGTCATTTGGGCAAAACGCTGGAATACTTCATATTCTGCTCTGGCATCCAAAGCAGCGGTTGGTTCGTCTAAGATTAATAGCTGCGATTCTTTCATATAAATTCTGGCCAAGGCTACTTTCTGCCATTCTCCTCCCGACAATTCCACGCCGTTGTTGAATCTTTTTCCTAATGACTGCTCGAATTTTTGAGGCAGTTTTTCGGCCAGCAAATCGGCCATGCTTCCCCTTGCGGCTTTTCGGATCAGTTCTTCATTGCCCTGCTGGCTGATATTGCCCACGGCAATATTATTCGAAAGCGTCATCTGGTAGCGCAGGTAATCTTGAAAAATCACGCCAATGTTTAGCCTTAAGTCTTCTGGGTCATATTCCCTCAAATCTACTCCGTCCAATAAAATCCGGCCTTCTGTCGGTTCGTATAATCTTGCCAATAGCTTGACCAAAGTTGTTTTTCCGGCGCCGTTTTCTCCGACCAAAGCCAACGTTTCTGATGGATGAAGCGTGAAATTCAGATGGCGGTTGGCCCACTTTTCACTGTTGCGGTATTTGAAGCCCACGTTTTCAAAAGTAAATCCAGACAATATCGGATTTGGGAACGGCACGGCTTTTTCGGAAGTCTTGATTACGGGATCAATGCCAAAAAAGTCCAAAAAATCATTGAGGTAAATCGCGCCCTGTGCAATGGAAGTAAATCGTGACAATATGCCTTCGCTCAGCGTTCTCAATTGCCTGAAAGAGCCTGCCAGAAAGGTCAAATCGCCTACGGATAAATGCCCGCTGACCGTTTTTAAGATGATAAAAAGATAAGCGCCATAATAGCCCATGGTGCCCAAAATGGAAAAAAGCGTTCCCCAAGCCGAACGGCGTGCGGCCAATCTGCTATTGTCTTCATAAAATTTATCCGATAAGGTCTTGAACCTTCTGATGATAAAATCACCAAGATTGAACATCTTTACTTCTTTGGCCGTTTCATCGCTTGCGCCTATGAATCGCAGGTAATCTAGCTCGCGGCGTTCGGGCGTCTGGCTTCGGGAAAGCGAATAATTCTGGCTGTTAAAGTGCGATTCGCCCAAAAAGGAAGGCAGAATGGCTACAATCAAAAGCAGAATCAGCCACGGATTGAAAGCGATGAGCCCCGTGACCAAAAACGCCATCGAAATCAGGTCCTGCATCTGTCCCATAATCTGCGAAAGCAGCATTGTCCTGCCCACGGTCTGCTGTCTGGCGCGTTCCAGCTTGTCATAGAATTCAGAATCTTCCAGCTGGTCGAGGTCAAGCTTTGCGGCGTGTTCCATGATTTTGATGGAAGTAAAATTTGAAAAGCGGTCGCCCAACAAGCTGTCTAATAAATTGATGATTCGGTTGAGCGCGTCGGTGAGAACTGCCAGTCCAAATTCTAAGCCAATCAGCCACCAAAGGTGGGTGCTGTCAATGCTTCCGGGATTGTTGTGCATGAGAATGACTTGGTCCACAATCAGCTTTCCTACGTATAAAAGCGCCACCGGCATGGCCGAACGGATTATCCGGAATATAAAACTGAGGACGGTCTTTTTTGGGCTGCTTTCCCAGACGAGCTTGAAAAAAGCGGGCAGGTTGGAAAAAGCGGCAAGGCGTTCTCTTAAAGTAATCTTTTGGAAGTTGATCGTATTTCTGGGTGGTCTCATGTTCAATTGGCGTTTCTGAATGACGGTGCAAAAGTCTGTATAAATATCTGATTGGGAATTGATTTAAGTCAAAATTATGAAAGGGGTATTTCTAAAACTTCTGGTAATTTTTCTCTGAGTTTTTTCAGGATATTGTTTTCTTAAAAATACTTGTTTTCAATGATTGCAAGGTTGTGCTGTAAAAATTTGATATTGAATTGTATAAAAATTTTTAGGGTTTGCCGAAAACCGTAATTTTTGTAAGGGAATTTTTAGTAGTATTGTAATAAGAAATAGCTATACGGACTTAGCAGAAAAGAATACTATATGGGCTTATTTAATTATTTCAAGAGACGTGATACGGAAAATGGTAGTCTTACTTTGAATGATACTGATGAACTCAATTTATTTGAAAATGATATTCATAGTGATAGTTTCCTTTCTGAAGTTGAAAAATTAGTCAACGTAAACAAAAAATTTCAAAAAGGATTAAATCTTCTTCATTTTGCTTGCGAGTTCGGTAACATAAAACTAGCGACAAAGTTAATTGAAAGAAATATTGATATTGAAGAAAAAAATATCTACGGAAATACACCATTGTGGGTCGCTGTGTTTAATTCTAAAGGTAAATATGACATGGTAGATTTACTGCTGTCATTCAATGCAAATCCAAATTCAGTTAATAAAGCAGGTAATTCACCACTAAAATTTGCTGAAACTCTCGGTGATTTAGCATTAATTCAAAAATTGAAACGCAACAACGACTAACATCTGGTAAATAGCATTTGGCAGAACATAAACGAAAAAAATAAACTATGAATTTTCTTAAACAAATATTTGGGCAAAAGAAAACTGAAAATAGAAATCCTGAAAATTTAGGCGAAAAGAAATTGAATCAAAATGATGGTGAAGAATTATAATGAAAAACGGCAAAATCTATAAGAATACGTTAAGCCACTAAATCAAAAAGGCTTAGCCAATGATAATCTATTTAAATTTTACAATAACCCCTCAAAAAATATGAAAAGAGTTTTGTCATTAATAATACTACTCCTGTTCTGCTTGACAGCGCAATCCCAAACCATACAGCAAATTGATTCGCTGAACGATCAAATGTGCAGGGCGCTTGAAAAAGCAGCGCCTCTCGATGAATCAAAATTGCAAGACGTTTTGCAAAACCACATTCCTGACTTTCATGCACAATATGGAATCGACACCGAGGCAAAATCAGATTCTATAATGAACCTGGTTTATTTTAGGCTCCAAAAAAGCTGCAATGCCTTTTTAGTACTGCTTTCAAAATTGGAAGAGAATAAAAGCGACTGGGCAATTGTAAATGAAAAGCCAAAAACTGAAATCAGTGAAAGCGAACTGAATAAATTCTTTTCCATACCCAACTTGCATTACAAAGAGTACAATGGCAAAATTGTGAATGTCACTAATAAAAAGAATATTTGGGCTGAAAAATTTGAGGACGGCAGCTTTTCAAAATTAGAATTCAAAAAAACTTCAAAATCAACGTTTGCATTGAAATTCATAGAAAGCAATAACGAAACTCGAAAAAATTTTAGCGTCAAAGGCGAAGAATACAATTATGGGATTTATGGCAAAGGGGAAAACTATTATGAGGCCTGGGTTGTCTCAAAAGAAGGGAAATACCATACATTCAAACTTTATATCGATTAGCTTCATGGTTTTATAAATTCGACGAATTTGTTTAATAATCGCTTACAAATGAAAAAAGCAAACTTATATCAGATTGCAAATTATAGAAATTTTGAGAAAGCAGCCTTTGACAGATTAAGAGTGTACCAGTTGATGTTTGATGGTATCTATATTTCTCTGGAATTAAGGGGCAAATTTATCTCAGAATATAAAAATATAGAGGAATTAGAGTTTACAAATGACTGGCCGGCATATGGCTAAATATTTTTATGGATACAAAACACATCTTAAAAACAGAACGATTATTGCTCAGGGAATTAAACACCGGCGATGCTGTGAGTTTTTATGAATTGAACTTAAACGCAAATGTCATAAAATATACAGGAGATGCGGCTTTTGAAAATGTTGAAGCAACTGCGCTGTTTTTGCAAAATTATAAAGATTACCAAGAAAACGGTTATGGACGATGGGCTGTAATTGACCAATCAAACGGTGCCTTTTTGGGCTGGTGCGGCCTCAAATATTCTAAAGAAACCCATGAAACCGATATCGGCTTTCGATTTTTTGAGCACTGCTGGAATAAGGGCTACGCAACAGAAAGCGCAAGAGCCTGTCTGGACTATGGTTTTAAAGAATTAGGCCTAAAAACTATCATTGGGAGAGCGATGGAAGCCAATATTGCATCAATAAGAGTTTTAGAAAAGCTGGGACTTTCTTATGAAAAGGAATTTGATTTTGACGGAAAAAGAGGATTGGTTTACAGGATTGATAAGCCGTAATTTCTTAGATTTTAAAGAATAAATTAATTTATACACACTTCAAACACATTTTATGAAACACTTTGCTTATTTATTTTTGGTTTATTCCTAAAACCCTAATCCTTTAATAACCATTGTAATCCGTTTTTGCATAACTTGGCCAACAAATTAAAAATTTAAAAAACCGCCCATGAAATCATTCAAATCATTTTCCATTTTACTGCTGTTTTTGGTTGCAACCGCTTCCTTTGCCCAAACCTCAAAAGGAACTGACTGTAAAATTCTGAAAGACATCAAGCTAAAATATGTGGACAATCCTGATAAAACGGCTTATGTTGCAATTAAAAATAAAAAGCATGTTGAATATTTTGAAAATGGAAACTATTTCATAAAATCGGATTTGGATTGGATCAGCGACTGTGAATACAACGCAAAAATGACTGAAATAACGCTGCCGGATTTTCCATTCAAGGCGGGCGAAGTCATGAATGTCAAGTTTGAAAAAATAGAAAATGGGTTTGTGTTTGGAACCGGAAGCGTTCGAGGAAGCAGTTTTCCGGTAAAGTTTGAAATTATTAAATAATATTTTACCACTTAAAATATGGAAAAGAAAAAAGGGCTGTCTTTCTCTTTCGGCATTATCGCTATTGTTTTAGGCGTGATTTTGTACAAACAATTTGACTTTGAAAACTTCAGGTTTGAAAAGACAGGATTGGCCATTGTTTACCTTATTGCGTTTGTATTTTCTGTTTTTATCTTGATCAGAAATTACAGAAGCAAATAACGGCTTGGAAGAACTAAATATGTTGGAATTAATTTAATGTTATTTGTGCTTCTATCTTACTTAGCATTTTTAGCATTGTATTGGTGTTTTGGTCTATATTTGATTTTTTTATATCAAGCAATCTTCATATCAAAATGAAAAATTTTAAATTAATCGGATTATTTTTACTGTTCAATTTAGGCCATGCCCAAGAAATTTTCAAAAACGAAAACTTAGGTTTCAGTATCGAACATCCCCAAAAATGGATTATTGCCAAAAAAGGCCAAGCTTTAGAGAATACGAAAGAGTTTGTAAAACTTGACCCAAGCGACTTGAAAAAACTAATTCAAGAAAACAAAGGCTCTGTTGAGGTGGTTGCTTTTTACAAATATCCCATTGAAGGCAGGGCAGGCGTTATTCCAACGATTAAAGTCGATCTCAGAAACAATCCTTATACAACTTTTGACGCGTTTAAAAAGAGCATAATCGGAAGTTTTAAGAGTATCAAAGACGTTTTTCCCGACTTTAGATTTTTAGAAGAACCTTCCGTTATCGAAATTGACGGAAAAAAATGCGTGTTTGCTTCATGCGCCTATACGCTGACGGCAAACAGCGGTTCAGAGAAAGTCAGCGTTTTTGTGTATGCCATTCCGGTTAATGGTAATTTTTATCAGATGACTTTCATAGATTCTGAAAAAGAGAATAATATAGCCCTTTTTAAGGGAATAGTAAAAACCATTTCAATAAAGTAAAAATATTTGCGCGCAATGCTAAAAATCACCTGCCCGTTTTTATTTATTTGCAACTTATTGTTGTTGATTTCTTGCGATAACAAAATCTCTCATGATCCTGTCGTGAAACCAGAATTTAGCGTCAGCAAAGAAACAGTTTATTCAGAAATAAAGAATCTGGCAAAAACAGAAGTGGTCTGGATGGAAGGCTACAGCTTTTTAATTGACACATTAAATACAAGCTTAAATGTGCAGCTTATAAATCCCAAAGAATTGCCTGCCAACAAAGATTCTATAATTGCAACCCAAAAAAGAGTAGCAAGCAGGCTGAAAAGTTTTTTAAAAGACGGCAAGCAGTTTAAAGAATACAATATTATTTTCATCAGAAGAGATACTGTTCGAAGAAGTTCGGGAACATTAACAAGTGAAGAGGCTCTTTTTGATTATACATTTAAGGAAAGTGATTTGTAATGCTAGTTTTATGTTTCAAAAAAAGAATAGTGCTAAAATAAGTCGGGTAAACGATTTGTTTTCATAACTTTAAAGGCTTAATTACAAATTCAAATGGCTTTTGTGATTGCTGGTAAAACGTTAAATTATCTAAATAAAACAACGATATGAAAAGAGCATTTCTATTATTACTGATTTTAACTGGCATAAATTTGAAAGCCCAAAATAACTTTTTTCAAATTTATACAGATTCTGTTGCGCTGAAAAATCAAAACGATGAACTCATCCGCGACATCGAAACGAAAATAAAAATTGTAGTGCCTAGTTTTAGTTTCAAAGCGCTCAAGACAACAATTCCCAAAACATTTATGCCGGGACAATACAGGCAAAAAACAAATAAAATTTATTTATTGCCTTGGCAGACTGGCGGACCTCCGATGAAAGAATTTCTTACTGACATTGGCGGCAGTGAAGAGAAAGGAAATGCGCTGGCAGGCATGTTCTTTTATGGATTCTTTTTGCCTCATGAAGTTGGACACGCCTTGCAATTCCACGCCAATGCTGTTCCAAAAAGCAATTATGACGCAGAATATGAAGCCAATGAATTGGCAGTCGTTTATTGGAGAAGCAAGGGAAGGCAAAAAGAACTGCAACAATGTTATGAAATAGCAAAAAAGGCACTTTTAAAACTTAAGAATCCAATTCCAGAAAATGCTGACGCAAAGGTTTACATGACAGAACATTATAACGAATTGCTTCAAGATCCTTATAAATATGCTTACATTCAATTTTCGCAGATTGTAACAGTTTTAGAAGACAAATCATTGCCCGACTTTGAAACGTATGTCAAGAAATACTTTAAAAAGTAAAAGCGCTATTAAAAAATACAACTAATCTCAAAACTTAAAAAATCAAAGCATAAAAAGGAATGGACAAATTTAATCTGCTAATTATTGTGACGGTTATTTCCCTGTTCGTTTCAATTTTTCTGGCGTTTTTTCTGCTGACGGTGAAAACTACGCACAAAACCAGCAACTATATTTTTGCTTTTTTTCTGATTATCATGGCGATTGACACCAGCGAACCGTTGGTCAGCCAAATTACAGATGGCCCGTCGAACCTTGGGATATTCAGGACGACGATTGCTTTTTTGCAAATTCCGGTTTTTTACCTTTATGTTTTGTCGGTTTGCTATTCGGATTTTAAGCTGAAGCCGAAATATCTTCTTCATCTGATTCCGTTTTTGGTGGTGAATCTTCTTTTTGTGCCTCGTTTTTATGCGGTCGATATGGATTCTAAGATAGATTTCATCGCTAATCGTCAAGATATGATCGAGTTAGAATTCATCCATTGGCTTCTTCATTTTCAAATCGTCATTTATTTCACGGCGGTTTTTCTATTGTTGAGAAAGGCAAAGAAGCTTTATCTGGAAAATAATTCTGGTGCAAATCTCAATTCCTACAACTGGCTTTTTCAGCTGACAAGTGTTCTGACAGTCATTTATTTGATTGTTATTATGAAGAATATTTTCAAATTTTCTGATTATTCATACGTTTCAGATTGGATTAAAATTGGGATTCTCTGCACTCAACCTTTCATCATTTGTTGGTATTTGTACAAAGCTTTGAACGATCCCGGACTTTTCAGAAATATCGATTCCAAATTAAAACTTGTTTCCGATTTAATTTTAGAAGAAAAAAAAATTGCACCAGAAATTCTGAATGAAGACCTGTTGAAACTGAAAAAATACATGATTAATGAAAAACCATATCTCAATCCAGCCTTGACTATTCAAGATGTTTCGAAGGAAATGAATGTTCCGGTTCGGGAATTATCGGTTTTAATCAATCATCAGTTGGGAAAACATTTTTATGATTTTGTAAATACTTATCGGATTGAAAATGCGAAGGAAATCCTGAAAGATTCCTCCAAATCAAAGGTTACGATTCTCGAAATTTTGTATGAAGTTGGTTTTAATTCGAAATCTTCTTTCAATTCTGCCTTTAAAAAACACACGGGAAACACGCCTACCGAATACCGCAAATCGCTGTAATTTAAAGCTTTGTAATTACTCGTACTTCTCAGTTTAATTATTCCTACCAATTCTTTTCATTAAATAAGGCCGAATACTTTTACTCGGTCGCATAAGATTTTGCGCTTCCACATCTTTGTATCGAAATATTTATCAACCTTTAAATAACGATACAATGAAAACTATTTTTTACACCAGCTTTTTTTTATTATTAATGACAAGCTCCACAATTTTTGGCCAGAAAAAAGATTACCGCTTTCTTACCGACAGTCTGAAAATTGAAGAACAATTAGAAAAAAACAAACTTCCGGGATTCAGTGTGGTTGTATTTGAAAATTACAAAATTATCTATTCGAAACAATTTGGGGTAAAGTCGATGAATTCTCCCGAAAAGATTGACGAAAATACGGCATTTTCTACAGCTTCTATTGCAAAACCAATCACTGCGCTTCTTTGTTTTATGCTGGAAGAAAAAGGCTTGCTAAATCTGGATGACCCGATTGACAAATCTTTGAAAAGATGGCATTTACCAAAAAGCAAATTCACAGAAAACAAAACTCCGACTTGGAGACAATTTCTGAATCACACAGCAGGAACGACTCAAGACGGTTTTGAAGACCATTATGAAGGTGAAAAAATACCGACTTTGGAAGAAAGCTTAATGGGAAAAATCCCAAGATATGATAAGGAAATCGAACTCCTTTTTGAGCCAGGAACCAAATGGCAATACAGCGGTGGCGGTTATACCATCATTCAAATGGCTTTGGAAGATAAGTTCGAAACACCAATGGCAGAATTGGCAAAAAAATACATTTTCGCTCCGCTTGGTTTAAAAAATACGACGATGATTCAGCCAAATGAAAAAGGATTTCTGACCAATGTTGCTTTGGTTCACGACAAAGACGGAAAAGTCATCAAAACCGGTTTGCCAATCACGCCACAAGTCGCGCCGTCTGGACTTTGGTCCACGCCAACAGAATTGGCAATCATTACCATAGAAATTCAAAATGCATTGCGCAACAAAAACAATAAGGTGATTTCTCATCATGTTGCAAAAAAAGTGACGGAAGTTTCAGTTCTCAAAAACGCTGTGGGCGGATGGAGCTACGGTTGGCAAAAATCTTTTGCTTACAACAATTACGATTGGTTTGCCTGCAACGGATCCAACACCGGAGTTGGCGGAAATGTAATGGGAACGATGAAAGACGGAAACGGATTTGCCTTTCTTGCCAACGGTGAAAAACCGAATCGTTTTCCGGTGATGGCTCAAACACAGAGAACAATTTTGAAATCGATGAATTGGAACGGCAATTTTCATAATGAACAAACACAGGAAATGCCTTCAAGTTTAAAAGAAAAACTCATCGGAACGTACGACGATTTCCTTTACGGACAAGAAATGGAAACCAAAATCGTAGAAAGAAACAACCGACTTTATGTAGAATCTGCAGTTCTTCAACACTTTAAAGGGAAAAATGAGCATGAATTGGTGTATTTGAAAAACGGATGGTTTAAAGTGATCGATTATCCGAATCTTTTGAAATTTGAATTTATTGATGAAAAAGTAAGTTCTGTCACATTAGTCAGAGACGATTTGACTAGTACAATTCAAATCAGTAAAAAGGAAAAATAAGTTGGATGTAAAGATCATTTGGTTATTTTTGATATAGCAATTGGCCATTATGAAAAAACACATTCTCCTTTTGATACTCTGTCTGGTTTTTACGAAAGCCCAAAGCCAGAAAAGTCCAACATTATCTGGTACTTGGAAGCCCATTATTGTCAGCAGTGAAGATTTTTACATCGATGCCAAAAAAGACAGCATCGCACTTTCTGACAAGATGAAAAAAGTGTATTCCGGTAAGGTTTCGCTTCAGAATGAAAAAGCGCATCTGCGAATGAATTATTCTAAAAATACCTTTGTTTTTGAACAAAATAAGGACTTCTATTTTTATTTGGGAGAAAATTTAAACGTTCCGATATTCAAAGGAAAATATGAAACAGATAAAGAAAATTTGAAATTAAGCGTAGTAAACCGTTCCAATATTTCATTAGAAAAAAAGGCTGCTTTTTATTTTGAGAACGGACTGCTTTATCTCACCATGCATTTAGAGACGAATAGTCCTGTTAACTATGTTTTGGAAAAGGTCAATAAATAACTTCCAACCAATAAAAAAAGAGATGACTCCAGCTGAATCATCTCTTTTTTATTAAAATCTAAACCCGTTGGGTGTAATTACATTTTTTTGCTAATTATTCAAAGAATAAGCAGTCAAATTTACTTCGCCAGTTCGCTATCACTCGTGTCCTCCTTCGTCGGAATGACAAAAACCGTCTTATTCCTAATTGTATTCAACTGGTTAAATCCAGCACTTTAAGGAGTCAAAATTTTTGCCAAACTTAGCGAAATCCTTGCTTCCCTTGCGCTAAATTTAAAGCTTATTCCTTATTTTGATACTTCTTTTAAACTAATAGCAAAACCGCCACCCGGAGCCATTTGCTGTTTCAATTTCGTTTTAGAAGTTACCTTTATTTTCTTGATTGCATAAGCTTGTGGATTGGTTTCATAATGCGCTCCTTTTCCATCTTCATAGATAGTCGCTTCATACGTTTTTCCTTTTGGCAAGAAATCAAAATTTACATTTCCAACTCTTGCATTTTCGTCTGTAATTCCTCCAACAAACCATTCGTCTTTTCCTTTTGCCTTACGAGCAATCGTGATGAAATCTCCCGGTTCTGCTTCCAAAATATTCGTTTGGTCCCAATCAATAGCCACATCTTTGATGAATTGAAAAGCATCCAAATGTTTGTTATACGTTTCTGGCAAATCAGCCGCCATTTGCAACGGTGAATACATCGTAACATACAAAGCCAACTGTTTTACCAAAGTCGTGTGCACAAAAGAATTATTCTCTGGATTGTAGGCGCTCACTTTAGTTTGGAAAATTCCAGGCGTATAATCCATCGGTCCGCCCATTAATCTTGTAAACGGAAGAATCGTCGTGTGGTCAGCGTTATTTCCTCCAAAAGATTCATATTCAGTTCCTCTTGCCGCTTCATTCCCGATCAAGTTTGGATACGTTCTGCTCAATCCTGTCGGGCGAACCGCTTCGTGCGCATTTACCATGATTTTATAGTCTGCCGCTTTGGTAATCGCATACAAATAATGGTTGTTTGCCCATTGTCCGTAATGGTATTCCCCACGCGGAATGATATCGCCAACATAACCACTTTTTACAGAATTATAGCCATTGTCCACCATAAACTGGTACGCTTTGTCCATGTGTCTTTCATAGTTTCTGATAGAACCCGAAGTTTCGTGGTGCATCATCATTTTTACGTTTTTAGAAGCCGCATAACGGTGCAATTCCTTCACGTCAAAATCGGGATAAGGCGTTACGAAATCAAAAACATAGTCTTTAGATTTGCCAAACCAGTCTTCCCAGCCTTCATTCCAGCCTTCCACTAAAACAGCGTCGAAGCCATGTTTTGAAGCAAAATCAATATATTCTTTTACGTGAGCCGTGTTTGCCGCGTGTTTTCCGTTAGGTTTTGTTTTAGAATAATCTAGCTCGCCTAATTTTACGCTCGTCAAATCATTGTATGCCCAAGTACTTTTTCCGGTAATCATTTCCCACCAAACACCCACATATTTTACGGGCTTAATCCAAGAAACATCTGTGTATTTTGTAGGTTCGTTCAGGTTCAAGATCATTTTTGAAGCCAAAATATCGGCCGCCTTATCGCTTACCACAATTGTTCTCCAAGGAGATTGTGTCGGTGCTTGCATATAACCTTTATCGCCAACCGCATCTGGAGTCAGGAATGAATGGAATACGAAGTTTTTATCATCCAAATCCAAAGACATGCACGAATAATCTACCAAAGCCGCTTCGTGAATGTTGATGTACAAGCCGTCTTTGCTTTTCAGCATCAAAGGCGTCTGCACTCCGGTTTCAGAAAATGTATGCTGTGAAGCATTTTGCGTTACGGCACCTTTCATTTTTCCTCTGATTTCAGATAAATTTGAAGTCACCGTGCTGTATTCCTGCGTGTCAAAATCACCCGGAAGCCAAAAAGCTTTGTGATCGCCGGCCATGGCAAATTCTGTTTTTTCTTCTTTTATGATAAAATAAGCCAGATTTTCTTGTTCAGGAAATTCATATCTGAAACCCAATCCGTCATTAAATAAACGAAAACGGATCCTGATTTGGCGGTCTTTAACCGATTTTTGAGCCAAAGTCACCAGCAATTCATTATAATTATTTCGGATGGTTTTTTGTTCGCCCCAAACAGGACTCCAGGTTTCATCAAACGAAGTGTTTTCAGTTTTTGCAACTGTAAAACCATTGATAAAAGAAGGAACATCTTTAGTTTCAATTCCTAATTTGCTGGTTTTGATTACGGCTTTGTTTTTGTAATTTAATTCATAAGTCGGCGTTCCATCAGAAGTAAGGCTGAATTTCAGCTTCAGATTTTTGTCAGGGGAAGCTAATTCCTGAGCCTGCAAAATTACGCTAGAAGCCAACAGGAAAAGTGCTGTAAATAGTTTGTTCATTTGTAGTAAATTATAAAATTATCATTTATCTATCGTAAAAATAGAAAAATCATCAGGAAATGCCATGCTTTATTTCGTGGTTTGTAAAATTTGTTAGCGTTACAACGTTATAGTGCTTGGTTTTGTTGAAAAGTCTTTTTACACTTTTTCACTGACAAGGCTATTTTTTGATGTTGTAATTTGTTAAAATATTTTTTCTACATTTACGCTATGAAGCAAGCAAGGCACTTTTTGACTGTATTTTTATCGGCATATTTGCTGATACTGATGGTTTTGCCTTGTAATGACGCACATGCACAGACAAAATATGTTTCGGAAACCCAATTTTCGCAATTGCAAAATGACAAGCACCACGAAGATTTCTGTACGCCTTTCTGCATCTGTTCTTGCTGTACGACGCCAATAATCGTG
>Ga0247816_10000578_pt1 | contig 20030 bp, 14 predicted proteins | sample UWRJL209509C1_FD_179930 | JGI IMG/M metagenome (GOLD analysis project Ga0247816, IMG submission 179930) | Plant litter microbial communities from Arlington Agricultural Research Station in Wisconsin, United States - UWRJ-L209-509C-1 | ecosystem: Environmental > Terrestrial > Plant litter >...
CTGGCTAAACATGATCATTTTAACACTACTTTTATTATTATTATCTAATTCAATCACTTTAAGACGGGATAAATCCATTTTGTACTCTAGAGTAACTATTACTATTTTAGTTATATCTAGCTTAATAACATATGACAATTTAAATTTTTTATTTTTAAATAAAGGTATAGGAATATTTGGAGGTTTATTTCATACTACATGTACCACTAGTGTTTTTCATATATTTATTTTATCCATTAGTAGTGTAATATTATTATTAACTTCATTTTATCCTAGAAAAGTCTGATTAAAAGACTATAGCTCGTTAGATAAGATATTATTTTGTAAATTAATATATTATCAAACCGTAGTTATTAACAAAATGGGAGAACAATATAAAATTATAGAATACTCGCTTATTATATTGTTTATTGTAACGGGAGCTCTTTTTTTAATATCTACTAGTGATTTAGTATCTATATTTTTATCTATAGAATTACAGAGTTATGGACTATACTTGTTATCAACTATTTATAGAGATTCAGAGCCAGCTACATCAGGTGGTCTTATGTATTTTTTATTAGGTGCTGGGGGATTTAGGAAATCCCCTGTATTGTGCCGAAAACCATCAAACTCCGGGGAAGTCCTAAAGCTTCTGGTACCAAGCAGTAGTTGAAAAACTATTTCCCTTTAGGGGTGTGGATGAACTAATTACTCATGTACGGTAATAACCCAGAAGATGAGTGAAAACGAAATGGATAATCGCGGATCTAAGTCAGTAATATTGAATAATATTGCTGTAAAAGAGCAACGAGTAGACGGTGGTTTACATGGTATTTCTATCCCATGTATAAGGTATACTCTAAAGGGTTTCGAAAGAAACTATCAAGTCAGAATCCTTTCTAACTCTATAAATAATCAAAGAATTTTCTACAGAACGATTTCGACTTACCAACCAGAACCAAATAGAGAACGATTTATTAATCCTTTATGGCTTACAGGCTTTATTGATGGTGAAGGTTGTTTTCATACCAGTATTTATAAAAATAATAATAAAATAGGTTGAGCGGTAAAAATTGAATTTGAAATTAGATTGCATGTAAAGGATAAAGTTTTATTAGAAGAAATTCAAAACTATTTTCAAGTGGGTAACATCTTTATAAATTCAAGGCAAGGTGTTAGTTTTCGTATTCAATCACCTAAGGATTTAGCAAAAATTATTGATCTTTTAGATCTATATCCTCTGAGAACTCAAAAGCTATCCGACTACATACTTTTTAAGGAGGTTTTTAATCTAATTTTAAATAAACAACATTTAACTCTCTCAGGTTTACATAAAATTGTCGCAATTAAAGCTTCAATGAACTTAGGTTTATCTGAGAGTCTGCAAGCTGCTTTCCCAGATGTTATTCCAAGAATTCGACCTTTAGCTAATAATCCTTCCATAATAGATCCGGAATGGTTAACAGGATTTGCTGCAGCTGAAGGTTGTTTTTTCGTTCATATTTTTAAATCTCCAACCCATAAACTGAAGGAAGGTGTACAATTAGAATTTAATCTTACTCAACATAATAGAGATGAACTTTTAATGAAAAGCTTGATCGAGTTTTTCAATTGTGGAAATCTTCAGAGGTCTAAAAATGCGTGTATGTACAGAGTAACTAATATACCAGATATAGCTGAAAAGATTATGCCGTTATTTGAAAAATATCCGATCTACGGAGCAAAATCTAAAGATTTTGCTGATTTCTACAAAGTATTAGAGATGGTTAAATTAAAAAAACATTTAACTAAGGAGGGGTTAGAGCAAATTCGTATAATTAAAGCTGGAATGAATACTGGTAGATCGGAAATGTCTACATAAACAGCTTGTTGGTATGCGTAGAAATATCAAATTTGCTTAATTTATAGATAAGATAAATCTGATGGCCTTGGGTTTATCTTCATGTTTCATACTTTTAAGTACAAGCTTATTGTATGCCAATTCAGGTACTACTAATTTAGACAGTTTATACATAATTACTAGTATATCTAACGTAAGTAAAGATAACTTAACAAGTTTACTTTATTGATATGAATCTTATTATATCCATATAAGTTTATTATTTATGTCTATAGGATTTTTATTTAAAGTTTCAGCTGCACCATTCCATTTTTGAAGCCCTGACGTTTACGATGCAATACCCACTATAGTTACAACTTTTGTGGCTATTGTATCAAAAATATCTATTTTTATATTTTTATTGGAATTAGTGCATTATACTAGTAAATCTTTTGACAATGATTTCTCGTGAACAATGAGCTTATTGTTTAGCTCACTTTTATCTTTAATAATAGGAACAATTGTAGGTTTAACACAAAAAAGAATTAAAAGATTATTTGCTTTTAGTACTATATCCCACGTAGGGTTTATACTATTAGCTTTAAGTATACATAGTGTAGAATCTACACAAGCGTTTTTATTTTATTTAATGCAATATTCCATATCTAATTTAAACGCTTTTATACTGATTATTGCCATAGGTTACTCATTATACTGTTATGTATATAAAGTTGAGGATAGTGGTACTAAAAGTATTAATGGTAACGAACAGGGAGAAGAAATAACTAATAAAAATATATTAAACCTAAATGCTAATAATGGAGAAATATATGAGGAAAAAAGTGTAAATGAAAACAATAAAGAAAAAGATAATTTACAAGATCTAAATAATTCTCCTATTCAACTAATTGATCAGTTAAAAGGTTATTATTATATAAATCCGTTACTAGCGGTAAGTTTAGCCATCACTTTATTTTCTTTTGCAGGAGTACCACCTTTAATGGGATTTTTTGGTAAAATGATGATTTTAAGTGCAGCAATTGATAATGGTTATATTTTTATGTCGTTAGTTGCAATAATAACAAGTGTTATTAGTGCTGTTTATTATTTAGTTATTGTAAAACAAATCTTTTTTTATAAACCTGATTATATTATAAATCCTGAATTAAAGGATTTTAATGCAGAGGGTATAATCATAGAAAAAACAGGCGGTGTTATTAAAAAAGTGAATATAAAAATTAATAATATTGTTATATCTAGCTCGTTAAGCTTAGCTATATCAATTATTACATTTATAATATCATTGTTTATTTTTGCACCTCAACACTGATTAAATTTAGCTAACATACTAGCATTAATATTATTCAACATTTAAATGACAACAACTACCTTTTTTATTATATTTATACCTATACTATCTATTCTACTATTATCAGTTAATCTGCTATTAGCACCTCATAATCCTGGAATTTGACTTAGGAAATCGAATATTAGGGATAATCTGCCAAACTCCGGGGAACCCCTAAAGCTTCTGATACCAAGCCATATATGAAAATATATGAGTGGCTGAACTAATTACTCAGGTATGGTAATAAGTCAGAAGATATATGAAAGTATAATGGACAATCGCGGATCTAAGTCAGCAATATTAAATGATATTGTTGTAAAAGAGCAACGAGTAGACGGTAGTCGATGTGGTAATAAATTACCACATTTAAGGTGTACTCTAGTGGGTTTCGAAAGAAACTATCAAGTCAAAATCCTTTCTAACCTTATATATTACACTAGCTTATTCTCACAACACAAAGCAAAAAAGGTAAACACCTTTCAGGTGCGCAACTATTCTAATCTTCCATCTACATTGAATTTAAACCCTTGATATATTTCTGGGTTTACAGACGGTGAAGGCTGTTTTATATTAACTATCATAAAAGATAAAAAATATAAATTAGGTTGACGTATAGTTTGTAGATTCGTTATAAGTTTACATAAAAAAGACTTACATATATTAAATGGTTTTAAGCATTTTTTTGGTGTAGGTATTGTATCGTTTATGGGAGAAAATGCTGTTCAATATCGTGTTGAATCTTTAGAAGGTTTAGCTATTATAATTAATCATTTTGATAAATACCCTTTAATAACTAAAAAACAAGCGGATTATACAATCTTTAAATTAGCTCACTCTTTAATTAAAAATAAAAGTCATCTGACAAATAAAGGAATCTTAGAACTTGTAGCCTTAAAAGCTGTTATAAATAGAGGTTTAAGCAAAGACTTAATTGTTGCTTTTCCTGATATAATTCCCGCTTTAAGACCTGAAGTATTGTTACCTAAAGTTGTAGATCCTTTCTGATTAGTAGGGTTTACGGATGCAGAAGGTTGTTTCAGCGTTGTTATATTTAAATCCTTAACATCTAAATTAGGAGAGGCTATTAAATTAAGCTTTATTTTAACTCAGAGTGCTAGAGATAAAGATTTAATGAGTAGCATGATTGAATATTTAGGGTGTGGGTTTATAACTTCAGTTGATAGTGGAACAATTGATTTTAAGGTTGCCAAATTTTCTAGTATAAGAGATATTATCATCCCATTTTTTGAAAAATATCCTTTACAAAGTAGTAAAAATATAAATTTTGTATCTTTTTGTAAGGTAGCAAGATTAGTGGACAATAAAGCTCATTTAACTGAAAAAGGGTTAGATCAAATTCGTATTATTAAAAATAAAACAAATACAGATTAATAAATAATAGCCTAAGAACCGTATTTCGTTGTAGTGTATAAGCATGATAAATTTGACCAATGCGTACCAAGAAAAAGACTCAGTTTTTGAGTGTGGATTTCACAGTTTTTTAGGTCAAAATAGGACACAGTTTAATATTTCCTTTTTCATTTTTGGGCTCTTGTTTTTATTATTCGATCTAGAAATATTATTGGTATATCCTTATAGTGTTAGTAGCTACACTAATGATATTTATGGTTTAATTATTATGATGTTGTTTTTTGTACTTCTAACTTTAGGATTTATATTTGAATTAGGTAAAAATGCACTAACTATTGATAGTAAGCAAACATCTATTTCTAATAATAAAAATACATCTAATATATATGTCTTTACTGGTACTTTAAAAAGTGTAATACCTTTTAATTCTTTATTAAATATGGTATTAAAAAGTACTACACCTAAAGATAACAAGAACAAACCCGGGCTTTATAGCCAGTGCGGGAAAACCAGTGGTAAATTTCCAGGCCACTGCCTAGCACAGCCTAGGTGCATAAGACTTTATTCTACTAAGAATTCTAATGACTTTTGGGGAAAAGTGAAATCATTGGATGAAAAAACCGTAGATAATCCTTTTATTATCGTAAATAATATTCTAAAAAAGTACCCTTCTAAGGAATTAGTTAGAGGGAAAATTAATTTAAGTATTATTAATTCAATTCTTAGTAAGTCTTTACACAACTCTGGACTAACCCAAAAGGAGTTCGATATTTTAATCCAAATAAAGGCTATTAAATTTGATTTACCTATAAAAGATAAATCTGCATTTTCAGATGTTGTAGGTAAATATGTACGTAATGGTGCAAGAGGTATAGCTGGGGCATATATTTTTACTAATAAAGAAAATGGGAATTGTTATGTGGGATCTTCAATTTCTTTGGCTAGTCGTCTAGCTACAGGATACTTCGTACCTGTATTGGGTAAAAGAAAGATAGATTTAGCCATTAAAGATTTAGGACTATCTTTGTTTTATCTTGATATACTTATTTTACCGGCAGAATTAATTGTAGAAAAAACTGTTGACGGTGAGGATACCATGATATCTTTGCTTAGGTTAAAAAATTTAACCTTAGCTTTAGAACAAATATTACTTCTTGAATATAATCCGGAGTATAATGTTTTAAAAGTAGCAGGTTCACCGGCAGGTCTTAAGCGTACCGCGCAATCTATGTTGCCATCTTTTACTAAAAATTCTAAACCTGTTTATTTATATGATAACTTAAAAAAAGAACTTATTTACACCTCAAAAAGTCTAACTGAATTAGCAGGAATTCTTAAAATAACGGTTTCAAATCTAGGTACTTGTATAACTAATAGTACTTTATATTTAAATCAATTCCTTTTCTCAAAGATCATCATAGAGAATGAAAAATATGTTACAAATTTTATGGATAAGGATAGTTTATTTTCTTATATAGCTGGTATTAGAACAGCTAGAAAAAAAGATATCATGAAACAAGTAGATAGTACAAGATTAGCTAGAGTTTTAAAAGAATCACGGGGTATCGAATTAACTAATCTTGAGACTAACGAAGTCTTAGTTTTTAAATCCATTAGTGATACAGCTAGGTATCTTAGAGGGCTAAATCCTGATTATAAATGTTCCCCTGGTACGGTTTCAGATTATTCTAGTAGAGGTATTATTTATAAGGGCTTATTTAAAATTAAAATGAAAAAATCAAATTTCTTACTTTCTCTAAGAAAGACACTACTTGTCTTTTTATTATTGGTTGCTTTATTAGCTTTTTGTTTAGTTATACAAAGAATTACAGGTGTAACTTTAGCAATGCACTACAATCCTAGTGTAACAGAAGCATTTAACAGTGTATACAGTTTGGATGCTAACTTTATTAATTGTGATGCACCTAGAGCTTGAGGACTTTACTTCCAAGATAGTGCTAGTCCACAAATGGAAGCGCTAGTTAAATTATATGGTGATATTATGTTTTACTTGGAGGCTATTGGATTTACTGCGACATCAATAATAGGAACTATAGAGCCAGGTATAGATATTGATTTAGGTAATCAAGTGTCTCTATATGCAACAATATTCTTATTATTATTAGTATCAGAACTATTTAGACGAATACATAAGCCTAAACTTCACATTCAATGTGAGATAGTAAGGGTGAAAGATGGTAATACAAGTAAACTTTGTCTTATTGATCTTAATGATCGACGTGGGCATAATCTATGACTATACTACCATCTTAGTAGTGATGTAACAAGACACTCTGTTAGATGAAATGGTAAAACATGGTATGCTGTGATGAGTAAGACATTTCCTCCTTCTATGAGTCCTAATGGACTCTCTCCAATAGTACATGATTATTTGTATTCACGGTTCGTTCATAATGATAGTATAGATTTATATGCGCCTATTTTAGAGGTTGTGTTTCCAGGGCCTAATATGGTGCAATATGGGTTATTATGTCAGGCTTATAACGTGAAAACATTTAATGGCTTACATAATCACCGAACAGAGTTTTTACCTATGAATCTCGTACTGGGTACTGTTAACACAGGACATGCTATCTTACCCCTTAAATTGTATAAATGAACTATGCAAATAGAAGAGGGTAATGTTCTTAGGAATTGCTAGTTAGTTATATCTCAGTAGGTGTCTATGGATGAACTGGCCATACAGAAACAGAAATATTTAAGTCTGTTGATATAGATCTTGTAGATTTATTAGGATGGTAATGGTTAAAAACTAAAGACTATCAACATATTAGGTCCAGGTTATGGTGGAAAAACCTATGTATAAATAAGTAGTAATGTATGGGAAATATATGCTTATATGCCTATACATTAAACATATAAAAAATAAAAGAAAATAAAATTTATAAATAGTTTTTTGCTGTTCACTTACATTAAGTTAATTTAGCTTTGATAGTATATTTAATCTAACATATGTTATTAATATTTTAGTAATGGCTGAAGCATAATATATTATAGGTTAAGTATTTTAGTAGCTTTTATATAAAAATTATAGCAATAGAATTAAAACTAATCTATATAGTTACAATAATATTCCTAGCTTTTATATAAGAACTATAGCAATAAAATTAAAAGTAGTGTATATAGTTACAATAATATTCATAATTATAGTGTAATTTGCTAGCTATAGTGTGTTTTGTGAACAGGTATTAAATTAAAAAAGATAATAAAATAAAAATATAAATAAATGAGATTATTAAAAAGTCATCCCCTTTTAAGATTAGCGAATTCTTATCTAGTGGATTCACCACAACCTATAAACTTAAGCTACTTATGAAACTTTGGTTCTTTATTAGCTTTTTGTTTAGTTATACAAATAATTACAGGTGTAACTTTAGCAATGCACTACAATCCTAGTGTAACAGAAGCATTTAACAGTGTAGAGCATATAAAATCATAATGTGCTCTTTATATCAAGCTATATGCTGGAAACTCCTAAAGCTTTAAATACTTTTTGGCTTTGCTAACTACTCTTCAAATAGTAAGCCAATATATTAGTAAATAATTTAAATATGTTACAATGGACAATCAGCAGGAAACCTTTGTATAATCTATTTTAGGTGTGAGCCTAAAGCCTGACTATTTGTGTTTAGTAAAAATAAAATAGTTATGGATATAAATAAACTTAGGAATCCTCAGAGACTATATGCTTGACATTTTTTTTAGTTATAAATGAAGATATAGTCCTACTTTGACTGAAAAGTCAAAGTTAAAAGGTTAATTATCTATACCCTTTTTGTGGTATAAGTTTATTATCTTCTACTCACGTATCAGGTCATAAAAATAAAATGGGATTTTTTCAATTTTCTACTCAGAGCTTATGCTCTAATAAAAATTCTGAAGTAAGCACCACAGGTAACTTATTAGAAGGTGTTAATCTCGATTTCTTACATTGATTTTCAGGATTTTCAGATGCAGAGGGTAACTTCTTAATTACTTTAGACCGTGAATATATAAAGTTTAGATTTAAAATATCTTTACATATTGACGATGTGGAGGTTCTTAATATAATAAAATCTCATCTAAATATAGGTAGGGTTACATTAGAAATCAGTAGAAATCGTTGTTCTTTTATTGTGGAAAAATATGCAGATATTGAAAATGTAATATGTTATATTTTTAAAAGTTTTCCTTTACATACTAGTAAAAGATTAGATTTTGAAAATTTTTATGAGGCTGTTCTTATTAAAAACAAAAAAAATCTATCTAATGTTGATGTGGAAAGAATAAAATATCTTAAAGATAGTATGAACTCTAAAAGAGAAATATTTTCATATAATATTACAGAATCTCAAATTATAATAAACCCTAATTGATTAATAGGTTTCATAGAAGGTGAAGGAACTTTTGGAATTAAAACAGGATCTTCTATGTATTTTCAAGTAGCTCAAAAAAACACAAGTCAAGAATGTTTAAGTGCTATAGTAGTATTTTTGACTGGGTTACCCAAACCTGCGCCAATGCAAAGCCCAGATAATAAAATATTACCTTTGAATGTAACAAGTTCGATGAATATTAGAACAAATGTAGTATCTTTAGTTGTTTTTAGTGTAGATGGTCTGTATTATTATATTTTACCTTTTTTAGATTCTTATACAATGTACAGCCGAAAGGCTTTAGATTTTAAATTATGAAGAATAGCCTTGTTATTAAAAATACACGGTTATTACTATCTTCCGGAAGGTAAAAAATTATTTTTGGACATTTCTGACATTTTAAATAAAAGATATAGCACAAGTCCTAATGCTAGCAATACAGAAAAAATTCTTGCGGATATATATGAGAGATCTCAAACAATTTTTTCCCTAGATCCTCCTTTCGAAGTCGAAGCTTATATACCCCATGTGGATAATGCTAGAAAATTCAGATTAGCCAACAAATCTGAAACCCCTAAAACAGTTTATATATATACAAATGAAGGTGAGGTTAAAGGTTCTCCTTTTTCTTCATTTAGTTGAGCTCATAAAGCGTTAGGGTTAAAATCTAGTAGTAATACATGTAATCGTTATATAGATACCGGTAGATTATATAAAAATAAATATATTTTTACATCCAACCCCATAGATAGAACGTCTAGGGATTAGATCATAGTAGATGATTAATATACATTAGATTATGAGAGATGTTAATAATGGATGATTAATACGTTATTTACATTCTAATACTGCTTCATTCTTTTTCTTCATAGTTTACCTACACATAGGTAGAGGTATGTATTATGGATCATATAGAGCACCAAGAACTCTAGTATGAACTATTGGTACTGTAATATTTATTTTAATGATGGCTACAGCTTTCCTGGGTTACGTTTTACCATATGGGCAAATGAGCCTGTGAGGTGCTACAGTTATTACTAATCTTATGAGTGCTATCCCTTGAGTAGGACAAGATATTGTTGAGTTAAAAGAAATCACAGAAATTTATTCAGAAGCAATTTATTTAAGTAGTTTACCTATTATAGGTACTGTACATACAAATGCTTTAAAGAAGGGAAAAAATAATTCTAGACTAGAAAACCAAGAATACCTTAATATTCCTTCATCTTTTTTGGCTTTTTTTGCCGGACTAGTAGATGGAGATGGATATATCCAAATAACCAAAACAACTAAAGGATTTATAACTATGAAACTTGTTATATCATTACACTTAGAAGATCTTTCTACTTTGGAATATATAAATTCAGTACTAAAAGTAGGAAAATTAAACATTTACCGTGATAATAGAAGTCCTACTTGTAAACTAGTTATTAATAGAACAGATTTGCAAGAGATTGTGTTTCCATTGTTTTTATATAACAATATATTCTTTTTAACTGAAACTAGAACAAATCAGTTTAATTTAGCTATGCACATTTTAAAAAATGATATAAGAACCTATGACAAAATTTCTTCTATAGAAAATGTACCTGCTTCTTTTGAATTACCAAAAACACCCTCGGATTATACAAACTTACTTTTCTTTAGAAATTGAATCGTAGGATTTGCAATGTCCGAAGGTTCATTTTTCGTGAAAACAAATAATGATGGTTGTTTTCAGTTAAAACAAAGAATACATATTAATTTATTTGAAGCTTTTAAATTAGTGTTTAATACGAATAGAAAAATAGAAACAGAAAAAGGACTTTATAATCAATTTGGTGTTAGTTCTAGGTCTGATATACAAAAGGTTATAAATTTGTTTTCATTCTCAGGTCTACATCCTTTAGTTGGATTGAAAGGTATTCAATATATTAAATGGTTAAATTCTTTACATGCAAGTAAGCGTTATAATAGTCTTAACTTTCCTGAGGCAGTATTATAGTTTATTGGTTTTATACGTTTTATTGCCTCCCTTCAAAAAAAAATAAATTTTGTGATAAATGGGCTCCTTGAAACAGTAATGTTTCAGAGGCAAATGGGGAGAATTGCAAGGACATCTAATAAACATCCTCCGATTTATTAGACTATTTGCAGCGGAGCTTGATTCGGTATTTCATAATGAATGGATCAAGAACGTTCAACGACTAATGAGTGAGTTATACCAACAATAAGCTCGACACGAGAACCCTACAACCAAATAAAATTTTTGGTTGAAGACATAGTCTAAACACCACGAGTTAAATCTGGTGAGAACAGAGATTAAAAGCTCTGTTATAAATTAATCGTCATTTGAGGAGGTTTTTCAGTTAACAACGCCACATTAAATAGATTTTTCTCACTACATTTTGTTTTACCATTTGTCTTAGCCGCTTTAGCATTAATGCATTTAATAGTGTTACATGACACTGCTGGATCGGGAAATCCTTTAGGGATTTCAGGGAACTATGAAAGAATACCTTTTGCACCATACTACTTATTTAAAGATTTAATTACAATATTTATATTTGTTTTTGTGTTATCTTTATTTGTGTTCTTCATGCCTAATGTACTAGGTGATAGCGAAAATTATGTAATGGCAAATCCTATGCAAACTCCCCCAGCGATAGTTCCAGAGTGATAAAGAAAGATGTCACTTAATCTCGTTATATGCTAAGAGTTCCTTTATATTAGGATAATCAGCAGGAAACCAAAGGACAACAGGTCTTAGTAGGATCTTCAGAGACTATACGCGAGACAAACAAAATATTTTGTTTGAAGATATAGTCCAACCATAATAGTAATATTATGAATATAAATATATAAATATTTAATTTTTCGATCTTCTTCCATTTTATGCTATATTAAGATCTATTCCAAACAAACTATTAGGGGTTATTGCTATGTTTTCCGCCATTTTAATATTATTGTTATTACCTATTACAGATGTAAGTAGATCAAGAGGTATGCAATTTAGACCCCTAAGTAAAGTGTCATTTTACGTTTTTGTAGCCAACTTCTTGATATTAATGCAATTAGGAGCTAAACATGTAGAATCACCATTTATTGAATTTGGTCAATTAAGTACCGTTTTATACTTTTTATATTTTTCAGTTATAATGTATAGTGTTACTTTTATTGAAAATTCTTTAGTGGACATAAACAATAAAAAAAACTTAAATTAAGTTTTTTTTTAATTCTTTAGTTTCTTCATTTTTACCTAATTTAAACTCCCCCCCCTTTCCACAGTGGAAAGGGGGGGCAAGGCGAGAGACATATTTTATAAATCTTTAGAGGATATCAACGAAGTCAGGGACAATGATTTAGCTGAGGAGCAAATGCACAAGTATTTAAAATCTAATTCTGATACTATTTGTATATGCCAATCCTAAACTATTGTCTCTTTAATGCCCTGTCCAATCAGGGCATTAAAAAAAAAATGCCCTGTCCGATCAGGGCATAAAAAAAAAAGAAATTAGCTCAATTGGTAGAGCATCCGTTTTACACACGGCAGGTTAAGTGTTCAAATCACTTATTTCTTATAATCTATATTTAAACATTTTAATAGTAAAGTGTATGACTTTGATCATTATCATAAAGGTTCAAGTCTCTTAAATATTAAATAATATATCGGTCTATAGGTTAATGGTATACTACCCCCCCCCTTTCCACTAATTACTACTCATTACAGGTTGGAAGCAGGCTTTCGCCTTAGCGGCTGGGGGGGATGCGGGAAACAAGAAGGTGGGCTAGTATACGTTTTTATTAAATCAAAATAATACGTAAAAAAGTATATTTCATAAAAACAATTTATGTGTAGGATACACAGATATAATCATGTTAATTTTACTAAAATTATGTAACCATTTTAAATATATAACCTCCCCCCCTTTCCACTAATTACTACTCATTACAGGTTGGAAGCAAGCCTTCGCCTTAGCGGCTGGGGGGGATATAAAAATATATAGTAATGTGTTAGTATATACCTATATATAAATATATAGTAATGTATTGATATATCTCAATAGACAGAACTGCTGTATAAGGCAGGTTTAGCTAAAATTAAGGTATATCGTTGTGCAATATTTCATTGTACAATTATTTACTTTATTAAATTTCTTTTTTTTATACTTGTAGTAAAAGATAAAACATTTACATATGTTTAAATATGAAACAATTATCAGCCCTCTTGATCAATTTGAGATTAGAAACTTATTCAGTATTGATACACCCTTATTAGGAAACATTAACCTATCTATTACAAATATAGGTTTATATATGACAATTGCTACTTTTTTAGCCTTTTATTTCAGTATTTTAGCCACTAATCACGCAAAAATTGCTCCTAATAAATGATCTTTAACTCAGGAAACATTATACGCTACTATACACAGCATAGTAATTAACCAAATAAATAATAAAAAGGGTCAAGTTTACTTCCCATTTATGTATGCATTATTTATTTTTATCTTAATAAATAATCTAATCGGAATGGTAAAAAGGTGCCTATCCACTATTATATTGATCTTTAGCTGTTACACCGCTATCTTTTTTGGCAACTTCGCTATCATACATTACAAGAATGCGATTAATACATATTCTACTTATACATCTACTTATAAATTTGCTTCTGCATTTGATACTTCTATCTGGCGGGTATTACCACGCCGTACTAATCCTAGTTTCCCACGTAGGTGAATTAGTAATAAGAATTCTTATTACCTTCATCCATACTATATTACAGGGTTTATAGATGGGGAAGGATGTTTTACTACTTCTATTTTTACAAATAGTAGAAGCTTAATGGGGTGACAAGTTAAACCTATCTTTAAAATTTCCTTGCATAAGAAGGATGGAAAATTGTTAGAAGCTATACAAAGAGCATTTGGTGGGGGTAAAATATATAAAAACGGACAAGATGCATTAGATTATCGTGTTAGTTCTTTAAAGGATTTAAAAGTAATTATAAATCATTTAGATCAATACCCTTTACTAACTAAAAAATTAGCTGATTATCTTTTATTTAAACAATCTGTCGATTTAATAGAAAAAAAAGAACATTTAACTATGGCAGGTATACTAAAATTAGTGGGTATAAAGGCTAGTTTAAACTGAGGTTTATCCGAAAAATTTAAAGAGTCGTTTCCTGATATAATACCTGCAATCAGACCAGATGTGAAATTTACAGAAATAAAAGATACTAACTGGTTAAGAGGATTTGTGGAAGCTGAAGGATCCTTCCACTTAGGATTTAAAGTATCTAAAGACAAAACAAAAGAATATGTAACTTTAAGATTTACTATATCTCAGCATTCTCGTGATAGAATTTTATTAGAAAGTTTAGTAAAATATTTAGATTGCGGAAGTGTCATTTTGTCTTCAAATCGGGATGAAGGGTATTTTGTTGTTACAGTTTTTGCAGACATAATCCATAAGATTATACCTTTATTTAACGAATATCCTCTAATTGGTAATAAAAAGTTAGATTTCTTGGATTTTGTAAAAATAGCTGAGATTATTAAATCTAAAGATCACTTAACAAAGGAGGGATTAGAAAAAATAAAAGTAATTAACAGTAATATGAATAGTAGAAGAGTACATCTGTCTGCGTAACGCAAATTATTCAAGATCGTATAAGTAAAATGTATATAGAATATACAAGATAAATATAATAAGTAGATACATTTCACTATATGCTGGAAGTTTCTAATGGTTTAGATACGATCCTTAACTAATGTCCCCTTCCAGGGCTACTTCGTAGTGCTTAGCAGGAATAAAAGGAATTCATTTTTCAAAGGACGTGACAATTCTAAATATAAAACAATGAATAATCAGCAGGAAACCGCCTTAAAGAGTCTATCCGAAGGATGGATATCTAGGAGGGATCCCCAGAGACTACATGCGAAAGATTGCTCAACCCCCATCCTTTTTCTTTTGCGCTTTGCGAGTAAAAATTGATGAACAACCAAGATATAGTCCAGCTTTTTAAGTCTATATGTCTTATAAAGTAGTCCATATAGTTTCGCATCAACATCACATTTTATTTTAACATTTTCACTTAGCTTTACTGTAGTATTAGGTGCAACTGTTTTAGGGTTTAAAGAACACGGATTAAAATTCTTTTCTTTATTTGTACCCGCGGGCTGTCCTTTAGGATTACTACCACTTTTAGTTATTATTGAATTCATGAGTGAAATTTAGGAAGTTTCAAAATGTGAATAAGAGCCAAACTCCGGGGAAGCCCTAAAGCTCTAGTAACCAAGGTTATATCGTAAAGGTATAACTGGCCTAGCTAACCACTAGCTCTACGGAGTCCTAGATTAACATTTTGTTTTATGTAGGAGGTATGGTAACATCACTAGAGATGATAGAAATTGAAATGGGTAATCGCGGATCTAAGTCAAATATTTTACCGCTGATTTATTTTTTTCGACGTAATTACGTACATATGGAATTACTAGAAAAAATTTTAGAGAGAGTATTTGTAAAAGAGCAACGAGTAGACGGTTCTTCGGTGTTGTCTTCAATACTGTAAGGTGTACTCTGGTCGCCATGAAAGTGGTTTTTGAGTAGAATTAAGTAACTCAAAATTAAAGTTTCTGTATTATCTTTTGGCAAAGATATAAAAAGAATTGTATATGTAACATAACGAGTTTGTATAAATTTCCTTGACACTACATATTTTACTCGCAATATGACACAGAAGGATTACCCTTCTGTGTCAACTGAGAATCGGTACAAAAGTATATTATTAAATCGGCCGTATTGCCCCCTAATTAGTACTTACGCACTAGACAGTAAGAGAACTATGTCTACATCTTCTGAACCTGTACCTGTGATAGTTTATATTAATCCCGATAAGGACAAAGAATTAATTGTTGATGCAAATAAAGGACGAGCAGGGATTTATCGTTGAGTGCACAAAGTCTCAGGGAAAAGCTATATAGGTTCATCCATAAAGTTAAACATCAGATTTAGACAATACTTTAATTATAATCATATATCATATCCTAAACGGAATATGCCCATATACAAGGCATTATTAAAGTACGGTTATGCGGAGTTTCGTTTAGAAATATTAGAATATTGCTCTACTGAGAAATTAATTCAAAGAGAGCAATTCTACTTTGATAATTTTAACCCTGAATACAATATATTAAAAGTCGCAGGTTCACCGTCAGGGTACAGGCATAGTGAAGCATCTAAAACCTTGATAGGTTTAGCTTCTAAAAATAGATATGTAGCAGAATCAACCCGTGATCTTAGAAGAGAAGCTTTAATAGGTAAAGTTTTTTGTGAGGAACGTTTAGAAAAAATGCGTATGAGTAATCTATTAAGACAGCCTGTCATTATAACTAACAGCGAAACAGGCGAAAAACAAGCATTTTCTTCTCTGACAGACGCGGGCGCATATCTAGGTATATCTCGGGTTTCCGTTAGGAAATATTTATTAAGTGATATACCCTACAATGGTTATACATTTTCTAAAGACCTTTCAAATGGTAAGGAAACCGCTGTGCTTTCACCTACTTCTATTTATACTAAGCAACAGGCTATCCTATTAACTAATAGTATAACAGGTATATCCAAAGAATTTTCTTCTATTACAGAGGCTGCCGAATACTTGAATGTATCTAGGGGCCGATTATGATACTTTTTTAGTAAAACAGCTAGTACCGGAAGTGAAACATTAAAAGGGTATATAATTACCAAAATAGAGGGTACTCAGGTTAAAGTTAATAAGAAAGCTAAGAGTATAGAAGTTACCGATATTGATACAAATAAAGTAACTATATATCCTTCGTTTACTTTAGCTGCCGAAGCTTTAGGTGTACCTACTGCCAGTTTATCTGGGTATTTTGCCAAGAAACGTACTAAACCTTATAAAAATAAATATCTTTTAAGCTTAGTTTAAATACGCTACTTATGCTCAATGAATACAAACATGTCTTACATTATTTATGCGCAGATTATAGACACAGTAGGCACGCTAATTATTCTTACATGCCCTTCGCTTAAATTACAATTATATAAAAAAGCGATGGTATCATGTTATAGAATGGGGATAAAATATGTATACATAATAAACCAATTTTTTTTTATTATGCCTTTAATAGATCAAACAAGCATCTATAATACAGTCGATCCTATCTCGCTCGGAATGTTTCTCTAGGGTTAAGATTAGCAGCAAACATAAAAAAAAGAGGAGATTAGGTATCTCATTCTTGTTGTGTTAAAGAACCAAACTCCGGGGAAGCCCTAAAGCTCTAATAACTAAAGATAAGACGGAAACTTCTTAACTGGCCTCATTAATGATTGAGGGTATAGTAATATCATTAGAGATTCTAGTAATAGAAATGGGTGATCGCGGATCTAAATCAGTAATACTTGAAATTATTGTAAAAGAGCAACGAGTAGACGGTTCTTCCATTACATTAAACTAATGGTAAGGTGTACTCTTGTCGCCGGGAAAGCCGGTTCTTAGGAGAAACTAAGTAACCTAAGATTAAAGATATAACAATAGCCTATCCTCATTTTATAATATTTTTCTGGCCCAGGTCCTTGTTGTTTTTATTCCCTCTATCAACCCGATAGTCGAGTAGGAAGAGGGAATCGAAAAGGAAAATTAACATAATAACTATATTATTATACATGGAATTATATAATCTTTCGGTTATTTCGTAACATGTAAAGTTTATAATGTAACACTTTAAAGAAAGGATAAAGTATATAAACACCTTCCCCCCCCCAGCAATGCTGGGGGAGGTAAATAAGGGGACAAAGTTTATATATACCTTTAAAGAAAGGATAAAGTAGTTAACGACTTATATTATCTTTTGTTAAAAATTCTACTAAGAGATCTGTCCCATCTTATTGTTTTCACTTACATAACGTGAGGTCGCGTAGCCTATTTTATCAATCTAAAAATTATGCCTTCTCTACGAAGTGTTTAAGACCTATTGCCGTAAGGGCGTTTTCAACTTCAAAAAGTGATGGTTCCTCTTCTACAGACTCTTCTGATTTAGCTGTTTTCTCTGATGCCGACAAAGACAAACTAAATATCCTTAATTCTGTTAAAGGTAAATCAGGAATTTATATGTGAACTAATAAATTGAATGGTAAAAAGTATGTCGGTAGCAGTGTTAATTTAAGGCGTAGATTATTGGAGTATTACAATGTTAATAGACTACTAAACGGAAAAAGTATGCCTATTAACGTTGCATTGTTAAAGTACGGTTATACTAACTTTAGTCTTACTATCTTAGAAATTTGTGACAAAGATAGTCTTATGTCTAGAGAAACACACTTTTTTGAAGTATACACTCCTGAGTATAATATATTAAAAATACCTGGAAGCCCTTCACGAGGATCTGGTTGAAAACATTCAGAAGCTACATTAGAAAATATGCGTATCGCTGCATCTAAAACATTCAAATCTCCGGAATTTTTAACTAAATTATCTAAAGGTCAATCTAGTGGTATCGAAGTTGAGGTAACTGATTTGGAAAAAAACACTACTACTACTTACCATGCCATTAGAGCTGCAGCCCGAGCTTTAGATATTGACAAAAGATATATTGAACATTACATTTACTTGAAACAAGATAAACCTGTTTTAGGTAAATATACTTTTAAATTAAATTTAAACTCAGATAACAAAAGTACAAATTTAATTAACGAAAAGGTTCAAAAAACTTCTATGAAAGTGGAGGTTACGAACGTCGACACTAAACAGATTACAATATACTCTTCTATTAGTGCTGCAGCTAGAGAATTGAACTATCGTCAGCCTAGTATTTCGTTGTACTTAAAAGAAAACAGAACTAAACCTTTTAAAGGTAAATATCTGTTCAAATTAGTAAACTAGAATACTGTGGTATACGCCGTGTACTTTACCCGGAGACCTCGTAATTAAATTATATATTAATAATCTGAGGATGAATTTGTTGAACGACTTTCGGGCCATATGCTATTAAATATACTTAGTGGATTTACATACAATATTATGAATTCAGGATTTATTTTCTTCATACTAGGATTATTACCACTAGCATTTATAATAGCCTTTTCAGGGCTAGAATTAGGGATTGCATTTATACAATCTCAAGTGTTTGTGGTCTTGTCTTGTTCATACATAAAAGATGCTTTAGAATTACACTAGAAATGTTTATACTAATTTTAACATTTATATTTTTTAACACTTTAGTAATTATAGTTACATTATGTTTATTTTGTACTTGTATATGTAATCGTATTACAACTTATTCACATTCTAATAAAGATAAGGTAAACAGTTCTGTTTATTTAATAATTCTTTCTCACTTTAATAACTGCAAGCAAAAAAAAAAGGAACTATATGAGCAAAATTTTAATCTTGCTTCTGAAAGCGATAAAGAGTGTGAATTGGGGGAAAACCCTTATTTACCTCAACATGAGAGAGACAAACATAAACAGACGAGTGAGGAGTTAAAGGCTAGAGCTTTAGAAGTTAGAGAGGAGTATAATAGGGTAACTAAACTAACCGAATATTTGGCTAGAAAGCTTAATAAAAATATTGACTCTTACTCTTATGATGAATCGGACTCTTAATTTGACTGTTAATCTTACTTTTAATCTAGGGCCTTAGCCACAAAAAAAAGGGATATGTTGCATACGGCTATGCATTTTGATTGCAGATCATTAATATAAGGTTCAACTCCTTCATATTCCTGTCTCATTACATTTCGGCCAGGGCCAAAGATAGTTATAAAAACATTTGGCCCTGGCCGGCCATAATTTTTTTTTTAGTAATTTATCTATGATAAATAATAAAAAAAAAATCAGGCCGGCCCTGGCCCTTAATAACTATAACTATTATTAGTTTAAGGGTAAAACTAACTATAACTATTATTAGTTTAAGGGTAAAACTAACTATAACTATTATTAGTTTAAGGGTAAAACTATAACTATTATTAGTTTAAGGGTAAAACTATAACTATTATTAGTTTAAGAGTAAAACTAACTATAACTATTATTAGTTTAAGGGTAAAACTAACATAATTAAATACCTTTATAAACGTTACCATCATACAATTATAATTGCTTTAATTGCAAACCACTTCTATTTTTTTTTTTT
>Ga0247816_10000579_pt1 | contig 20024 bp, 19 predicted proteins | sample UWRJL209509C1_FD_179930 | JGI IMG/M metagenome (GOLD analysis project Ga0247816, IMG submission 179930) | Plant litter microbial communities from Arlington Agricultural Research Station in Wisconsin, United States - UWRJ-L209-509C-1 | ecosystem: Environmental > Terrestrial > Plant litter >...
CTACTTCGTAATCTGGATATGCACCTACCAGGGCGTAGGTCATGGCATGTTGTATGCCCATGTTAAAACCCGTTGCCCTACCGGCATTCTGGCCCTTATATCCGAGCAATAACAAATCTTTAATTGGCCCCATAAAAGCCAGCACTGCTGCAAAACGTGCACGCTGTTCGATCTGTTTTTGAGATGCCGGCTTTTTGCTCAGCTTTGGCAATCCCTTAATGTAGTTGATATTGTTCCAACTACTTCCAATAATACTTCCGGCCTTGCCAGAGAAGCCTCCATTGGCTCCGTTTCTAATTGTTCCCATTTTTTTAAAATTTAAATTGTGAATGTGCTCTGATGGCCGGCCGGTACACCAAAACAACAGCACAAACCTAAATCAATAAAATGTAACTAGCTAACAAACAGTGTGTTGTGACTTAATTTGACCTACATTGATTAAATTTGAATGGATTTGAAATGCCAATTTCGCCATGGTATGCGCTATACTGGCGCAAAGGATCATCATTGGAAGCTAACTGTTCCCTAAAGTGATTGCCTTTTGTTCGTCTCCCCTTCGGGAAAATGACGAAGCTTTCCCGAAGGCTTCTCGAAGGCTTCCCGAAGCAGACAGGACCATTTCCCGAACAAACCTCGAAGCGGAGTCGAAGAATTCCCGAAAAAAAAAGAATTTAAAGAATTTGTCATCAGAGCAAAGCGAAGCCTGCCTGCCGCAGGCACAATGTCATTAAGTTCAGGAGAAAAGCAAAAAATATTGTCATCCTGAGCCTGTCGAAGGACAGCTATTTTTTACTTTTTGAACGTTAATATGGGTCTTCGACACCAGCCACGGCTGGCAAGTGCTCAGACTGACATAGACCGTGCTTAACTTGAGCGAATTTGAATAAAACCGAAGGATTGTTGGACAAATCAGCTAGTTTTAAGCCTTGGATTTTAAAGCAGCTAGCTGCACTTTTAAATCAGCTGAGAATTTATCGCGAGCAGTAATAAAGCTCTTTTTTTGCTCATAACTTACGCTGAGCAAAAACGCTTTGGGGTCTAGTATCTTCTTAGCTTCGGCGTTATTTGAGCCTTGGGTTCCTTCTTCGGTTGGCGCTAAAGTTTGCTCGCCAACAAATTTTAGATAAGTCTTTACAATTCCCTCCGCAACCTGAGGTAGCAGGATAATACGGGTGCTTTTAGGACCAGGATGCTTAACATCTTTGATCGCTGCAAAATTGACGATGAAACTACGATCAACCAGACAAAAATAACTAGGAGGAAAAAGAGGTTCCGAATCCGTAATATTATGGTTCCAACCATCAATTTTTCCTGCAAAATCAATAGCGTAATAGTGTTTATTGCAGCAGAAAACACAGGCAATATCCAATAATTCGGCATCAATAAGCGGTTTACTTTGCAGGTTAGCATCCTCCTTTTCGTTACTTAGGGTCGGTTCTAATGCGTCAATAAAATGAGGTGCTGCTATGGCGTTTTGTGCTTCGGGCTGCACAATAAATAGGGGTGCTGCCAACTCTTGCGGGGCTACTTCAATAAGCTCTACTAGTGTTACAGGTGCTGGTAAAAGTAGCGCTACGGCAAGTTCCTTTTCTGCTTTTGCTATTTTTAATTTCCCTTCTTTAAAAGATCCGTAAAAGCCAAAAAATGTATTGATGATCACCAATAAAGTCAAAACTGCCGGAAAGTATCTCCTGAACCAATTGGTCTCAAAAATATTAATGGAAAAGCAGAGAAAATAAAAGCTGGCTAAAATAAATGCAAGAATTGCTGGGAGCACCAATCCTGCGAAAAACTGTTTTTTGATGCGTTTTTTAACAGCTGCATGCCAAGGATAATGCGCATCAAAACGAACCGTAATCCAGTAGACTACATAAGTTATCGAAACCACAATCACACAGCTAACCAACCAGGCCACGTAAAAAGCTGGTGTAACCAGCGCAATTTTGTGGCTAAACCTTTCTATAACGGCAAGTGCAACATAAGCGAGCAGGGGCGCTAAGGGAATGATGGGCCATTTTGGATAAGTAATGGGTCCTTTAGATGCATTCCAAATCAGACTGTTGAGCATAGGCAAACAAGATGGTGAGACTAAAGTTAAGCCTTTTGGCTCAAATTCGCAATTTCAAGCCACATCGAGCTGTTGCACCAGCTAGTTGAATGCTACGGCTTTAATTACCAAGCCAGCTATGAGAGCATGGTAAAAACCTAAAAAAAACGTTTAAACACACATCTTCCAGTTCGTCTCAAAATTTTTCCATTTCATCCAAAATACTGTTTCAGCAAGCTCAAAACCATTAAATATTTAGAAATTTTGCTTTTAACTATATCACATAACCTAAAACAACATGGAAAAATTCCCTTTTACAGCTGCCGGCTTTGATGCCCTGCAGTTGAAATTTTATGCCTTAACAGACCAATTGCTAATGGCAGAAGCCGAGTACATTAAAGACGACTTTGATGAGTGGATCGCGGCAAATTTTGAGTTAAGCAACAAACAGCTCCTGTTTTTAGCCGCTATTGATGCTCGGCTACATGCGCTGTTGGCTTCCCTAACCTATTTTGCAGTTAGCAATCGGCTGCCCATTGTTTTACGCAAAGCAGATCCTCCAGCAGATGGCGACGAACAGGGTAAAATTATTTGGCCAAAAAGCAATCTAACAGCCACTTGGAGTACAAATAATGCTTATTTAGCTACTGGAGCCTTAGAGATCCACATCGCCTACCAAAATTAGTAATACATCGATAAAAAACTGTACCTAAAACCGGTACAGTTTTTTACTGACCCTCGTTCACCGATTCGGCTAAAATAGAAGATTTGTAATAATACCATTTGCCTGCGATCAACTTGGATTTGAGCTGTTTGCTTTTACGTAGGCGGTACAGCGTGCTGTCACTGATGTTGAGCATTTTTTTAATATCCGTACTGTCTAACAATTCTTCTTGATGATGGGCATTGCCATCTGCCCCTAGAGCTAATACGGCCAGTATCTTTAGCTGTATCCCTATCAGCGTTTCTAAATGTTTAACTAAGTTTTCATACATAGGCTTTTAGTAATAAAATGAAAAAGCTACAGGGAGATCGCTTAGCTAAATTTACGAGGGCCATGCATTTTTTTAAAATAGTTAATCTTATAAACCGCAACCTATGAACCTTACTTATTTTATGAACCATCTGCAAAACATGGTACAGCTTAGTCCTCAATGGCAAGCAGAGCTCAAAATCAGAACTAAAGAAATAACTGTCCAAAAAGGGAGCCTGCTACTTTACCCTCAGGATATCTGTAAACATATCTACTTTATCCGTTCTGGCTTTTTTAGGGTTTTTAGCACTGAGAATGAGTTGGAAGAAACGGTAGATTTTGCTTCGGCAGATCATTTTGTAACCTCACTCCAAAGTTTTTTTACCCAGAAAAACGGCAAAGAAGGCATTGTATGCGAAACAGAAGGGATTTTATTGCAATTAAATTATTATGATATATTGGCACTGCAAGACCTATCAGCTGATTTTTTGCGGCTCAATAACCTCATCCTACAGCAGTACCTTTTATTGCTCAACAAGGAGAAGAATATTTACCGCACGGCCAATGCCACCGAGAAATACCTTTACCTCTGCCAGCAATATCCGGGCATCGCCAATATCGTTAGCCATAAACATATTGCTTCCTATCTGGGCATTGCAGCGCCCACTTTTAGCAATTTATTAAAAGACCTATTAAACAAACACAACTAAACAAGCCCTTATTTCTTAAGAAAACCAAACTCCTAATTGCACGCTGGCTACCGAGCTTTGATTAAGCCCTTGCAATTATGACCTCGAAATATGCTTATCGGCAACGCCTGCAATACCTGTTATTTATGTTAAGGCACAAACAGGCAGGCAATGCCGATGCGCTGGCCATTAAACTAAACTGTTGTAGCAGAACCGTAAAAAATTGTATCGCCAAATTGCGTAAAGATGGTTTTGTGATTAAGTATGACCAGGGTTTGAAACGATATATACTAAAAGGAGATGATAATTAAAGAAGATCCGTCATTGCGAGGTACGAAGCAATCTTACAACGCTAATACTGAAAGAAGATGAAAATGAAAGAAACTAGCATTACGAAAAATAAAACAATGCTGAAACGACCACAAGTAAAACATTGTGATACAATATTTTACCATGGCATCATACAGGGATTTGGTATTTTAAAACCCAACACACAACCTTGCCACGGCTCGCCGCCGTGGCAGGGCTCACCGCCGCCGTGGGGCTCCAACCTTTTTCTTGATAAAAAGGTTGCCAATCCTGAGCGAAGCGAAAGCATGAATACCTTTAAAAACAATAACTATTAATGAATAAATCAAGGCTGCCGTATCCTAGCTTCGGATCATACGTCAATTGTTTTTAAACCGCAAAATGAGCCGTTTCGGTTGAAAAACCTTCAGTTTTTCGGATGTTGTAGTTTTGATTTTAGCCCTCAAGATTGCTACGCAATACTCCATTTTGCTATTTTATCTCAAGAGAGAAGTCTTCGGAGGAACAATTAACTATGCTCCTCGCTACGATCCGAAGGCCATATATACCCTTGCCAGCGGCATTGATAGGGCAAAATCTGTGCTACTATACCTGGCTCATTATCTTAAAACAAAGACATAAAACGCATTGGTTGCCGAACAATGGGTGGGTGCTAAATGGCGTGGCGTGCTACGATAAGGTACGAGTGTTGAGGGCAGGTGGCGCCAAGGCTGCGTTGCCGGAGTTAGGGAACATACCTAAAAACATAAAAAAATGAATACGTTAGTTACAGCAAAATTGATAGACATTACCAGCCATCTTTATTTAAAGGTAATGCTTGCCGCTATGGCACTGCTGCTTAACCGTATGCTTTTTTTGTATGGGCTTGTGTTGGTGCGGGTCATCACCATCATCAGCTTTTGTATAAGTACCTACGCCCGAAAGAGAGCCATCAATCGCGTAATTCACGATCGTAAATATGCCACCTTCCCGATATGCCCGAATGGCATAAAAACCATTCGGGAAAGGATCACCTGCACATCGGCGATGTAAAGGAAATCAGCGAGGTCTGCTCAAAGACAACACAAGAACAACAATATTTTAATTAATGGTTGCCTATACCTTAAACTAGGCAAATACAATATGAAATTATTTAAAAAAATAACAGGTGCAGTTGTAGCAATTGCCCTTGTATTAACAGCTCTTTTTGCTTTTGCATTTACAGACAAGAAACACCAAAATAATAAAGTGATCGAACAGGTTTATTACCATGTAGGCGATAATTACCAAAAAACCCCACCTCCAATGGGTACCAGTTGCGACTTGGACGACTACTACTGTACGGTAACCTTAGATGGCATTAATCTTCCAGAAAGCTTTCTAGAAGATGAAATTCCAGCGAGCAATCCAGATTTCACAGTGACAACAGGCACACCTAATGCCTCTTGGAAATAGTTTGAAATTGGGCGGTCCCTTCGCTGATCGCCCAATTTTTATTTCATACCTATAATTTTGTAGCTATTTATCATCATGAAACTTATCATTAGACAAGGTATTTGCAATAATTTCTATAAATGCTTTGGCAGCTGCTTCACTCTGATCAGGCCGTGGTGGACTAGAACTAACCAGTTCTCCCTTCTGATCAATGATCAGTTGTTGCGGAAAAGAGGTAAAACCATAATTTTTAATTAGGGGATGGCTCCATCCCAACGACTTGGTATAAAGGTTTACCGAGTTTACAGCAGTATATTTGCCAGAAGCCAAACTTTTAAGCCATGTCGCCTTCGGATCAGTACTAACCGTAACAAACACCACTTCAGGATGGTCTTTATATTGCTCCATAATGTTGTGCATTGCCGTACTGAGTTGTTGGCAGGGCATACAGCCCGTAAACCAGAAATCGATCACTATCACTTTCCCCTTATGCTCCGCTAAGCGAAATGGCCTATCCTTATCGTCATAAAACTCAAAAGGAGGTATCAGGTAAGTCTTTAGCTTCCAGTACCGCAGCAATGCTATATACCTCAAATTCTCTAGCTGCTTTTCGGTATCAGCTAACCACCCTTTTACCAGCGCCGTGTTTTTAGTTCCCACTTTTACAAAGTAAGCCAGCAAAAGTTTTTCTTTCAATTGCCCTGTATATTGCGTAGTTAAACGTTGGTATAATTGATGGGCCAATTGACCGTTGTTTGCAAGTTCTTGCTGGGCGGTTTGTAGGCCATCCAACTCCCGTTCTAGCAAATACTCTGTATAATAGGCTGATTTAATCTGGAGCAGCCTATCTTCCTTTAATGCTTGGCTAAGGCGTTCTGCCAAACTATCTTTAGCGGGGCTTGATAGTGGTATAACCTGCTTTTTTTCGTTGGCCCATGGTAAAGAGCCAAAGTGGTTTGCCGACACAAGCACATCCAGATAGATCAGCTTATACACATCAGTTGGTAATTGTGCATGGTAACTCTCTAAAATAGCTAACCTTAATATTAACATGGCCTTCACGGCCTTGTACTTTGTCAGAAAATACAGGCTTTGCTCCTTGTTGTTGAGCAGTGCGATCAATCTATTTTTAATTGGTTTAGGGAAAGGTTCAGTTGCATAAATTTGCCATTGGCAATTTAACTTTTCGCTCCCCTTACCACTAAACTGCAAGGAGCCATCCTTTTTAATCCATATATTAACCTCATCGCCAGTTTTAAACAGGTAGAGTTCGGGCAACTCTATATTCCTGGGAAAACTTACATTGTAAACATAACCTTGCCTACTCGATGAGCTTTTGTCTTCCATCTCAAAACTTAGGTACACCAAAGAATCTACCAGGCTGAGCTCAAATTCAAAAGCGCCATTTGCCTGCAATTGTACCAGCTCATGCCTTGTTTTGGCATCTATGTTTGGTGTTTCTTTCTGTTTAACGATCAGCTTATCGGCTTTAAACTTATTGCTAAGGGCCGTATCTACACGGCCGGTAATTTTAATGGTATAGGGCTGTGCAATGGCAGACAAAGCACTAAAAATGATACCTATTGCCAATAGTAGCCCCAGGCACATGTTACCCTTATTGGATCTTGAATTCATCATCTGATTACTTTAGCGTACATTCTGAACAATTCCACTCAATATCACCTCATCATCGGGAATGGGCAATACATACCTGGCACTATTGGGTGCTAAAGTATAAACCTGACTGCCCACGGTGCGGCTCAGCGTAATGTTCCTTCCTTCTAGATTCAATCTTTTCAGGTCAGACCATCTTAGCCCTCTCCAGATCAGTTCCTTTTGCCGTTCTAAAAGGACCATCTCCAATGCCTCATTTGCATTACTTGCACTTAATGGTTGGTAGGTTCCACTTGGGTTAGTAGCCTCTGGATGGTGTCTGTTTACCAAGAGTTCATTTAGCTTGTCCATGGCGGCAGGTACTGCATTGCGCCTTGCCAAACATTCGGCCTTTACCAAGTAAAGTTCATCCGTAGCTAGGCCCGTAAATGGATAGGCATTGGGGCTATTTAGTGCTTTCCAAATGTAATTTCCTGGTGTACTACCCTGTCTAAAATAGATCTGCTTGCGCAGATCTGTAACTGCATAACTATTGATGAGTGCCGGAGATACCCTATACAGGCCACCGCTAGAATAGGTGGTTTGCGAGTAAGGCACATTGGCGTTGTGAGAAAAGTATATGGTTTCTTCACTGTTATAGTTGCTAAAGGAAGACGTATTTGATACAGTTAGCGTTTTGTAATTGGTCAATTTAGCATAAATGGCCATTGCTTGGTCTGCATTGAGCTCGGCCATTTCATAGTTGCGCATGCTCAGATACACTCTTGCCAACAAGGCAAATACGGCAACCTGCGAGGGCCTGTTTCTTTTATCGGCCGTAATGTTTCGGGGCAGTAGGTCTTTTGCCTGAACCAGATCCTTAATAATCTGCTGATAGGTCTCTTCTACCGTATTTCTTGGAACCAACTCGGTGATACCAGCACGCAACTTTAAAGGGATGCCCAAATCAGTTTGGGCGGTATTGGCATCATAAGCTTTGGCAAATAGACCTACCAAATTGTAAAAAGCATAGGCCCGAGCAAATAAAGCCCAACCCTTAACCTGTCGGCCTGCCAATTCTCCGTCTAGGTTCCGCTGATGCACTACTTCCAATACGTTGTTACAATAAAAAATCTGGGCATAGGGCACTGTCCAATCGGGCACTTGGCCTTGGCCCTCAAAAACATCGGCATTCCACGTATATGCAGACCTTGTTGTTGCGGTTGCCAATGCCTGGAAGTTAGCCAAGGTGGGTATCTCATACTCGTCTGCAGATAAATGAGCCAGCCCCGGGGTATTGATCATTACCGCAGTATTGTCTAACAAATGCTCTAATTCTCTTGCCGTAGTAGGTACCACCAAGGTACTGATGGGTTTAAGATCTAACTTCTTGTTACAGGCAAAGAGCAAAACCAGCATAATTACTATTGCTATTTTTTTCATGATTTTAAAGGGTTAAATTGATACCGAAAGAAACATTTAATGGTATTGGCAGCGCAGAAGAGCCCAAGTCTGGATCTAACTGCGCAGTGTTTTTACGCCATAAAATCCCTATATTTTTGGCATAGCAAAATAGCGATAGTCGCTTAACCGTATTGGCAAACATTGGTTTGCCATGTTGGTAGGCCAATCTGATATCTTGCAAACGGATATGATCTCCACGGTGCACCAATAGCGCTGTGTTTCTGAAAAATGTTCCCATAGCCGAGTTGGCTGGATAGGTTAAGGCAGGAATTTGCGTATGCAGTTCGTCGCCAGGTTTTTGCCAGCGTTTTTCGTAATAGGTTAAACCTCCCGCAGCAAAATCATAGGAGCTTCCATTAAACACGCCCGTTTCCCTAAAGTAATAATTGAACTTATAGCTCAGATTAAAAGATAACTCTAGCTGCTTAAAGCTAAAAGTGTTGATCAGGCTACCGAAATGTGTTGGCGAGGCAGTGCCATGGTATTTGAGCTGGCTTGGATCTAAAAGGTTCAAGATAGCAGAATAACTCTTGCTCGTTTCGTTTTTATAAATCCCTTGTGGTGCGCCAAGTGCATCTAAACCCCGGTATGGAAAACTAAATATGGCATAATAAGGATAACCTTCTAGGGGATTGTTAAAATTACTGTTCACAATATTGGAGTTAGAGGTTTGCTTTATTTTATAAGTGGTAACCTTATCTAGGTTGTAATTAAAAAGTAGACTGGTATTCCACTTCAAGTTGCCCTTAAGGTTTATTGCATTGATCAGCACATCTATCCCCTTTGTCTGTAGGTTGGCACTATTGCCCCTAAATTGCAGTACCCCAGACTGCATGGCTATAGGACTATTGCCAATTAAATCTGTAGCATTTTTTAAATAGAAATCGATACTGCCGGTAATTCGGCTACTTTTAAACCGATAATCGATGCCCAAATTGTAGGTTTTCACTTTTTCCCAGCCTAAATAAGGATTTGGTGGATTTACGATGCTAGAATAAACGCTGCCCCACTCATTGGCCAAAGTACCTCGCCTAATGGTAAGATAGCCAGATACAGACTTGTCCAGGTTGCCGTTATAACCAAATGTGGCCCGTAATTTTAAGTTTGGCAACCAATCGATCTTGTAAAAATTTTCTTGATCAATAAGCCATGCCACACCAGTAGACCATAAGGGAACACCCTTTTGGTTGCTTTTTACCCCAAACAGATTAGACTCGTCTTTACGCGCACTTCCAGAAAGGATATATTTTGAGCTGAAGGTATAAGAGAAATTAAGATAGTAAGAATTGGTAATATTGATCCGATTGGTAAAACCAGGCGCAGTAGGGATCTGTTGTACCAAACCAGGTTCGTAGTAATAAGGGAACAAGGCGCTAGGGTTAATGAGGTTATTGCTATTGGTACCCATTTCGTAATCGTAACCGTAAAGGGTCTGATCGGTAGCTTCATTTCTGCTATCTATAAACTCTAGCCCTACAATGGCATTTAGGGTATGGTATTTGCCCAAATCTTTATTAAAATTGAGCTGCGTACGCACAATGTTTGAGGCTAATATCGAATTGGCCTGATAAATAATGCCACCATATGGAAGGTTGTTATAAATGATATTATTTTTGCTGTAGGCATACCTGTTGATTAAATTTCTGGTGTAAAAGCTATTGGTAGGATAATCTCGCACTGTATGGCTATCTTCTTTTAGATATTGATAACTGCTGCTCAGGTTAAGGCCGTTAATGAGCTTAAGATCTAGTCCAAAATCTAGCTTATATTGTTGGCGATCTGTTAAGGCATTTGGCCCCATTTCTTCTTTCGGCCTATATTTCCAATCCAATAACCTGCCCCTGCCTGCCGTGTCTGTATACTTTTCGCGCAGGGTATTGGCATTAACTACACTAAGGGCATTACCATGCTCATCTACCAACCTATCGTAAGGGGTGTATGGCGCATATGGTGTTACATTGCTTTTGGTTTTGCTGCTGTTGATATTGATATTGGCGTAAACATTTAACCGATCTTTGATCAGATTAAAGGAATTCCTAGCATTGAGCACCAAACGCTGATAGCTATTGGCCACCAAAGTTTCTGCATTCTCATCATACCCAACAGATAGGTAATATTTGTTAATGGCACTGCCACCCCTTAGGTTAAGGTGGTACTGCTGATTGAGAGACGGTCTATACACATACGCTTCTAAATCTTTGCGCACATCGTAACCCTTTAGTGCATTAATTTGGGCTGCAGAATCTGCAGCATTGATCTTACCGGCTTTAGTTAAACTAAATATTTCTACAGCAGGCGATACGGTCTGATAAAGGCGGTTTAATGCCGCATTGTAATAGCCCTTTGCAAAAAGAAATTGTTCTAACTCCATATAATCGGCAGCAGAAATTTGCGGCCTGCTGTACAGCTCTGGTGTTGGGGAAACCGATATGGTGGTGCTAGCCTCTATACTTAGCTTCTGTTGATTGGCACCCTGCTTAGAAGTTAGCACAATTACCCCATTGCTGGCCCTTGTACCCCATATAGAAGCTGCCGCTGCATCTTTTAAGATATTGATGTTTGCTATATCGGCTGGATTAATCTGGTCTATGTTCCCATCGTAAGGAAAACCATCCAGTACAATTAAGGGTTCGGCATTGGCAAATAAGGTACTACGCCCACGCACGGCAATTTTTGCGTTATTTGCGCCGCCCTGTGTGGGCAAGCCCCTATTTAATAACAGCCCACTGGCCACAGCCTCTAGGCGATCTAATATATTAACACCCACATTTCTGTTGAGCAATTGTTGATCTATCTGCGTAAAACTCCCCGTAGCCCGCTCTTTGGGCAAAGTTTGGTAACCTGTGCTTACCACATTTACTTCTTGTAGGGTATTTTCTTTGCCAGTCAAGCTAATCAGTAATGTTGTAGTTAAAGGAATAGCTAAGCTTTGTTCTTTTATCGTATAGCCCAAATATTGTACGCTAAGCTGGTAGTTGCCTTTAGCTAAAGTGAGTTCGAAATACCCTTCGCTATTGCTCATCACCGTTTGTGCAGGCCGCAATACTTTTATGGTTGCTCCCGCTAGTGGTTCTTGGCTTTGGGCATCTACTACCCTGCCCTTTATTTTCTCTTGTGCCCCAACATTAAGGCAAAACGCCAATAGCGTTAATATGATCGTGATATAGTTCTTCATTTGGTTTGGTTTTGGTTTAAAAGCCCCACCCTAACTCCCGAAACCAGTTCGGGATAAACTCTCCCCGAAGGAGAGGGAAAAGTGTAGCTATATAGTTGTTACGAAAATTAAAAAAGCGGGCATAGCAATCCCCTTAGGGCTAAAAGCCTTATTTTTTACTCGTCATTGCTCACGCGTTTCCGTCATTGCCTACCTACGGTAGGCAGGCGAGCGCTTGCTCCGATTTATCGGAGAGTGCAGTGCCGACTGGTCGGGATGACAATCTGTATTGTGAAATAAAAAAAGCGGGTGGCACCTTTGCCGAAGGCAAAGGTTTTGCGAAGTATTATTAACCTAAAATAATTTGCCTGCATCCGCAAGCATTCTTGCCACCCGCTTATACTTAAGTTCAAACCGGAGATTTAATAATGAGTGCAAACAATTGTTTCGGGGTAATGATTGGGTTTGGAGCTAATGAAAAAACAGCAAAGACCCAAGCTGCTTGGTGAAGCGCTTTGAAATTTGGGTTTACATCATTGGTTAGTTTTTTCATTACTCGTATTGGTTACGAGTCTGAGATATAAAGAGCACTATAGCCGGGCTCTAAATACCACCTTGACAGGCTTCTCACGGCCGGGAGCATGGATTTACAATAGAGCCCATAGCGTATAGTGTGTACGAAAGTACGCATAATATCGCTATAGGCATTAATCTATTGTCCCTGCTCTTGTACTTGTGAGAATTTGTCAAGCGAGACTCTTAGTTAAAACCTTTATTAATAATCAAATATACAAAATACTCTTAATTAAGAGTAATAAAAAGATAACTTTTTTATCAGCTTAGTCATTTGTGAGAAAAATGCCAAAGGACAATAAAGAAATGAAGCTCTTACCAGATGATATTAAAAGAATTGGACTTAGGCTTAGAGCAATACGTAAAAAATTAGGTTTCGGTAACTCTGACGATTTTGCTAATGAACATGGCCTTGATAGAGCACAGTATGGCAAATATGAAGCTGGCTCGCAAGATTTCAGAATAAGCTCTTTAATTAAGGTGTTAAATAAAATTGGCTATAAACTATCTGATTTCTTCAATGAAGAGTATGACAAAATAAAGGCATAGGAAGCCTTTAGTATTTCCTCAATTATTTGCTCAAATCAATCCCGAAAACAAAAAGCAAACCAATAAACTACACGTTACCTAATGATTATTATTAAGATAAGTATACCTATTTCACACTAAAGGAGGACTGTTTTTTATCTGTTTCAATATCTAATCCGCATCATAGCAGGCTTGAAATTTTTCCAGAGTGGCTTTTAGATCTGGATATGCTCTTGAATGTGGGGGTTATTCCAAAAGTGGCCGCATCTTTTTTTACAAAGTGGCCACATCTTTCGCTCCAAAGTGTTCACTCCGTTTCGCTTAAAAGTGTGCAGTCGGCTGATTTTAAGGCGTTTTAATACGCTGATGATGTCTTCTGGACTCATCGTTCATCCTGCATACTGAAAATAAATCCAGGCTTCTCTAAGCGCTAAAAATGACAGGTCTTTTCTGCTGTCAACCTACCTATACCTATTACTACAAAATGATGTTGAAATTGATGTGATCCTAGCCTTTTGCGGAGCAAAAGGGACTTGATGGGAACTGCCGGAGCTGGAACTGGGCAGCGAAATTCTTTTTCCGGTGGAAAGGCCCTAAAAAGAAAAAGCCCTCATCGGGCTGGACAGTTTGGAACGAAAAAGGGTGGATACTTTTACTGAAATACACAAATTACATCTAACTAAAAAGAAACTTTCGTTTATGGTAAAAAATAACATTGTAGTATGGTTAACCGAAATTAATTCAATATTTTGCAATATATCTTTATTTTAAAAAGACTAAATAGGAAACCTAATTTTAGTATATTAGATTAATAAATTTTTTAACCTATGAGGCAATAATGTAAACCACGGTATAAACTTTAAATATTGATTAACAAGCAATTTTAAATGATGATGATAAATAAGAGCCTAGTTTGTCGGATTATTATCCATTAATAATATGTTGTACTTTATTTCATTAATAGAATTGGTGGACAGCAAATATCTTAGTATCATTGATTTTCTAGTTATTAGTCCAGTATACTTAATTTCTCCGCAAAAATATATTATAAATGACTCGTTAATAACATTCTTAAACTGTTGCAATTTAATAACGTCGAACTCTGTGGTTTGAGTTCTGGGAGATTGTGGGCTAATATATATTGGATTATACTGAAATTTGGCAGATTTCATTTTTTCTAATGCATTCTTTTTTAAATAAACTGAATCTTGTATGGGACCACCCTGATATCCAAACCTTGTGTCGTTAACTAATATTGTCCCGCCGAAATTTGATAGCATAAAATTTATTACAGGATTTTTCGCAACATTCGGAAAGTCTACTTTAAAATCTTTAACCTCCAGAAAATTTTCATGTTCTGCATCAAATCTTCTTTGGGTCTGCTTTAGAGATGCAAGCTGTGATTCTACGCTTGTACTATCTAATTTAAATCTAAGTTTGTTGTCTGCTGAAGAACTTTCATTATTTTCTTTTTGCGAACGTAGAGTGCTGTCATTGTATCTTTTAGTCTCATCAAGTGATCTCTGCGCAATTTTTGTTGCATTTACAGCAGCTTTTGAACTTTCTCTCGCTAAACGTGTTTGTTCTATCGTTTCAAAATACACCCAAATTGCGATACCAGCAACAACTATACTTACAATTAGACCTATACCACTGAAAAACAGATTTATACTGCTATATCTTTTTTCCCAGGCTTTATCCGTACTGGGATTTTCTATTTTATGTATCTTTTTTTTTCTGGAAGAGCGTTTCACAGGTTTACTTTTCCTTGATGAAGGTTCTTCATTTTTAAGTTTATTTTCTTGATTATTCATTATTGGTTACTGCTTTTGTTTCTCTCCTCATGCCACACAAAGCATCCACAGATATTCTATAAGCTTTGGAATCAATATCTTTTCTTACAAAGTATTTTTCTGTAACCCTACCGGTAACAATTGAGATTACGTCAATTAGTTTATCGAGTGGTAAAATTTTACCAATCCCTAATACATAGTTTATTTTCATTTATTTATTGCTTATTTCTTCTTATCTTATCTTTATGAGCCTAACATTTGGCATCTAATTATCACTAATGTTTTTCTAATGCGTGATTTTCAATAAATCGTATATTCGTTTTTAAAGCATATAAATTAATTCTATAACAATGGCCATTTTGCTTTTATCTCTAAACAAGATTTATGTATTGGTTCTTCAATAAAAATAGGAGCAATAGCGAGATAAATTGTTCCAGAAAACACATCTACGAGGAAGCATTTATTTAAATCTAGTTCTAAACCTTTCTCTAGATAAAACGACCTGAGTATGTATAGCATATATTCTGCTTCTATCCTTTTCATAGGTCTTTTTGTAAAATTAAACTTTACAAAACCTACATGGGTTGCACCAGCATTCTCATACAAAAGCATATCAGCCATTGCACCTATTTTAACTTCCTCTATTGTAACAGACTGCTTCCTATTAGTGATATTACTATTAAGCACATAGTTTTTTAATATAGGATTTAACTGGTTTCGCATCTGTGTTAATGCCACTAGACCTTCGGCAGATAGTGTTCTATTCTTGTAGGGATCCTTATTTGTTGGAAATGGCATTGCTTCTTTTTTTAACCTATGCATATGCCTATTAAACTCATCGAAATATAAGTCTAAATCTTCAAAATTTGCACCGAAAGTATCGCAAACGATCTTTCTAGCCATTTCATAAAATTTAGGAATATAACCAGTTGGATATTTACTTTTTACCAAAATGGTATTTTTGGCATTTAGAGTTGCACTACAGTAACTCGAAAACTGTTTTAACGAGATCTTTGGATCTTCTACAATTTTACTAACCTTAACTTCCTCTTCCATCTTCTTTAACTTATTACGTTTTAAATCAACCTAAAAACCTCCAACACCGCAAAAAGGGTCTAGTGTTCTTTTATTCATTCCAGAAGCTAGCATGCTGGCAACCCAAGGCGCAGGATAAGTAGAAGAGATAACGAGATTTTTACTTGCTTAAACAATAACAATGTTTAATTTTGCGTTCATAAAACGAGTTCACACTCTATCATTTGTCCACTTAACCTGGGCATTTGATACTTTTATTATAGAGCGAGGAACTCCACTTCCTCGCTTCTTTTTTAGTATCAAACCTGATATTTAATATACATATATTTATGTATGTTATAACAAATATAGAAGTTGAGGAATTTTTTGCGTCGCAAAGTTTTTAACATCTTGTTGGTATATCGGCGTTTTTCGATCATATTTTTGTCAGAAACAACACCTAAAAATGCTAAGCATTTCTTTTTAAGGACGTAAGGAATTAAACTGAGTGTTAATAATTATAAAAAACTAAAAATGAGCATTTTACGATTTCCCGTAATATATTTTTAACATTACTACTAATTTAAATCTTACCTATTTATCCACCTTGCTGATTACTAATTCTATTTAGATTTAGTTAACCCGTTATGCTCCTCCAATGAATTGGAGACGTTTCTTAGCAAAAGTATTTGGTTCCTGTTTGGTAGGTAATAATTCTACCTTCCAATAACAAAGAAATGTCTGGCTTAGTATACTTTTTAAAGTATTATGCATTCTCAGGATTGTAAGTAACAAGTTCCGCAAGTTTTGCAGCAACTTCTTCCATTGTTTCTTCTGCAGTGCTCAAACCTGTTCTTGAAGCAAGTAGTGGGCTTACATCTCGAAGAGCTTCGTATGTTGTATTATGAACAATGGGAACAAGCTGATCGCGAGCTAATAAAGCCGATAGTTCTTTGTCAGCAATACCTTCTTGTGGAAGTCGACGCAAAAGAGCTGGGGTTACTAATACTAAGCCAATTCTGGAGTTTGCTAGACCTTTGTCAATCGCTCGCATTAATGGTACACCCAAGCCAATGTCTTTTTCACTAAACCAAACAGAAACGCCATTAGAAACAAGTAAATCGTGTAATTCTTTAGCAGCATACTGTCTATCATCCCAAGCATGACATAGAAATACATCTCTAAGTTGTGGTTTCGTCTCAACTAGATTTTCAACTGTGTTGCGGATTGGTGTAAGAGCTGTAATTTCTGCTGTCGTGTAATAAACTGGAGAGCCTGATCGTGACCAGCGAGGCTTTGAACTTCGAGCTGAACCACTACTTCTCACACTTGAACTACTACCTGTCGAATAATTAGATGAGTAAGGATTGGAGTAGGGAGGGTATGAATTGTAGCTTCGATATCCTCTACTACTACATGCGGGGCATGCTGCTGCTCCGCTCGCTGTGCGATGCCCATATCTTGGCGCTGTACATCTTGACATATTTCTAAATATTTAATTTGGTTAGTAAATTTTGCTGTGTGTGTTTTAAAAAAAATTAAACCTTGCATCTGCCAAATTACAAGTTATCACATCTTCTTTTTTACGGTTTCCCGTATTGTTCTAATTTATTTCTCATGTTGCCAGCAATAGCCAGTACCGTCTCCATTTCTTTTACACCTTGCTCCCTTTTTGGTGAGGGCTTTACATTGCCCAACATAGGCACTGGTATTTTTGGTAGTTGTTTTACCAGCAGTTAAGGAATTGGCTGTTTTTGTTTTGGGTTTGGCGCAAATGCCGCAGCTGCCGCCGTTACTGCAATGTCCGCAGCGAGAACAGTTAGAGCAGGCTTTGCAAGGGCTATTGCCATAACAGGTAGCTACTGCTCCGCTAAAAGGAATGGTTTTGCGTGGTGGTGGAGTGGTAAACAATAGCAAGCTACTAATGATGAGGAGGAGGAGCGTTTTCAATATTTGGTTAGCGGTTGAGGGTTAATTTGTTTAACTACCTTTTAAATAGTTGTTTAAACTTACAATTAATTTATTGGTTTTCAAAGTGTAAGGGTTTGGGGTTGGTTGAGATGGTGATGAGGGCTGCTCGATTAATATTACTCTGGCACATAGGCTTGCCATGGCTGCTTACTTTGAGTAGGGAGGAAAGAAAAGGCCAACACACCACCTTGCCACGCCTGCCTGCCGTGGCAGGGCTTGCCGCCGCCGTGAGGCTCCAACCTTTTTCTTGATAAAAAGGTTACCAAAAATCAAGGCTTGCATAATCCCCTTGCATAAAGCTAACAACAGCTATTACAGCGTAAGAAAGAGGCGTTGCCAAAGCTCAATCCCTCCGCACACGCTGCTTTCTTCCTTGGCAGTGCAAAATTGAAAGTTTGGGCAAAGCTGTTTGTTGCTTTCTACTGCGGTGATATGCTAGGCCGTATGCGCATTAGCAATGGCAGTACTTAAGGTAAACCTATGCTACTAGCTATCGATCCTGGGTTAAACCCTCTGCCCTAACCTAGCGCAATAGCAGTTCCCAAATCCCTAAGGCTGCCAAGCACGAACGAGCTTGCCCAGCAGCGGAATGAAGAAAGGCAATGGAAAGCCTGTGCGGTGGAAAGGGCCTTCTATTTTTGTTTGTCTTTTGGCTGCTAGAAAAGCTCACAACCGATCTAATAATGGCTGTGTAACCTTTGTAATTGGGCTATTTCTCAATCGAGAAAAATGGCTTTCCAAAAAGTGGTTTACATCATTAATTCTAGTTGCTGGGTTCAAATAGAGCGGTTCCGATGGCAGTTCAACACTTTTAAACCATTGTTCTAATTCTAGTTTCCCCATGTATTTCATCCCCAACTTTTTCCACCATTACATTCAAGATGAGCAACATAAGTAAGCGCACGCTACTTGATTATATGATAATATTGTGTTACTTTTGTTTTTCTATCATCAATTGGCACTATATGTGCAGCATGATTATCAAATAGATTTTGAATATGTTAATGAACAGATCGGATATTGTTGCGCTTAAAAGCCTTTCCTCGGTGAGGGAGTTGGTGCCGTTGGACTGTATCCCTGTGTCTTTCAAGGATGATTTCAATCGGTTTTTCTTTGGCAAGACCTTGGTTAGGGATGAGCAGAACAGACGTTTTGCCTATCCATCAGATGTAAGGAAATGGGTAAGGGTACTAGTCCTTAAATATAAGGACTAACATGTTGCCCCCCTTTCTAGAGCGGTTCAATAAGGCGTTATCTGCTTTTCAGGCTAAGTATCCAAGACCTGAGTGGGACCAAAGCTTCAAAAGTAACCTGATCAACGATTTTTCTTTTTTTTCTTCCCGTATAGAGGACCCAAAGCTAAAGTATGGTGATACCATTCGGTTTCTAAACGATCAATTCGTAAACAAGGAGAACCTCTCCAGTTTTATACAGCTGGAGGATCACCGAAAGGTACTTGAGGAGATGGTCGCCCGTTTTGAGGAATTTGAGCTGTCAGAAGATCTGATAAAGGATGTGCACCTGAACCTGATGGGCAGCGACCTCTCCTGGAATGGCGATTTTAAGCCCGAGCTGATTGGGAACTACCGTAATTTTCCAGTGGTGGGTTCTCGGTATCCCCTTTTTACTGATAAGGAATATGTTCCGCATTACAATTTGGAGGTAAGTATGTCTAGCCACATGGATTTTTTTGTACACCGCTTTAACCATATTGACAATAGTAACGCTGACAGCCATCTTTTAATGGCACTGGCGTATTTCCACAATAAGTTCTTGAACTTCATTCATCCCTTTGCAGATGGAAACGGCAGGGTCTGTCGTATCATTATGGGAACGATTATGATGAAGAACGGTTGCCCTCCCATATTTCCTAAGATTGAAAACGATGATGATATGGTGACCTATATCAGTACAATCGTTGATTGCGAGCTTAAAGGTAGTGATTGGCCACTGGTCGCCTATCTGGCAAATGGAATGACGGACTATCTCGAAAACAGAATTAGAGAATAAGCTCCCCACTCTGGCGCAAGTGTGGCACTTGGGCCAGAGTTAAATAGATCTGTTTAAACTTCATTAAGCACAACCTGTAATTTATCGTTACATAAATCAAATACCGTAAAACAAAGCTTATTATTGAGGTAGCTTTTTCGGTTCTTTTAAGTTAGTATAAATGGTTTTAGTAAATTTATACGAGCACAGCTTAAAAATTTTAAGCGAAATGTAAACTTGATTTGTAAACCATTAAATGTTCATAAGCTCTGGTTACACTTTCCTACTTAAACAGCTCTTTTTTACGGATGTTCCATTTTGCAATAGCATCCATTACTTCATCTACTGTAAATTTTGGTTGTTCATTTAAAATAAAATCAACTGTTGAGAGAATTTGCAAGGATAGCGCTGAAGTGGTAGTAGTTTTATTGGGTTAATGTTTTTAATTTTAAGGCGGTCTCATTCTTCGGATTTATCTCTAATGCCTTATTTACAAAAAGTTTTGCCTGTTTTT
>Ga0247816_10000580_pt1 | contig 20009 bp, 23 predicted proteins | sample UWRJL209509C1_FD_179930 | JGI IMG/M metagenome (GOLD analysis project Ga0247816, IMG submission 179930) | Plant litter microbial communities from Arlington Agricultural Research Station in Wisconsin, United States - UWRJ-L209-509C-1 | ecosystem: Environmental > Terrestrial > Plant litter >...
ACAAAAACCACCCTTCAGTAATAACCTGGTCGCTAGGAAACGAAGCCGGCAATGGAACTAACTTTTACGAAGGTTATGAGTGGTTGAAGAAAAATGATAACCGTCCGGTACAATACGAACGTGCAGAAATGGATTACAATACAGATCTGGTTGTACCGCAATATTTCAGTCCGGATGAACTGATCAAATATTCAGACAATAATCAACCCAGACCCCTGATACAAAGTGAATATAACCATATCATGGGTAATAGCCTCGGAAACTTAAGAGACTATTGGGACGTGATTGAAAGCAAACCCGGCCTCCAGGGTGGTTTTATTTGGGAATGGATCGATCAATCTATTGATACTGTAAAAAATGGCAAACGGATTAAAGCTTATGGCGGCGACTTCCCATTAGATGGCCCAGTGAACGAAGATTTTAGCGACAATAACTTTTGTGTCAAAGGTGTAGTTACTGCCTGCAGGCAGATGACGCCGATGGCAGTAGAGCTTAAAAAGGTCTATCAGCATATTAAAACTGCGTATCGCGACAACGTTCTTACTATCAAAAATGCCTATTTCTTCAGAAATCTTGACAACGTATCATTGCATTGGGAGTTGCTGGAAGACGGCAAGGTTGTAGAAAATGGTACTATTAACAATCTAAAGTTATCGCCGCAGCAAGAAAAGGACTATACATTACGGGTCAGGAAGGTCGCGAAAGCAGATTCTGAATACCATATGAATATGTATTACCAATTGGTTACTGCCGAACCATTATTACCGGCCGGATATGTGATCGCCGAAGAGCAATTTCCCTGGAAAGGTGAAACGCAGGTTTACAAGCAAAAACATAAAATTGCTGGTAATCTTATATTATCCAACCTGGGCGAGCAAAGTATCATCCGGGGGAAAGATTTTTCCATGACCTTTGATGCCGGAAGCGGGTCATTGGTTGATTACACCCTGAAAGACCAGCAGTTAATCTGTAAAGGCCCTGTTCCTGCCTTCTGGCGTGCCCCAACCGATAATGACATTGGTGCATCGTTCAACAGGAAGTTGCGGGTTTGGCGTAATGCTTATGAAAATGCGGGTAATCCGAATATGTCCATCCGGCAATTACCAGATCATAGTTATGAAATCATAAACCAAAAAGAGCTTGTCAATGGCGATGCTGAAGTAACGCATATATATATAGTCTACCCTGATGGTGCGATTAAGGTTAGCACAAACTTTAAAGCTATCAAAGGTCAGTATCCTTTATTATTACGTTTTGGAACGAATCTCGAATTGAATAAAAAGCTAAACAGAATCACATATTATGGCCGTGGCCCCGGAGAAAACTACTGGGACCGAAAAACGGCCTCAATGATAGGCTTGTATCAACAAGGAATAGATCAACAATATTATCCATATGCGAGGCCACAGGAAAGCGGAAATAAAACTGATGTGAGATGGATAAACATGACTGACCTAAAAGGGAAAGGTCTTCGATTTGTTATGGCAGACACCCTGCTTAACTTTTCAGCCCTCCCCTATGCCTTAGATGATCTGGATCCGGAAATGGAAAAAAAGCAATACCACTCGGGTGAACTGGTGCAGCGGGATAAAATCTATATGCATGTAGATTTACAACAAACTGGCCTTGGAGGTATTGACAGCTGGTACAACATGCCACTTGAGAAATACCGGTACCCCTTTGCAGATCACGTGTTCAGCTACTGGATCCTTCCTATCAGGTGATCCTGGTAAATACCGCTAATACTGTATACAGGCCATTGATTACAGTATTAGCTGCTTTAACTTCTTATATAAGTTATATTCATTGAAATACATTGTCCTGTTTATTGTAGAAGAGACCGGCGGTTGGGCGATGATATTTTTGATATCTTCTATCACGTTCGGACTGTCCAGGTCGAGCGTTTTAAAGTATCTTTGGTCGTACACCTCATTGATATTTGGCGCTCCGTGGTATATTGGGATCGTATTACATAACACACAATCCACAAACTTCTCGGTCACGTAGTTTTTCTCTTCTGAGTTTTCTATCGCAATCGAATATTCATAAGGCAAAAGACCAGTAAACTTATAATCGATATAGCCTTTGTAACGACTGTCCGTAATGGGCAGTTTATATCCATATATATCTATATCCAGATCAGAATCCAGGATCTTATTCAACAGCCCATACCTCTTCTGATAGATTCCAAAGGGAAAGTTGAAATATGAAACGACCATAGACAGCTTTCTTATTTTATTGGTAGCCGTGGCATAGTGGAAAAAAGTCTTGTCCACATGATCATTATAAAACATCAGCGATGGCGATTCAATCACCTTTCCTCCTAGCTTGATCCTCAAATTCCGCTCAAAAAGCTCCGGGTCATGAATAAAAAGATAATCGCTATTGGTCAGAAATTTGGTAACCGCATGGGCCGGGCTCCAGGAAGGCTCCTGGATTACCGTAATGATTTTCGCATCCGGCTGGATGTATTCTTCCGTCCGGTTAAACACAACAGCATATTCATAATCTTCGGCAATGGTGAAAGTCAACTGATCGTCCCACACCGAATAATTGGCCAGAAACCGTTTTAAAAGACCTTCAGAAGTGTCATAGTTAGAGAAAAATTTGATAGTCATATCAGCTTTATTGGTTATCTCTAAGATAAGCAATCACCAGCTCGGTTGATATGGACTACCACTTTTGAGACCAACGTCCCCACACGAAAATTATAATATTAAAGCCTGTAATTTCATCGCGACCTATTCAACCACCAGCCAGGTATAGCCGTTTGCTGGTATATTTACTTCAACAGTAACACTGTAATCCCTATCCAGATCGTATGTCCTCCCCTTACCTTCCTTTTCCCTGATTACAGCTTTTTTAGTCAGGCCTGTAAAATAGAGCGGCAACTTGATTTTCCGGGTGATTGCTTCATTCAAGGGATTATACAACATCGCTAAGCCTTTTTCTTTTCCAAAAGGATCCACATGGAGGATGCCATCCCAATCCCTTGCATCCGGTCTGCGAAGGTGAATAATCTGAGAATTCAGGATCATGCGGTACTTTTTATACCAGCTGATCACACGGATAACCAGTTTCTTCGTCTCCTCCGTGTCGTATAATCTTGGACCCCGGTAACAGGCCTGGACACCAGCCCCATAATATTGCATCATCAGCAATTCATAGGCATCCAAATGGTGAGCGAGCGGCTCTAAAGTCGCAGCCGCCCCGCCACCATGATATTCTGTTAAAGGCACAAAACCCCAGGTCATCGAAGGCATTTTTTCCCAGGTGCCATCATATATATTCTGGCGGTTCAGGATCACCTGCTGCTCACGCGGCAGGGAGAAGTTCTGTTCACGGTACCCAAGGCCAACCTTGTTGGTACCGTCCAGAAAATACCAGTCGGGCGCATTTACAAATACGGAATTTTCAGCGCACCACCGGTAAAAACCCTTTTGTAATTCCATTTGCGCCCACTGAGAGTCATCCAGCCCTTTATGCCCCGGATGTTTTGTTGAAGCACAAACATCACCTGCATAAGGGCCGTCATGTTCAAACATGTCGAAATCCGTCTCTTTTAAGAATTTTTTCAGGCTGTTCAGATAGTTTAAACCCCATTTGCTGCCCATACATGGTGCTTTACCATAAATGGCATGCACATCTGCTTTTCCTGTTTTTGGGTCTATCACATCTTCATCATCATTGATCCCTCTGCTCGAAAACAAGGAATAACAGCCGATCTGAATACCCTTACTATGTGCGTAATCTGCCAGTTCCCTATAATATTTGATATTTTTTGCTGATGTATCTTCCATATGAAGACCACTAAAAAAGCTCAGAATAATACCTTCGTACCCTGTAACTGCGCATTGGTCTACCGCCTCCTTCACCTTTTTTTGATCAGTTGTAATCAGGTGCATAAAAATTGGATTTTCAGTCGCCCACGGGGCTATTTTACGGTACATCATTCGCTGGGCCAGACCATTCCGCTCCCGGTCGTAATTATCCAGCAATAATTCATTAGTCCTAATCGATTTAAATTCTTGCCCGGGCGCTAATGTCATACCTGGTCCAATAGGTGGATAAACTTCCAATAAACAGGGGGTGGTCAATGTATAACTCACCTGGGACGTATAAGTAGAATCAGTTTTCCAATGGGTAGTCTGATCAGACAGGCGGGCTGTCATTGCATTGTTGAATGCATAGTTGCTTTCAACGTACATGCCATGAGGGGTTTTCATCTGTTCAGTTGGTCCTACTACCGAAGATTCCTCCTCGTGAACTGCTAGCACCTCATTTATCACTTTGTCTAGTTTTATTGGCTTGACACTTTTATTTTCTACGCTTAGCCATTTACATAATAGAGGTATACCATCATACAATTCATAGTGCACATCTATGATTACCCCTTTCAATGCTGGCAGCCCCGATTCAAATTGAAAGGTCACCATCTTGCCCGCAGGCTGCTCTTGGCATGCAGCCCAACGGGTTTTAGATGGCTTCCATTTCACATAGGGTATTATAGATGTGACTTTATAGGATTTAAACTTGAAATCCTTCTGATCAGACGTTAATCCGTCTATCCATTCCTTTTTTAAATAGGCCTTTTCTTTCTGGCCATACAATCCGCCGATGTTATATACCACACCATTGATTGTTACTATAGCTTCAGGATTTATTGCCCTGAGCAATTGTTCGCCACTGCGTAGATTGCTGAAGTCCAAACAAGCCATATTAGGACTTAAACGAAATGAACGCTTCAGCAGACCATTATTAAGGATAATTTGAGAACCGTCTTTAACAGTAGATACAGATGCCTTGTTTAGAATCCTATCAGTAAGCCAATCCTGCGCTAGCCCTGTATCAAGATTTTGAGCCGTACAATATGTTGCCCGAAGGAACAATAGCACGACTAATATATTCCTCATATTTTCCGCTTTAAGTCTGCGAATATAAAAAATGAAATCATAAAAAAAAACACCACAAGATACAGATTATCAGATTTTTACAATTAAAATGTTTTAGCAGTAATACGAACGCTTCTGTTTTTTTTATTAAAAAATTCGTGTACTCTTTTAAAGAATACACTATTCATCCGTAACAACTAATTCTAACTTCATCGCACAGTTCCTGTTTTATAATTAAAATCCTTCAATGTGCTTCATTTATAATAAAAGTCGCATAACCTTGTTGCCCAGAAAGGAAATCTCCCACCCTCTTTTTCGAAGTCCAGAAAATAGGTTTCGTCTGGAATAGATGTCGCGTTGTGTATTTTAGTTATCATACTTAATACACTTTGGTCATGTCTATTTTCTATAAAGCCCACACGCTGTGGTAATAGTAAATAATCTGTAAATAACCAGGGATCGTCATAAACCGCCTGTAACCACTTTTCAACTATCGTAACCGAATTTGCACATTTCCTAAATAAAATAATTCCAGAAATACGCTGGCCAGACTGCACCATTGCTTCGTTTGACCTAAAATAGTTAAAGATCTCCTGTTTTGTATATTGATATTCTTTGAAATGTAGATGGAAAAGCAATGATCCACTTTGATCGTTTATTAATTGATCTATATAATCCTCAAAACGCTTTCTACCTTTGATATTCACCATACAGCCGGCATCAAGATAGATTAATATATCACCATCATTAATATTGTCCATTGCCTTCTTGAGAAAATAAGGTTTCCATAACCAATATCCGCCGCCCCGTCCAAAACTGAGAATTTGATTAAATTGTATTTTGAAATGTTCATCCAGATCGTTAGGAGTAAAAACGGTTATTTCATCAAAAAATTTGGAATATAGCGCTGAGAGCTTTAAGTTTTCGCGTTGAATGGCAAATCGCTCATTCCCATAAGTAACTAAATGGATTTTCATCATGAATATTGAGTGTCAATTTTAAAAATAATTTCTTTGAGCTTGGTGTACAAATTATAGCGCTTCTGGTAAATTTCTTTATTCGCATCAGAAGCAGGAGCAGGCTGTGAAATTAGAACTTTGATATCATTGATAATAGTTGGGCTATCCAAATCCAATCTTCTAAAATAGTTTTGATTATATACATCAGCCACATTTGGCGCGCCATTATAAATTGGCACAGTATTACACATTATACAATCCACAAACTTTTCGGAGATATAATTTTTTTCATTGGAGTTTTCGATTGCAATTGAGTATTCATAGGGTAATAAGCCCTTATATTTGTAATCTAATGCACCTTTGTATCTGGGGTCGGCAATACTGAATCCCCGCCCATAAAGATCAATATCAAGGTCAGAACTTAATATTTTACCAACAAGATTCAGTCGCTTCCGATAATTACCTCTACTAAAGTTAAGTGAGGAGACAATCATAGATAACTTCCTCGTTTTTTTAAATGCCGATGCCTCATCGTAAAACGTGTGATGAATATGATCATCATAAAACATGAAAGAGGGGGATTCGATTACCATTCCACGAAATTGCACATTCCATGTGCGCCTAAATAGGTCGGCATCGTGCACAATTAAATAATCACTATTGATTAACGAAGAACGATATTGATGTGCTTCGCTAAAGGATGGTTCCTGAATTACTGTTATTAACTTTGTACCTTTCTTAATGGTTTCATCAGCACGATTAAAAGCAACAGCGAAATCATAATCGTCGTCAATTGTAAATGTAATTTGCTTATCATAAACATCATAATTATTGATAAAGCGATTGAGTAAACTCTCCGAATCAGTATAGTCTGAAAAAAATTTAATCTTCAAAATTGCTAGTTTAGTTTACACAATTTAAGAAGAAAACAAATAGTTAAAATGGCATGATACTTTTTGCGACAATTGGCACATAATCGACAAAGGGTACAGTTGTCCCTATTTCGAATTAATGCTATCGCTAATTTAGCTAGATGAAGATTAAACTAACCCATCCTCTGATCTCTGCCATATGTATTACTAATAACAGGCCACAAATGTTATTAAGGGCAATAGCTAACTTTGAACAGCAAAGCTATCCCAATAAAGAGCTTGTAATTTGTTATCCTGACACTGATTCTGGTACGATAGAGATAGTCCAGAAACTATCGCTGAAGACTAAACCAGGGGTTATCCTTGTCGAGCGTTCATCTGAAACCTCAATTGGAAGAGCAAAAAACATGGCAGTTTCGAATTCTAATGGCGATTATATCTGTATCTGGGACGATGATGACTATTATTATAGAACAAGAATGATGGTACAGTATAATATTTTGCATAAAAATGGGCGATTTAAGGATGCAAGCATTCTTTTGCAGGTTTTGCTGTATGAAAACAGGACAGCTAAACTGTACATTTCGCCACTTGGTGCCTGGGCTGGCACATTATTGTGTAAAAAAGAACTCATCTTAAGAAATCCATTTTTAGATTCTGACATTTCAGAAACAGAAAGTTTGCTTGACTTTTTGCTGCGAAGTAATCGCCTCGACCTAATACAAGATGCTCCCCACCTATATATATATATTTATCATGGACAAAACGTTCATAATGAGCGAGAATTCTTTAAGTATATAGACGATAGCGAGGCAGTCGGGGAAGAAGATTCAGCCTTCATTAAACCTTATATCCTTCAAGAATATCAAATTAATTAATACCATATGAAAAATCAGAGCGATCTGCCCTTTGTATCTTGTATTATGCCTACCGCCGACAGAGAGAAATACATTCCTCTGGCGATTAATTATTTCCTGGAACAGGATTATCCCAATGCAGAACTGATAATCATTGACGATGGAAAAAAGTCCATGAAGAATCTCATACCGGACCATCCGCAAATTCGGTATTTTTATACAGAGCCTGTCGGTAGTATAGGATTGAAAAGAAACTTTGCCTGTGCAAAAGCGCAAGGTGAGATCATCATGCATTGGGACGACGATGACTGGCATGCTTCCAATTGGATAAGCAAACAAGTTGAAGCATTACTACTTTCAGACGCTGACGTTTGCGGTATCGAACATGTGCATTTTTTCTCACCTGTAGCCGATACATTATGGCTGGGAACTGCGTTAGGCAGAGAAAAAGCATCTTGGTTAAACGGCGCAACTTTAGCATACTGGAAGACATTCTGGGAAATCAATCCTTTCAAAGATAAACAGACAGCAGAAGATGATGCCTTTCTTCATTACCCTGGCACCAAAATTTATGCACATGAATATATTGACGGTTTTGTAGCAATCCTCCATCCTCACAACACTACAGTAAAGTACTTTGAAAACCATATTCATAAGAAAAAACAGGAACCAGTTACAAAATAATTACTCATGGTCAATCAACAATATTATAGTCAAGATGGACAGGACAAATATATTTTAGGAACCTTTTTCCCCTATGAAAAAAAGGGGGTGTTTGTTGATATAGGAGCTAATGACGGTATTACCTTCAGTAATACCTATGCGTTTGAAAGACGAGGCTGGACAGGCTATTGTATTGAGCCGCTTGCGATAGTTTTTCCAACACTACAGGCAAACAGACCTGGCTCTACATGTATCCAGGCGGTAATAAGTGATTCTAAAGGAAAAACCGACTTTTTAGCGATAAATGGTCACTGTGAGATGCTGAGCGGAGAGATGAGAAAATATGATTCAAGGCACCTGGAACGAATTGAAAGAGAAATTGCAGAGCATGGTGGAACCAAAAAATTAGTACCCATCAATTGCTACCGGTTCGAGGACCTGATTAAACTTAAAGAAATCGACTACCTCTCTATCGACGTAGAAGGTGGGGAATTGGACATCATAAAAGACATCGATTTTGAGAAATATTATGTAAAAGTGTTATCCATAGAAAATAATTACCGCGATCCGGGAATGGTGGATTTGATCGAGTCCTATGGATTTCATTTCGTCAATAACTTAGGACGCGATAATATCTTTTTAAATGCCAGTATCAGATGAAAAAGATAAAAATTATAGAAGCGTCCATCGAGCTGGGCCTTGGCGGCACAGAATACGTGATTCAGCTTTATAGTAAATATCTAAATAAAGAACGCTTTGAAGTGACCGTTGTAGGTTTAAATGGTGGAGGGAAAAGGGTCAAACTTATTGAACAATACGGAGTTCGTGTCGTAGTACTTAACGGCGATTTTGATAAGTTAGCCGCTCTATTAAGCGAAACTGATGTGTTTCATTGGCATGGATCAGGAATAATGCAGCCAAACCTCCTTGCTACATTGAAAGCAAACAAACCCAAGCTAGTGTTGCAAACAAATGTCTTGGGATTATATTACCATTCACCTCTGTATGACCTCATCGACTATGACTTGTATGTATCCAAAATGATCCTGATTCGACGTATGAAGGAGGATCTGTATTTAAGCGCAAATTTTGCAAATAAACGAAAAACGCTTTACAATCCAGTTGATACCGAAGCAATGAACCAAATGTCACCAACTGATGAGGAACTTCGACAATTCAAAAGTGACTATCAGTTGTTGGACAAATTTATCGTTGGCCGGATTGGCCGTGCGGACGACATAAAGTTTGATCCTATCACCTTGCAAGGATTCGCCGACTTTGCTACCAGGACAGATAACGCCCGTTTTCTTCTGGTTGGAGCGACACCAAAAATCATAGAAGAAGCAAAGTCATTGAACATTCTTGATAGGCTCCTGATTTTTGATACCACTTCCGACTTAAAACAACTCTTATATTACTATCATACAATTGATGTTTTTCTTGCAGCAAGTATAATGGGAGAAAGTTTTGGTCTTGTTATAGCAGAAGCAATGTCTATGGGCATACCAGTTATTACAGTTAGCACCCCTCATTGTGACAACGCACAAATCGAATTAGTAGATAATGAAAAAACTGGCTTAGTAGTTAACCAGGATCCAAAAAACATTGGTCAAGCAATTTCCTTTTTGTATCATAATAGCAAAATCAGAAAAAGATACGGTACTGAAGGTAGAGCAAAGGTGCAGCGCGAATATAACGCTAATAGAATTATCGCAAGCCTCGAGAACCTAATATACAGCCATCTTCTTTTAAACTCTAAAAATAGGGCTAAGACCTTAATCCATGAATTTGACGTTAGTTCAATATACAACTATACCAAAAGACTCAAAAACCTATGGACAAGCGCAGATTGATAGTTAATTGATCCATTTGTTTGGGACACTTGACCGAGCCTCAAAAACAAATTTTATCTAATTTACATCAATAAAGGGAACGCTGAAAACCTTGATCAGAGTAAGCATGACTTAAATTTTTAGATACTTTTTGAAAAAAGTATTCAATGTTATGGGTGAAAAATTAAAACACAGGCACTGGTACGCCTATATCCAAGGTAATCCTCTAACTGCAGAAAGCTATTATTTAATAGATAAAAAACCGGTAACGTCAAATGGAAAAACCATATGTGCCATTTATGCCAGAGGCTTTGTTGAACAGCCGGAAGAATTTTCATCAGAACTAAAGCTAATGATCGCCAGAGCAATAGCCACAGGCCAATTGCAAACCACTAATTCTGGTGTTCCGATTGTTTTGCTTAAATAATCTATTCGGGTTTTACACGTATTATTTCTTGTCCACCGGACCATATTAATTTTAAGTCGAATGCTACATTCGACTTCACTTTAATTTTTGGTCGGTCTGTCATTTTTCTACGTTTCCCACACCAGAAATCAACCAATCCATCGCGTTTATATGGATACTTTTTTAAACCAAACTCGTCGGTCAATCTGATATCCCAAATGATCGTATCTTCAGGGACATTTGGCCGTAAACCAAACACATATTCAAAAAGAACAGATATAGGAGCTAATCCTGTCCAGCCTACCATATCCTTGCGGTACATTCCTTTCAGGCTATCAGGCGCATAATTCTCCCAAAGGGTACCAGTTTCATTGTACACCTTTACCACATTATCCAAATGGTTATAGCCGATTGCATGCGCAAGGGAATCTTGATTACTAGCCGTCAAACCACGTAACACCATGTAGGATGTCGGCGCCCAAACCCCTCCCTGCCAGTAATGGCCATCAGCTTTGAATTCAGGATCATCCGCAGAAAGTGTGGGTACACGGTGTAAGCGGTCAAACTCATTTGGGTTTTCCAAATGCGCGATAAACTTTTTCAATTGATTAGCAGGTACGACCTCAGCCAACAAGGCCCAATAGCTCGCTATACTTTTCACCTTCGATTTCGATCCGTCTCTAAAACGATCATAGAAAAAGGAAGATCTTTCATCCCACATATATTTTTGTAGATAACCAGTTAGCGCTGATATTTCAATTTCGATGTCTTGCACTTCCGCTTTACGGTTAATCTTTTCTGCCATTGCGACCAAAACTTTGCCGGCAAATACTGCCTGCAAAGAGGTATCTATCCAGGACATAAACGCCGGGCTAAATTCTTTATCAGAACCATTTGGAACCCGTGGTTGGTTATCCATTCCGCATCCCCAACCCGTGGAAAAATAAGAACCATCGGGCCATGAGCGGTAGGCCTTAAACCATTGATAGTAGGCGAATAATGGAGGAAACACCTTTTTTAGCCTATCCAGATCATTAAAATTCTTGAAGTATTCCCATTCTGCCCATGGCATTATATTCGGCCCAGTACTCGAAGGATCAAAACGCTGAAATATTTCATCGCCATTTGTGGTAGAAATCTCCCGGCATATAAAACCATCCTTATGCTGTCTGTGATAAAAATTATCCAAACTGCCTTGAAAATTAAAAGCCTGTTGCCCATAACGGCCAAACATCACCATAAAACTCGTATCCCACATGAAAATATGACCATTAAAAGCAGGATCAATATAGGGGCTGATAAAACCGTTGGCTTGTGTTACACCTTGAACGTTAGAAAAAGCAAGTTCCCAGGCTTTCCAATAACACTTGACCACATCTTGTCGCTTAGGCCAGATTGGTTGCGGCAGGGCCGATTTAGCTTTAGAAAAAGAGGGCGGCGTATTCGAGTCAGCTTTTGCCGACAAGAATTGGTTTTGCTGTACTAAAGGATTGGGGATGTAAGTGTTTACATAACTTTGCGCATGCCCGGAACAGGTAGCCAGGATCATGCACAAAGTAAATAACGCGGAAGTGGATAGCTTCATAAACGTGATGTTACAAATCTACACTTGTATTTTTATTTAACTATCCTCAACAGTCTCTTCCTTATCTAATCTCCACCAATAAAACTGATCAGCTTCTGCAAAGGCAGCGAATTTGAGTTTGGCCAAAACTTTATGCGTAGCAAAGTTATCCTTATGCGTTTGTGCGATAATTATTTTTACGCCAGGCTGTATAAATGCCCAGTCGGCAAGTGCAGCAAGTGCCTCTGTCATATATCCACGGTTCATGTAATTGGGATATGTACTGTATCCCCATTCAATTACCCCTTCATCACTTGGTTTAGCGTTAAAACCAAGATCTCCGATCAATATATTGCTCTTCTTTTCAACCATCAGCCATAATGTAGCGTATAGGATATGTTCCGGATTTTGTTCAATGTAAGGCAATAGATAGGTGTCTATCGTACGTTTAAAATCATCGCTAACTGTCCGTTCTTCCAGCGAAAGATCCAGTTCATTTTCCAGCTGTCCATCTGGGACGCTGTATAAAATTAGCTGGTCATATGAGAGCGGAATGAGATATAATCTTTGTGTTTCCAGTCTGAGACTGTTCAGTAAATCAGTTGTCATAGGAATATTTTTGGTGATTTCTAAGATAACTAAACCGAATTTTTCATCCTATATAACAAGAGATTAGGGGGCAAAGGACCCTATCTTAAGCAGACGATCTTTGTTAATTTGAGCTAAAAAAAGACATGAAGTTACCCCTTGTATCGTGTATTATGCCAACAGCAAACAGACAGAAGTTTATCCCTTTTGCTCTAGATTACTTTAATCAACAGAACTATCCAAATAAAGAATTGGTGATCATTGACGACGGGAAGGAGTCAATTGCAGCTATGCTACCGAACCATCCACAAATCAAATATCACTATACTGATCCATTAGGGACAATTGGCTTAAAACGCAATTATGCCATTGAAAAATCAGCAGGCAGTATTATCATGCATTGGGACGATGACGACTGGCATGCCTTCGACTGGATCAGTCGGCAAGTAAATTTTCTCATAACTACAGGTTCAGACGTTTGCGGAATTAAACATGTGCATTATTATTCGGCAATAATGAATTCATTTTGGCAGGGTGATGCCGAGAACAGGAATAATCCCAATTCGAGGGTTTGGCTGAATGGCGCAACGTTGGCCTACTGGAAGTCTTTTTGGAAAAAAACTCCCTTTCAGGATCTGCAGAAAGGTGAAGATGACGCGTTTTTACAATATCCAGAAGCTAAAGTATATGCCCATGATTACATAGACGGCTTTATTGCAATGCTGCATCCGCACAACACAACAGTAAAAGCTTTTGAAAACCGAAGGTTAAAAAAGAATATATAAAAAAAGTCCGGCACGAATCATCGTACCGGACTTCTAAATTAATATACTGTATAGTTATACTAACTGAACATTAACTGCGTTAAGACCTTTACGGCCATCTTCTACATCGTAAGTAACTTTATCGTTTTCACGGATGCTAGCCATTAGGCCTGTTGAATGAACAAAGATTTCACTATCACCATTTGCTGGTACAATAAATCCGAAACCTTTAGTTTCATTAAAAAATTTTACTACTCCTTCTTGCATTGTATAATTATTATAATTAAAGCACAAACATACGGATTATAATCTGTCTATTTGCATGATTGTGAAATTATATTTTATTTAAGCTAAGATTTAGATTTCTGTCCATGCTATTTGATCGATCCTGTAGTTCCATTTCTTTTCAAAATAAAAGAACTCTTTGGCGGTCATTTCCTCCTTTTCTTCTTCCCTCCTGCTGTTGATTGTAACTTCACCTATATGATCTACGATAGAGGATGTCACTAATGCATGCCTTAACTTTGATGCGGCAAGTGTATTCGCATAATCATTGTCAGCGCACCAAAACTTGTAGTTTTCATCCAACTTACCGATAATACGGAACACATCCCGCTTTAAAAAGAGGCACCAACCTGCTACTTCGTACCTGTTGCGGTACCCGCAATAATCTCCATTGTAAAGTTTAAAGCCCATTTTTGGATGATGTTTGGAGCAAGCTGGTGAGGCACTTGATAAATCATAATATTTATCGAAGGCTTTAAGCATTTCTGTAGCCCAGCCACGATGGAAAGTAAGGTCATTATTGCACAAGCAAATATACTTGGATTCTGTAAATTCAATGCCTGTGTTTAAGAATCTGTTACAGCCGAACTCCCCTTCTGGATATAATGTCTGGGTATATCGGTATTGGAAAGGTGCCAATTCCTTTGCAGATTCTACTACTACAACGTTGAATTTAATTTTTCTTGAATCCTCTGAAGCGATTAAGGAACTGATACAGGTTTCGGTAACACACTTTAATTTTTCGTTTTGTGCATAACTTAATATGACGACATCTATTTCTGTTGTACCTTCCATAATTAAATCTGTTTATGTATGTCATTAATACAGGCCTAATGTTACTTCAACCTGGTTGTTTTCCAATACATTTAGGCGGTCGAGCTGCTGCGCCATATAGATACTGGTGAGCCTACCGGTTCCTTCCACCACTACGTAGGGTCCCACTTTGTCTACAGCCAATAAGGTAATCCCTTCTAACTTTACTTCTTTGTTTTTTAATGCCTGGTATATTCCAGTAACGCGGGAATCGAGGCATGGCACTAATTTTATATTCCTTGCAGCATCTGCTATCAGAAAAGATCCTTCGGTATTTTTTTCCCAGCCTGGCAGCTGCAGCGTGTATACCATATCCAAATCCGATCTTCCAATTTCCAGGGATGCCCTGTACCAGTTGATGTATAATGAAATAGAATCCACAAGTCCTTGTTTAAACTCCAGCACATTATCTATCCCCTCGCGCTCCAGATACTTGCTTCCCGACTGTAGCATGGCTAGGGTTTCCAGTCGTTCAGACTCGTATTCAGGATTAAAAAATTGCGAATATACTTCTCCCACAGCCCATCTGCGAAGTACCTCGTGGCGGTCAATTTTTTCTATCAGTCTCATGCGTTTTCATTAAAGTATTACAGGAATATTTAGTTAATACAATTTACTAAGAATTCTATTTAGAACCTCTGGAAGCAATATTCCGGGACTTTTGACCCGGCAAACTCTGACTCCTTTGACCCTAGAGATAATTCATTTAAAAGGATAAATTGATGAAAAATCAAGCATATGCGTCCCCTTATGAAACTCATTTTTATCCTTTTCCTGGCTGCTTTATTTATAGAATTCTGCAGGTATATTTATAAGATCGGAACTGAACCGGAACCACACCGATCCGTTAATCCTTATTCGGCATATGGGAAAATGTTTAATCTATTTCCTTCCAGCCCTCACCTGTCTTCGGATACCACTTTTTTTTGAAATAGTCTGTAATATTGTATGTCAATTCATCTTGTCGTTCCACAGTCTGATTCGTTAATGTTTTACTTTCAAGATGATCCACGATAGAGGAGGTCACCAAGAGATGAGGGATTTTCAACATTTGTAATGTGGCTGAGTAGTCGTTGTCTGCACACCAAAAAATCAAATTTCTGTCCAATTTACCGATGCGCTTCAGTAGATCTCTCTTCAAAAATATACACCAACCAGCCATCTCCTCCCTTATCCCATACCCCATCTTTAGACCGTCATTAATCTTATAACCAGACTTGGTATGATGAATAGAACAAATGGGAGAAGCGCTAACCACATCATTAAATTGAACGAAAGGTTTTAATATCTCTGTAGCCCATTTTGGATGAAATATTAGATCATTATTGCAGAGACAGATAAAAGGTGAAGATGACATATTAATACCAATGTTGAGGTATTCGTGGTATCCAAACGGAACATCTGGATAAATAGTGTTGCTGTTTGGATACTGATAGGGCTTTAGTGACTTCTCTGACTCTAACACTACCACGGTGAATTTAATGTCTTTAGGATCTTCTGATCTATATAATGAATCAATTGCAGCTAATGTGATCTGTTTGAGCTCTTCTGTTTGCGCGTAGCTTATTATAATAATATCTATTTCTCTAGGCCCGTGCATAGGATTAAATTTAATAGGATAGTTACAGCATAAAATATTATACTAGACTAGTGGGCAAATGTCTAGTAGCAGAATTAATTTTTTACCCACTGAGATCTTCTAATTGTTATTGGTGAAAATAAACAAAAGGTTTATCGAAGGAAGTCACTCCATTATTTGGAGGGAAAGGTATCCCCCCGATGCTCTTCCTTCTATAAAATAATTCCTAAGATTGGTTGTTATGGCGGCTGGAACAGATGGATCCAAAAAATTTGGTGTAGCGTAGATTGCGCAAATGTTTTGACCGCTAGCACAAAAATATTGTGGAGAAGGATCATCAACGATTCTTCCATATCTAATAAGAAGGGTTTCATCCCCGGCTCCTATAAAATAATACCAAAATCTATTCATAATAAGGATGTTTATAGATCAAAAACATCAAAACTTTAATTTGTCTTTTATTGAATTACTTTGACAGCCAATCTTAATCTTCAGATTAGGAAATGCTTGCCACGGAATAGACGCTTAAAATATTTTAAAAATTTGAGAATAGGATTTTTCAATACCAACCTATTAAAAAATTCTCAATATAAAAAAACTTTAGGGTTCAAGTGCATAATTGCTAGATTAAGACTATTAACCATAAATATTTATTATCTAGAAATTTCAAGATTTCATGTAGACAAACGGTTTGTCAAAATAAACTACAGAGTCATTTATAGGATATGGTGCGCCCCCTGCAGCTCTAGAGCCTATGAAATAATTAGTAAGATTAGTTGATATAGCTGTCGGTACTCCTGGGTTTAAACCGTTTGGAACAGCATAAACTGCGCAAACAGTTTGGCCTGTACCACAAAGAGATTCAGGATTAGGATCGCCAACTATTCTTCCATAACTACTAGGAAAACTTTCATCACCATTTATGAAATAATACCAAAATCTGCTCATGATAAGATGATATTTTTATGCATTAAAAAACATCAAAAATTTTAATGTAGCCTACTATTTTCAGGGTGTTCGGCATCTCCCTTCATCTGCATTTTTAGGTCAATTCCTTTTATCGTTGAATAGGCGTTTACACAATCAATCAGTGATATAAAACACTCTTAAGTAATACATTAATATAATTTATCCTGATTCTATAATCCTTAGCTCGAAAAAAGTGCTGAAGATCAAAAGCAATGTGATCTTAATAGCATCGTATATGTCAAGACACATAAAATGAAATCGATATTTAAACGATTTTATTTAAAATCTATAAATTATTAGTTGTTAGCTTTAAAATATTACATACACGCCGGACTTCGACAGATCATTTAAGAAACAGGCCTAGTATAAATGTAAGGTTTCTGAATACCATCATTTGGATATTTATCAAAAAGAGCTTTACCAGCAACCAAATAGTTCCTAATATTATTAGAAATAGGTGCCGGAGTAATTGCATTTAGGCCGTTGGGAGCGCTATAGATTACACATGTGATAGAACCACCAAAGCACGTAAATTCTGGATCCCAACTGATCCTAATATAATTACTGGAACTGGTGTCATCACCATTGCCAGAATAAGCATACCAATATCTTCCCATATTTTATAATACTTTTTAAAAGTATTCAAAATTATAATTTATGCCTACTCTGTTCTAGGTTTTCAGCTATTCCCTGTTAAGCATTTACATTACATCAGTTTTTAAGATACACATAAAATTTACTGCCTTCGGGCATCTCAGGTTGTGGAACTCCATTCGCCAATGCAGCAGCAATGTAATCCTGTAGATTTTGTGACAGTGGAGAAAATGGAAAAGGCCCACCTTCAGGCGCATTAATTGCACAAAGAATTGTTCCAGATGAGCATCTTGGAGTGCCATTGTTAATTTTTAACAATTGGTAACTAGAAGATAGTCTAGGATCAGCATCAGGCACAATAAAAGCATACCAGTATCTAGCCATAATAATAGATATTTTTATCCTTTAAAAAATATCAAAAACTTTAAGTTACGCCTGTTCTTTCTAGGGTGCCAGACATTACCCTTCATGATTTACTGTGCAAGTCCCTTCAAATAAACATAAAATTTACTACCAGGTGGAGTTGAAGGTTGCGCTATATTATTAGATAGCCCATCGGCAATATATCTTCTAAGATTGTTAGATAAAATTGATGGTCGATCTCCATTTCCCTGAGCATATATTGCACATATTACAGGGCCATTCAAGCACCCAGGGATAGTGATTTGCCTCCTGTAACTTGCAGGATGAAAAGGATTATTTACGGTATCATAAGAAAACCAAAAGCGTGCCATATCAAGTGGATACTTTCTAATTCAAAAGCATCTAAAACTTTTGTTTTGCCTACTATTTATGGGTTTTCGGCATTACCCTTACTTGAAGTAATTTAGAGATAAATAGCTAATTTAAATTGGACATAAGTCCCCAACGAAAACGCTAATCTTTTGTTCCAGAAGCTGGGGTGAGCGACATTCTTACTTCCAATGGAACGGGAGGAAAATGTGAAACAGGCTGACCTTTTCTCTTAGCTAATGCACGAATTATATAAAACAATAATCCGGGTGTACCATCTATATCTGGTCGGCGGTCAGGATCATTTGGAATTTCATCTGCAAATATAGCTGCGAGATATGGTCCGTCGACCGTCTCTGGAGCCTTTTCCAGAACTTTATAGCTATCAGGGTCGCAGATGTCCATTTCGTTATTGATAAATTGATACCAAGGCATAGTTATTAAGTATTATATTTATACCTACTCTTTTCAGGGTTTTCGGTTAGTCCCGTATATTCAACATCCATAAATTCAATGGCATGTTTTTTATGTTTTGGATTTTCAAATGGTTTTAAGGTTGTATTGCCAGCATGCAGAACAGCAATAAATCCACTTGAATAATTATGGGCATAAATTTTACCACCGGAATTCCATATAAAATCATAATCTTCTCCGATATGAATATCCTTAAATTGATACTTCTCCCAAAAAGATTTGCGATAGGCCATTGTGGCACCGGACACCCAAGGTGGGTCGTCGGTATTTTCGTACGTCCAGAACTTATTTACTAATGGAGAAAAGAGTATTATTCGGTTAAGTCCAACAATGTCCGCCTTAGATTCAGCCATTGCTCTTAACTGCCTTAACATCCAGTCATAGGAATAATAATCATCGTCATCCCAATGCATAATAATTTCACCTTCCGCTTTTTCACAGGCATAATTTCTTTTTTTACCAATGCTTCCGATAGGTTCGACATAGTAATATTTGATCCTACGATGTTCAGGAATCAATGATTTTACAGATTTCTTACCATCATCAATTATTACCAATTCAGCATCCCGATAATTCGAATTTAAAAAGTTATGGATCGCCAACGGAATGAAATTCTGACGGTTAGCAGTAAGCATTATACATGATACATATGGCTTCATGACTCTTCCTGATTTGTTGGTGCTACCCACCCAGCTCCGTTTTTCTTATGTTTAGGATTTTCAACAGGCTTGATACTTGTATTGTGAGGATGAAGGACTGCAACGAATCCCGCGAAATAATCAAGTGCAAAAACCTTCGCCTTTGAATTCCAAACGAAGTCATAATCCTCTCCAACCTGTATATCAATGAAAGGATGTGTTTGCCAAAATAGCTTTTTATAGGCCATAGTAGCGCCACATAGCCATGGTTTTTCTTCATCCGTATCTTCATACATCCATCGTCTGTTAACCGACGGAGAGTAGAATACAACTCTATTTAAACCGGTTATGTCCGCACCGGAATTTAACAAAGCATCAACCTGACGACTTACCCAATCAGGTGCGTACCAATCATCGTCGTCCCAATGCATAATAATTTCACCATTTGCCTTTTCGATAGCGTAGTTACGTTTAATGCCAATGGTACCAATAGGCTCCGTATAAAAGTAGCGAATCTTCGGATGTTCT
>Ga0247816_10000582_pt1 | contig 19981 bp, 19 predicted proteins | sample UWRJL209509C1_FD_179930 | JGI IMG/M metagenome (GOLD analysis project Ga0247816, IMG submission 179930) | Plant litter microbial communities from Arlington Agricultural Research Station in Wisconsin, United States - UWRJ-L209-509C-1 | ecosystem: Environmental > Terrestrial > Plant litter >...
GTGAGTGGCAGCATGGGCTCCCACACGTGCTTTAAGCACTCCGGGCATTCAGCTTGCCACTCACCGCTCTCACCATCAGTCTAATCCCGATCTAAGACACAAGCGGGCTTGCTCGCGAAGGCGGTGTGTCAGCCACCACATGTATTGACTGGCACACCGCCTTCGCGAGCAAGCCCGCTCCCACATTTTTGATCCGGTTCTTTCAGGTAGGCCGAGGTGAGGCCATCGCAGGCAAGCCAGCTCCTACAGTAGACCGCATTGGCTTTTGATTTTTTCGCTTTTGCTTCTACCACTCAGGTCGGCTTTCAGGCCGCCGTGCTCTTGCTTTTGATTTTGATTTTGATCTAGGCGCCCCGTTAAACCACGCTGGCCGAACGCAGGCTTTGGAGCGTGGGTAACCTGGCAGGACGCCAGGTTAGCCGCGCTGGGCCAAGGATGGCCCATCGCGGCGGCCCACGCTCCAAAGCCTGCGTGAGGGCACACCGAGCATTAGCGAGGTGCCGAGTGGTGGGGCAAGAGCGTTTTGCTTACTTTTGCGCTCTATCAAAAGTGAGCCGCCGTAAGGGCGGAACCAACCGAAGCCCTGACCCAAAAAACGGATATGTACCCCACCCACCCACAAAGGATTTAGGTCAGCCTGCAAGAATTGTGTAGATACCTATGACCATCGCAGGCAAGCCTGCTCCCACATTGGATCTCCATGACTCTCAAGATTGGTGTTTGGCTTCAATCCGCAGATTGAGCCAAGGTAGTAGCCAACCTGTTTTCCAGCGCCTTTATTTGGCTGCCCGCGACCACATAGTTATTGCTCACCATCGAAAACACCAACCTGCGCCCACCGGCATCGGTGACATAGCCGGTCAACGACGACACCCCACTCATCGACCCGGTCTTGCCATGCAGGTTGTCTTGCGCCGCCGTGCCCCGCAGGCGATAGCGCAAGCTACCGCCAGTCATGCGTTCCGGGTTGCCGGCAATCGGCAACGCGCTGTACCAGGCGTTGAACCACGGCTGCTTGCTCGCGGCCAGTAACAGGTCGGTGAGGTTTTGCGACGACACCAGGTTGCGCCGCGACAAGCCCGAACCGTCCACCTGAGTCAACGTCGCCGCATCAATCCCCTGGCGCTTCAAAAAGTCCGCCACCGCCGCCACGCCCGCAGACGCCGTGCCAGCATTCGCGGTCTTACGGCCCATGGCCTTGAGCAGCGCTTCCGACATGTTGTTGTTCGAGAGCTTGAGCAGCGGCGTGATCAGTTCCTGCAACGGCGCCGACTCACGCACCGCCAACACCGTCGCCGTGGCGGGGGTGACGCCGCCGATCACACGCCGGCCCTGCACACTGATGCCCTGCTGCGCCAATGCCTGTTCAAACAGATTGGCCACCAGTTGCGTCGGTTCCCAGACGCTGACCCATTGCCGGCTCTGCTTGCCCGGCGCCAGTGCACCTGTGAGTTGCAACAGGTTGGTCCCGTGCTGGCGCGTCAGACCATAACTGTTGCCCGGCCCGCTGACCGCGCGGTTGCTGACTTGCACATAGTTAGTCGCCGGGCTGATATCGACACTGACCGGCTGCCCCACCGCGGCTGGCGCTTTGGCCGTGACGATCAAGGTGCCGGCGTCAAAATCCGTATTGGGTGACACGGTCAGCGCCGAAATCTGCGCGCCGTAATAGGTGCTTTCATCGTCCTGGGCCCAATCGATACCGAGGCGTTCGGCGTCGAAAAAGCTGTCGTCGAACACCAGGTCGCCCTGCACCTGCTTGATGCCCTGCTGCGCCAGGCTGGCCGCCAGCGCTTGATAATCCGCCCACTGGATCGTCGGATCGCCCAAACCGCGCAGGTAAAGATTGCCGCTCAACACCGAACCGGTTCGGGTGCCGCTGCCCAGCAGTTGCGTGGAAAACCGATACTGCGGCCCCAGCACATCCATCGCCGCAGCGGTGGTCAGCAGCTTCAGGCTGGATGCCGGAACCAGCCGTGTACGGGGGTTATGTTGGTAAAGCGTGTTGCCGCTTTTGGCATCGCGCACCATCAGCGACACAGTGGCGCCGTGCAGCGCAGGGTCCGCCAGGAGGCGGTCGAGGGTTTCGCTGGTTGAGGTTTTTGAAGCCGTGGCGCAACCGCCCAGCAAGAGTGTGAAGCCAACCAGCATCCCGCTGGCACGTATCCATTGTCCAAGCCGCATCAGGGTCGTGTTCCCGCAAAGTCATCAATGGCGGCAACGCTAGCAGCTCGACAACCTTGTGGCGAGCCACAAGGTTTGTCTGGCGTTTAGAACGTCAGGGTGCTGGACACCGACACCTGCCGCGCATCGCCGATGGACACGAACTGGGTGTTGACGGCGGAGGTGTAGTAAGTGCGATCAAACAGGTTCTTCACGTTGAGCTGGAACTTGACCTTCTGCCCCTCGATTTTGGTGTCGTAGGTAGCGAATACATCGGCCACGGTATAACCCGGTAACTCGAAGCTGTTGGCCGCATCCCCTGCCCGCTCGCCGACATAACGCGCACCTGCGCCAACCCGAAGCTGGTCGCCACCGACAATGCTGCCCAAGTCATACACCGCTGACAGCGAGCCGGTATTCTTCGCCACGTTTTGCAGGCGATTACCCTTGAACTCAGGATCTTCAGTGACTTCAGCGTCGGTATAGGCATAGCTGCCGATCACGCTCCACTTGTCCGTCAACTGGCCGCTGGCGTCCAGCTCCAGCCCACGGGAGCGGACCTTGCCGGCAACGCTGTAGACCGAGGTCAGGCCATCGCCCACCTGCACCAGCACGTTGCGTTTTTCGATGTTGAACAACGCGGCACTGGCGGTGATGCGGCCTGGCATGTCGAGCTTGGTGCCCAACTCCCAGGACTTGGACTGCTCCGGCTCAAGGCTGCCATCAAGCACGGTCTTGTTGGCCAGTGGTGCGATGGTCGAGTTGGGTTTGAACGACTCGGTGTAGCTGCCATAGAACGACAGCTCGTCGGTATAGCGATACACCAGGCCGGCGCGCGGCACCCACTTCTGGCCGTTGCCATCGGTGTTAACCGTGAACGGCACGCCCTTGCCCGCGTATTGGTCGTACATCTGATAACGCGCGCCGCCCACCAGAATCCATTGGTCGGTTAAGTGAATGGCGTCTTGCATGAACAGCGAGTCGCTGCGCAGCAGGTCGGTCTGGTTGCTGTCCGGAGGGCTGACGTTGGTGCCCGCCACTTCGTTGCCATACACCGGATCGTTGTAGTTGAAGGTGCCACGTGGCGCCTGTCGGATCAGGTCGGCGCGGTAGATTTTGCGGTATTCATCATCCAGGCCGAAGGTCAGGTCATGCTGCATGCCGGCAACATTGACCTTGCCTTCCAGGCTGGCGGTGGCGAAACGGTCAGTGGTCAGTGCGCCCTTGGTACCGTCCATGCTGCGGGTCAGGGTGCCGTCGGCGTTGACCTTGACCACGCGCACCTGGCTGGCGTCATAGGTCTCGCGGTTCCAGCTGTAGCCGAAGTGGGCTTTCCAGTCGTCGTTCAGGTCGTGATCGGCCTCGAAGCGGTAGAGGTCCGAACGGCCTTGCATATTGTTGAAGGGCTCGTCGAGGCGGCGAGTGGCCGGGATGTCCAGCGGATGGTTGGTCTTGGGGTCGATGGCGGTGCCGCGGTCGAACGGCGAGAGAAATTCCCGGTGCTCAAAGGCAAACAGCAGCTTGGTATTGTCACCGTACCAGGCCAGCGACGGCGCGATCAGGCTCTCGCGATGGGTGCCGTAGTTGCGCCAGTAATCTTCGTCTTCATGGTCGACGATCAACCGGTATGCCAGCCCGCTGTCACCGATCGGGCCGGTGGTGTCGAGGTTGCCGCCGCTGCCATTCTTGCCATCGCCGAAGGTCGAGCCGCGTACGGTGAGCGAGGTGGACTGGGTCAGCTCGGGTTTCTTGCTGACAATATTGACCACGCCGCCGGGGTCCTGGATGCCATACAGCAACGACGACGGCCCCTTGAGCACTTCGACGCGCTCGGCGGTGGAGTTCAGCGCGCGGCCCTGCACCACGGGCATACCGTCCTGCATGATCGAGCCGTTTCGGTTGTCGCCAAAGCCGCGCAGCATCACCGCGTCCTGGGTGCTGCCCAACGTGTTGGCCTGGGTGATACCGCTGATGTTGGCCAGGGCATCGTCGAGGTTGCGCGGCTGTTGATCGCGAATCACCTGGGCAGGAACCACGTTGACGGTTTGTGGGGTTTCCAGCAGCAAGCCCTGGGAACGCATCACCGAACTGGTGGGCGGCGGCTGATAGCTGGTGGTATCCGAGAGCTGGGCAGCACCGCTGATGGTAGTCGCCCCCAGGTTGACCGCGCCATCGGTGGGCAGCGGTTCCAGGGCCAGGGTGCGGGGGTCGATCTGGCGGAAGGTGAACCCGGAATTGCCCAGCAGACGCTGCATGGCCTGGGCGGCACTCATCTGCCCGGTGATGGCCGGAGCCTTGATGGCGTAGGGCGCTTCATCGGTGTAGACCACGCTGATGCCGGTCACCCGCGTGAAGTCGCTCAAGGCCTGGGGCAGCGGCTTGGCGGCCAGCGTAAAGTTGAACACCGCGCTTTGCTGCTGGGCCTCTGCTGCCTGAGCCACACACCAGGGCAGCAGCGCCAGCCCCGAAACTGCCAATACCGAGGCTCCCAGCCAATGTTTAACCGAACCCGCCGACGTTGCCCTGGACTTCATGCTTGAGAACCCGTGTGTAAAAACGCTGTTAATGCGAATTAATCGCAGTTTCAAGCACTACACGGATGGCCGACAGCTTTACCTCACCCTGATTTGAAAATAATTTAAAAAATACACCGCCTCCCTGTAGGAGCGAGCTTGCTCGCGAAGGTCGTTAACGATAACGCTGGGTACCTGACACCCAGCGGCGCTCTCAGGTTTTTCGCGAGCAAGCTCGCTCCTACAGGGTTTGGGTTTGAGTTTGGGTCTGGATCCGAAATCCGAAGCGCGGAAAGTGCACATGCACGGTGCCGCCACGCTCGTCGGTGCGGCGCAGGATCAGCTCCTCACTGCCGGCAAACAGCAACTCACCCACCACCGGGTCAACCCCATAATCGGTGGCCGAGATGCTCACCTGCTGGCCGGCCTTGAAGCCGTTGGGGTCCTCAAACAATTCTTCAGGCAGGGTTGCCGGCGTCGCGTTACGGGCCACTTCCAGCGCTTGCTCGGCGCTCATCTCGCTGGCCGTGCCATGGCCGAAGCCCAGCACCCTGGCCAGCCACGCAGAAACCGCCGGGTATGCATCCACCAGCGGCGCGGTCACCGGCGTGGCCTTGAGGAACCACAACGGATGAGCCAGGGAAAAGTCGGCAATCGAAGGTTCACCGAACAGGTAATCCCCCGGCTCTCGCTGCAACTGTTGCTCCAGCCGCGCCATGATCGCCGGCCATTGGTGCCGCGCCAGCTCGGCCGGTACTTTGCTCGCCGTGCCACCACTGAACAGCGCGGCGCGGTCGGAGAGAAACGCCTTGACCGCTTCCGGCGGCAATTTGGCAAAACGCACGGCTACCGACTCCGGTTGGAACACCAGGCTGACGGCATGGGCGAACACCACCGAATCGACCCACGTGGAAAACGTCTGCACGATTGCTTCCTGGCCAAGAGGAAACAGCGCGGGCGACGATTTCTCCTGCTCCAGGCGCCGGGCGATCAGCGCAGTGTCGCAATAGATATCAGCGCCGACTTGCAGCACGGGCGTCTTGCGATAGCCGCCGGTCAGGGCTGTCAGGTCCGGCTTGGGCATCACCGGGGAGACGCGCACCGAACGCCAGGACAAGCCTTTGAACCCCAGCAGCAAGCGGGCTTTTTCGGCGAAAGGGGATGTCGGGTAATGGTGGAGAATTAGCTCAGACATGCTGGAATCCGCTGGAGACGTGGACTACCAGCTTAGCGCGCAAAACGATCCATTGGCCGGATGAGAACCCATCAGTCAGAGTGATACGCCGCTGGCCGCGAGGCATTCCTTGGCGCTTTTTTTCAACTTTTTGATCAACCGTTCCTGGCGCAAGGCTTCGCCCTTGCTCGCGCAGACCTCGGTGTAGACCAGCGCCACGGCGGGGCTGGAGAGAAAAAACCGTGCGCCCTTGCCGCTCTGGTGAGAGGCAAAACGGCGCAGCGGGTCATTGCTGATGCCGCAATAGAGCGAGCCATTGGCGGCGCGCACCAGGTAGACAAACCAGGGTTTGGCTTCAGAGGGAGTCGTCACGGATCAATTCGGCAAACCAAAGGAGCGCCAATCTTATCAACGACTGGCCTGGAACGCCTTCAACCCTTTCAGCGCCTGGGCCCGTACGGCGTTTTTCACCAGCGGTGTCCAACCCAGCAACAGCCCCTTGGTGCCCAACGCCTGGCGCGACCAGCGCCACAGGTCGAAATGATCGTGGTGCTCGCAGATCTTGCCGTCGCGAAACACAAACCGCGCCTGGATATCGTTGACCACGGTATTGCCCGTGGCGCTGAACAGGTAAGTCGCCACCCAATGGGCGCTGCCGGTGATTTCGTCGCTGCGCACGCTGTCGAACGTCAGGGAGAAATTCTTGGCCCGAGTGGTCAGCATGCGCCACATGTCACCGGCATCCCGACCATGCAGTTCGCCGAACGCAGGGTCGCTGAACACCACGTCGTCGGTGTAGCAGGCGCTCATGGCCTCAGCATCCAGGCGCTGAAAGGCACTGTAGAACTCGGTGATCAGGGCGTTATGGGCGTCGCTCATGGGCTGGTTCCGCAAAAGGGATTGGATGGCCGGTACGATAATCCCCAAGCCCTTGGAACACTACTGGCATTAACGCCAGGAATATCGCATCCCACACATCAGGGAACCATCCCGCTGCTGCGAGCATAGGCGAACAAATCCACATCGGTGGAGATACACAGGCGATGCATGGCGGTGCTTTTCTGTTTGCTGATGGTGGAAATGCTGCGATTAAGCCGGGCGGCAATCTGGCTGACGGTCATGCCGCTGGCCAGCATCCGCACCACCTCGCGCTCCTTGCCGGACAACTTCGGCGTTTGCGACTGGTCGCCGGTACCGGCCAGGTCCAACTGCAGACGCAGGTTTTCACTGACGAAGGTCTTGCCCTCGCTGACCGCCTTGATGGCCGCGGGCAGTTCCTTGGCCGAAGCGCTCTTGGCGACGATGGCCCGGGCGCCCTGGGCAAAGGAGGCGCGCAAGGTGGCAACATTGGCAAACATCGTCACCAGGATTACCGGCACATCGGGGTACTGGCGCTGCAGCAGGCCCAGCAACACATAGCCGTCGGCCTGTTGATTGCCCGGCATGGCAAAGTCCGTCACCAGCACATCGCAGGGCATGGCACTCAACAGGTTGAGCAACTCATCCGGCCCGTCGGCCTCACCCACCACCTTGCACCGGCCGTTGGCCTCGACCACCACCCGCTGGCCAACTCGAACAATCGGATGGTCGTCAGCAATAATTACGCGAAGCATAGAAATCCATGAATGATGGCAAATTGATTTAGAAAAATACCTCCGTCCGTGCCAGGCAACAACCGCCCCGCCAGGTGCGGTTTCTACCATGGCCCCGTGTTTTTTAGCGCCAGGGTTTAACCCCACAAAACAAAAGGACCAAGCCTACAAAAAAAGGCTACGCACTCAGGTAACCAAGCCTACAAAACCCAACCCGACCGTCATAAATCTGTCAAATACCGCAGATAAGCCATCACGTCCTTTTCAAACTGTTGAAGCTCGCGCTGATTGAGCTCAATACCGTGATCGCGCACTTGTTCGATCAGTCGCATCGCACGGGTATCAAGATCGGTGCCGCCCAGAAATACCAGGCCTCCCACCAGGCGGTGCAGGCATTCGATCGCGGCGTTTGGGTCCAACAGATGGCAGGCGCGGACCAGCCCCGCAAAGTCCGCATCAGCTTCAATCCGCAAGCTGTGCAACATCTGGTTGACTACCTGCTCGTCGCCGAAGGTTTCGATCAAGTCAGCACGGACGGGCCAGAGCGTTTGAACAGGAAACGGCACAGGCTCACCACCGACGCTCGGCGGCGGTAACCATTGCTCCAGCACACCGCGCAATCGCTCAAGGGTCAACGGCTTGGACAGCCAGGCATCCATGCCTGCCTCCTGGCAACGCCGGTAATCATCCGGGCCAGGGTTGGCGGTCAGGGCAATGATCGGTATGCGCTGGCAACCGCCTGCGCGTTCACGTCGCCGGATTTCGCGCGTCATGCTGTAGCCGTCCATCACTGGCATCCGGCAGTCGCTGATCACCAGGTCGAAATGGCTAAGGGCGCAGGCGTTCAACGCCAACTGCCCATTGCAGACCACCTCGTAAGGCAACCCTAACGTTTGCAAAAACAAGCTCATCAACGTGCGGTAGGCAGGATGGTCTTCAACCACCAATACCCTCAGATGCTGCCAGTGCGCGGGGAAACGGCTCCCTGGGACGGGATCCCTTGGCCTCATGGCCACCTCAATATCGGTGCAGATCCGTCAGCGCTTGTGGTATTGCGCTGACTCATCTTCAGGTGGGGGCACTTCCAGCGGCGACTGTAAAAACACTCGCACGGCACCCTTTACCCTTGAAATCTATCCATACCGATACATACATAGCTATACAAGAACTACGAGAAGACAAATTTTCCTACACCCGTAATCACCTATTCCGACCAAATAAAAACCGCCTTCCTTGACCCTTCCAATTCTCGTATTTGTTGTATTTCCCCTCCCCCACCCGAACGCTAAATTGCGCCCCAGCCCAAATGGGCAACCCCGCCACCTGCACTTGGCGGGCAACTATCTGCACTGACCCAACGCCCACTCCACCGGCCTTCCAGCCGTTGCGACGACGCGCAGCCGTCAGTTGACCCGAGACCGAGAGACACACCATGAACAAGCACCTGATCGCCCTTGCCAGCACCCTGATGATCGCCGGCACTTCCTCCGCTTTCGCGGCCAGTACGGTTGACCTGACCGTCAAGGGCATCATCACCCCGAATGCCTGCACCCCGACCCTGTCCGGCGGCGGCGTGATCGATCACGGCAAGATGTCGGCCAAGGACCTGAACCCGACCGCGATCACCATGCTGCCAAGCGCCTCTCTGCAAATGACAGTGTCCTGTGATGCGCAGATCGCCTTCGCCCTCAAGGCCACCGACAACCGAATGGGCTCCGGGAACGGCAGCTATTTCGGCATGGGCCTCATCAATGGCAACCAAAAACTCGGCAGCTACACCCTGGAACTGGCCACCCCGCTGGCCGACACCGAAACCGTTCAGAGCATCGCGTCCTTCGACGGCGGCACCACCTGGGAACCCTACACCAGCTTCGAGAACGGCCTGCTGCTTTCCGTCGCCACAATGGCCGACAGCAGCACCCCGCGTCTCACCCAATCACTGGTCGCCAACATCAACTACAGCGGCTACATCAACCGCACCGACGGGCTGGACCTGAGCAATGAAGTCAACATTGACGGCTCCGCCACTATCGAAGTGATGTACCTGTAACCCGCCCAACGTCATTGCCACTGCAACCAAAGGTTTAGCCCGCTTATGAATTCCTCGTCCGTTGTCTTTCTCGCCACCCTGCTGCTTGCGCCTACGGCGCTGGCAATCAGCAAAACCGAACTCATCGTTCAAGGCATCATCACGCCCAGTGCCTGCGACCCCGTGGTCTCCAGTGGCGGTGTGGTGGACTACGGAAAGATGACGGCCAAGGAGCTCAACCCGGAGCAGCCCACTTCATTGCCGCCACAGTTTTTGCGACTGAGCATCCAGTGCGAAGGCGCAACTATGCTCGCACTCGACACCATTGATAACCGTGCAGGCTCTTCCATCAACGAATACCGGCACGGCCTGGGCATGACGCCCAGCAACGAAAAACTGGGGAGTGTTTCCTTTCATCTGCGCAACCCGGTCGCCGATGGTGTCCCTGTCAGAACACTCAACTCCACGGACGGCGGCGTCAGTTGGGTACCTTCCAGCATGCTGAGTTTCTTCACCCTGACGGCCGTCGCCGCCGCCGGTACCAGCTCCACCCCGATCGCCTTTACCCGTTTTGACGCCGACATGCAGCTGCATACCGCGATCGATGGCACCGACCGCCTGACCGTGCTCGATGAAATCCCCATGGACGGTCACGCAACTTTGCAAATGAAGTACCTGTAAGCCCCTTTTCCCAAAGGAATGTGCAACACATGAACACAACCCGAAACGCCCTGGCAGCTCTGGTGCTGCTGGGCACGAGCGCATCCGCCATGGCAGCGTCCACGGTGGAGCTGATCGTCAAAGGCGTAATCACCCCCAATGCCTGCGAACCGAGCCTGTCGGGCAACGGCGTGGTGGATTACGGAAAGATCTCGGCCAAGGACCTCAACCTCACCACGTACACCGAATTGCCCAAAACCACCTTGCAGCTGCAAATCACCTGCGACGGCAAGACCCTGTACGCCGTCAAAGGCACCGACAATCGGGTAGGTTCCTCGCCCTACACATTCATTTATGGCCTGGGCCTGATCAACGGTAACCAGAAGTTGGGGGGCTATGGATTACGCCTCAACAGCGCCACGGCTGATAGCGTCGCCACCACCCCGCTGCAGTCCCAGGACAACGGAACTACCTGGATGAGCCTGTATGAGGACTCCGACATAGGCCCAACAGATCTGGCGGCGTTTGGTGACCGGTCCACCGGCGTGTGGTTGCCCATCCCGATCCAGCAACTGATCACCAACCTGGAAGTCAACGCGTTCATCGTCCGCGCGGACAGCCTGGACTTGAGCGACGAACACCCAATCGACGGCTCCGCCACCTTCGAAGTCAAGTACCTGTAAGCCCACCGATGTACATGCCATGGACCGGCGCCCCTGGGACCTCGCCTCTGACTGCGAGGTTCGTTACCTGCACCGAGAAGCGAACGATGAACGGATACCTACGCCTTAGCGCGGCGCTGTTAGTGCTCAACACCAGCTCCACTGTTTTGGCCAGTACCGCCAGCGACATGACCGTCTCCGGCCTCGTCACCCCCAGTTCATGCACCGTCGGTTTGTCCGGCAGCGGCCTGATCGACCACGGCAAAATCCCGGTCCACCGCCTGAACCTCGATACGCCAACGACATTGCCCAGCGAGTGGCTGGATGTGGATATCAATTGCAGTGGGCCGATGCTGTTTGCCTTGATCGGCATGGACAGCCGGGCCGACTCATCGCCTACACCCGACACCGACTACGGCCTGGGGAAAAACCCCCATGCCACCAGCGAACATCTGGGCTGGGTCGGCCTGGCGTTCGAAAGCGCCCAGGGCGACGGCCAGGCCATGCAGGCGCTGGTGTCAAAAAACCAGGGCAGCAACTGGGTGCCGCAGTCCGAAATTCACCCCAAGACCCTGATGGGTTTTGCCCGGCCCGGCCGGCCGTTCCCCGAACCCATCGTCAACCTGACCACACGCATCCGCGCGGACACCACGATCCAGCCGGCAAACCGCCTCAGCCTAAAACAGGAAGTGCCCCTCGACGGCTCACTGGTGCTGGACTTGCGTTACCTGTAACCCTCCTTTTAGGAACTGCGTGATGAAGACTTACCCAACCTTGAACCGCGTGCTCGCCAGCCTGGCCCTGGGCTGCCTGCTGAGCGCCCGAGCCTACGCCGACGGCATGGTGCCCGACACCTCGGTGGTAATCGTCAACGAGGCCGACGGCGAAGCCTCGGTGTCGGTGACCAACACTGACGGCAAGCTCGCCCTGCTGCACGTAACCCTCGAAGACATCCCGGAAGACACCGAACCGCTGCTGTTTGTCACCCCGCCCCTGGCCCGGGTCGAAGCCGACAAGAGTCAATTGGTGCGCTTCATTTTGCAGAACCGCGAACCTCTGCAAACCCAGCGCCTGAAACGGGTGATTTTCGAAGGCATGCCCAAAGACCGCGCCGCAGTGCCCAGTGGGCATGCGCGGGTGGGTGTGACGGTGCGCCAGAACCTGCCGGTGATCATTCATCCCAAGGACCTGGCGCCCAACCGCACCCCCTGGACAGGCCTGGCCTGGTCACTGGGCAACGGCCACCTGAAGGTGGCGAACGACACCAAATACGTGGTGCGCATGGCCCAGGAACTGCACCTGCTGCCGGGCAACGGCAAGGCCGTGCTGCCGCGCACCTACATCCTGCCCGGCGAGACCCTGAGCATCAAAGTACCGCCCGGCCCTGCGAGTTCGGTGCGGATGCAACCGGCGACCGTCTACGGCTTTGCCGTCGCCGCCTTTGAAGCGCCCGTCATCGCAGAAAACGCCCAATAACGAAGTGACAGCCCAGTGACCGTCACCGGGAAGCCCGCCCACCGCAGGCTTCCATAACTTGAGTGCCTTACGTGAACACAGTCACCACTGACCCGGCTGGCGAAGCCGTGCCCGGTTTTCCTCATCGTCTTTTCGGCAGGCGGCTGGCCTGCGCCGCCCTGCCCCTGGCCAATGCGCTGCTGTTGAGTCCCGCCTGGGCCGAAGGTTCGCCACCGGGCCAGGCGTTTGACCCGCAAACCCTGCACCAACGCGGCATCGATCCGGAACTGGCCTACCTGCTGCTGGAGGCGCCGAGCTACACCAGCGGCCGGCACGCCGTAAGCCTGACGGTCAACGGCCAGCGCCGGGGCCGGGTCGACGCGCAGTTCGATCGCCAGGGAGCGCTGTGCTTCGACCGTGCCTTGCTGGACGCCGGTGACCTGGTGGTGCCGGCACCGCTGGGCGACAGCGGCTGCCATGACTTTCTCGGCGAATACCCGCAAACCATGGTGGAGCAGGATCCGGCCAGCCTGAGCATCACCCTGGTGGTGCCCACCGAGTCCCTGCGCCCTCGGCAACGGGAGCTGTCGGGCTATGAAACCGGCGGTTTTGCCGGGCTGCTCAACTATGACGTGAGTGGGCTGTACAACCGTTATGGCGATGACGCCAGCCGGTTCGGCTCGGCCAACACCGAGGTGGGGTTCAATGCCGGCGACTGGATCGTACGCAGCCGCCAGGTGCAGACCTGGCAGGATTCCCGTTCGAGCAGCACGCACCTGGAAGCGTACGCCCAGCGTACCTTTGCCGAACAACAAGCCGTGTTGCAGGCCGGGCAGATCAACCTCTATAACCCGGTACTGGCCTCGGCGCAGATCACCGGGGCGCAGGTGTTCACCGAACAGGCGCTGCAAGACCAGGCACAGGGCGCAACCATCAACGGCATCGCCAACAGCCCGGCGCAGATCGAGGTGCGGCAGAACGGTGCGCTGATCCATTCCACGGTGGTGCCCGCCGGCCCGTTCTCGTTGACCGATGTGCGGCGCCTGAACGCCCGCTCCGACGTCGAGGTGACCGTCAAGGAAAGCACCGGCGAGGAGCGCCGCTTCACCGTACCGGCGGTCATGCTCGGCATTGGCTTGCCCGCGCCGGGGTATTCACTGGGTGCCGGGCGGGTGCGAAATATTGGCAACACCCGCGGCGAGGATCCGTGGGTGGTCAGCGCCGGATGGACCGGCCCATTGAGCCCCAGGCTCAGCCTGAGTGCCGGTGCGCTGATGGCCGAGGATTATCGTGCGACGGGCGCCAGCCTGGGGCTGCTGCCATGGCCGAATGGCCAGTTGCAACTGGCGACCCAAATCGCCGATACCCAGACCCACCCGCACGAACGCGGGGTGCAGACCGACCTGTCACTGTCCCAGCGCCTGGGGCAGCAATGGTCGATCACCGCTGGTACGTCCCATCGCACCGAGGGCTACCGGGAACTGCAGGACACCGCCTATGAGCCTCGGGACAACGACGCCCGTCGTTCGCGTTACCGTGACCAGCAAAGCCTGTCCGTGGGTTGGGCGCATCCCTGGCTTGGCGCCTTCAACGCCGGCATCTCGCGCACCAACACCTTCGACGGTCGGGACAGCAGTCGCGCCCTCGCCTCCTGGGGCACCAGTGTGCGCGGCGTGTCGCTGTCAGCCAGCGCCGAATGGCAAGTCAATGGCCAACGCAACGATGAAAACGCGGTGTACCTGAGCCTCAGCGTGCCTCTGGGGGAAACCCGCCGGGGCCGGGCCTGGGTGCGCAACTCCGGCGGCGAACACCGCATCGGACTGGGGGTGAGCGAACAGGTCGATGATCAATTGAGTTACCGGGTCAGCGCCGAACACGACAGCCGCGATCACCAGGTGGAGTCAACCCTGGGCGTTTCCTACCTGCCGCGCTACGCCCAACTGGACCTCAACTACAGCCGCTCGGACGCCGAACGCTCCAGTTACCAGGGCGGCATCCGGGGCGGGATCGTCGCTCACAGTGACGGCGTGACCTTCTCGCCGTACCCGGTGCGCGACACCTTCGCCCTGGTGTCCGTGGGCGACATGCCCGGGATCAAACTCAGCACCCCAAGCGGCCCGGTCTGGACCGATGGCCAGGGCCAGGCGGTGGTTTCGCAAGTGGCCGCCTATGGCCGCAGCCCGGTGGAAGTGCAAACCCGCTCGTTGCCGCGCAACGCCGACATCAGCAATGGCCTGGCGGTGATTTCGGCCGGGCGCGGCGCGGTGGACCGCGTCGAGTTCGGCGTGGCCATGACCCGTCGCGCCCTGCTGACGGTGACCACCGACCACGGCGCGCCCCTGCCCCGCGGCGCCACGGTGAGCACCGACGACGGCGAGTTCGTGACCCTCGTTCAGGAAGGCAGCCAGATCTTTTTACCCAACGTGCTGGACCCGCGTCGCTTGTGGGTCAAGGCATCCGGTACCCAACGCTGTGAGCTGAACTTTGCGCTGCCGGAAAAAGCCGACCCGCAGGTGTATTTCGAAACCGCCCCTGCCCGGTGCCTGGCGCCATGAGGAACTCTGTGATGAACCGACTATTGCTGGTAGCCCTGGCCCTCGGCGCCCTGCCCGTGGCCCAGGCCGACGATTGCCGCCTGAACCTCAGCGAATCACGCCTGGATTTCGGCGTGATGAACCGCACGATCCACCGTGCACCGAGCGCTGAAACCCTACTGGGAGAGCGGCGCCTGAGTTTGACGATCAACTGCCCGCAACCCAGCGACATGAGCCTGTTTTACAGGGCATTGGCCGGCCACGGCGAGCGGTTTCGCTTTACCGACCGAGGCAGCTACGAGGTGCAGGTGAGCGACGCGGTGCTGGATGGCCAGGCCGTGGAATTGGGCCTGATTGCCGGCCAGGGCCAGGCGCCAGGCACGCGGGCCAACGTCCTCGCCTGGCGCCCGGACCAGGGCATCGTGCCGTTACGCGATGGCGTGCGAGCAACCGGCAGCGCGTTTTCCATGCAACTACTGGTCAATGCCTGGGCCCAGGCCGATGCCACCCTGGTGCGCGATGCCGTGACCTGGGAGACCTCCGGGCTGTTCGACGCAGTGGCCACCGGCCAGGCGCGGGAGTTGACCCTGCAAGCCGGATTCGCTCCGGCCGCCTGCACCGCCAACTTGTCCAACGGCGGCATCGTCGATTTTGGCCGCATGTGGGCCAAAAGCCTGAACGCCGACAAGGAAAACGCCCTGGCTTCACGCAGCCTGATGTTGAACATCGGTTGCGACGGGCCGACGCGTTTTACCCTGCGCATGCAAGACAACCGCAACGGCACCGCCACCGGCGGCACCGACGAAACTGCCTACGGCCTGGGGGTGGATAACAGCCGCAATAACATCGGCCGTTACTACCTCTACTTCGACCCCTTCGACCTGCAGGCCGACACCCTGCCCCAGGTGTACCGCACCGACTCCACCACCAACGGCGCGGCCTGGAGCAGCTCCAGCGCCTACCCGATTCCCATCGGCAGCAACAGCCTGCTGGGGTTCACCGATACCCCCGGCAGCCACGCCGGCCCCACGGCGATCCAGAACCTGAACGGGCAAATCAGCCTCAGGGCCATTCTGGCGCCGATGAACACCCTGGACCTGAGCACCGAAGTACTGCTCGACGGCTCGGGCACGATTGAAATCCTCTACCTCTAACCACCCGCAAAGGACACTGTGATGAACACACGCCTGCTTTCCCTCGCCACCCTTTCACTGCTGGCCTTCAGCACCCTGACATTCGCAGCCTCCAGTACCGAGTTTGCGGTCACGGGCCTGATCACCCCCAGCGCCTGCACCCCGGGGTTGTCGAGCGCCGGGGTGATCGACTACGGCAAGATTTCCCAGCAAGACCTGAACAGCAGCACCGGCACCCGCTTGCCGATCAAAAACCTGAACGTCAACATCAATTGCAACGGGCCCATCCGTTATGCCCTGCGCATGCACGACAACCGCGACGGCTCGGCCAACGTCAACAGTGAGATCTACTACGGGCTGGGGCTGGATAAAAGCGGCAACAAGATCGGCCTGTACTACCTGAGCTTCGACCCCGCACAAACCATGACCGACAGCCTGGCCCAGGTGTATGGCACCGAATCCACCACCGGCGGCGTGGCCTGGCGCAGCGCCAACAGCAACCCGATCGACATCGGCGCCCGCAGCTACCTTGGGTTTACCGACACCCTGGGCAGCACCACCGGGCCGGCGGCGATCCAAAACCTGATCAGCATCGTCAAGGTGCAGACGGTGATCGCCGCCAAGGCCAACCTGGACCTCAGCAGCGAGGTGTTGATGGACGGTTCCAGCACCCTGGAAGTGCTGTACCTCTAGACCTTCTCGCTGGTCACTGCCACATACCGCGCACGCCCGGCGCCCAGCCCGGCGATGATGGCGCCCAGACCGAGCACCGCGAAAATCCAGCCGGTAGCGTTCCAGCCGCCGGTCCAGTCATGTACCAGGCCGACCGCGAACGGGCCAATGGCCGCCAGGGTATAACCGATACCCTGGGCCATGCTCGACAGGTTGGCCGCCACGTGGGAATCCCGTGAGCGCAGCACAATCAGGGTCAACGCCAGGCTGAAGGTGCCGCCCTGGCCCAGGCCCAGCAGAATCGCCCAGCCCCACAAACCGTCCAGCGGCGCATACAGGCAACCGAACAGGCCGCCCAGCGTCAGCACCATCACCACCACGATGGCCAGGCGCTGATCCTTGCCGCGCGTAGCGAGCCATGGCGCAGCCAGGGAGCTGACCAACTGCAAAATGACCGAGCCGGAAAGCACCAGGCCAGCCTGGGTTGCACTCAGGCCACGGCCAATGAGGATCGATGGCAACCAGCCGAACACGATGTACGCCAGGGACGATTGCAGGCCCATGTACAACGTCACCTGCCAGGCCAGCGGGTCACGCAGCAGGCCTCTCACCCGGTACGCCACCTGATGGGCACCGTGTTTCTGACCGACCTGGGGCAACCAGAACAGCGCGGCGACCAGCGCCGGCAGGATCCAGAAGCCCAGGCCGATGCTCCAGCTGTCGTCGAAGTAATGACTCAGCGGCACCGTCGAGCCTGCCGCCAGCGCCGCGCCCAGGCACAGCGCCATGGTGTACACGCCGGTCATGGTGCCGGCGTGTTTGGCGAAGTCGCGCTTGACGATGCCCGGCAGCAGTACACCGATGATGCCGATACTCGCGCCCGCCACGAGGCTGCCGGCAAACAGCCCGACTTCGCCAAATGAACTGCGCAAGATGATGCCGGCGGCCAGGGTCAACAGAATGCCCAGCACCACGCGCTCGGCGCCAAAACGCCGAGCGAGGATCGGTGCCATCGGCGCGAACAAGCCCAGGCAAAGCACCGGCAAGGTGGTCAGCAAACCGGCCTTGGCGGCTGACAGGCCCAGGCTCTGCGAGACCTCTGCCAGCAGCGGCGACATGCTCGACAGCGCCGGGCGCAGGTTCAACGCCACCAGGATCAAGCCCAGCAACAACAGCCACGGGCGGCTGACGATGGGATGGCCGTGCTGGACCTCGTCGTCATCGGCCTCGGCGTCGATCAGCAGTTCTTCAAGTTCGGCCTTGCGAGGCGCGTTTTCAGGGCGGGTCATGGCGTTCTCGGGTTCAAGGTTCATGGATCAACTGCCGGCAAAGGGCCTTGGCGCGCTCCGGGTCTTGTTGCTCCACGGCGGCCAGCAGGTCGCCATGCAGGTCGAACACCGCCTGGCGGCGAGGCTGGATGTTCAAGGTCTGGCGCAACTGAGCGCCGATGATGCTGGAGAAGTACTGGTACAGCTCGCTCAAGGCCGGGTTGTGGGCAGCGTCCACCAGGCGCTTGTGGAACGCCAGGTCGCAGGCGATGTAGTGCTCCAGGTCGCCGTGATAGTGCTCGCCGCTGATCTTCAGCGCCTGACTCAAATCCTTCAGGTCCTCATCGGTACGACGCAGTGCGGCCAGGCCGATGGCTTCGACTTCCAGGATCTGTCGGGTTTCCTGTGCCTGGGCCAGGGTGCAATGGGACAACGCTCTCATCGCACCCAGTGGGTCGGTCATCGAGCGCAGGTAACTGCCATCGCCCTGACGGATCTCAATCAGCCCCGAAAACGCCAATACACGCATGGCTTCGCGCACGGTATTGCGGCTGATGCCCAGCTCAGCGGACAGCTCGGGCTCGGTGGGCAGGCGTTCGCCGATGGCCCATACACCGTCGGTGATGCGCTGGCGCAACTGCTCCAGGGCCTGGTCGACGAGGGAGCGTTTGATCAGTGGGGCAATGTCTGTCATGGAGTTCGTCCTTTCATCCAATCATAGGATGAATTTTCCTACATGGTAGTCAGACTTGCCTACAAGAGCAACGCACTAGGGTTTTGAAGTAACAAATGGAGCGGGATTTTCGATTGTTAAAATTACCCTTAGAGGGTAATTTCGGATCTAGGTGTCTTATGGAAAAGTACACACCTCATTACGATTTGGCAGTGATAAAAGCAGATGTCAGGCGGCTTGGGAGGAAAGCGTTTACCAATACCGCAGAAAGAACCGGCCAGGATATGGGCCTGACAATTGAAGAGATGCGGACGGTCATTTTCGAGCTGCAAACCAAGATGTTTTACAAATCGATGACTACCTATCAAGACCATCGAGTTTGGCAGGACGTCTACCACACGAACTCACAAGATATGGAGATTTATATAAAGGTGACATACCGCCCTGCAGGCGGCCCACCGGTAATCTCCTTCAAGGAGAAAAACCTATGAAAACCCAGCAATGTTTCAGCTGCGGCGCACGTGAGGGCATGACACATTTCGAAGGACGCGGCGAAACCATAAGCGTCAAAGGCATGGAGCGCCGTGTCGATAATCTTTCTGGCTGGGAGTGCCAGAAGTGTGGGGAAATCGAATGGGACCCGGAAAGTTCGGAGCGCCACGGGCAAGCCGGCGACGAACTGGTTATCGCCGCCCGGCAACTGATCGGTGCAGAGATGAAGCGCATCCGTCGCAAATTACACCTTACGCAAAAAGAGACGGTGCAACTGCTGTCCGGTGGCGGGCACAACGCATTTTCGCGTTACGAGCGCGGCGAGCTTCTTCCGCCAAAAGCATTGATGCTGCTGATGCGCCTCCTGGATCGTTACCCGCATTTGCTCGCTGACGCAAAAGCCCTGGCCGACGGTGCCGATCTGCGAGGAGCGTTTAAATACACCGAACACAAGGAACATGAAAACCTTACGGTGACCTGAAGCGCATAAAAAAACCCGGCGCAAGGCCGGGTTTATTTTTGAACGTCATTCCTGCATCAATGCAGAATCTGGCTCAAGAACAACTTGGTCCGATCATTCTGCGGATTATCGAAGAAGTCATTGGGCGCTGCCTGTTCAACGATCTCGCCTTTGTCCATGAAGATCACACGGTTGGCCACGGTCCGCGCAAAACCCATTTCGTGAGTTACGCAAAGCATGGTCATGCCGTCTTCGGCCAGGCCGATCATGGTGTCGAGAACTTCCTTCACCATTTCCGGATCGAGTGCCGAAGTCGGCTCATCGAACAGCATGATTTTTGGCTTCATGCACAGCGCACGGGCAATCGCCACACGCTGTTGCTGGCCGCCGGACAGTTGCCCCGGAAACTTGTGGGCCTGCTCCGGAATGCGCACGCGCTCAAGGTAGTGCATGGCAATTTCTTCTGCCTTGCGCTTGGGCATCTTGCGCACCCACATCGGC
>Ga0247816_10000583_pt1 | contig 19971 bp, 20 predicted proteins | sample UWRJL209509C1_FD_179930 | JGI IMG/M metagenome (GOLD analysis project Ga0247816, IMG submission 179930) | Plant litter microbial communities from Arlington Agricultural Research Station in Wisconsin, United States - UWRJ-L209-509C-1 | ecosystem: Environmental > Terrestrial > Plant litter >...
AATACATTTTTGTCACGTAGTCCCAATCTGCTTCCCATTTCAAGACGGAGTTCACTCAGTTGTTTACGCACTTTGTCTTTTACGCCGGCCATTACCAGGATCAAATCGCCAGGCTGTGTTTGCAGCGCTTCAGACCATTTCTTAAGCTCTTCTTCACTGTAAAATTTGTCAACTGAAGATTTTACGGATCCATCTTCATTATGTCTCGCGTAAATAAGGCCTGTAGCGCCAATCTGTGGACGTTTAATGAAGTCAGTTAGTTCATCCATCTGCTTGCGGGTGTAATGCGCACAGCCTTTTGCATTGATGCCGATAACCAGTTCTGCATTGTCAAACACAGGGAAGTTATGTCCTTTAGTAAGGTCCGTCAATTCTACAAACCGCATATCAAAACGGGTATCTGGCTTATCAGAACCATACCAGCGCATCGCATCTGCATATTGCATTCTCGGAACTTCAGGAAGATCGAAGTTTTTAACTTCTTTAAATAACGTTCTGATCAGTCCCTCAAAAGTGTTCAGGATATCTTCCTGCTCTATGAAAGACATTTCACAATCGATCTGCGTAAATTCAGGTTGTCTGTCAGCACGCAGGTCTTCGTCCCTGAAACATTTTACAATCTGAAAATACCTGTCAAAGCCAGAAACCATCAGTAACTGCTTAAAGGTCTGCGGAGATTGTGGCAGCGCATAAAATTCACCTGCATTCATACGGCTTGGCACCACAAAGTCCCTCGCCCCTTCAGGTGTAGATTTAATCAGGACAGGGGTTTCAACCTCAATAAAGTCCAGCGCATCCAGGTACCTTCTTACAGACTGTGCCATTCTGTGACGCAGCACCATATTGTTTCTAACAGGATTTCTTCTCAGATCAAGGTAACGGTATTTCATACGCAAATCATCCCCACCGTCTGTTTCATCCTCAATTAAAAAAGGAGGTATTTTAGAGGCGTTCAATATCTCAAGGGCGGTGATTTTAATTTCCACCTCCCCGGTAGGGATTTTAAGGTTCTTATTGGAGCGTTCAACAACCAATCCGCTTGCTTTGATTACAAACTCACGGCCCAGGTTACGGGCAGCTTCACAAAGCTCACGGTTGTCATCCATATTAAACACCAATTGGGTGATACCATAACGGTCACGAATGTCAATAAAAGTCATTCCTCCCAAATCTCTGGATTTCTGTACCCAACCGCACAGAATTACGTTCTCGCCTAAATTCTCTATCGTCAGCGCTCCGCAAGTTGTTGTTCTTAACATTATTCAATCGGATTAAGCCGCAAAAATATTCATTTTGAGCCATATATTGTAAAGGCTTATTGATTTACCTTAGTATATTCAAAAGTTTTTTTTCTGAAATGCAACGTTTGTAAAAATCCGGCGTCCTTTATACCGAATACGAAAACATTGGAAGCAGTATACATAGATAAGAATATTGATTTAGTTAACGGCTGCCGGAACGGGAGCCGTAAAGCACAATTTGAATTATACAAATTGTATGAAAAAGCTATGTACAATGCTGCTCTCAGGATTGTAAACCATGAGGCAGAAGCTGAGGATGTTTTACAGGAAGCCTTTCTGGATGCATTTACACGTATTGGCGATTTTAGGGGCGACACCACATTTGGCCTTTGGTTAAAACAGATAGTGATCAATAAGTCGATCAATTGCCTGAGAAAAAGAAAGGCGGAATTTGTAAGTATAGATGGGATGGATGTGGCGGATGTGAACGACGATTACCAGGAAGACGTACAGTGGAGGGTGGAAGAAGTGAAAGCTGCGGTGCGGCGACTGCCTGATGGATACAGGGTAGTACTTACACTATATCTGTTTGAAGGGTACGATCATGAGGAGATTTCCCATATACTCAAGATCTCTGAAGTTACTTCACGTTCACAGCTGATGCGGGCCAAGACTAAGTTAAAAAACATATTAGAAAAGACAGGAGCAAGAGATGAGTACTAAAATTGAAGATTTTATTAGAGAAAACAAGAAGGAATTTGATACGGAAATGCCTTCGTCAAAACTTTGGGACAATATTGAGAAAGAGCTAAATAAAAAAAGTAAAAAAAACACTGCTTTAAATATCCGGCTATGGATAGGTGTGGCAGCTTCCCTGCTGGTTTTGCTGGGTATTACCTTTGTATACGTGTTTCCGGCAAAAAAAGATAGAATGAGTATTGCCGACGTAAATCCGGCATATGCAAGCAAACAGCTGAGGTTTGCAAGCCTGATTGAACAAAAAAGGGATAGCCTGCAGATTTTTGAAACCACAAATCCTGAGTTGTACAAAAAATTCAGTTCAGATCTGCAACAGTTAAACCTGGCTTATGAGAATTTAAGAAAACAATTACCGGCAAGCCCAAACCAGCAACTGGTGGTGAAAGCAATGGTGAAAAATTTAGAGATACAGCTGCAGCTGGTTAGCCAGCAACTGTCTATCATTACTGAAGTAAGCCAGTTTAAAAAGGAGAATAGAATATGAAGAATTTAATTGCAGGTTGTTTATTCACGATTATAAGTACCGGGGTTTACGCGCAGGAACCATCAATGCCAAAACTGGCGATCAGCACTACAGATTACGCAGTGAATGTGTCAGTCAACCCTGTTGCTTCTATTCCAGCAACAGCGATTAGGATAAACCTGGCGGGCCAACCAGCACCTGATCCCCAGGATGGTGATGCGCTGAGGACAAAAAATATCAGCAGGACTTTTCCTGTCGACGGTTTTGACAAGATCTCCCTGGAAAATCAGTTTGGATCGATTACCGTCAAAACATGGGAAAAGAAAGAGGTAAAAATTGACATTGCAATTAATGCCTATAGTTCTAATGATAAAGAAGCGCAGAACCTGATTGATCAGGTAAACATAGAAGCAGGCAAGAGCGGGGACCAGGTTTCCTGCAAAACCATTATAGAGGGCGGACAATGGGGCGGACGGAACAAACGAAGGGAAATTAAGGTAAACTATGTAGTCTATATGCCTGCATCAAACCCGCTTTCACTATCCCAAAAGTTTGGAAATGTGAATATAGGCAGCTTCTCGGGGCCGCTCAATGCAAAGGTGCAGTATGGGGATTTCAATGCAGTTAATTTATCGGGAGTAAATAATGATATAACCGTCCAGTACGGTGGAACCAACATACAGGATATGAACAGGGCTACTGTCAAACAGCAGTATGGTTCAGGACTTACCATTGGCAGCGTGGCAAACCTAGAGTTGACGGCACAATATACTGGAGTAAATATAACTTCAATTAGAGGAGATGCGCAGATTAAACAGCAGTATGGTTCGGGGTTGAAGATTGGTACAGTGAACAACCTTACGCTTGACGTGCAATATGCAAATGCAAACATAGCTACGGTTAAAGGTGCGGCGTTGATCAAACAGCAATACAATTCACTTACTATCGGTTCTGTAGGCAAACTTAATCTGAATTCGCAGTATACAGGTATCACGATCGGCACACTCAGGGGGGACGGTAATCTCAAAATGAGTTACAATGATTTTAGGGTCAATGAAATAGGATCAGGATGTAAAAACCTGAATATTAATGCTGCTTATGTCGATGTGGACGTCGCGTTTGCCGGAAATTACCATGGCGATTTTAGTGTACGCAAAAGTTATGGATCTTTTAAATATAGCGGAAACGTGAGGACTACCACCTCTGGGGAGAATGATGAAGGCAGGGGTTCTTCTACCAAAAGCTATTTTGGAAAAATTGGCAATGGTGGTGCCGCAACGGTACAGGTACAATCTGCTTATGGATCGGTCAACTTTAAATAACCCATAGCAAAAACTATATAATGATAAGCTTGTTGAGTATTCAGCAAGCTTTTTTTATATTAGGCAATACCAATTTAATACCTATGGAATTCTTTAGTACCCCGGAAGCGTGGATCTCCCTCCTTACACTAACACTGCTTGAAATTGTTCTGGGAATTGATAATATTGTTTTCATCTCAATCCTGTCAGGAAAACTGCCGGTCAGCCAGCAAAAGAAAGCGCGGCAGCTGGGCCTTGGCCTGGCAATGATTACCAGGGTGCTGTTACTATTGTCGTTAAGCTGGGTGATGAGCCTCACCTCTCCTTTGTTTAACATTGGCGAATGGATTAGCCTGGACAATAAGGAGTGGCTGGACAAACTCGCAATATCGGGACGTGATCTTATCCTTATCCTCGGGGGACTATTTTTAATCTATAAAAGTACACACGAAATCCACCTCAAACTGGAAGGGGAAGATGAGGGGGAAGGCAATGTCAAAGTGCATTCTTTTGCAGGTGTAATTATCCAGATTCTTGTATTGGACATCGTTTTCTCACTTGATTCGGTTATTACGGCTATTGGTATGGCCGAACACGTGGAAGTGATGATTGCTGCTGTAATTATTGCCGTAATTATTATGATGATTTCTGCAGATGCCATTAGCGGTTTTGTCAACAACCATCCGACAGTAAAAATGCTTGCGCTTTCCTTTCTGTTGCTAATTGGCGTTTCGCTTTTGGCTGAGGGGCTTGATCAGCATATTCCTAAAGGATACATCTATTTTGCTATGGCCTTCTCTATATTGGTGGAGCTGCTCAACCTCAAAATGAAAAAGAGTTCGGGAAACCGCCCGGAGTTAAAAGACATTACAAAAGATGGAAAAGCATAGGATATAAAATTGCGATTTGTTTGAGGGAGTCGATTACTAAAAGTACTTTTGGACTCTTATCATTTACAATCACGCGAAAATATGATCACTTTTTTTGAAGCTGCGCTGGCAGAACTTTCTATCCATAGAATCGGGAACAAAGCACAGGATGAATTCTATGTCCTGTCTGAAGCTTCCATGCTTATACAGGACGAAGTGCTTAAAAACCTGCTGATCCAGTATTTTCTGAGCCCTTATGAAAAAGTAAACGAAATTTTTCGTTTTACACACCCTAATGATGATCTGAACCTAAATGAGATATACCATTTTGTTACACAAATTTTTGAGAACGGAGAAAAGTTTCATGAAAACAGCATGCAGCTGGCAAAATACCTGTATGAAGTCTCCAATCACCCCAAAATAAAAGCGGGCGAACTGTATGTGGCGTATTTCGAAAATGTACAGATAGAAGGTGAATTGCACGATGCGATTGGTATTTTTAAATCAGAGACCAAAGAGACCTATCTAAAGGTTTACCCTGAGCAGGCGGGTTTCAAATTGAGCTATGAAGAGGAGGCAATCAACATCAACAAACTTGATAAGGGCTGCATCATATTTAATACGGAGAAAGAAGAGGGGTATAAAGTAGCGGTAATTGACCAGACCAACCGCAGCGCTGAAGCTGTTTATTGGAAAGATGAATTCCTTAAACTCAGGATACGGAACGATAACTATAATCAAACCAACAATGTCCTTGGTGTATACAAAAGCTTTGTGACGGACAAACTGGATCAGGAATATGATATCAGTAAAGCTGATAAAATAGACCTGCTGAACAAGTCCATGAAATACTTCAAGGAAAAGGAAAGTTTTGATATGGAGGAGTTTTCACAGGAAGTAATAGGCAATAAGGAAGGGATAGAATCTTTTAAAAATTATAAAAAGAGTTACGAAGAAGAGTTTGATACCCCCATTGCAGACAGTTTTGACATCTCCGGCGCAGCAGTGAAAAAGCAGGCACGGGTTTTCAAAAGCGTCTTAAAGCTGGATAAAAACTTCCACATCTATATCCATGGTGATAAGGAATTGATTGAGAAAGGATTTGACGACGATAAATCGATGAACTTTTATAAAGTTTATTTTAAAGAAGAGGAATAAATTACAGGATATATTCTCCGTTAATTGGTTTTACAGGTTTAGGAATTTTATCAGCACCAATCATTTCAAGCAGGTTGATTTCAATGGTCCTGGTAATCTGGTTGAGCGGTATGGCCGATGAGTTGTTCTCAAACGGATTAACAAGGCTCATCCCGTTAATTTGCGTAGACACATATACAAAACCTACCAGCCAACCCAAAAAGATAGACCAAAGGCCGGCGTGCTGACTGATGACCAGTGTTAGTGATACCACAAACAGCCAGATAAAAACCTTTGTGAAATAGTTATAGGTAGTAGGAAAAATGGTGTTTTTAATACGCTCAGACATCCCCATTTCATCAGAAAACTTAATCAGCAGCTGGTTCATTTCCATAAACCTGAACCCGTCGATCATATCTTTTTTGCTGAGATATTGCAGGTCCCTTGACTGCAGCGTTAGGATTGCATTAGGAACGTTGGTATGTGATTTTAATTCCAGTACATCCTCATCCGACAGGTATTGGTGATAGGTTTCATCTACTGCTCCGCGCAGGTTGGCCTTCAACGCATATAAAAAAGCGATATGCCTGCGCACCATGCTGTTTTTTAGGGCGGTAAATTCTAAATCCCCCGTGCCTTCAGGTGTGATATATGTGGTTACACACCTGGCCCAGGATCTTGAATCATTTACCAATGCACCCCAAATTTTCCGGGCCTCCCACCAGCGGTCGTATGATTGGTTATTGTTAAACCCGACAAAAAATGCAATTGCAGTACCCAGTACGGTAGGAATAATTGAAGGGAGTTCAAAATGGTGTTTTATTAAGAATTCCCTAACAAGATAGGCAGCAGTACAGGATAGAATCATGATGATGTCTATCTGCCAGGTATTCCTTAGTATCCGGCTTAATCTGATATTGGTTACAATGAGCATCTATTAAATTTTCTAATATAGTTTACAAAAAAAACGTGAAAATTGTTTGCCACCCTTAACTGCTAATATTTTGACGGCTAAAGTACCCTGATTAGCAATCCCTTCAGGTATTCGCCTTCGGGAAATGATATCCTTACAGGATGATCTTCTGGCTGATGAAACTGTTTAATGATCTGCACTTCCTTTCCCGCATCCAGTGCCGCCCATGCAATAATTTGTTTAAAGGTTTCCAGGTCTACCGCACCAGAGCAGGAGTAAGTAGCCATAATACCTCCACTGTTAAGTAACAGCATACCCAACCGGTTTAAATCTTTATATGCACGTGCAGCCCTGTCCAGCGCTGACCTCGAAGGGGCATATTTCGGCGGGTCAAGGATGATGACGTCAAACTTTTTGCCTTCATCTTTAAATACGCGTAATTGTTTGTTTACGTCAGATTGGATACTGTCCTGTTGGTCCTCCGTATACCCGTTCAGTCCCAGGTTATGTTTGAGGGTCTCTATGGCAAGTGCAGAACTGTCAACACTTGTAACGTGTGTTGCCCCATTTTTCAGACTATTGAGTGTGAAACCGCCACTGTAGCAAAAGCAATCCAGTACGTCTTTTCCTTTTGTGTAGGCGGCCAGAATTTCCCTGTTATCACGCTGGTCGCAATAAAAGCCGGATTTCTGTCCGTCTGCTATATTGATATGGTAACGGACGCCGTTTTCCTTAACTTCAATAAATTCGGGAGGTGTTTCGCCCCACAACAGTCCCTGAACTGGTTCCAGGCTTTCGTGTGTACGTGCGGTCGCGTCACTCTTGTCAAAAATACCCGTTGGGTTAAGCTCTTCCCTCAGGATGTCGATAATATCTGATTTCACATTTTCTATTCCTGCACTCAGGATCTGCAGGGAAAGGTAATCTGCATATTGATCAACTATCAGCCCCGGCAGGTAGTCTGCCTCACTAAAAACCAGGCGGCAGGTATTGGTGTCACTCCCGTTAAGCACATGGGAGCGGGAGGCTATGGCCTGCTTTAATTTAAACTGGTACCATTCTCTATTAATGTTGTTCTCCTCTTCCCATTCCAGAAGCCTCACTGCTACTCTGGATTGTGCGTTATAATAACCGTAGGCAAGAAAAGATTTGTCCGCTGCATAAACCTTTACCACCTCGCCGTTCTGTGGTGCCCCTTTTACTTTATCTATCGCGCCCGAAAAAATCCAGGGGTGTCTCTGCAGTGCGGCTTTTTCTTTGCCCTTTTTTAATACAACGTCAATCATGCTGCAAAGGTAGTAAAAAGCAATAGGCAATAAAGGGCCTTTTATATGCCGAAGATTTGTAATTTTAACACAGTTTATAAGAGCATGTTTATATGGAAATGATCAGCTGGGGCGATTTCGAAAAAGTCGAGTTAAGGGCAGGAACTATTCTGGAGGTGATGGATTTTCCTGAAGCCAGAAAGCCAGCCTATAAAGTGAAGGTGGATTTTGGGGAATATGGAATAAAAATGAGCAGTGCCCAGATCACTGCCCGGTATACCAGGGAGGAATTAGTGGGCCAGCAGATTGTTGGGATTATCAATTTCCCTAAGAAACAGATCGGTAAATTTATGTCTGAGTTTCTGGTAACCGGGTTTGCAGATGAAAACGGAGATATTGTATTGACCACGCTGAATGGCAAAGTGCCAAACGGTAATAAAATGGCTTAAATGACTTACTATAATTTTTCCGGGGAAACGGATCAGACAAAGGAAGATGAACACTACATGCTGATGGCCTTGCAGGAAGCACAAAAAGCTTTTGAGAGTGATGAAATTCCAATTGGTGCTGTCATTGTCTGTAAAAACAGGATTGTAGGCCGGGGCCATAATCTTACAGAACAGCTCAATGATGTGACTGCGCATGCAGAAATGCAGGCCTTTACGGCCGCCAGTCAGACATTAGGGGGAAAGTATTTAAAGGATTGTACCTTATACGTGACGATAGAACCTTGCGTGATGTGCGCGGGTGCGGCCTACTGGACGCAGATCGGTAGGCTTGTTTATGGTGCCTCTGAAGAAAAACGCGGTTTTTCAACTAAAAGTAATAATTTGCTGCATCCCAAAACGATAACCACGCGTGGAGTGCTGGCTACGGAATGCGGGCAGTTGATGACCCGTTTTTTTGCAAATAAGAGGGCTTAATTTGACAAACAACTGAACAAAACAGGGAGTCGAATGTTATCTTTGCTCAGGAATAAAATTTTAAACTTAAAAACATAATAGTATGGCTTTTGAATTACCTGCGTTACCTTACGCAACAGATGCACTAGAACCGCATATCGATAAACAAACCATGGAAATTCACCATGATAAACATCACCAGGCTTATGTTACCAACTTAAATAAAGCTTTAGAAGGTAAACCTGAAGCTACACATAGCATTGATGATATCGTTAAAAACATTTCGAAGTTTCCTGCTGCGGTAAGAAACAACGGTGGTGGTCATTATAACCACTCTTTGTTCTGGGAAGTTTTAGGACAAGGTAAAGGTGGTGAGCCAACAGGAGAATTAGCTGAAGCAATTACTGCAGCTTTTGGTTCTTTTGCTGACTTCAAAACTAAATTTGCTGAAGCTGGTACAACCCGTTTCGGTTCTGGATGGGCATGGTTAAGCGTTGGTGCTGATCATAAACTGGTAGTTTCTTCTACACCTAACCAGGATAATCCATTAATGGATGTTGCTGAAGTGAAAGGTACACCAATTTTAGGTATGGATGTATGGGAACATGCTTACTACTTGAAATATCAAAATAAGCGCCCTGACTATATTGCCGCATTCTGGAATGTAGTAAACTGGGACGCTGTTACTGAGCGCTTCAAAAAAGCACAAGGATAATATTATTCCAGCCAGGGATACTGCTTCTGTGGTTTTCCTCGCGTCGATAAAATAGAATCCCTTGAATCAATGCTGCCTGTTGCTAATGTGCACCAGAGGCATTGATTCAAGGGATTTTTTTGGACCTCCTACTTGGCGCCTCTTTATATTCCAACCACGTCTTTCTTTTTTCTCTGCTTCATGGTTCTTGGAATAACCGCCAGGATCTCTTCCTTCAAAGCATTTAACATTCTTTTTTTAATATAATTTTTGTGGGTGACCAGGCTGATCTCTCTTACGGGTTCGGGCGATTTGAAAGAACGCACCTTGCTCAGTTGTTTGGGGCTCAGGTCTACCAGTGCGAGTTCTGGCAATAGGGTAGCGCCGTTATTCATGTCCACCATGCGGATCAGTGTTTCTACACTGCCGGTGTTATAGGTGAGGCCCTGTATCCGGTTATCTTTAGTTGACCTGCAGATATTTAATACCTGGGAACGCATGCAATGCCCCTCATTCAGCAGCCAGATATTCTCGTCTTCGAGATCATTGGCATCAATGTTTTTCTTTTTAAACAGTTTACTGTTTTTGCTGATGTAGGTAACAAAATTCTCGTAGTACATCGGAATCTCGGTTATGGCATTGTCGGCCAGTGGGGTAGCCAGGATACCACAGTCCAGCACACCGGTTTTTAAATGATGGATGATATCCTCGGTAGTATATTCCCAGATCAGTAGTTTGAGGTCAGGATATTTTTCCATCATCGATGCAATTACCTGCGGGAGAAGGTATGGTGCAACGGTAGGGATAATCCCAACTTTAAGTTCACCAACAATATCCTGTTGCTGACTACTGATAATTTCCTTGATTTTTTGACTTTCCTGGAGCACAAGCCGTGCCTGTTCAATGATCTGAGAGCCAATCTCCGTTGGTATAACCGGTTGCTTACTTCTGTCAAATATTTTCACATTTAACATCTCCTCCAGTTTTTGTACCTGCATGCTGAGGGTAGGCTGCGTAATAAAGCATTTTTCAGCAGCACCTACAAAACTTCTGTAAGTGTCCACAGCTACTATATATTCCAGTTGTACTAAAGTCATAGTTAAAGTTTATTTTCTTTTGCAAAGATATAAACTTTAACTATGGCCAATGCTGTCCTACGCGTATTTTTCCAGGAAATCCTGGTAGGCAAGTTTTATTCCTTCTTCCAGTTCAATCTGGTGTTTCCAGCCTAAACCATGTAATTTCGATACGTCCATTAATTTACGTGGGGTACCATCAGGTTTAGTGCTGTCAAAAGTAAGCTCACCTTCGTAACCCACTACTTTTTTAATTAATAGCGCTAAGTCTTTTATCGTCAAATCTACACCTGTTCCAATATTGATCAGGTGGGATTCATTGTAATTTTCCATTAAAAAATAACAGGCATCTGCCAGGTCATCTGCAAAAAGGAATTCACGCATCGGTGATCCCGATCCCCAAACCACCACCTCTGGTGTGCCATTTACCTTCGCTTCATGAAATTTGCGGATCAGTGCAGGCATTACATGTGAATTTTGCGGATGGTAGTTATCATTGTAGCCATATAAATTGGTAGGCATAACAGAGATAAAATTAGACTGGTACTGGTCGCGGTAAGCGTCGCACATTTTAATACCAGCTATTTTGGCAATAGCATAAGGTTCATTGGTTTCTTCAAGCAATCCCGTTAACAGGTATTCTTCCTTCAGGGGCTGCGGCGCCAATTTCGGATAAATACAGCTTGATCCCAGGAACATCAGTTTTTTGACATCGTTTTTGTATGCCTGATGAATAACGTTGTTCTGAATAGCGAGGTTCTCATACAGGAAATCTGCGCGGTAGGTATTGTTGGCAACAATACCGCCTACTTTAGCTGCGGCAAGAAATACATAATCAGGTTTTTCGAGGTTAAAAAATTCTGTTACGGCCTGCTGGTCCCGCAGGTCCAGTTCTGCTGAGGTCCTGGTAATTATGTTCGAATAGCCTTCTTGAATTAATTTGCGGTAAATGGCCGACCCGACCATACCGCGATGTCCTGCGATGTAAATTTTTGCGCTCTTTTCCAAGGTTCTGTTATTAAAGTTTCTAGAAATTATGTCGTAAATATAATTATTTTTATCTGGTAGCCATATGCATTTTGATGTTTACGAATTGGCTGCCAATATAGCTAAGAGAAGATAAAATTGTATTTTTGCAATAAAAAAAATAGTGGGTAAAGATAAGTTAAGGAAATTTGCTGAAATAGATACCTTTCATAATGTCTATCAGATGGAAGAAGGAAAAGATCTTAAAAGCAAGTGGGCAGTACAGCATTTTAAAAATAACAATCCTATTGTCCTTGAACTGGCATGCGGAAAAGGGGAGTATTCTGTTAATATGGCTAAATTCTTTCCAGAAAAGAATTTTATTGGGATAGACCTGAAGGGAAACCGTATTTGGAGAGGTGCCAGAACGGGAGTGGATGAAAACATAGAAAACCTTGCTTTTTTAAGAATCCAGATAGAGGATATAGCCGATTATTTTGGTCAGCAGGAAGTTGACGAGATCTGGATTACATTCCCGGATCCTCAGCCTCAGGACTCCAGGGAAAAGAAACGCTTAACCTTTCCAGGCTTTTTGAACAAGTATAAGGGGTTTCTGAAGCCCGGGGGAAAGATTAACCTGAAAACGGACAATGACGGTTTGTATGCATACACCGAAGAAGTGGTTCAACAGCAGCACCTGATCTGCCATAAAAAAACCGATCAGCTGTACCAGTCAGAATTTTATGATGATGTGTTGAAAATAAAAACACATTATGAACGGATTTATTTAAAGCAGGATAAAAATATCAATTATATACAGTTTTCATTTGAATAATGGAGCAGTCATTCTATGAGCAGGTTTATGAAATAGTAAGGCTTATTCCCAATGGAAGGGTGACCTCATACGTAGCTATTGCCAGAAGTCTTGGCGCGGCAAAATCCTCGCGCATGGTGGGGTATGCGATGAGGCATGCCGGTGAAGCCCATCCGCCCATACCCGCTCACCGGGTAGTAAATGCCCAGGGACTGCTTACCGGTAAGTTTCATTTTTCCCCTCCGGAACTAATGGAGCAGTTGCTTGAACATGAAGGAGTGCAGGTAGACGGTGATAAGGTTAAGAATTTTAAAAACGTCTTTTGGGACCCGGCCCTGGAGTTGTAAAGCCCAAATGGGATAATGAGAAGAATACCGGGATAACGACCATTTACAATATGACAGCAGAACCTATTCGATGCAGTTGGTGCGGTACAGATCCACTGTATATTAAATACCACGACGAAGAGTGGGGCAAGCCTGTGTACGACGATCATACACTGTTTGAGTTTCTTCTGCTGGAGGGTGCGCAGGCGGGCTTAAGCTGGATTACTATTTTACGCAGGCGTGAAGGTTATCGTAGCGCTTTTGCAGGTTTTGACGTACAAAAAGTAGCAGCGTTTAATGAAGACGACTTTAACCGTTTAATGAACGACCCGGCCATAATCAGGAATAAGCTGAAAATCCGCTCGGCAATCACCAATGCGCAACATTTTATAGACATCCAAAAGGAATTCGGATCATTTTACGATTATATCTGGTCATTTATGCCCGGAAAAAAACCGCTGGTCAACCAGATCAGCAATAGTTCCGGCGTGCCTGCCAGGACTGAAATATCAGATGCCATTAGTAAAGACATGAAAAAAAGGGGCTTTAAGTTTTTCGGTACTACCATTTGTTACGCCCACATGCAGGCCACAGGAATGGTAAACGATCATATTGATGGTTGCATAGCGAAATGAGGTCCCTCATCAAGGAAGTCTTTTACTATCTGCGCTATCCCTGGCTCACCGCAATTGGACCATCATCCCATCCATCGTTTCTGGTGTTCTTCAGGCTTACTTTAATTTGTGTGCTCACTGGCATTATTGCCGGGTCGTTCTCGGGCATATTGGTCCGCCAGAACCTGATACCAGATCCCGGGCCATCGCTGCTTGATAATCGAGAAGTATCACAATTTCAGTTTTTTATAGCTGCAGTTTTTATCGCACCCATTCTGGAGGAATCCATTTTCAGGGCGCAACTCCGGCGGTTTTCTGCAGGGCTGATGTTTATTGCCTTTGTTTTTGGGATACTTTTGAGTGCATTCACTAAAACGTATTGGGCATTTCTGATCAGTCCTTTTTTATTTGGGATCTTATTCATCATCTATCGCTTTACCATTGCTGGTAGCATCAGCCGTAAGTTTAATTTCTGGAACCGCCTGTTTCCATGGCATTTTCATTTTACCGCACTTTGTTTCGCACTTGTGCACCTAGGTAACTTTGAAAAAGGCATTTCACTTTTGCCCTGGGGAATTCTATATACCCTGCCACAACTGGCAATTGGCTTTCTATTAGGTTATACCCGAATGGTCCATGGTCTTAAATATTCAATTGCCCTTCATTCCCTCTATAATTTATGCTTTGTAATCCTTCTCTTTTCAAAACACTAAACGTGTTTACTGATTAGGTTTCATAAATTGCAGGTGTTAACTTTGAACACAAAAGAGATAAACTTGTTCCCTCTGGAATTGTCGTGATGACAGGCTTTGGAATCCTGCATGATCATGACCATTTCATAAATAAATAACCAAAAAATGAAGAAACTTTTCCTGCTTGACGGTATGGCGCTGATATACAGGGCGCATTTTGCATTAAGTAAAACCCCCAGGTTTACATCTACGGGTATTAACACTTCTGCAGTAATGGGCTTTGCCAATACGCTGATGGAAGTGCTCAGAAAGGAAACACCAAGTCATATTGCCGTTGTTTTTGATACGGACGTGCCTACTGAGCGGCACACAGATTTTGTGGCTTATAAAGCACACCGTGAGGCTATGCCCGAAGACCTGGCTAGTGCTTTACCCTATATCTTCAAGCTCATTGAAGGATTTAACATCCCCGTAATAACCAAAGATGGTTTTGAGGCGGATGATATCATAGGAACCTTGGCCAAGGAAGCTGAAAAAGCCGGTTTTAAGGTTTTTTGTATGACTCCTGATAAAGATTTTGCGCAGCTGGTATCAGACAATATCTTTATTTACAAACCCGCAAGGATGGGGAATGAAATGGAGATCATTGGCGTAAATGAGGTGCTTGCCAAATGGGAAATAGAAAATGTATTACAAGTAATAGATATCCTTGGACTTTGGGGAGATGCTGTTGACAATATTCCTGGCATACCGGGTATTGGTGAGAAAACCGCAAAACTCCTCATCAAACAATACGGTTCTATGGAGAACATTATTGCCAACTCACACCAACTGAAAGGTAAACAACGTGAAAATGTTGAGGCCTTTGCAGAGCAGGGACTGATTTCTAAAAAACTGGCCACAATTATTTTAAATGTCCCGGTGGAATTTGATGAACAATCACTCCTGCTGGAAGAACCGAGCCGTGAATTGCTGGAGCCCCTGTTTGCAGAACTTGAATTCAGGACACTGGGACGCAGGGTTTTTGGTGATGGTTTTAATATTGGCGATGCCAAGGCTACCGGGTCACAGCAAACAGACCTTTTTGGAAATGCAGTTAACGAACCGGTCAGCAAAACAAAAACCTTTGATCAGCTACCCAATCTATTTGAACAACCGCCAGTGGGCCGTACCATTAAAGATACAAGCCCAGAATACATCCTGGTAGATACGGAAGAAAAACGCAAAGAACTGATTGCGCTGCTGCTTCAGCAGGAAAGTGTTTCATTTGATACAGAAACTACAGGAACAGATGCCAACATTGCAGAACTCGTTGGATTATCTTTTTGTATTGAACCCGGAAAGGCATGGTATATTCCTGTTTCTGCCGTTAGAGAAGAAGCACAGCAGATAGTCGACCAATTTAGGGCTGTACTGGAAAACGAAGAAATTGCTAAAACAGGGCAAAATATAAAATATGATATTTTAGTACTCAAATGGTACGGCGTTGACATCAGGGGAAAATTGTTTGACACCATGCTGGCACATTACCTGATTGATCCTGATACGCGCCACAACATGGACGTCTTGTCTGAAAACTATTTGGGTTATACGCCGATATCTATTACCTCTCTTATTGGCCCTAAAGGTAAAAACCAGGGTACCATGAGAGATGTGCCTGTAGAAAAAGTGGTGGATTATGCAGCGGAAGATGCAGATGTTACTTTGCAGCTGGCAAATGTGTTTAAGCCAATTCTTAAAGAGCTTAATGCGGAAGAGCTGCTCACTAATATCGAGAATCCACTGGTTTATGTACTTGCCGATATGGAAAAGGAAGGGGTAAGGATTGATATGGATACACTGATCAGTTACTCTGCAGAACTCGAAATAGATATCAGAAGATTTGAGCAAAGTGTATACGATAAAGCAGGTGTAGTATTCAACCTCGCATCGCCAAAACAACTGGGAGAAGTACTTTTTGATAAACTACAGCTTGACCCAAAAGCGAAAAAAACCAAAACAGGGCAATACCAGACGGGCGAAGATGTATTATCTGCACTGGCAAGTAAGAGTGATATCGTGAAAGATATTCTCGACTTCCGTCAGCTACAGAAGCTCAAATCAACTTATGTGGATGCGCTCCCGCTATTGGTAAACCCAAAAACGGGAAGGGTACACACCAGCTACAACCAGGCGGTGGCAGCCACCGGAAGGCTGAGCTCAAATAATCCCAACCTGCAGAATATACCTATCCGTACAGAACGGGGCAGGGAAGTAAGAAAGGCATTTATTCCACGCGACGAAAACCATGTATTGCTCTCGGCAGATTATTCCCAGATAGAACTCAGGATTATTGCCGACATCAGTAAGGAAGAAAATATGCTGTTTGCATTTAATAACGGAATTGATATCCACACAGCAACGGCCGCAAAAGTTTATGGTGTAAGCATCGAAGAAGTGAATTCTACACAACGGAGGAATGCAAAGGCGGTTAACTTTGGGATCATTTACGGGCAGTCTGCTTTTGGCCTGTCACAGAACCTGGGCATTCCGAGAAAAGAAGCCGCAGAGATGATTGAACAATATTTTGCACAGTATCCCGGCATAAAAAGATACATGAACGATACCATGAACTTTGCCCGCGAAAACGGCTTTGTGGAAACAATCATGGGAAGAAGAAGGTATTTACGTGATATCAACTCTGCTAACCAGACTGTCCGTGGATTTGCCGAGCGAAATGCCATTAATGCACCGATTCAGGGTTCAGCTGCGGATATGATCAAAATCGCAATGATTCACATTCACAAAGACATTATCGATCAGAAACTGCAATCCAAAATGACCATGCAGGTACATGATGAGCTTGTTTTTGATGTGCTGAAAACGGAAGTTGAGGCAATGAAAAAGATCATCAGCCACAGGATGAAAACCGCAATCCCTACCACTGTTCCAATTGAAATTGAAATTGGCGAAGGGGATACCTGGCTTGCGGCGCACTAAAGGCCTTTAAAAAAAAATGCACAACAAAAAAGGGTGTTTACTTACGTGCCTAATGCAGCTAAGCATTGAAAGCACGGAAGCAAACACCCTTTTATTTTTAAAAGCTAATCAATTCAGCTTACAGTTCAATTGTTTCGCCGATAGCCGGAAGAAGCAGTTGTTTGTTTTCCCTTGCAAATTTAGCCAGGGCAACTTCTGTATCAATTTCGATTTCAGGAACAGTATTGTAATGCACGCCAATCACACGGTCGCAATTCACAAATTTCGCAGCGATTACCGCATCATCTGCATCCATCGTATAATTGCCACCAATTGGCAAAACAGCATAATCAATCTTATAAAGGTCTGCTAAGAGTTTCATATCCATATTTAAAGAAGTGTCTCCGGCAATATATATAGCCTTGCCTTCAATTTCAAGTACAAAACCTGCAGGATTTCCGCCATAACTACCATCGGGCATTGAGCTGGAATGCGTAGCCCAAACCATGCGAAGTTTTCCAAAATCGAATTTAGCAGGGCCGTAGTTCATTGCATGGATATTGGTCAGGCCTTGCTTTCCCGCCCATCCGGCTACTTCAGGCATGGCAATAATGAGTGCGCCGGTTTGTTTGCCCAGGAGTACCAGGTCTGCAACGTGGTCGCCATGACCATGACTTACCAAAATATAATCTGCCTCAATTGATTTTGTATCAATTGCAGCAGCAAGCGGGTTCGGTGTAATAAATGGATCAATCAGGAACTTTTTTCCATCAGCTTCCAGAAGGAAACAGGATTGTCCGTAATAAGTATACTTCATTTGAATATAGTTTTTATAATAGTGAATTAATTCCCGAACATACCGCCCAGGCCGCCAAGCATATCCTTGGTTGCCGACTGCATTTCGTTAGCACTCACTTCTTCTGCCTGTTGAAGGACCTTGTTCACAGCCGTTAAAAGAAGTTCTTCAAGTTCTTCTTTGTCGGCGTCTTTGAAAAAATCTTCGTTGATCTCTATTGCGGTTATTGCTTTATTGGCCGTAGCGGTAACCTTAATCGCGCCGCCTTCCACTTCTGCAAAAACAGAAACTGTATCCAGGCGTTTTTTTATTTCTTCAGCTTTTTGCTGAGCTGCCATCAATTTATCGAACATAATATTACTGGTTTTAAATTAAAAACGAAATTAGCACAAATTGGTTTACAGATTTAAGCTTTTTTTCTTGGCCTGGCGCGTTCGTATTGTTCAGGCCATTTAATTTCATCTTCCAGCTGCCCGGCAGCATGGATGGGAAAATATGGATCTCTCAATAATTCCCTGGCCAGAAAAATCAGGTCTGCTTTACCTTCCTGAAGGATCTCTTCTGCCTGTGTAGCCTCGGTAATCAAACCAACTGCCCCGGTCAGGATGTCTGTCTCCTTTTTTATAGATGCTGAGAATTCTACCTGGTACCCAGGGAACAATGGTATTTTCTGATAAGAGATGTTGCCTCCCGACGAGGTGTCTATTAAATCCACCCCTTTGTCTTTTAAAATGGCCGATAAGCGCACCGATTCTTCGGGAGACCATCCACCATCAGCCCAATCTGTTGCAGATATACGTACAAAAAGCGGGTTTTCTGCAGGCCAAACTTCCTGGGTTGCCGCCACTATTTCCAATAGAAAACGGATTCTGTTTTCAAAGCTGCCGCCATATTCATCAATACGCTGATTGCTGAGTGGAGATAGGAACTGGTGCAGCAGGTAGCCATGCGCACCATGTAATTCTATCACTTTATATCCAGCAGCAATAGCCCTTACAGTAGCGTCCCTAAAATCGGATTTCACTTTTTTAATCCCCTCCAGGCTTAGGGCTTCGGGTGCTTCGTCCTTTTCGTTGTAAGGTATGGCACTAGGCGCCACAGTTTTCCATCCGCCGTCTTTTTCAGTAATTTGTCCGGCGCCCTTCCATGGACTGCCGAAACTGGCTTTTCTTCCTGCATGTGCCAGTTGGACACCTGCTATTGAGCCGTTTTGATGGATGAAATCTGTTATCCGCCTAAGAAATGGTATCTGCTCATCGTTCCAGATACCCAGGTCGTCTGGTGAGATCCGCCCTTCCGGCGAAACCGAGGTAGCTTCTTGAATAACCAGTGCAGCGCCTCCAACGGCACGACTTCCCAAATGCACCAGATGCCAGTCATTTGCAAATCCGTCCACTGCCGAATACTGGCACATTGGAGACACTACTATCCTGTTTTTTAGTTGAAGGTTCTTTATAACCAGAGGCGATAATAATTTAGACATAATGTTCTTTGATAAAGATTAAAGTATGGTAACAACGGGCGGGTGATATCGGGGGACAAAAGGATGTTTTTTTACAAAAATCCGATAGAGGCATAAGTTAGGTTGTCCCATTGACATCAAAATAACATAGATTTAATATCCATGCCCTTTATTATTTCAAATAATAACTATTTTTGCACTATAATAAATGCCCGGCACGGTAGTTGATTAAATGTAAAAAAATAAAAAACGTATTGCACAACTCAATATTTATTTAAACCTTTACACCTTCAGTAATTTAAAGCGGGATATATACAGAAAATGATAAAACAAGCGATACATAAACTTTCAATTTTAACAGCAAAAAACATTGCTGCTAGAAGTTTATATATTGAACGTTTGCAACCTGTCATCTATGTCACCACCAGCCGGCAAAATTATACACCCCGTATTTGAGTTATACTTACTCAATCAAAGAGGTAGTGTCCTCTCTCTCTAAAACCAATTAATCAGAATATTTATTTTTTTTCGTTAACTATTAATGAATATAAACGATTTTATAGTGCAGGTTGCACTTCCTGAACATCGTGTTTTCGCAGAAGAAATCTGCGAAGAGATGGCCGAATCAGCTAAGGCCCGAGGTACAGGTATCGCTAAACGTTCCCCAGACTATGTCGCCGGAAAGATGGCCGAGGGGAAATCCGTTATTGCATTCCATAAGGA
>Ga0247816_10000584_pt1 | contig 19962 bp, 19 predicted proteins | sample UWRJL209509C1_FD_179930 | JGI IMG/M metagenome (GOLD analysis project Ga0247816, IMG submission 179930) | Plant litter microbial communities from Arlington Agricultural Research Station in Wisconsin, United States - UWRJ-L209-509C-1 | ecosystem: Environmental > Terrestrial > Plant litter >...
GATTGCATTTTTCCAGGTAGACCGCGGTGTCTGCATCGCAGGCAAGCCAGCTCCTACAGAAGAGCCAGTGACCACATGAGATATGCTTTTGATCTGCACTTGATCTGCACTTGATCTGCACTTGACCTGCTTTTGCTTCACACCACTCAGGTCGGCTTTCAGGCCGCCGTGCTCTTGCTCTTGATTTTGATTTTGATCTGAGACGCCCCGTTAAACCACGCTGGCCGAACGCAGGTATTGCGGAGCGGGTAAACCGGCAGGACGCCGGTTTAGCCGCGCTGGGCCAAGGATGGCCCATCGCGGCGGCCCGCGGAGCAATGCCGGAGTGCGGGCACACCGAGCGTGAGCGAGGTGCCGAGTGGTGGGGCACAGACCTTTTGGTTACTTTTGGGGCGTTTGCCAAAAGTGACCCGCTGTAAGAGCGGAACCAATATCAGCCATAACCGCAGCAACGGATATGTACTCAAAGGACATCACAAAGCCCCCCTACATCCCCGCCCCAGCCCCCGCCCGCAGGCGCCGAAAAATCAAAAGCGAAGCCCCACACAACACCCCACTCAACACCATCACCAGGGCGATCCCTTGCACCGTCGCCTGCTCATCCCCCCGCCAACGCTGGACCAACCCCAGGAAGGTCGCAGCCAACCCCACCGACAAACTCAGGCTCAACTGCATGGACATGGCAGCCAGACTGCTGGCCCGGCTGGAGAGCGCGGGCGGCACGTCGGCATAGGTCAGCGCGCCCAGCGTGCTCATCTGCAGCGAACGCGCCAGCCCGCCGAAAAACAGCAGACCGACGATCAGCCAATACGGTGTATCGGCCCGAAATACCGCACACACGGCCACCGAGAATCCACACAGCAATGCATTACCCACCAGGGTCTGGCGAAAGCCGAAGCGCTGGACAATCGGCGCCGCCAGGAATTTGATCGCCAGCGCACCCGCGCCACCGGCAAATGTCAGCAGTCCTGCCGCCAGCGGGCTCAGGCCAAAGCCGAGCTGGAACAACAACACCAGCAGGAACGGCAACGCGCCGCTGCCCAAGCGAAACAGGTTGCCGCCCCAGAGAGCGATGGAGAAGGTTGGGATGCGCAATAACGTCAGGTCGAGCAACGGCCGTTCACAACGGCGCGCATGCACCACGTACAGCCACGCGAACAACAGGCCACCGAGCAGTAGAACAGCAATCGGCAATGGCGGCAGCAGGCCGTGCCCCAGCGCCTCGAACGCAAACACCAGGCACGCCAGGCCACCCGCGCTGAGCAGCAGGCCCTTGCCGTCAAAACGCCCGGCCTCGCCCGGTGGGTAGTCGGGAATGAACCGCCACACCAACCAAAGCCCCAGCGCGCCGATGGGCAGGTTGATCAGGAAGATCCAGTGCCAGGAAGCAAATGTCACCAACAAGCCACCCAGCGGCGGCCCGATTACTGGCCCCAGTAACGCGGGCGCGGTGAGGAATGCCATGGCCCGCAACAGGTTGTCTCGCGATGACCAGCGCAGCAGGATCACCTGCCCTACCGGCACCATCATTGCCCCGCCCGCGCCCTGGGCCAATCGCGCCAGCGACAGCTGCAACAACGAGCCCGACAACGCGCACGCCAGGGAGGCGCAGGTGAACAGGCCGATGGCGGCCAGGAACACCCGGCGCGGCCCATAGCGGTCCGCCGCCCAACCGCTGGCGGGCACGAATACTGCGGCCGCCAACAGGTACAGCGACACCACCAGGTTCATGCGCAAGGCAGGCTCGCCAAAGTCCTCGGCCATTTGTGGCAGCGCCGTCAGCACCGCCGTGGCGTCCAGCAACTCCATGAACAATGCACAACCGGCAATCGCCGGCACCAAATAAGTGAATGGCCGCCGGCCCGACACCCCGCTCAAACTGCCAAGGACATTTATGCACCTACCGCTTGCAACGGTTCAGGCGTAGCGGCTGCACGTGCAGCGGCGTGGCGATTGACCGGCACCGGCAAGCCCAGATGCCCGCGCAACGTGCTGTGGCTGTAGTCGCTACGGAATAACCCGCGCTCGCGCAGCAGTGGCAACACCTCGTTGGTGAATCGCGCAAACTCATCCGGCGCGCCCACACGGATGTTGAAGCCATCGACCGCGCCTTCGACAAACCAGCGCTCGATTTCATCGGCCACGGTTTTCGGCGAGCCGACGAAATTCGAAAACGGTGCGGCAAAGCGCAACGCCGCCTGGCGCAAGGTCAGGCCCTGTTCACGAGAGACCTGCTTGATGTGCTCGGCATGGCCGCGGTAACCGTTGCTGCCCAACTCACCCAGTTCCGGGAATGGCGCGTCGAGTTCGTACTGGGTGAAGTCGTGGTAGTTGAACGGCCGGCCCAGGTGCACCAGCGCTTTGTGCAGGTCCAGTTCACCGTTGCGTTCACGGTGGATGGCCTGGGCCTGTTCGTCGGTGTCGGCGATGATCGGCGCGATGCCCGGCAGGATGGTCACGTGATCAGGGTTACGGCCAGCGGCAGCAGTACGTTGCTTGATGTCGCGGTAGTAGCCTTGGGCGTCCTCGAAATTATCCACGCCGGCAAAGATACCCTCGGCGATATTCGCCGCCAGGCTGCGCCCGGATTCGGAAATCCCGGCCTGGAAAATCACCGGTTGGCCCTGGGCCGAACGGGCGATGTTCAACGGCCCGGTGACGGAGAAAAACTCACCGTGGTGATCGAGACGATGCTGGCGCTGCGGGTCGAGAAACACCCCGCCCGCCTTGTCGCGCACAAAGGCGTCGTCTTCATAGGAATCCCACAGGCCCTGAACCACTTCCACATGTTCTGCCGCGCGACGATAGCGCTCGGTATGGTCAATGTGCTGCTCGCGCCCGAAGTTGCCGGCGGCGCCTTCCAGCCCGGTCGTCACCACGTTCCAGCCGGCCCGGCCACCACTGATCAGGTCCAGCGACGCGAACTGGCGGGCGACGTTGAAGGGTTCGGTATAGGAGGTGGTCAGCGTGGCAACCAGGCCAATCTTCGAGGTGGCGCCCGCCACCGCCGACAACAGGGTCAGCGGCTCCAGGCGGTTGAGGTAATGCGGCGCCGATTCCGGGGTGATGTAAGGGCTGTCGACGATGAAGATCAGGTCGAACTTGGCCGCCTCCGCCTGCTGCGCCTGGGTGCGGTACCAGTCGATATTCACGCTGGCATCGCCTGGGATTTGTGGGTGCAGCCATTCGTTCTGAGCAGTGCCGACGCCCGTGAGGATGGCGCCGAACTTGAGTTGCCGGGGTGACGTAGACATGGGGTATTCCTCCGTGGATGGCAGCAGTGCTGACCTGTGGAGGAGGACCTTAATGCGCGGGATATGGGCTTGTGAAATGCTTTGTAGGTCTATGCTAATTATTAAAAATACTGATCATCATAAAAAACTAAATTCTATTTTGGCATATTAACCGTTGAGTGTTTGTGAGCCGGTACCCAGAGGCTCCTCAGGCTGTTGCACAACTGGTTGTGCTAACCGCAAGGTATTGCGCCCCTGGTCCTTTGCGGCATAAAGCGCCGCATCCGCCCTGGCAAGTAGGCAGGCTGGAGTGTCGCCTTCTTCGGGTATCACACAGCAAACACCGATGCTGATACGTAACGGGATGGATAACTCACCATACTCAGCTGGCGACTTGGCCAGGGAGGCGCGCAGTTCATCAAGCACGGCGACGGCGCCTTCCGGATGGGTGGCAGGCAGCAACAGCAGGAACTCTTCCCCACCGTAGCGGCCCATGCTGTCAGAGTGACGAAGTCGCTGGCTGAGATGGTTAACGCAGTGGCAAATCACTTCATCGCCTGCCAAGTGACCGTACCTGTCGTTGATCGCTTTGAAGTGATCGATGTCGAGCATCGCCACCGCAAGGTAGGAACGGTCTCGGCGCGCACGCTCCAACTCTGTGGAAAACTGATCAAGGATCGCCCGACGGTTGAGGATGCCTGTCAGCACATCACGCAACGCCAAATGCTGGAGTAAGGACTCGCTGCGCTCTTTGGACAACAGCACCAGCCCAAGGGAAATCATCATCGCGGTGAACGTGCCAATACTGACCGAGATCGTTTGCTTGAGGTTGCTGACGTCATAACGCATCTCGGCAGCACCCCCGCCAAGCACGGCCACCACCCGCATGCCCAAGCCGATCAGGCTGATACTCGACCCGATGATCAAGAGGATGCGTGCGCGCCCCTGGACGGGGATGTAGCGGCGAGTCCAGTAGATGATCAACGCGCACTGCACCATCAATACGAGAGTGGCAGCGAGCATTCGCGGCTCCAGAGTGTCGATCAGGCTGACCATCAGTACCAGCATCAATGCCGCTGGAGCGAACACTCGCCACCAGGAGACGGGCAACTCGACAATCCGGAATACGCTGGCCCCATAAAACGCCAGCGCCACCGCCAGCAGTGTGTTGGCGGCGCCATAGGTAAACCACAACGGTGCATGACCGTAGAAGGTGTATCCAACATAGGCCAGGGCATGGGCCAACAGCCCAAAGCCAATGGTGAGCAAACCGTCACGCTGGTTGAACTGCCCGACCAAAATCAGACAAAACGCCATGATCGTCGCTACCAAAGCGACACAGGCAAAAAGTGTTGGAGTATGGGCAATCATGGCATCTCACCGGGCACTGGTAGTGGGCAGTTTTTCCGGGAGTTTAGTTCAGCAGGCCTGAGGTCGGTTGCGTTTTGTCGATGAAACGCGCGGGCAGCTAAACCCTAATCCCGATCACGATAATCCACCGGCACAAAGGTGAACTTGCCGTCGCCTTCCGCCCGGATATGCCCCAGCCCCGGAAACGGCAAGTGAGCACCGGCTACCAACTCTCGTTGAGACGCTGCAATTGCAAACTGTTTCTCGCGTTGGGCCACGGCTTCCTTGGGCGAAACGTCGTAGACAATCGCGATCTTCGGCTCGGGCAATTGCACCGATGCCACATGCACGATGTCGCCGATGAACTCGATGGACTGCCCCTGGCTCTCAAACACATAGAAGCTGTGACCCGGCGTGTGCCCAGGGGTGGGTATCGCCTTGACGCCCGGGAACAGCTGGGTCACACCGCTGAACGGCGCCACCTTGCCGGCCTTGACGTACGGCTCGACGCTTTCCACCGCTTCCACGAAGTAGTGTTTGTCATAACCGTTGACGCCCTGGATGTTGGCCGGGTCGAGGAACAGATCAACGTCCGGCTTGCCCACATGCACGGTGGCATTCGGGAACACCCGATGGCCGTCGTTCGTCAAGCCGCCGCTGTGGTCGGTGTGGATATGCGTGAGCAGGATGTCGTCGATTTGCTCAGGCCCGTAGCCCGCCGCCTTCAAGCTGCCCAGCAACTTGCCGCCGTTGCCGGGGCCGAAGAATGTCCCCGAACCGGTGTCCACCAGGATCAGGCGGCTGCCGGTGTCGATCAGGAACGCGTTGATCGAGGCTTCGACCGGATTAGTCAAAAACCCATGCTTGAGCAGGTCATCGGTGTGTGCCGGCGTGGTGTTGGTCAGTAGCTTGTGCAGGTCTTGCGGCACCGAACCGTCAGACAGCGCGGTCACCTGGAAGTCGCCGACCCGGTAGCGATACACGCCGGGAGGCTGGGCATGTGCCTGGGCCACGGGTGCTTGCGCCTCAGGTGCCGCGTTGGCCACCAACGGAAAAGCCCCGCTGAACGCCATTGAGGCCGCCAGGGCTGTGGAGATAAAAAATCTACTGGCTCGCATATGTCACTCCGTGAAATTAGTATGGGGATCGCCCTCACCCAGTGACTGTAGTGCTTGATCACCGCGGCCGTGAGTTGCCTTTGCCTATACGAGGTATATCGAACATGGATATCCGGCGGTCGGACCTGCCGTTGCTGATTTCGCTCGACGCGCTGCTGGAAGAGCGCAACGTCACGCGCGCGGCCAAGCGGCTGAACATCAGCCAGCCGGCGCTCTCCACCCAGCTCGGGCGGTTGCGGGACTTGTTTGATGATCCGCTGCTGGTGCCTTCACAAGCCGGGCGCGGGATGGTGCCCACCGACCGCGCACTGGCCATTCAGTCGCGCTTGCACCTGGCATTGCTCGACCTGCAGGACGCGGTTGCCTCCCACGCAGAGTTCGAGCCACTGAGTGCCAGGCGCGATTTTGTGGTGGCGGTGAACGACAACGTGTTCACCCAGGTCGGGTTGGCGGTTGCGCAGTCAGTGCTGGCACACCAGGCGCCGGGCATCCGCCTGAGCTTTATCACGCCCATCGAAGCGAACCTCACCTACCGGATGGAACGCGGCGAGATTGACCTGTACGTCGGCCTAGGGCGGCAGGTGCCCGAGGCCTTGAAGTCGAGGTTACTGCTCAAGGACGAGTTTCGCCTGGCGCAACGCAAGGGCCATCCGCGCGGCGCCGCACATCCGAGTATCGAGGAGTACTGCACCCTCGCTCATGTGATGGTTTCCCAGGAGGGCAAGTTTGTCAGCAGCGTAGACCGGGCGCTGCAAGCAATGGGGCATCAACGTCGCGTGGTGCTGACCGTCTCCGAGTACAACCAGATTGCCCTGGTGCTGGGAGACACCGACTGCGTGGCGACGCTTCCCAGCCGGCTACTGCAACGCTATGCCGCCGGCCTGGACATCCTGCCCCTGCCCTTCAGCCTGCCGGCATTTGATGTGGCCATGGCCTGGCATCCCAGGTCCCATGAAGACCCGGCGCACCAGTGGCTGCGGGAGCACTTTATTCGCGCGGCTGCATGAGGGTTTTGCTTTCTGTAGGAGCGAGCTTGCTCGCGAAGAACGCAAAGACACCGCGCTCATTCAGGATGTCAGCGTTATCGTTGACGTTTTTCGCGAGCAAGCTCGCTCCTACAGTGGGTAGTGGGCGTTGGCATTAGGCATTAGGCATTAGCCATCAGTCATCAGGGCTGCCGTCGACCATCTTCATGACACAAGCTCGGAAATCTCGATCAGGTTCAGGTCAGGGTCGCGCACGTACACCGAGCGAATCGGCCCCGTGGCGCCAGTGCGCAACACCGGGCCTTCGATGATCGGCCAGCTGAACTCGGCCAGGCGGGCGATCACCTGATCCAGGGGAATCGAGGCGATAAAACACAAGTCCAGCGCGCCCGGCACCGGTAAATGCGCCTTGGGTTCGAACTCATGGCCGCGTACGTGCAGGTTGATTTTCTGCTGACCGAAGGCAAAAGCCTTGCGCCCGCCAGCGAAGTTTTGCACCTGCATGCCCATCACACGCACGTAGAAATCCTCGGCGGCGAGCGGGTCGATGGTGGTGAGTACCAAGTGGTCAAGGTGATCGATCATGGGAGCAACTCCAGAGTGTGGGTCAGCTGTTTTTCCAGGCTGGCGACATGGGCGGGAATCGGGTGCAGGTCCAGGCGTTTGCCGGCCTTGAGGATTTGGCTCGGGACATCGTGGCCGATCAGCCCCGGCAATTGCGCGGCCGCAGCCAACACGCGGTCGAGGTCGACCCCGGTGTCGAAGCCCATCAACTGCAACATGTGCAACAGGTCTTCGGTGCACACATTGCCGCTGGCGCCCGGTGCATACGGGCAACCGCCGAGGCCGCCGAGGGACGCATCGAAACGCTCGACACCCGCGTCAATCGCCGCCAACGCATTGGCCAGGGCCATGCCACGGGTGTTGTGAAAATGCAGGGTCAGTTGCAGCGCCGGGAAGCGCTCCCGCACCGCCCTGCACAGCGCCTCGACCTGGCTCGGGTAGGCCATGCCGGTGGTGTCGCACAGGGTCACACCACGTGCGCCGAGGTCGGCAAAGCGCGCCACCCAATGCAGCACTTCACCCACCGGCACATCGCCCTGCATCGGGCAGCCAAACACGGTGGACAACGACACGTTGATCGCCACCGGCCCCTGGTTGCCGATCACGCTGAACACCTCGCTGAGCTGGGCAAACGACTGCTCGCGGCTCATGCGCAGGTTGGAGCGGTTGTGCGGCTCGCTGACCGACATCACCAGGTTGGCTTCATCAATGTTGCATGCCAGCGCCCGTTCGGCGCCGCGCACATTGGGTACCAGCACGGTGTATTCCACTGCCCGATTGCGACGGATACCGTGCATCACGGCTTCGGCATCGCGCAGCGCGGTGATGGCTTTGGGCGAAGTGAACGAGGTGACTTCAATCTTCGCAAAACCGCACTGGCTGAGGTTGTCGATCAGGGCGATTTTGTCAGCGGTCTCGATAAACCGCGCTTCATTCTGGAAGCCGTCACGGGTGGCGACTTCCTGCAGGAAAAGGCGTTGCATCAGGATTTCCCCGGTTCAAATGATACCGCGCAGGCGCCACTCGGCCTGCTGCGCCGCGTCGATGCCGAGTTGGCCGAGAATCTCGGCGGTGTGCTGGCCCAGGGTCGGCGCCGGGCTTGCCACGCGGCCAGGGCTGGCGCCGAGCTTGGGCACGATGCCGGGCAAGGTCACGGGGGTGCCGTCGTCCAGTTGGCTGTCGAGCAACATTTCGCGCGCCCGGTAATGCGGGTCGTGGGCGATGTCGGCCGCGTTATAGATCTTGCCGGCTGGAATCCGCGCCTCGGTAAGGATCGACAACACCGCATCCAGCGGCAGCCGTGCGGCCCATTGCGCGATGGCGGCATCGATGCGTTCCACCTGCAACACGCGACCGTCGTTTTGTGCCAGGTCCGGGTCGGTTGCCAGGTCGGCGCGGCCAATCACCTCCATCAGGCGTTGATAGATGCTGTCGCCATTCCCGGCGATCAGCGCGAAGCCGCCGTCGCCGCAGCGATAGGCATTGCTCGGTGCAATCCCGGGCAAGCTGCTGCCGGCGGGTTCGCGCACGCTGTTGAACACCGAATATTCGGGCAACAGGCTTTCCATCATGTTGAACACCGACTCGTACAGCGCCACGTCGATCTGCTGGCCATCGCCGCCGTTCTGCTCGCGATGGCGCAGCGCCAGGAGAATGCCGATCACCCCGTGCAACGCCGCCAGCGAGTCGCCAATGGAAACACCGACCCTCACCGGTGTACGCCCCGGCTCGCCGGACAGGTGGCGCAGGCCGCCCATGGCCTCACCGATCACGCCGAAGCCGGGGCGGTCGCGGTAGGGCCCCGTCTGGCCGTAGCCGGACACCCGCAGCATGATCAATTTCGGGTTCAAGGCGTGCAGCGCATCCCAGCCCAGGCCCCAGCTTTCGAGGGTGCCGGGGCGGAAATTTTCGATCAGCACGTCGGCGCCGGCCACCAGTTGGCGCACCACCTGCTGCGCCTCTGCCCTGCGTAGATCAAGGGTCAGCGAGCGTTTGTTGCGCGATTGCGCTGCCCACCACACCGAGGTACCGTCGTGCAGCAAACGCCATTTGCGCAATGGGTCACCGGTGAGCGGCGGCTCGATCTTCACCACTTCGGCGCCAAATTCCCCGAGCATTTTCGCCGCGAATGGCCCGGCAATCAGTTGACCCAGCTCCACGACCTTGAGACCTTGCAGGGGTAAGCCCATGACGTTTTCCGTTCTTTTTGAGTGCGTGTGCCCTGGATAATCGACACAAACCGGGCGGATGAAAATTTCATATTTCGCCACTACCCTTTCCAGACTGGAAACCCTCGGACACCGCTGATGATCAATCCCCTGCATTTCGACCTGTTGTCCCTGCGCTTGCTGATTTTCGCCGCCGAGACCGCCAACCTGACCCGTGCCGCCGAAAAGGCCAACATGACCGTCTCCGCCGCCAGCAAGCGCCTGGCGGAGCTTGAGCGCACCACCGAGTGCCCGTTGTTTGTGCGCCTGCCACGCGGGCTGGAGTTGACGGCGGCGGGACAAGGCATGGTCGAACACGCGAAAACCATTCTGGAAGGCGTCAACCGTATGGCCCGCGACGCCAGTGATTACGCGGTGGGGGTACGCGGGCATGTGCGCCTGTTCGCCAACACGTCGGCGGTGGTGCAGTTCCTGCCGGAGGACCTGGCGGCGTTTCTGCGGGATAACCCGAATGTGCGCATCGGCCTGGAAGAAGCCCTCAGCGAACCGACCATCCAGGCCGTGGAAAATGGCCGCGCCGATATCGGCATCTTTGCCGACAACGTACCGGCCGAAGGGCTCTGCAAGCGGCCTTATCGTGAAGACCAGTTGGTGCTGCTGGTGCCCGTCGGCCATGAGCTGGCGGCGGCACACAGCGTGTGGTTTACCGACACCCTCGGCTTTGACTATGTCGCACTGAACCAGGGCAGCTCGTTGCTGCAGCGGATCACCGACGCTGCCGTGGGAGCCGGAAAATTCCTCAAAATGCGTATTCAGGTCAGCAGTTTTGACGGAATCTGCCGGATGATTGAAGCCGGGTTGGGCATCGGGATTTTGCCTTTGTCCTCGGTGCGCGACGAAGTGCTCGGCAGCCGGCTGATTGCCGTGGAGTTGCGCGATGATTGGGCGCATCGCACCTTGTTTGTGGGGGTCAAGGACCTGGCGCAGTTGGCCCCCGAGGCGCAGAAGCTGTTTGAGTATCTGAGTGGTGACGCTACACCTTAAGCGGCTTTTTCGAGCGAGCCCTGGCCACCAGTTCTTCCACCACGGCATTGGGCCGCTGGGCATTCCAGGCCATCGCCGTGGTCACCACCTGCAGCTTCTGACTGAGGGCACGAAACACCACATTGCCGGGTGCGAGTTTTTTCAGCGACGCCGGCACCAGCGCAATGCCCTGCCCATAACTGACAAAGGCGATTTGCGAAGCCACCGAGCGCACCTCGTGCAACACCCGCGGGGAAAAACCGCTGGCACGGCAGGTGGCGATCAGGTTGTCGAAATACACCGGGCTGACCTTGCGGGCAAACATCACCAAGGGCTCGTTGGCCAGGCTGGACAGGCTGATTCGGCTGCGGCTCGCCAAGGGGTGCTCGGCGGGCAGCGCCACCATCAGGCGATCTTCCGTCAGCGCCAGCGACTGGACCGAGGCGCCCAGGTCACCATCCAAACGGGCGAACGCCAGGTCGATATCACCCGCCTCCAGTGCCGGCAGCGCCTCGACGCTGTCAATTTCCCGCACAGACACGGTGAGCTGCGGGTAATCGTGTTTCAGTTGCTCGATCAAACCCGGCAACACGTCGAACATCGCCGTGGAAATCGCGCCGATGGTCAAAATCCCTGACTGCCCCGCCACCGCCTCTTCCACCGCCAGTTCCAGGCGTTCGAGTTGCTCGGCGAACTTGCGCACCGCCGGCAGGATCGCCGCGCCAGCCGGGGTCAGTTTTGCGCCACGCCGCGAACGGTCAAACAACTTGACCTTGAGCGCCTGCTCCAGCACCTGGATCTGCTCGCTCAGGGGTGGCTGCGACATGCCCAGGCGCTTGGCGGCGCGGCCGAAGTTCTGTTCTTCGGCGACCGCGAGGAACAACCAGAGGTGACGAATCAGGCGAAAGTTGATCATGGTCATTCCATAGGTTAAGCGTATGTAATGCTTCTGTTATTCATAATATACCTATCAAAGCGTCTCACCGACACTGGCTGCCTTTGCCACCCCAGGGGTTTGCACATGACCGATAAAACCTTGCTGGATCGCCTGACCGCACTGGACACCAACACCGTGTCCGATGCCCTCGACTTCCTCGGCCTGCCCGGCGCCACGACAGGCCTGCGCCCACTGTGGAACTGCCCGAAAATCGTTGGTCGCACCAGCACCGTATTGCTCGCGCGCAAAACCGAAAACAGCCCGACCGTGCACCTGATTACCCCGGTGATCGCAAAAATTGCCAGTGACGACCGGGTGCTGGTAATCGCGGGCGGCCTTGAAGGCATTTCCTGCTGGGGCGACATCCTTGCCAACGCGGCTGCCGGCAAACAAGTACGCGGCACGGTGATCGATGGGTTCAGCCGCGATATCGAGGGCAGCGAGGCGATTGGCTATCCAGTTTACGGGCGCGGCGTGACCATGATCAGCGCGCGCAACCGGGTGGTTCAGATTGATTCAGGCGTGACCATCAGCGTGGCCGGGGTGAACGTCAGCGAGGATGACTATGTGATCGCCGACGTCTGCGGGACGGTGTTCATTGCTCAAGCTGCTATCGAACAGGTGCTCGACCTTGGCGAGCGTATCGCCCGCCGCCAGGACGCCATGGTGCAGGCGGTGCGCAGCGGCCGCTCGGTGGTCGAGGTGATGCACGACAGCCAGTTCGAAGCGATTGCCGTGGAACCTGCCCGATGAATGCCGCCGGCCAACGCCTGCACTGATCCACCGAATCACCACCACGAGGAACTGCCCATGTCACCCCAAGACCAGGAACTGGTTGCGCTGTTTGCAGGCCTGGACACCCCGGCCGTCTCCGATGCCCTCGACAAACTTGGCCTGCGCGGCCAGTGCCTGGGCATCATGGCGCTGGATAACTACCGCCACACCGTGGTCGGCCCGGCCTTCACCGTGCGCTACGTCAGCGCCAGCAGCCCACCGGGCACCGTTGGCGACTTTATCGACGATGTCGCCGAGGGCGATGTGGTGGTGATCGACAACGACGGGCGCACCGACTGCACCGTCTGGGGCGACATCATGACCCAGTACGCAGGCAGCCAACGCATCGCCGCCACCGTCATCGACGGCGTGTGCCGGGATGTGAGTAAGGCGCTGGGCGACGGCTACCCGCTGTTCAGCAAGGGCCGCTTCATGCGCACGGGTAAGGACCGGGTTGAAGTGGCGTCGGTAAACCAGCCGGTATCCATCGGCCAGGTTCGGGTGTGCACCCGGGACATCGTGGTCGCCGACGCCAATGGCGTGGTGGTTGTGCCGCGCGCGCGAGCACACGAAGTGGCGGCCTGTGCACACACCATCGAAGCCGTGGAGGGGCATATTCGCGAGCTGATTGCCGAGGGGAAATCGTTGCGCGAAGCGCGGCAAATATTGGGGTATCACACGCTGCAGCGCTTCACTCGACGTCCATAGGTACGGCAAATGTGCGCTTGTTGTTCTGCATCGCCACGAACGTCTTGAACTGTTTGATATTGCCAAAGAAAAACAGCTCTCGAGTGAGTTGTTCATACTCGGACATGTCCTTGACGTTCAGCAGCAACAAAAAATCGAAGTCGCCGGTCACGTAATAAACCTGTTGAACTTGCGGACAACTGACAAAGCGCTTTTTGATCTCATCCAGTAGATCAAGCCGCTCATTCTCAAGCTTGACCTCAACTATCACGGTGATCGGTCGGCCCACGGCGGCCGGGTCGACAATGCTGACGTTATGCCTGATCACTCCCGCAGCCTCCAGGGCGGCGATTCTCCTGTTGACTGCCGAGGGCGACAAATTGACGCCCTCGGCCAACTCGCGCTGGGAAATCCGGTTGTTTTCCTGAAGGTAGCCCAGGATTTTTCGGTCAAAGGCATCAAGTTGCATCGTCAAACTCCTTCGTTTAATGGTCATCGACGCTGATTTGTTGCCCATCATCCCCCGCCTGACTCAATAAAACCCCTCCTGCGCGCAACAAAATGCCGAAAACGCAACGTTGATGCATTTGCCCCCCCAATTTTCGAGCAATCGTGCGCAACCCCCGCAGTAGCATCTTTTTATCCCACCTGCTGGTCAGGCAAGGGCTGCGCTCCCCACTGCACACAACAATAAAAACGGAGAAAGCATGATGAAAGCGATCCCAACAGCCATCGCAGCTTTTAGTTTGGTACTGCCCCGCCACTTATCGATGGGAGCATCACGATGAATACCGTTTCAGCACACCCGGTAAACCGCCATTCCCTGTTCAACGCACGCCGGCTTTTTGTAATCGGCGCGGCCAGTGTTCTTTTCAGCGCAACCCTCAGCCTGACCACGGTTGCCAACGCCGCCAACCTGGCAGCTATCGAAAGCCGCGGCACGCTCAACGTCGCCACTGAAGATAGTTACTACCCTTTCGAGTTCATCAAGGATGGCGAGTCCGACGGTTTTCATAAGGACGTGATTGCCGAGTTGCGCAACTATGCACCGTTCAAGGTAAAGCAGGACATCATGCCGTGGACCGGCCTGCTGGCGGGCATTACCTCGGGCAAATACGACGCCGCTATTACCGGCGCAGGGGTTACCGAAGACCGCTTGGCCGCGTTTGATTTTGTCGCTCCCGTGGCTCCCGAAGTCTCGCACTACATCAAGCGCGCAGACGACGACCGGATCAAAGGGATCGCTGACCTGTCGGGCCTGACCGTAGGCGTACAGGCCGGCGGTGCGCAACTGGCGCGCCTGACCCAGCTGGATGCAAAACTCAAGACCCTGGGCGGCTCGATCGGCAAGATTGTGCAGTACCAGTCCTACCCGGAGGCGTATGCCGACCTGGCGAACCGCCGCCTCGACTACGTGGTGAACTCCATCGTGCCGGCCAACATGCTGGTGAAAGAACGGCCAAAGGTATTTGCCGTTGGCGAGGCCACTTCAAGCATGGGCTACATCGCCTGGCCAGTGGCCAAGGGCAACAAGGAGCTTCTCGATTACCTGAGCGGTTTTGTGAACCACCTGCGCGACACCGGCAAGCTCGCCGAGCTGCAGAAAAAATGGCTCGGACAAGCGTTCGATGACCTTCCCCACCAGCCGATTACCTCCCCGGAACAGTTCGCTCAACTCACGGCGAAATAAACCCGAGCGTCCCATCGTTAGCACATGAGGCGCCAGCGATGGGCACAAAAGACTGGTTCGAAGGTGTAATCAATGAATAGCAGTGACTGGATCACGCTTCTTTATGCCGCCTGGACGACTGTCTGGGTATGCGGCATCTCTATCATCCTGGGGATCATTCTGGGCCTGGTTGTGGCGATGTTGAGGGCCGCAAAAATCCCTGTGATCAGCCAGGTCCTCGCGGTATACGTCAGCCTGATCCGGGCCACGCCCATGGTCACGCTGGTGTTGTTCCTGTTTGTGATCGCCCCTTCCATGGGCTGGGAGGTGGATGCTCGGGTGGTGGCCATCGCCGCCATGACCATCAACACCACGGCCTTTAATGCCGAGATCTGGCGCAGTGCGCTGACCAGTTTCTCGCGCGAACAACTGGAAGCTGCCAAGGCCGCCGGAATGACCACGGGGCTGACCCTGCGCCGCATCATGCTGCCGCAAATGCTCACCACAAGCCTGCCGGGACTGGTGAACGAAATGTCGCTGCTGGTTAAAAGCAGCCCGGCGATAGCGATGATCGGGATCGTCGATCTGACCCGCGTGACCAACCGAATCGCCGCTGTCACCTACGACCCGCTTCCGCCGATTCTTGCGGCAGGCCTGCTTTACCTTTTGATCATCGGTGGCCTGGTGCGCTTCCAGCGAATCGCCGACTCGCGCGCCAAGCGCCTGGCCATGTAGGGGTTTGCATGAACGCAATTGAAATGCTGTGGGACAACCTGGGCGTGTTTGCCGAAGGCTTGCAGAACACCTTGATCCTGTTCTGCGTATCGTCGGTGTTCGCCTTTATTCTGGCCTGTTGCATCGCTTTCCTGTTGGAGGGCCAGGAAAACATTCCCCGGCGGCTACTGCGCGCCGTCATCGACTTGATGCGCATGCTGCCATTCCTGATTTTCCTGTACTTGCTCTACTACGGCCTGCCCAACCTGGGCATCAGCCTGGACGTATGGGCGGCCGGGTTCATTGCACTGATCACCTATCACGGCGCGTATTTCGCCGAGATCCTGCGGGCGGCGCGTACCTCACTGCCCGCAGGCCAGGCGGAGGCGGCTTATGCCCATGGTTTTATCAACGCAACCATGTACTGGAGGATTCTGCTGCCACAAATGGTGATGCGTTCCGGGCCGTTGTTTGGCAACCAACTGGTGTGCCTGCTCAAAGACACCGCCTTCCTGTCGATCATCACGCTGATGGATCTGACCGCTGCCGCATCGGCTGTGCAGGCCAAATATTTTGTCCCGCTGCCCCCCTTCATTTTGGTGATCGCCCTGTATTGGTCCATCACCCTGATTGTTGAAGCACTGCTGCGCCGATTGGCACGGCGCGCGCAGAAAAGAGGATTGGTCCATGAATAAGTCCGCACCGGTTGTTGAGATACGAGACCTGCACAAACACTTTGCCGGCGTGCAAGTGCTGCGCGGCATCAACCTGAAGGTAGAGCGCGGGCAGACCGTCAGCGTCCTGGGCTCTTCGGGCTCCGGCAAGTCAACCATGCTGCGCTGTATCAACTGGCTGGAAGTTCCCGACGGCGGCGAGATTTACATCGGCGGCGACCGTATGGGCATCAAGGGCGAGCAGGCCAAAGCCATGTCCAACCGGGAGCTGGCGGCTATGCGCGCGCGCACTGCGATGGTCTTCCAGGGGTTCAATCTGTGGCCGCACCTCACGGTGCTGCAGAACGTGACCGAGGCGCCCATTCATGTGCTGGGCGTCAGCCGCAAGGAGGCGAATGATCATGCTGTCGAGCTGCTGGAAAAGGTCGGTTTGTCCCACAAGCACGATGCCTATCCCTGGTCGTTGTCCGGTGGGCAACGGCAACGCGTGGCAATTGCCCGTGCCCTGGCGATGAACCCTGAGGTGATTCTGTTCGATGAGCCGACGTCGGCCCTGGACCCGGAGTTGGTCGGTGAGGTGCTGGCAGTGATGCGCTCGTTGGCCGAAGACGGTTTCACCATGGTCATCGTGACCCACGAAATGGAGTTCGCCCGCGCCGTATCCAATGAAGTGGTGTTCATTGAAAAGGGCCAAATCATTGAAAGAGCTGCCCCGGAGAAGTTCTTCACCAACTCCGACAGTGAGCGTGTCCGGCAATTTCTGGGGCGCTACAGAACCACCACCGCATGACTCGCTGACCTGCCCGGTGAGTGCCAGGCAGCACGCCCACTTTTCTATGAGTTACAAGGAGCCGGTATGTTATTGGTAAATCCTCGCGCCTCTCGTTGCGCCTACCCTGCTGACCTCAAGGCGGTGATGAGTGTCGCCAGCGCCCGTGAGTCGCGTGATTGGTTATCCGGCTGGGAGTATTTAAGCCGGGAGGCGACGCCGCTGTGGGAACTTCCCGGTCTGGCCGCCGAACTTGGCATCGGCAGGTTCTGGGTGAAGGACGAATCCACCCGCTCGCCCCTGGGCAGTTTCAAGGCCCTCGGTGCGCCCATTGCCCTGATCCGGCTGATTCTGCGCCTGATGCCCCAGCGGGCCTTTGATCCCAAAGTGCTAATCCAGGGCGGCTATCAGCAACACCTTCGCGACTTCACGGTGATCAGCGCCACCGACGGCAACCATGGGCGCGCCCTGGCGGCGGCTGCGCAAAGTGTGGGCTGCCAGTGCGTCATCGTTTTGCACGCCAATGTGAGCACAGAACGTGAAGCGGCGATTGCCGCCTACGGGGCACGCATCATCCGGATCGAAGGCAATTACGACGAGTCTGTGGAGCACACCGCTCACGTCGCCGAGCAGAACGGTTGGCCGGTGGTGTCTGATACGTCGTACGAAGGTTATGAGGTGGTACCGCGTGACGTGATGCAAGGCTACGGCACCATCGGCGCCGAACTGATTGAGCAAACCACCGCCGACAGCACCGCACCGTGCCTGTTTACCCACGTCTTCCTGCAAGGTGGGGTCGGCGGAATGGCGGCGGGCATCGGCAGTTATCTTTGGGAGGTTTACCAGGACCAGCGCCCGGTATTCGTGATGGTCGAGCCGCAACAGGCTGACTGCCTGTACCAAAGCGCCGTACAGGGGCGTGCCGCCAAAGCCACCGGTTCGGTGGATTCGGTGATGGCGGGATTGGCCTGCGGTGAAACCTCGCCCCTTGCCTGGCGTTTCCTGGAACCGAGCGTGGATTTCTTCCTGACAATCAGTGACGACGACGCAGTAACGGCCATGCAGCGCCTTGCGCAAGGCAGTGCGACAGACATTCCAATCGTCGCCGGTGAGTCGGGCGTGGCCGGCCTGGCAGCGTTGCAAAGGCTGGTGGCCGACCCGCAGGCCGCCACAAAAATCGGCATCAACCATGAATCACGCATTCTGATCATCAACACCGAAGGCGCCACGGCTCCGACGGTTTATCAGCAATTGGTGGGCGAGCCGGGTGAAGCGGTACTTGCCAGGCAACACCAGTGGCAGATAAAAACCCCTGCGTAATCAGCCGCGAGAAGGAGCATTTTTCAGTGATCAGCCAAGACGATTTTCACGCCCTGCTTGTCAGCTGGCGTCACCACCTGCATCAACACCCCGAAGTCGGTTTCGAAGAAGTCCAGACCTCCGACTACATCGCCGACGCACTTGTCGCCATGGGCCTTGAAGTTCACCGGGGCATTGGCGGCACAGGGTTGGTCGCCAGCCTGACGGTCGGCGACAGCCCCGCGGTGGTAGGCCTGCGCGCCGACATGGACGCGTTGCATATCCATGAGGATGCACCAGGGCGCGACCACGCGTCCGTCACTGCCGGCAAGATGCATGCGTGCGGGCATGACGGCCACATGACGATGATCCTCGGCGCAGCCCGGCTACTGACCGAGAGTCGCGATTTCAATGGCACCGTGCGCTTCATTTTCCAGCCTGCCGAAGAACACGGCTGCGGTGCCAAGGCGATGATCGCCGACGGCCTGTTCGAGCGTTTCCCGGTGGATGCCCTCTACGGCGCCCACAACATGCCGGGACTGCCTGCGGGGTCGATTGCGACTCGCTCCGGCGGGATCATGGCCAGCGAAGACAACTTCGTCATCCGCATCAAGGGCCAGGGCACCCACGCGGCACGCCCGCACATGGGGGTGGACCCTATCGTGATCGCTTGCGAGATTGTGCTGGCCTTGCAGACAGTCATCTCGCGAAACCTCGACCCGAGCGTCCCGGCGGTGATTTCGTGCACGGAGTTCATCACCGACGGTATCCGCAATGCGATTCCGACGAACGTGGTGATCAAGGGCGACACCCGCAGCTACACCCCGGATGTGCAGACCATGCTGGAAAAACGCATGCGAGAAATCGCCGAAGGGATTTGCGCGTTGCATGGCGCCTCGTGCGAATTTGAATACACCCACGAGTTCGCCCCTACTGTGAACTGGGAGCAATGCACGCCAATCGCGGTCGCGGCCGCGAGCAAAATAGTCGGCGCGCAAAACGTCAATGCACAGATTCAGCCGATGATGATCTCGGAAGATTTTGGTGCGTTTCTTCAGGTGGTTCCCGGCAATTTTGTGTTCATCGGTAATGGTGAAAAGGCTGGGGAAGGTGGGATTCCCTTGCACAATGCCGGGTACGACTTCAACGACAATGTGCTGACCATGGGCGCGCAGTATTTCGCTGAGGTCGCGCGCATGGCACTTGCTGCGGGTCGATGAGCCCGCTCCCACGATTTGATCCTGTTCTTTCAGGTAGACCGAGGTGTGTGCATCGCAGGCAAGCCAGCTCCTACAGTTTGATCCTGTTCTTTCAGGTAGACCGAGGTGTGTGTATCGCAGGCAAGCCAGCTCCTACAGGTTGATCCAGTTTTTTCAGGTGGACCGAGGTGTATGTATCGCAGGCAAGCCAGCTCCTACAGTTTGATGCTGTTCTTTCAGGTAGACCGAGGTGTATGTATCGCAGGCAAGCCAGCTCCCACAGGTTGATCCAGTTTTTTCAGGTGGACCGAGGTGGGGCCATCGCAGGCAAGCCAGCTCCTACAGTTTGATGCTGTTCTTTCAGGTAGACCGAGGTGTATGTATCGCAGGCAAGCCAGCTCCTACAGGTTGATCCTGTTCTTTCAGGTAGACCGAGGTGTGTGTATCGCAGGCAAGCCAGCTCCTACAGTTTGATCCAGTTTTTTCAGGTGGACCGAGGTGGGGCCATCGCAGGCAAGCCAGCTCCTACAGAAAAGCAGATCTGCTTTTGCTTCTACCACTCAGGTCGGCTTTCAGGCCGCCGTGCTCTTGATTTTGATCTTAGGCGCCCCGTTAAACCACGCTGGCCGAACGCAGGTTTTGGAGCGTGGGTAACCTGGCAGGACGCCAGGTTAGCCGCGCTGGGCCAAGGATGGCCCATCGCGGCGGCCCACGGTCCAAAGCCGGAGTGAGGGCACACCGAGCCACAGCGAGGTGCCGAGTGGTGGGGCAAGAGCGTTTTGCTTACTTTTGCGCTCT
>Ga0247816_10000586_pt1 | contig 19926 bp, 15 predicted proteins | sample UWRJL209509C1_FD_179930 | JGI IMG/M metagenome (GOLD analysis project Ga0247816, IMG submission 179930) | Plant litter microbial communities from Arlington Agricultural Research Station in Wisconsin, United States - UWRJ-L209-509C-1 | ecosystem: Environmental > Terrestrial > Plant litter >...
ACGTTCCGGAACCAGAACATCGAGGTCGACCGCGGCCGGCCATGGCAGGATGCGACGGAGCGCCTGGGCGAGGTCAATGCTCGCAGCCGGAGTGCCGGCGGCGAGGTCTGACAGCTCGGGCCCGAGCCAGGAATCGAGCGCGTCAAGCAGAGCGGTGTCTGAGACATCCGGCCAGGGCGATCCGAGCTCGCGATGCAGCAGCGCGAGGCGGCGCCGCAGGGCGTCCGCGGCGTCTGACCAGATGAACACTCCGAGCCCCTGCTCTGTGACCGCTCGGCGCACGGCTTCCCGTCCGCCATCGTCGGCCTGCACGCGCACCGGCACTGACGAGCGACTGATCGCGCCGATCCGGCGTTCACGACGCGCGACAACTCGCCCGTTCACGAACTGGGCTTCTATCCTGTCGGTGCGGAGCTGAGGCGCCACCTGCTCCGCTTGGTCCTCCGAGATGATGGCGGCAGAGCGGATGATCGCTCCGGTTCCCGCAGCCGCTCGCCCCTGTGCGCGAGTCACGTCGGCCACCGCCAACCAGTCGGCACTCGCGAGCGGACCGGTGATCCCGGCACGGGTGCCGGAGGCTAGGAGGAAGGTTGCGCCGTTCGCTGACTGATCGACGCGGCGAGCGATCCACTCGGGGAACGCGAGCGCGATGAGCAGTCCGATCTGATCGGAGCTTCCTCGCGCCGTGTCGGTGTCCCCGGTGAAGCGCACCAGACGCCGCACTTCCTGCTCCCATCGGCGGGCATCCGGGCTTCGTCCGGTGCGCAGCGCGGTGAGCGTGGCCTGGGCATCTCCGTCGGCAACGCGGAGATCACCGCTGAGCAGCGCAATGACTTCGGCCGCAGTGCGCCCGCCGACCAAATCACTCCCTGCGCGCAGTGCATGGGCGAGGCGAGGAGCTGTCGGGATGCGGGCAAGCTCTCGCCCGTGGTCGGTGGCGCGGCCATCGGCATCGATCGCGCCGAGCCCACGCAGTGCAGCGAGGGCCTCGCCCAGGCTGACGGTGGGAAGCGGATCGACCAGCCGCAACCCCACACCGCCAGGGGCGCCCCAACAGGCGAGGAGTAGGGCTGCTTCGGTGAGATCTGCCGCCTGGATCTCGGGGGCAGCGTGCGTCGGTGCCGTGGCGAAGGTGCGCTCGTCAACGCATCGCACCACGACGCCCGGCCCGTGTCGGGTGGCGCGCCCCGAGCGCTGGATGGCGGAGGACTTGGGCGTCGGGCCAGTGACGAGGCCACTCATTCCGCGCGCAGCATCCCGCTGTGGAGCGCGAGACAGGCAGGTGTCGACGACCAGGCGCACGCCGGGCACAGTCAGAGAGGACTCGGCGAGTGAGGTCGTGACGATGATCCGTGCAGCACCAGCGGGGCTCCGCCCACTGATCACCGAGTCCTGCTCTGCGGCGGGAATCTGTCCGTGCAGTTCGCGCACGTCGAACTCCCCGGCGAGACCACGGATTCGTCCGGCGATCTCGGAGACCTCACGCGCACCCGGCGCGAAGACGAGGGCATCGATGCTCGGGTCCGTGCGCACCAGGGTGCGGTGTGCTGCAACGGCGGTGCTCGCGACATGATCGAGGAAAGCCCGGGTCACCCCTCGTTCATCCATTCGAGGTGTGGGAGAGGGCGCCCAACGCACCTCGAGCGGATGTGCCGGCGCCGTCTGGGTCACGATCGGGGCCGGCGACGCATCCGTACCGAGAATCGACGCGAACCTGGCGGCGTCGAGCGTCGCGGACATCGCGATGAGGACGAGGTCGTCGCGCAGCTCGCGGACCTCGCCGAGCAGCCCGATCAGCAGATCCGTCTCCAGAGCACGTTCGTGCACCTCGTCGATGATGACCGCGCCGACCCCATCCAGACCGGGGTCAGTGAGCAGACGGCGCAGAAGCACGCCGGCGGTGACGAACTCGATCAGGGTGGATTGACTCACTTGGCGTTCGCCGCGGACGGTGAATCCCACGCGGGAGCCGAGAGGGGATCCGTCCAACTGTGCGAGACGCCTGGCGGCAGCGCGGGCAGCGACACGGCGGGGCTGAGTGACGATCACACGACCCGCAACTCGATCAGCCAGGATCGGTGGCACAAGCGTGGTCTTTCCCGTGCCCGGAGGTGCGCTGACGATCACGGTAGGGCTCCCATCGAGCGCAGCACTCAACTCATCGATCGCCGAGGCGAACGCGAGCCCGCGACCCACTCTCGACGGGTCGAACGGTACATGGGTCACTCCCCCAGTCTCTCGCGTTCTAACGGTGCGCGCGCAGTTGTCACAGGCGGACATCGAACGGAGTTTGGGTGCAGGAGTACTCGGCACCGCCGGAAGTCAGGTGGCCGAAGTTCTGGCTGCGGTTGCGGCAGTCATCATTGCGATGTTCGCGGCCGTGGCCGCGTCTAAACTCCTTTCGCGAAGACCACCAGATTGTCGGTGTAGCGCCCGATCGACTGGTCGTATTCGCCGCCGCAGGTGATGAGTCTGACCTCATCCTCCAGCGTGGCTCCGAACACGTCGACCGTGGGAAACTCTGCCTTGGCGTGGTCTTCGATCTTGTACACCTCGTACTCGAAGCTCTGCCCGTCGACTCCGGCTACGGAGAATCGGTCACCGACGACGAGTTCGGCGAGGCGGAAGAAGACCGCGGGGCCGGACCGGGAATCGACGTGGCCGGCGATAACCGTGGGGCCGAACCCACCGGGGCTGCCGCCGCCGGTGAACCACCCGACGTCGTCGTAGTCTTCCGGCACTTCCATGGTGCCGTCGCCCTGGATGCCGAGCGGGATGATCGGTTCATCCAGTTCCATCGCGGGAACGATGATCGAGGCGGGCGTCACACCAGCCGGACGCCCAGCCGCCGGGACGGCGGCTTGCGGGGCGGCACCGGCCGGCGCTGCGGGAGGCGCCGCGGGGGACGCGGACGACGCGGGCGCATCCGTCTCGACGCTGTCGACGACGCCGGTGGACGGCGCTTGGCTGCCAAATCCGGCGCTGCAGCCCGCCAGCGTGAGCACGGCGGCCACGGCACCGGCAATGAGCGCGCTGCGCCGTGCCGGAGCAAGGCCCCGGCACGGCGCAGCGGATGACGTGAACATCGTCGCGGTGGTGTCAGCTCTTAGGAGCGAGCCGTACGACGACGGTAGACAGCGAAACCGGCCAGGGCGAGGGCACCGGCGGCACCGAGTCCAACGGCGCCGGCAGCGGTGGTGTTGATGGCCGACGCGTTCTCAGCGGCCGCAGCGGTTGCACCGCCACCGGTCTGCAGACCACCAACGGGCACCTGGGTCAGCTGCCCACGAACGACGCCGGCCGGGAAGGCGACGGTGTGAGAGTCGCCGGCAAACGCGGCGGCATCCTCTTCGAGTGCCTTGAGGGTGAAGCCCTCACCGGTGTCAACACCATTGGCGAGAACACCTGTGGCGAACGGTCCCTGGAGGCAGCCGGAGCTGGTGCGCGGCTCGTCACCCACCGGGGTGGGGTTCGGGAACGCGATGCGCGGCGGGCCCGCGAGACCGGTGGCAGCCTGGTGGATGTGCGTGGCGGTCTTCGCCGGGCTTTCATAGTCGCCGGTGACACCCGTCAGGGTGATGTCGTAGCAAATGATGTCGAGGTCCGAGTTGACCCGGAAGTTGAACTGGCCGGAGGCGCCGGCCTCACCGGGGGTGGCGACGGCGTCGGCGTTGAGCACCTGGTCGGGGGTGGCCATCACAGTGAAGGCACTCGTGAACGAGCTGGGCTCGTCAACCGCGGTTTCAGCACTGGCGGGACCGGCAAACCCCAGCACGGAGACGGCCGCCACGGCTGCGGCGCCGCCAATGGTCATCGGACGAAAAATTCTCTTGGTCGACATCGCGTTGCCTTTCGAGTTGACGAGCGCAGTATGAGCTCGTTTGAGGGATATACGGCCGGCACGGCGTCTGCGTTCAAATGAATCTCAAACTTTTTTCTGCGTCACGCATGAACGCCGATGGCCGTTCCGTCGTATACCCCTGCAGAACCGGACCTCCGGTTCGCTCAGGCGGCACCGGTTAGAGTGAAAAGGTTCAGTGATGGCGGTGGAACTTCTACTTCCCGTGGCTCCGAGAGGGAGGGCGAGTATGCCCGACGCTCCCACCGACTCTGTTCGCCGGCCCGCCGAACGCAGTGCCTCGGGCGACGCAACGGCGGCGGCACCATTCGACCTCGCCGCCGCGTACGACGAGCATGGCCATGCCCTGTTCGGCTTCGCGGTCAACGCGCTTCGTGACCGGTCGGCGGCGGAGGACTGCGTGCAGGAAACGTTCTTGCGGGCCTGGCGTTCGCGGGACGGGTTCTCGGCGGAGCGCGCGAGCCTGCGCACCTGGCTTTTTGTGATCGCCCGCAACGTCATCATCGACGCCCAGCGAGCGCAACAACGCGCACCCCGCGCCGTCCCCGCCGACGCGCTCGACAACACTCCGGCTGCAGGGGGCGATCCACTCGATCGCCTCGCCGTTGTGGAGGGCCTGGCGAAACTCAGCCCAGAGCACCGGGCCGTGATCGTCGACGTCCACCTCGAGGGCCGTTCCTACGCCGAGGTCGAAGCCACCTCGGGGGTTCCCGCGGCGACGCTGCGGTCCCGGTCTTTCTACGCACTCCGCGCCATGCGCGACCATCTCACCGAACGAAAGGGCCGCAATGTCTGACGCCCGCGACGCCCGCCGCGCTCTCTTGGTATCCGGAGCCGTCAGCGGCGAACTCGATGCTGCCGAACGCGACGAACTCGATGCCCTTCGCCGGGTCGACCCGACGGTGGACGAGGAGATCCGTGAACTGAGCGACGTGCTCAGCCAGACCACGGCCGCCGTGCCGTCGTGGGATGGGTCGACGCCATCGGGATCGCTACGTGACCGGATCCTGGCGGTGCAGGATGACTCTGACGCGGCCCCGGTCGCCACCAGCGCCGCGGCCGCCGCAAACCCGACTGGCGCGACGGATGCGACGGTGACGCCCATCCGGCGTCGGCCGTGGCTGTTGGCGATGGGTGCAGCGGCCTGCGTCGCCATCGGTGCGGGCAGCGTCCTGCTGACGCAGCCGACCGTGCCGAGTCCACCCACCGGCCCTCCCGGCACCCTGGGCGCGGTCGAGCAGATCTCGTTCAGCGGGGAACCGTCCGGCGTCACCATCGACGGCGCCCTGGTCGCCCATACCTGGGGCACCGAAACGATCCTGAACATCACCGGGCTGACCGAGGCGAACCCCTACGACGTGGTGCTCGTCACCACGAGCGGGGACGCCCTCGACTCGGGATCCTTCCTCGGCAGCACCGTCGCCATCGACTGCGAGATGAACGCGGCAGTGCTGCGGGAGTCGGTCGCCAGCGTCGAGGTACAGGACGCGTCCGGCACCGTGGTCGCCCGGGCCGATCTGCCACCGGCCGGCTGAGCCCTGGCACCGCAGCAACACCTGTCAGCCCAGTGTCACCAACGTCATGACCCAGCACATCTATGTGCCCGATCAGCACTTTCAGCTAGCGTGGGGTTCGAGCTGAGGAGCACCACCATGGACGAACGCACTGCAGCATTCCTGGACACCTTCCGTACCTTCATGACGGACGTGGTCAACCATGCTCCTTCGGGCGACAACCGCCAGACCCCGCTTGGCGACTTCGCCGAGGAGTTCATCGGCGAGAGCGTGCGCGAGCTGCCTGTCATCACGCACGTCGTGGCAATGCACCGGCTGGTCGACTCTGACATCGCGCTTGCCTCGATCGCCGCTGAGACGCTCGCAGTTGCCCACGGTGTGACCGGCGGCCAGCATCGCTTCCACGCCAGCCTGCCCGAGCTGCTGGTCAACCCGTTCATGCATTTCGCGCCGGGGCCGGTCGACTATGTCTCGCTGCCCGACGGACCCGAATCGTCGCGCAGGGTGATGGCGTTCGGCTTTTACGCGCTACGCATCGCAGGTGTACCGCTAGTCGTTCTGCAGCGCCAAGCTGAGCCCCAGGCCGGTCGCAACACCGCGAGCCTCGAGATACTCACCGCAGACGACGCGACCGCGACGGCCTTCCTCGCCGATTTTGAGGAGCGGATGCTGAGCCTGAGCGTTCTCCGCGGCCGGGTGCTCACCTTTACTGGCAACGAGTGGGGCCACGGTGCGGCCGGGGCGACTTTCTTGCCGCGCCCCGAGGTGTCGGCCGACGATGTCATCTTGGGTCCCGGCGTGCTCGAGGCCGTCGTACGGCACGTAGTCGGCATCGGCGAGCATCGCGAGCGCCTGCTCGCCGCTGGGCAGCATCTCAAGCGCGGGGTGCTACTTTACGGCCCACCCGGCACCGGTAAGACGCTGACCGTGCGGCACCTACTTTCCCGCACGCCGGAGACCACCGCCGTGCTGCTCACCGGCCGCAGCATCCAATTCATCACCGAAGCAGCCGAGCTGGCGCGCGCTATGCAGCCCTCGATAGTCGTGCTCGAGGACGTCGACCTCGTCGCCGAGGAGCGCGGTCTCCACGGCCCTCAGCCGTTACTGTTCGCCGTGCTCGACGCACTCGACGGCTTGGGCGGAGACGCCGACGTGACGTTCGTTCTCACCACCAACCGGGTGCAGGTTCTCGAACCGGCCCTGGCCGAGCGGCCGGGGCGGATAGACCTCGCCGTCGAGGTCCCGCTGCCCGACGACGTGGCACGGCGACGGCTGTTCCACCGCTACGGGGCCGGGCTCCCGCTCGGCGCGGACGCCCTCGATGCCGCGGCCGATCGGGCCGCGGGGACGACCGGCTCGTTCGCCAAAGAACTCGTGCGCCGGGCGGTGCTGCTCGGAGCCGAGCGCGGGCACCCCGTCACCGACGCAGAGCTTGTCGAATCCCTCGACGAACTGCTGGCCTCTACCGCCAAGCTCTCCCGCAGCCTGCTCGGCGGCGGGCAGGACGAGCTAAACGTGAGCGTCCCTGACTGACGGCCGTTGCACGTGAGCGCTTGCTGCTTAGGAGATGGCGCGCTGGGGACGCTACGTTTCACCGGGAACTCTGGGCGGATCGGGACCCTCGCGTCCCGGCGCACCGGCGCCTCACTCCCGGTTGCCTGAACCGCTCCGAGCAGCCCGAGCTTGCGTTCGAGTTCTTGCGGGAGTTCTGGAGTCACAGGTACGCGACCGAAGCTGCCAGCGCGATCGTCAACAAAGCACGGATGCTTGGCTACCGGCACCTCACTTCGACCGTTCGCGCCTGGAACGCTGCTTCGCTGCGAGTTCTCGATCGGCGTTCAAAGGACTCGTCGGAAACGAGAAAACCCTCTGATTCCCTTATAAGGACAGGGAAACAGAGGGTTTATCTGTGGCGGTACCGGTGGGATTTGAACCCACGGTGGAGTCTCCCCCACACAACTTTTCGAGAGTTGCACCTTCGGCCGCTCGGACACGGTACCGAGAGCGATTGTAGTTCAGAAACAGGGTTCCGCGCGAATCCACGCAACTGTCAGAGGCCGGAGGTACTCTCTCGGAGTGACAAATGACAACACCCCCTCCCGAGCCCTCGCCGTCGGCCTGGGCGTGGCAGCAACCGCCGCCGGCATCGGCGCCGTTGGCGTGGTCAACTACCGGCGGTTCCGCCTGTACTTGGCCACCGGCGCCGCGAAGCTCAACGAGACCCTGCCGATCAACTCGCTCTGGTGGCGCACCGCCGCCAAGGAAAAGGGCGACCTGCTCTACGTGGCCATCGGTGACAGCGCCGCGCAGGGCATCGGCGCCAGCACGCCCAACCGTGGCTACGTCGGCATCCTGGCCGACCACATCCGCTTGGCGACCGGTCGCACCCTGCGGGTGATCAACCTGAGCGTCTCCGGGGCGACCGTGGAACTGGCGGTGCGTGACCAGCTCCCCCGGTTCGTGAAGCTAAGCCCCGACGTGGTCACCGTGGCCATCGGCGCCAACGACATCGCCCAGTGGGACCCGGCCCGGTTCGAATCCGGCATCCGCGAACTGTTCGCCGCACTGCCCTCGCACGCTCTCGTGGCCGATGTGCCCTGCTTTCACCTGCCGCACAACGAACGGAAGGTCGCCGCCGCGAACACGATCGTGCGTGACGTCGCCGCCGAGCACGGCCTGACCGTGGTACCGCTGCACAGCACCACCAAACGTCAGGGTCTGCGCAGCGTGTTCACCCAGGTGGCCAACGACATGTTCCACCCGAATGACCGCGGCTATCGGGTCTGGGCCGAAGCGTTCCTGCCGCTGCTCAGCGCCTCGGTCGCCAAGCGTCTTCCACAGGTGACCACCGCCGGCTGATCGATGTCGGCGGCCGCGGCTAGGCTCGCAGACATGGCAAAACCGGTCTCCAACTTCCGCTGCACCGAATGTGGCTGGACCACCCTGAAATGGGCGGGCCGCTGCGGCGAGTGCCAGCAGTGGGGCACCGTGGTCGAAGCGGCCGAGTCGGCCAGCCTCGGTCGTGCCGTCAAGCCGTCGTTCGTGAGCGGACCCGGCGTCGCCCGACCGATCACGCATGTCGACACCACCGCGGTGGCGCACTGGCCCACCGGCATCAACGAGTTCGACCGGGTCCTCGGCGGCGGCATCGTGCCCGGCTCGGTCATCCTGCTCAGCGGGGAGCCCGGCGTGGGCAAGTCCACCCTGCTGCTCGAGGTGGCGTCGAAGGCCGCCGTGGCGAAATCCCGAGTGCTGTACGTGAGCGCCGAGGAATCGGTGTCGCAGGTTCGGCTGCGCGCGGAACGCACCGGAGCCCTGCAGCCCGAACTCTTCATCGCTGCGGAGACCGATCTGGCCACCATCCTCGGGCAGATCGACGCGGTCAAACCCGACCTGGTGATCATCGACTCCGTGCAGACCGTGTCGAGTTCGCTCAACGACGGTCAGGCGGGCCAGCCTGGCCAGGTTCGGGAGGTGGCATCCACTCTCATTCGGCTCGCTAAAGACCGCAACCTGCCGGTGCTGCTGGTCGGCCACGTCACCAAGGACGGCACCATCGCCGGGCCGCGACTCTTGGAGCACCTGGTGGATGTGGTCTGCCAGTTCGAGGGCGACCGGCACACCGCGCTGCGGTTCGTGCGCGCTCTGAAGAACCGGTTCGGGTCGACCGACGAGGTCGGCTGCTTCGAGATGACTGGGGACGGCATCAGCGAGGTCGCCGATCCGAGCGGGCTGTTCCTCAGCCGCGGCACCACCGCGGTCTCCGGCACCTGCGTCACCGTGTCCATGGAGGGCCGCCGCGCTCTGCCCGTGGAAGTGCAGGCGCTGGTGATCGACACCGCGATGCCCAACCCGCGCCGGGTGACCAACGGGGTTGATTCGTCCCGGGTGGCGATGCTGCTGGCCGTGTTGGAGAAACGGGTGGGCCACCAGTTCTCGAAAAAGGATGTCTACGTGTCGACCGTGGGCGGCGTGCGGTTGGTGGAACCGGCCGCTGATCTCGCCATCGCGATCGCCATCACGTCGGCCCTTCTGGACGAACCCATCGCCTATAACGTCGTGGCGTTCGGCGAGATCAGCCTGGCCGGAGAGATTCGGCCGGTGTCAGCCGCCAAGCAGCGTGCTACCGAGGGCGCCCGGCTGGGCTTCACGAGCCGCATCGACGCCGCCAGCGGAACCGTGCAGGCCGCGGTCGGCCGGGCGCTGGGAACGGGCGTCTCCAGGCGGGACGCCGAGCTGGATGAGGCCTGGCGGTAAGAGGCGGCTAGCTGGCGCCGGGGTCCGGAGCGGCGCTGTCGTCGTCGGTCTTCAGCGGGCCGAGGGCGCGCAGCAGATCGGCCGGGGCCGCCTGCATGACTGCGGGGCCGGCCACGTCGAAGAACACCATTTCCAGGGTGTTCTGGTGCACCGTGAGGAACTCGCTCAGCCACTGGCCATCGGCGACCATGACCTGCGGGTCGACCTCGTCGGGGATCATGCGGGCGTAGTTCTCACCGGAGGAGAACAGCAGCAGGGTGCGCTTATCGCTGCCCTCACGGCCGAAGACCCGTACCTGCTCGGACTGCCCGTTCACCACCAGGAGCGGCGCGATCACCACGTCGTTGCGCAGCGCGTAGGCCACAGCCGCTACATCCTGGTTGGCCAGCGCCGTGGCGAGGGCCTCTGATCGGGTTTCCGAAGTCGCGTCAGTCACGTGTTCCATTCAACCATCCGTCACCGACGGGCGGCGAGTCAGCGACTGCGCCACCAGCGAACGGGCTCAGTTGAGCAGGAACTGGGTCGGGGCGGCGGAGTCCACCCCGCCGACGCTCACGGTGAGGTAGTACGAGGCACCGTCTCCGGGCACGGCCTCACGGTTGGTGATCTCGCAGGTCTCCGGGCTGGACCGAGTGCGGTCCCACACGACCGGGGTCTGCGAGCTCACCGGCTTGTTCGGTTCGAGGGTGACCTCGGCGTCAGCGGCACCGGTCTGGCAGTCGGTGGATGTCCAGTACACGTCGGCTCCACTCGTGACGGTGAAGACCTGGGTGCTGGTTCCGGCGTTCAGCGTGCAAGGCACGGTGCCGATGTTGGTGACCGTGAGCGAGAGCTCGGGTTCCTCACCGGAGTCGTACGAGCCGGCGCTGGTGATCGCCTCCACCTGCAGGCTCGTCGCGTCACAGGCCGGCGCGGTGGCCGGATCGGTGGCGGCGGGATCCACGGCGGCGTCCGGCGCTTCGGTCGCGGCCGGTGTGGCCGCGGGAACGGGTTCGTCGCCGCTGCCGGGCCGCACCACGATGAGCACGATGATGAGGATCACGGCGAGCAGGCCGAGGCCCACTACGAGACGGCGGCGCCGGTAGACCTTGCTGGCCCGGGGGCCGACGGGTTGCTTGTTCGTCGACATGCTCCAAGGCTAACGAGGACTACCGGCGCCGCCGGTAATGCTCTGCGTGTCGGTTACGAATCCATTGAAATCCGGCGGCGACGCATCAGCAGACCCGCACCCAGCATCAGGGCCAGCACTCCCCCGGCGAGCCAGGGCAGGGTATTGACTCCGGTGTTGGCCAGGCCGGTGGCGCTCGTGTTGGCGCTATTGGATCCCGCAACGGTGATCTCGGTCCAGCCGATCACCGATCCGGCGGCATCCTGCACGATGATGCGGTGGGTGCCCGCGGCAAGGTCCTTCGGGATGACGGCACTCACAGCACCCGCGGCGCTGACTTGCTGCCAGCCGCCGAGGTTCACTGGCGTGGAGCGCACCCAAACGGACACGTAGTCACCGGCGTACTCGGCGCCGACACTGATGGTGAGGGTGTCGCCCGGTGCGACGGTGGAGGCGTCGAGTGTGATCGTGTTCTTCAGGGCCGCCGTCAGGGCGTCTTCGGTGGCTGCCGTCGGTGCGCTCTCGGGAGCGGATGATCCGCCCTCGGGAAGCTCATCGGTCGGCTGGGGTGCCGGAGACGGTTCGGCCGGATCAGTCGGCTCGGTCGGAGTGCCCGGCTCGGTCGGGTCCGTCGGGGTGCCCGGCTCAGTCGGCTCGGTCGGGGTACCCGGCTCGGTCGGGTCCGTCGGGGTACCCGGCTCGGTCGGGTCCGTCGGGGTACCCGGCTCAGTCGGGTCCGTCGGAGTGCCCGGCTCAGTCGGGTCCGTCGGGGTACCCGGCTCAGTCGGGTCCGTCGGAGTGCCCGGCTCAGTCGGGTCCGTCGGGTCCGTGGGATCGGTCGGGTCCGTCGGGTCCGTCGGGTCCGTGGGATCGGTCGGAATGGTCGGGTCCGTCGGATCGATCACCGGAACGGTGACAGCGAGCGGCACACGCACCGTGGTGCCGGATTCTTTCGCGACGAGAGTGATCTCGCTTTCAGCGATGGCATCCTCGGGAACGGTGACGGTGACCGTCGCGGCACCTGCGGCGTCGACAGGCACCGGCGCGAACTCGGTGCCGCTCTCGCCCCAGGTGATGGCGAGCTCGGTGTTCTTCGGCGAGCCGATCGAGGTGAGGTTGAGCTGTGACACCGCGAAGCTCACGGAGTCACCAGGCTTCACCGCATCGGTCGGCACGCCGCTGACGGAGGCCTGACGAGCTGCGAAAGACGGCGAGATCGGGCTGTTGTTCTCGATGTAGGAGATCCAGGCATCCCGGTCGATGAGCCCGGAGTCGCGCGTGCCGGTTCCTTCAGCGAAGACGCGGAAGTTGTCGCCACCCGTGAGCAGGAAGTTGAACGAGCCGATGCGGTAGTCGCGGGTCGGCTCGTAGGGCGCACCGTCGATCCAGATACCGGTGACGCGGTCACCCTCAGCGCGGGACGCATCGAACGTGTAGTTCACGTTGTCGGAGATTCCGAGCTGCAGGAACGGTCGGCTGGGCACTTCACCCTTGCTGTCGCGCTGCCACTGCTGCTCGAGTGCGACCTTGAACTGCGCTCCCGTCAGGGTAGTCGACCAGAGGTTGTTCACGAACGGCAGCACGGCGTTGGCTTCAGCGACGCTGACGTCTGAGTCCGGGGTGGTGGACAGATCGGCACGCAGACCGCCAGGGTTGACGAGTCCGATCTCGGCGCCGCCCTTGGCCGGGTCGGCGAGGGACTCGCGCAGCGAGTTGGCAACCAGGGTGCCTAGCGTGGACGGGGCCGCGCGGTCTTCCGCTACCGGCACCGCGCCGCCGATGGAGGCCCGGCTAATGGGTGCGGTGATCGAACCGACCTTCACGTTGCCGGTGATGGCTGCCTGGGCAAGTGCGGCATCCGTGATCGTCTTGACCGCCTCGACGCGCGGGAAGGTGCTTACCAGAACGTCATCAGCCGTGGTGACTCGCGGGACGTTTCGGTTGGTGACCGTTGTGGTGGTCTTGGTGGCGGCGTCGTAGCTGAGTACGACCTGGCCGATGTTCTCGCCATAGTTGCCGGTCTGCAGCACGGGACGGGTCACGCCCGCCGCTGCACCGGGCACCTGAGCGTTCCAGGAATACAACTTGTGGGTGTGGCCGGTGAAGATGGCGTCTACGGCCGGCGAGGTCTCGGTGACGATCGCGGCGAATGCGCTGTCGCTCAGCGCCAGCTCTTGCTCGAGGGTCGCATTCTCGACGGTTCCGGCGCCAGCACCCTCGTGGTACTCGGCGATGATGACATCCGCTTCACCGTTGGCAGGGTTGCCATCGGTGAGCTGGGCGGCAACCCGGTTGACTGCTTCGACGGGATCACCGAAGCTAAGCGACGCGATACCGTTCGGCGACACCAGGGTGGGGGTCTCTTCGGTCACGGCGCCGATAATGGCCACCTTCAGGCCTTGCACCTCCCGGATGACATATTCCTGCAGGGCGGGCGTCTCGGTGCCGATCTCGTAGACGTTCGCGCCGAGGTAGTCGAAGTTCGCCTCGTCGGTGACTCGCCCGGTGAGGTCGGCCATTCCCTTGTCGAACTCGTGATTTCCGACCGCGGAGGCCGACAGCTCGAGGGCGTTCAGCACCTCGAGGGTCGGGGTGTCGTTCTGCGAGGCGGACGCATAAAGCGAGGCACCTATGTTGTCGCCGTCGGAGAGCAGCAGGGTGCTCTCGGGGAACTGGGCGCGCAGGGTCTCCACGGTGCCGGCGAATTTCACGGTGTTCGCGTCGATCCGACCGTGGAAGTCATTGATGTTCAGCAGGTTGAGCTGAACTGCCTCCGGAGCCGCGACGGCCGGGATGGCAACGACGGGAGCGCCCACCAGGCACGCTCCGATCACTGCTGCGAAGGCCAGCCGAAGCGGGCGGGACGGGTAGAGCGACATTGTTCTCCTCGAGAGGTCGTGCTGAGTGGGATGGTGAAACGGATGCAGAGCCGATGCACGCCGAGAAGTCGGCGACGGCTCCGGATGAGGCGATTGGAGGGAGCTTAACGACGCCACGTGTCCGGCGGGTTACGGCGAGGGAACACGCTCAGATGAGCAGGAAACGGCCGGTTAGGGCAACTTCTGAGCAGTGCGCCGGGCGCCGGCGAACCGGCGCCCGGTAGATGGTGCCAGTCAGGCGTTGAGCTGGGTAGAACGACGTCGCATGAGCAGCACACCGGCCAGCAGCAGGAGGACACCGCCGAACAGCGCCGGCGCGGTGTCAACACCTGTACTCGCGAGCGTGCCGGTGGCCGCCGTGCCGACCGAGACGATCGTGATCTCGGTCCAGCCGATGACCTCACCGACGGCGTCCTGCGGGATGACGCGATGCGGCCCTACGGCCAGGTCTTTCGGCAGCACCGTGGACACGGCTCCGGCGTCAGAGGCGCTTGAGCATCCGGGTGTTGCCCAGGGTGTTGGGCTTGACCCGGGCGAGGTCGAGGAACTCCGCGACACCCTCGTCGGGTGAGCGTACCAGTTCGGCGTAGATGGCCGGGTCCACGGTTTCGGTGCCCATGTCGACAAAACCGTTCCGACTGAAGAAGCCCACCTCAAAGGTGAGGCAGAACAGGCGGCTGAGGCCGAGCTCACGCGCATCCGCTTCGAGCCGATTGATGATGGCGTGGCCGATGCCGTGACCGAGCCAGTTCTCGGAGACCGCCAGCGTGCGAACCTCGCCGAGGTCTTCCCACATCACGTGCAACGCGCCGCAGCCCACCAGTTCGCCGGCGCTGTCTTCGACCACCCGGAATTCCTGCACCGCTTCATAGAAGACCACGCGGTCCTTGCCGAGCAGGATGCGCTGCTGCACGAGCGGCTCGACCAGGGCTTGAATGCGGGGCACGTCGCTGGTGCGGGCCCGGCGGACGACAAATTCCTGTTGAGTCACGCCCGCCCACTTTTCTGGCCGTGCCGGCCGTTGCTCTTGTTTTGTGTGAAGAAGCCCAGTCTAGGCCGGGCAGAAACGACAACGGCCCGGCGGATGTCTCCGCCGGGCCGTTGTCGTGTTGGTACTTAGTCGCTGGTCACAGCCAGGTCTGGCGTGCCGGGGCCGGTTCCGATGCTCGCCGCCGCGTTCACGCCGATACCGACGGTCTCGTTGCGGGAGGTCGTGGTGAAGACGTATTCACCATCGACGAAGTCCACGTGCACGTGGTCGCCGGAGTTCAGCTCGCCGTGCAGGATCTTCTCGGACAGACGGTCCTCGACCTCGCGCTGGATCGCACGACGCAGCGGCCGGGCGCCCAAGGCGGGGTCGAAGCCGACCTCGATGAGGTGCTCCTTGACCGCGAGGGTGAGCTCGACGGTCATGTCGCGGTCGAGCAGACGGTCGCCCAGACGCTTGATGAACAGGTCCACGATCTGCAGCAGCTCCGGCTTGGACAGCTGCGGGAAGACGATGATCTCGTCAACACGGTTGAGGAACTCGGGCTTGAAGTGCTTCTTCAGCTCCTCGTTCACCTTTCCGCGCATGCGGTCGTAGCTGGTGGAGGTGTCGCCCTCGAGCTGGAACCCGACGGGCGAGCCGCTGATGTCCCTGGTGCCGAGGTTGGTGGTCATGATGATCACGGTGTTCTTGAAGTCGATGACGCGACCCTGGCCATCCGTCAACCGGCCCTCTTCCAGGATCTGGAGGAGCGAGTTGAAGATGTCGGGGTGAGCCTTCTCGATCTCGTCGAACAGGACCACGGAGAACGGCTTGCGGCGCACCTTCTCGGTGAGCTGGCCGCCCTCTTCGAAGCCGACGAACCCGGGAGGGGCGCCGAACAGACGAGACACGGTGTGCTTCTCGCCGTACTCACTCATGTCGAGCGAGATCATGGCGGCCTCGTCGTCGAAGAGGAACTCCGCGAGAGCCTTGGCCAGCTCGGTCTTACCGACACCGGTGGGGCCAGCGAAGATGAACGAACCGCTCGGGCGCTTCGGGTCCTTCAGACCCGCACGGGTGCGACGGATGGTCTTGGCGAGCGCCGAGATGGCCTCTTCCTGACCGATGACGCGCTGGTGCAGTGCCTTCTCCATGAAGACGAGCCGCGAGGACTCCTCCTCGGTGAGCTTGAAGACGGGGATGCCGGTGGCCTGGGCCAGGACCTCGGCGATCAGGCCCTCGTCGACCACCGCGGTGGTCTTGACGTCGCCGGACTTCCACTTCTTCTCCAGCCGCAGACGCTCGCCGAGGAGGTTCTTCTCCTCGTCGCGCAGGCCGGCGGCCTTCTCGAAGTCCTGATCCTCGATCGCGGTCTCCTTGGCGGCACGCACAACGGCGATCTTCTCGTCGAATTCGCGCAGCTCGGGCGGGCTGGACAGGATCGACAGACGCAAGCGGGCGCCGGCCTCGTCGATCAGGTCGATGGCCTTGTCGGGCAGGAACCGGTCGGAGACGTAGCGGTCGGCGAGGTTGGCCGCAGCCACCAGGGCGCCATCGGTGATGGAGACCTTGTGGTGCGCCTCGTACCGGTCGCGCAGACCCTTGAGGATGTTGATGGTGTGCGGCAGCGACGGCTCGTTCACCTGGATGGGCTGGAAGCGGCGCTCGAGTGCGGCATCCTTCTCGAAGTGCTTGCGGTACTCGTCGAGCGTGGTCGCACCGATGGTCTGCAGCTCACCGCGGGCGAGCAGCGGCTTGAGGATCGAGGCCGCGTCGATGGCGCCCTCGGCAGCACCGGCTCCGACGAGGGTGTGGATCTCGTCGATGAACACGATGATGTCGCCGCGGGTGCGGATCTCCTTGGTGACCTTCTTCAGGCGTTCCTCGAAGTCACCGCGGTACCGGCTGCCGGCGATGAGCGAACCCAGGTCGAGCGAGTACAGCTGCTTGTCCTTGAGGGTCTCTGGCACATCGCCCTTGACGATGGCCTGGGCGAGGCCCTCGACCACGGCGGTCTTGCCGACGCCGGGCTCACCGATCAGCACGGGGTTGTTCTTGGAGCGGCGGGAGAGGATCTGCATGACCCGCTCGATCTCTTTCTCACGTCCGATGACCGGGTCGAGCTTGTTGTCACGCGCAGCCTGGGTGAGGTTGCGGCCGAACTGATCGAGAATCTGGCTGCCAGCGGGGTTGGCCGCTGTCTCGTTCGCACCCACCTGCACCTGCTCCTTCCCCTGGTAGCCGGAAAGGAGCTGGATGACCTGCTGGCGCACCCGGTTGAGGTCGGCGCCGAGCTTGACCAGCACCTGGGCGGCCACGCCCTCGCCCTCGCGGATGAGCCCGAGCAGGATGTGCTCGGTTCCGATGTAGTTGTGGCCGAGCTGCAGGGCTTCCCGCAGGCTCAGCTCGAGAACCTTCTTGGCGCGCGGCGTGAACGGGATGTGCCCGGTCGGCTGCTGCTGGCCCTGGCCGATGATGTCCTGGACCTGCTCGCGCACGGCATCGAGCGAGATGCCGAGGCTCTCCAGGGCCTTGGCGGCCACGCCTTCACCCTCATGGATGAGACCGAGCAGAATGTGCTCGGTTCCGATGTAGTTGTGGTTGAGCATCTTGGCCTCTTCCTGGGCCAAAACGACGACGCGACGAGCTCGGTCGGTAAATCTCTCAAACATATGAATACTCCCTTGGCGCCAGGGCGGTTATGGCACCGATACAAAGAGAGTAACCAGCGCGGACCCCGATCCGTGCCTCTGTTCGCCGTGGGCGTGACGGGATCCACCGACTTGCCCCCAGACGGACGAGTTGCCCCGGCGGAACGGGGCAACTGGTCCGCAGTGGGCAACTCGGCGAACAGCGTTGCGCGCCCCAACGATAATCGTTATGTTTATCGCATCACCATATCGATAATCGTTAGGAGACGATTCCCGTGACGACATCAGCATCCGTCAAGGCCGCTCGTACGGCGCGTCTGGAACGCCAGCTCGGCCGAGGGTTCACCTGGCTCCTGCTCATCGGCGCCGTGATCTTCGGCGCCCTCGCCGCCTCGATCGGCACCGTCTCCCTGATCGGGCAGCTGATCAACGACCGATTCAACATCACCCTGCTGGTGGATGCCCCGTTGCCGGACGCCGCGTCGGCCGGCAGCGCGCAGGTCACCGCTGGCGGCTTCAGCACGGCCGATGTCACGGTGTCCGGACTGAGCACGCTGCCGCGATTCCTGATCACCCTGGAGGGCGCCACCGCTCTCGCCACCGGCTTGCTGGTGTCGGCCACGATCGCGTACTTCTGTTGGAGCCTGCTGCGCCGGCGCCCGTTCAGCCGGCCGGTGTTCTGGCTGGTGGCCCTGGTGGGTTACGCCCTCGTGCTCGGCACCATCCTCGGACAGGGTTTCGGGGGCCTCGGCCGCATGATCGCGGCGGGGGAACTCAACCAGACCCCGGCCGACGGCTTCTGGCCGCTGGCCGCGTCGATCGACCCGGCACCCCTGGTCGCCGGACTGGTGCTGCTGGTCGCGGCCGGCGCCATCCACCTCGGTCAGCGCCTGCAGCGCGACACCGAGGGCCTGATCTGATGACACCGGGCGATGCCGAGGAGGACACCGGCATCCGGTGCCGGTTGGACGAGCTGTTGATCGAGCGGGGGCTCACGCTGACCCGGCTGAGCGAACTGGTCGGGGTGAGCGTGGTGAATCTGTCGGTGTTGAAGAACGACCGGGCCAAGGCCATCCGCTACTCGACCCTGGCCGCGATCTGCCGCGCGCTGGACTGCGAGGTCGGTGAGCTGCTGGTGCGCGCCGACTGAGCCGAGTCCACGGGCTTGCGAGTCGGTGGGAGTGCGCAAATACTGGCAGCAATCGGCTCCAGCTACGGCCCGTTGCCTCCCACCGGGAGCGACGGGCGGAAGGCGGCTGCACCATGGACAGCACCCCCGATCACTCCCCCACCGGCGCAGCCGGCAGCGGCCCGGCCGGGTTGGCTGCTGACCCGAGCGCGGCCGACGAGATCGCCCGCCTGTCGGCGGAGAACGCCCGGCTGCGTGCCGAGGCCGGTCCGGCGGCCGAGCATCGGGCCGGTCGGCGCTGGCGGGCGTTCTTCGCGGTGCTGCTCATCGCGGTCGGCGCCCTGCTGGCCCCCCTGAGCGTCGTGGCCTACTGGACGAAGGGTGAGGTCACCGACACCGACCGGTTCGTCGCGTTGCTGGCCCCCCTGGCCGAGGACCCGGCCATCCAGTCCTATCTGGTCGGCGAGATCGTCACCGTGGTGAACGACAACGTCGACATCGACACCATCACCAGCGACCTCTTCGCCGGCCTGGAGGGTCTCGACCTGCCCCCGGCGGCGAAAAATGCCCTAGGCCTGCTCGAACAGCCCGCCGCCCAGGGGGTGCAGCAGCTGATCCGCACGGCCGCCACCCGCATCGTCGAATCGGATGCCTTCGCCGACCTCTGGGCGAACGCCCTGCGGGTGAGCCACACGCAGGTGGTCTCGGCGCTGGAGGGTGACTCCAGTTCGGCGCTGGCGATCAGCGACAGCGGGGAGGTCGGCATCCAGCTGGGGCCGATCATCGATCAGGTGAAGACCGAGCTGGTCAACCGGGGGTTCTCGCTGGCGCAGAACATCCCCGAGGTGAACCGCACCATCGTCATCGCCCAGTCGGACGCTCTGGTGCAGGCGCGCACCGGTTACCAGCTGCTCAACCTGCTGGGATTCGTTCTGCCGATCGTGAGCATCGGCTTACTCGTGGTCGGGGTGTTCGTGGCCAATCGGCGGTCGCGCGCACTGATCTGGGCCGGCCTGTCTTTGACGGCCTCGATGGCGCTGCTCTCGGCCGCGATCGCTCTGGGCCGCATCCTGTTCGTCAACTCGGTGTCCCCGCAATCCCTCCCCACCGGCACTGCCGAGGCCTTCTACGACGCCGTCATCCCGTTCATGAACAACACCGCACTGTCGGTGGGGCTGGTCGGCTTCACCGTGGCCGTTGTCGGCTACCTGGCCGGGCCGTTCCGCGGGGCGCGCGCGCTGCGTCGGGTCACCGTGGACACCACTGCCCGGCTTCGGGTGGCCGCGGAGGACGCCGGGGTGACCACCGGCCGGTTCGGCGAGGTGCTGTACCGCTCCCGCCGGCTGGCGCACGTGCTGATCGGCCTCGGGGCGGCCGCCGTAGCGATCTTCTGGCGACCGTTGCCGGTCTCGGTGATCATCTGGACCGCCGTGCTCGCCCTGGTTCTGGTGCTGCTGGTGGAGCTGCTGCAACGTCCGCCGACCGAGCCGGTCGGTGCCGCTCGTCCCGACACCATCACGCCCGCGACGCAGGCCGAACCGAACCCGCCCGAGACGGGC
>Ga0247816_10000588_pt1 | contig 19919 bp, 13 predicted proteins | sample UWRJL209509C1_FD_179930 | JGI IMG/M metagenome (GOLD analysis project Ga0247816, IMG submission 179930) | Plant litter microbial communities from Arlington Agricultural Research Station in Wisconsin, United States - UWRJ-L209-509C-1 | ecosystem: Environmental > Terrestrial > Plant litter >...
AAAATCTATGTTCTAAATACGTCTCAATAACAACCAAAATTGATTTTAGTGCCGTTAACAAAAAAAATAACCGCTGCATTTCAGAATATCATACCTCTCAATCATCCGGACAAGTCACTGCTGCCAATTCAGAGAAGGGATAAGCTTAATTCTTCACGATTGAATCCTGCAAACACATTGCCGAATCCAGTCATGAACGAAAAATGGTTTTTAAGTTTTGTTTTTTTTTCTTTGATCATCATGCTGCCAAGGTGGTATTACGTGGAAAATTTTGCCGTAGCCCTGCCTTTTTGGGATCAATGGGATGCCGAATGGGTTGGCTTGTTAAAGCCGTGGATTGAGGGAAAGTTAAGGCTTTCACACCTTTTTGTGGGACACAACGAGCATCGGATTTTACCTACGCGTTTAACCACGCTTTTAATATTTACATGTACCGGCACGTGGAATAATTTAACTGAAGCGCGTCTCAACATACCACTGAGCGCGTTGACACCAATAATTCTAATCTGGTTGCTTTGGAAAGAAAGACAAATTTCCGGGTCAAAATGGCTGGTGGTTGTAATCATATTAGCTGGCGCTTCGTTGCCGTTTTCCTGGGAAAATATACTGATTGGATTTCAGAGTCAATTCTACTTCCTGAACTTGTTCACACTTTGTGCACTGGCTCTGGCTGTCTATCGGCCCGAGCAACCTGCTGCCTTTTTTTTAATACTTTTTTTTTGCACAATGAGTATACTAACGACAGCATCCGGTTTATTAACGTCAATGTCAGTTGCTGTGGTTTATCTATTGGATTCATTTATAAGCGCAAGGCTCAGTTCCAAATCGTTTTTGATGATAGTAAGCTTGTTGACGATGTCGCTCATTGCATACTTCACGATGCCGGTTGTTGAAGGACATTACCTTTTACACGCAGAGACTCTTTGGGAGTTTATCAAAGCAGCAATACGTATCATGGGATGGCCATTGCGCGGAGGTCAATTGTATATAGGATTAATGTGGGTCCCTTCCTTAACAGCAATTCCAATCTTAATACTTCGCCGCCAGATCGACTCTATTGACTTGTTAATGATCGGATGTTTTGTATGGACCGGAATGCAAATTGCAGCACTGGCTTATGGACGAGGACATGAGATACTTCATATGCCCTCACGGTATTCCGAAGTTCTTTTATTGGGATTAGCAGCAAATAGTTGGTTCATGATCCGGCTACCTGACACTTTTGGAAACACAAGAAGGACACGCAAGTTTTTAGTCGTTTTGGTTGCAGCATTTTATTCTGCCACTTTCATTAGTTTTATCCAACGAACTAAAGGAGATTTTAAAATCTTGAAAGAGGAACGTGAGCGTCGAATTACCCAGACGAGCAATGTGTGTCAATACTTAGCTTCCCGAAATTTTACCTTGCTTAATAAAACAGGTTTTCAATTGCCGTATCCCAATCCTACCCAACTTAAGCAGTTTTTAGATGATCCACAGTTACAAAAAGTTTTAAGCCTTGATGATTGTCTTAAAGAAAGCCATTTAGCCCAAACCGTAAAGTAAATAAGACGAGACAGGTCTGCTTGTCTTGTAAATCAGCATGTTACCTGACACTGAACTGCCGCACGGTTATCTAGTTTCTTTACAAGAGCCGACCAAAGTACTCGTCTTTTTTGACTCAGCTGGCGGATCGAAAAGGAATCCTGCTTCCACATGAAGATTTCCCCAAAGACCGTCTGGGAAGGCTCCAGGACACTTTCAACTGCCCCAATGCATGATTGGCTCAAAGAACACTTTGATTTTTACCGTCCGTTTCGCAAAAAAAGCTATTTAACCGCGTTGGGTCTGATTTTTTTGCCGGGTCAAAGACACACGTCAGATTCCGGTAACCAGTGTGAGCTTGAATATCAAATGGTCGGCGAGCTACCGTCTGAGAAGCCCGCGCAGCTGGACCTTGGTGAGTACAGCATGCGAAGCCCACAAAACACTAGGCGAAGGACTTTGCTCACCGATGATCCTGTCTCGATCCAGATTCAAACATGTCTGGTTTAAAGACCGCTACTTCCCCTAAAAATTGGAGATTTTAGCTCGGGAGGTCGCTTTTGAGCACTTGGAAGGCGTTTCTGACGAGATGGTCTGCGATCAGGACAAGGTATTTATTGTCAGCGGATATGGTGGCGATATCCTTGTTACAGTAGCATACGGCGCCTGCACCAGAGAACAGTCTTTCAGTTTTCATTTGCGGAAAACCCGATGCAAAAAGTAATGGGAAGCCGGGCCGCCAGTGCGGTGGAAAATTTTGTTAAAGTATATCAAACAGAACTTTGAATCACGAAGCCATGAGCTGGCTTGGACAGACCACTCATGCAATGCCACATGCTGTGAAAATTGCGTTAATTGGCACGGTGGTTACAATGAAGTGAGGTGGATTTTGTATTTAATAGAATATCTCATTGAAAGGTCTATACTACCAAAGTCTGTATTGAAATTATCTTTGAACATCCATCATCCACAGGCGTATTATCATTTATTCGTTAAGGGAAGATAAATAATGAACCGGGCGCCTTTTCCCGGCTGGCTTTCAGCGGTAAGCAAGCCGTTATGATTTTGTACCACTTTATTGCACAATGCCAGGCCGATACCTGATCCGGAGTACTCGTTTTTACCATGCAGCCTTTGGAACATCTGAAAATTCGCTGCACATACTTCTGGTCAAAGCCTATGCCATTATCCTGGACGGTTACCTTTACGTAGGAATGATCCGGTAACGGCGTTGTCAGGCTGCTAATCTCAGTCAGATCGGTGGAAGAGGATTTGATCTGGATATGGGGAGTCTGCCCTGGGGGCTGATATTTTAATGCATTGCTAATCAGGTTTAAATAGTTGTGATAGCTGAGAGGCTTCTCCCCAAACCGATACTGGTGTTTCTATATCGACTACTGCCTTCGTTTCTACTATAACGATTTCAAGATCGGACAAAACAGATTGAATCACGCCGGAAAGGTGCACTGATGTAAATGATTTCTGATTCGCTGTGAGGCGGGAAAAGGATAAGAGGTCATCGATCATCCTGCTCTGCTCATACGTCGCGAAGCGTCCTGCATTCGTGAAAGCAAAAAAGCACCTTCATCACTCTGTTGTTTTTCATAGTTCGCTGCCAGACGACTGCCAAAGGCAACCACCTTGCGTAGTTGCTCCTGAAGATCGTGACTGGCGGCATAAGCAAACTGCTCTAGGTTTTGGTCAGAATTCAGCAGTTCTCTGTTAGTAAGGTTAAGTTCATGAGTGCGGGCCTGGACGCTTCGTTCAAGATCATCAGCAAGTTCGCGGTAACGCTTTTCACTTTCCAGCAGACTTTTGAGCGCCTTTACACGTTCGGTGACATCCACTGCCATATCCAGAATGCCATAGACCTGGTTGTTCTCATCGAAGAGCGGGGTATAGCTGAAATCAAAATAATAGGTGGCTAATTGGGCGTTTACGACCAGGTCGGACGGAGAATTTGTAGATTGATAAGTCATTCCCGTTTGGTAAACCTGATCCAGCAGCTCAAGATACGGCTGTCCTTCCAGTTCAGGTAAGGCGTCCTTTAACTTTTTACCCTGGACCGAATTTCCTTTGCCGAAGATTTTAATCATTGGCTCATTAGTGTATTCGATCACAAGATCCCTCCCGGAAAACAATGCGCAGGCTACCGGAGATTCTGAAATTAAGTTTCGGAACTTCTGCTCACTGGCACTAACTGCAAGCTGTGCCAAATGCTGGGAGGTAAAATCTGAGGCCATCAGCATTACGCCATTGATATCATCTTCGGCACCCCTGACAGGGGCACATACGATATTGAAATAGCGACGTTCCGGTCCGCTGCTGCCCATGATGATGACTTCGGTATCATAACTGTTATAGACGCATCCTGACTGGTATACTTCCTTGAATTTTTCGATCAATTTATGTCCTTCTATATCAGCCAGCACCTTGTGAAGCTGCTGCCCTATAACGGATTCATCTTTCGAAAGAATTTGAAGCAAGGCTGGGTTGGCTTTTAGAATAACCAGCGCCTCTGTCTCCAAAAGGCCAATGGCTACCGGCGACTGTCTGATTATCGAGTTTAAAAGGCGTTCATAGGTTTCGAGTTCTTTTTGTGTCTCTACAAGATCTGTCACATCCACCACAGCACCAATGTATCCGGTAAACTCGTTAAGGCTGTTGTACTGTGGCTTACCTTTGCAAACGACACACCGAACCGTGCTATCTAGGTGAACAATGCAAAACTGTTTCTGGTGATAAATGCGGTTGTTGAAGTCCTGCCTAGTTTTTTTCCTTACCTCTCGGAGATCCTGGGGTGCTACAAAATCCAGCCAGCCAAAAAGGAAGATGAAATTCATTGTTGAGTTCACTAGCACTTTCTGCAAATCTTCTTCATGCTCAGTTTCATCAGCAGTCTTGTCAGAAGTCTTCCTTTGAAGATGATTATTTTCAATAGTTTATCATTTTTAAAAAAAATGATAAACTATTGAAAGCCATAGCAGACTGATCGCAGTATTGTTTGTAATGATATCTGCTCTCAGGAAATTTCAAACTTCGGTCCATACTCTTGTGAGTAGGAAATTATATCAGGGAAACCAGCTACCACCCCCGTAACTCCGAGGCCAAAACAGAATATAAGCTTTCCTTTTATGGTATGGTCATACTTTTGGTTGGTTTACCTAGTCGATGCTGCAATTAATCAAAAACTCATCGTTAATATCAGAATGATCGACTTTTAAACGATCTCCTAAAGGTATTTCTTAGATAGCTATGTCTGCTCTTGGTTGACATGTTGTGGACCCGGAAACTAGTCAATTTCTCTTTGTTCTGTTGATAGAAAGTATCCATTTCTAAACTATTTATAAAAGCGGACATTTATGAGTCAAGTATGTCCGAAATCGTACAAAAATAATTACACGGATGACCTCTGTGAGCTGTAGAAGCCTTTTTTTACCATATGGTACAATAGTTTAGCTACTCAGCAAAACATCTCTTATTAACAGACTAGAATTTTAATGAACTACGTCACAAGTCAACCACCTAAAAAGCAGCAAGAGCATAGCTGCTCAACAAACTGGGCTACAACAATCAAGACAGAACAAATGAGCAAAATACTTTTTTTCTTATTTACCCTTTTAAGTACGACAACTTTCGCGCAACAAAAAGTAAGTTTAAATAAGAGCATCTATACGATATTGGATAGTAACGCCGAACTTTTATTTAAAAAATCAAAAGCCTATTCGGTTTCAATCGGCATTGTTAAAGACGGGAAAGTTTACACAAAGCATTATGGCGAAATTGACAGAGGAAAAGGAAATAAAGCCAACAACAATACTTATTTTGAAATTGCTTCTGTTACAAAAGTGATGACAGGATATTTAATGGCAAAAGCAGTTCTGGAAAAGAAAATATACCTTAACGACGACATCAGAAAATACCTTAATGATTCATATCCAAATTTAGAGTATCAAACTATCCCAGTAACAATTAGGGATTTAGTTTCCTTTAAATCAGCTCTTGACAGAGAACTGCCAGACAACAGTGAAATAAAAAAAATCCAAGACGATAGCACTTGCTTTCGCTTGAGAACAATGGATGAAAATTATAGTAAGAGACAATTTCTCGAAGATCTAAAAACGGTTAAATTAGACACCATTCCAGGTGTAAAGTACAAATACAGCAATTTGAGCCTTGAGTTGTCTGCTTACATTTTAGAAAATGTTTATCACAAAAGCTATGAAACACTTCTGAATGAAAATATTTTTATTCCAACAAAAATGGCATCAACCAAAATGAACTTGGCAGAGGGAGATTTTTTGGCAAACGGGTATAATGGGAATCATGTTTTAATGCCACATATAGCAAACAATCTTTGGGGTTCAGAAGGATATTTGAAATCGACAATGGCTGATTTGATAAAGCTCTTAGCTTTTGAATTAAATTCAGCAAACAAAACAGTCCAAGAATCTCAGAGAAACATTTCCAACAGCGACCAACATTGGTTTGGTTACTTTTGGGACGGAATTTTGGCGACGGAAAACGGAAAGTTTTGTCATAAACACGGTGGGGCATTTGGTACACAAACCTATTTTGCAGTTTATCCAGAGTTGAATTTGGGAATTTCTATCATAGTGAATATTTCAGATGAGGAAACAGGATGGCATATACTTAATACCGTTTGGGGAATAGCAGAAGATTTGAGATATAAACCAACAAAAAAAACAATTTATGGTTATCGAATGACAAAAGACAAAGTAATTTTCAGTTACACCCATAACAAAAAATTAGATGCAAAATTAATAAAAAGTGTCTCTGTTGTTGGTTCTTTTAATGATTGGAATCCCGATAGTAAAGGCTATCAAATGATTTCAAAAGGAAATAATATTTATGAACTTGAATTGCCAAAATCGAAATTTGAAAAGGAGAAAATAAATGAATTCAAATTTGTAATCAACAAAGTTGGTTGGATAACGACACCCAAAAACGCGTTAAATACAGGCAATGCAGAAAACAGTAATTTGACATTTAAAATCGACTAAAAACCCTTACAATTAATAGCTTTTTGGCAGTGTAGTTGAAGAAATGGGAGCCATTGACCATCCCAATTCATAAATTAAGATCATATCATTCTGGCGGAATTGACAAGTCTAAACGATTGATTAGTTGTATTGTAGGTTTGAAATAAATAAAATAAGGTTGTGGTCAATTTGCGGTTCATCCTCACTTTTGGTTGTAAATTCGTTTAAGGGTTTTACAGTTCGTGAAACCTTTGATGATTACCGAAAGATTATTTTTTTCATCCTCAGAAATTTAAAATTGTATTCTTCGATAAAAAGAGATTCGATACTTAGCATTAAAATAAAAAGCATTCAGCCAACAAGTTGTTGCCCTAATTGCCATGTCTCGACCAGTAAAGTATATAGTTACTACTACAGAAAAATCAAAGATCTACCTGTTTTTTATAAAAAAAGGGGTGAAAATTATCTTACAGGGTGAAAATTCTATTCCTGTTATCCTGAATGTATATTGAAGGTATTTACGGAAAGATTCGAAAAGCACTTTTTCCCATATAGAAGAGGCACTTAATGATTAGAGCGGCCACTTCTTTCAGCTGTTTTAGAATCGAGTGCAAAAGCTGCAGAATGATAGATTCGTAAAATGGCTGGTCTACCCATGTAAGGGGGGAGATGAGCTATATTCATAGTCTTTATGACCACACGAAAAACGTTTCTCTAGAAGTTTAGGAAGTGAAGATCTGATGCGATCGGAATAAAAATATAGGTCAAGGCTCTTGTGACATAGCAACTGTCATTGCTTTAATTCACCGCTAAATAAGAACAATCGTAATTTTGTTAAGATAAATAACTATTGTTTTATTTAAACAATTACATTTGAAGCTTATTGTCCTCCTCCTCAACGTGAAAAAATTTGTGTTATTATCCTTTCTGGGCATCGCTGTTTCTGGCTTTGCCTTATTTGAAGTAAATGTTTTTGATTTTCATCATTTATTTGGACGATGTGAAGGCAGTGACTATTGTAGAATCTGCACGAATTGTTCAAGATGTGGCTATTGTAAAGGTGGTGGCACTTGTGGTGTATGTTATACGCCTCGCCCTGTTATAAGAAGAAGTGCTACTCCTAGAAGCTACCGATCAGAAAGATCTGTTTCTTCTAAATCTGCCCACTCATTTGATTCACGCACTCCTTCTGTAAAAAGATATTATTTGCCAAAATCACCTACCAAAAAATATTCTTCTACCAAAGTGTCTTCAAGTTTTGATAAGTCGGAGACGGATTCTTTTTCTACTGCGGGTCAAAAAGAGTCAAACCCAAAATCCGTTAAGTCTCTCACCAATCAAACAGAATCGAGTAAGCATCCGGAACCTATTTATTCTGTTACTAGTACTCCCGATACAAAAGAATCGTTCACCATCGATATTCCTGAAAATGCGGAATTTGTTCGTGTAACGGCGTCTTCGGCCAATCTAAGAGAAGAATTCAACACTAAATCACGAATTATCCAGACATTAGGCCACGGAGATTTACTGCTAAAATTAAAATCTCTTAAGGGCTGGGTGAAGGTTCAGACTTTGGATTCAGGTGAAATCGGATATGTGTTCGGAGGTCTGCTGGAATAATCAGCACTTCTATTTGTACGAATCTTTTAAAATTATTGCGAAAAGTCTATTTATTATCCTACGAGGTATTCCAAGGAATAAATGTAAGCAGCAACCAACAAATATTTCTATATTGGTAGCCAATTAGCCTCAATACAATATTATACTAGATGAAGAAATATTTTTATTTGCTTGCTTTAATAATCGTCACATTAAGCTGCGGGGAAAAGAAGCAGAAAGAAGAAAAAGCACCTGACAAAAAAATTGGAAAGGTTAATTTTTTCATGGAAACTTCGGCAAGTATGGCCGGCTATTTTAGCGGATCGACCGAATTTGTAAAAGACATACCCAATCTTCTCGTTGATATTGAAGGGAAGGAATCTTTTGGAAATGGACCTTTGAAAATTTATTACGTCGCGGATTCCTTAATACCATATAAAGGTTCTACAAAGGATTTTATTCGCGAGATTTCTACAACAAAGGTTGCAGGCGAGAAAAGCTCGGAGATGCATAAAATTCTGGAAATGATTGCCAGCAAAACCGATTCGAACGACATTTCACTTTTTGTTTCCGACTGTATTTTGTCCTATCCAGATAACGTAATCAAAAGCAATTCTGAGATTAATAAGCAGAAAGCACCAGGAGAATTAAAAGCTTTGGTGAAATCGACATTTTTGAATTTAAAAAAGGATAGTATTTCAGCTTCGCTTTACGGTTTTAACTCTTCATTTTTTGGTAATTATTATACCTATCAAAATGCTAAATTGAAGTTAAATGGCCAGGAAAGGCCTTATTATCTTTGGGTTATAGGTAACAAAGAGCTTGTTGGCAAATTCAATAAAAAACTTGCGGACCTTAATGATTTTAAACCTGTTCTGGATTTAAATTTTGGATTGTTTGACAAAACAATTGATTATTTTGAAACATTTTTTGCTTATGAAAGAGTGGGGAACTGGAAAGCGGAAAATGAAGGCATAGCTGATCTGGAAGCCTCTAAAAAGAAACCTTCCTCCTTTGCTATTGCGGTAGATTTGTCGGCGCTTCCTAACTCGATCAGTGAACCGGATTATTTGAACAAGCACCTGAAAACATCATCGGAAAATCTTGACTTCAGGATTAAAAATATTCTCCTGACAAAGGATCTGGACAAGTTCAAATTAAAGCCAAGAGAAAAGGAATATCTGGAAGATAATACGCACGTAATCATTATAGAAGTTTCAGATATCTATAAAGATAAGGGGAGTATTGATCTCAAACTTCCTTTGGTTTATGACAATGGATACAAAGCCATGTCAACGATGGACGATAGAAATCTGGACTCTATTCCAGGAAAAACATTTGCTTTTGAACACCTGATCGACGGCGTTCGCGAGGCTTATGAAAATTCAAATGACAACTTTATTCACATTTCAATACCTGTAAAAAAATAGATTCCATGTTTGAATTTCTTTATGAACTGCTTTGCGGACAGAATCCGGATCCGATTTTTGCAACAGACATCTATCCTTTTGTAGGTTTGTTTACATTGGTTTTTGCCTTCGTTTTTACGCTTGTGTTTTATATTATTTTGGGTAGAAGCAGGCCGATTTGGGACAAAACGGTTCACTGGGTCATTACAATGATTATTTTACTGATCATAGCTTTTGGTTTTGCATATAAACATGCGCAGACCGTAACAGAGGAAGATGAGAATTCTTTCTTCTACACTTTTGCAATGGTCAACACGCTCTACGCGTTTATTTATTACATCCTGTTTTCAATCTTGTTGAAAAGATTTTCAATTTTCGCCAAGCGCACTCCCTTTTAACCCGTCGATTTAGCACAGATTATGCCTACAAGAAATACGTTTGTTTTTGGAATTGGTGGGACAGGGGCGAGGATCGTTCGCTCGCTGACCATGCTGCTCGCGGCTGGCACAAAACTGAATGATACAAATAAAATCATTCCCGTCATCATTGATGTGGATGCCGATAATGCCGATACGAGCAGAGCATTGGCGGCTTTGAAAACCTACAAGTATATACGCTCACACGGATATAGCAATTCCGAAGAACTTCGGGATGGTTTCTTCAATGCGAACCTGAATACGCTGAGTTCTATTACGCCTGAAAACGATTATTCAGAAGGTCTTGATGATTCATTTCAGCTGCAATTTGAAAATCTGGAGAAGTCCTTCATCGAATATCTTGATCCAAGAGGTGAACTCGTGGGCGATATCAATATGGATTTGCTTGAAGCGCTTTACGACAATTCCAATCACGACGATCCGAATACAGAGCTGAACCTGAAACTAAATCAGGGTTTCAAAGGAAATCCTAATATCGGGTCCGTTGTTTTCAATAACCTTTCCAATACAAAGGAATTCAAATTTGTGCTGAAAAGTATTGGTGAAAATGACCGGATATTTATTGTCAGTTCTATTTTTGGAGGAACAGGTTCTTCCGGGTTTCCGCAGTTGGTGAAATTGCTGCAACAGGAAGAAAAATTGCGAGGCAATAAATACGGAGCCCTGACGGTAATGCCTTATTTCAACGTGACCGATGATAGTAAAAGTGCTATCAATTCGGATATGTTTAATTCCAAAACAGAGGCAGCACTTTCTTATTATCTCAAATACCTGAACGGTAAAATTAACTGTTTTTACCAGTTATGGGACCGTCCGCTGAAACAATACGAAAACAAGCAAGGCGGTATTGAACAGAAAAATAGCGCACATTTAATAGAATTAATTGGAGCGACTGCCATCATCGATTTTGTGAATAAACCCGATGGGAATTTCGCTTCAAAAGGGCAGACACAATATTTTGATTTTGGAATAAAAAAAGAAGATCAGATTATTGACCTTAGGCACTTTTATCCGAATACTGCCAAAACGGTTATGGAGCCGCTGACACTGCTGACGTACGCGATGAAAGTCTATCTGGAATCAATTCCGGATATGCGAAACGAGGCTTTTTATAAGGAATTAGACTTGGGCGATAAAATTCCAAACAGCGCATTTTACCAAAACCTTACGGCATTCTTTTCGGTTCATTACAAAAACTGGCTGGTGGAGATGTCTGGAAATGAGCGGACATTTCAACCTTTTAACCTAGGTCAGGATTTGAATGCTTTGGTGCGGGAAAAACCGATTGAGGTCAAAAAGGTGCTTGGAATAGTGACCAAGCCAGGAATTTCAGAATCGTTTCTGAAAACGGAACTTGGAAAGCTGGAAGATGAATTAAAGAAAAGTATCCCCGATCAGGATAAGCGTTTCTTTAAACTGCTCAACCGTATTTCTATGGAATGCTACAAAAAACTGGAAGCACTTCCATCCATGATCTAAATTTCAAAGCCATGTCTTCATACATTTTTAGAAAATATCCGGGTTATAATCCAAACGAAATACAGGATTGGAGTCAAAGTACAGGAATAGACCCTGCCAGCTTTGATCCTGAAAATATAGCTTTTGGCAGAGGTGCTTCCAAGGCAGGAACATCCATCCCGTCGCCCATGGCAAGACTTGAACTTTTCGACACTGCCTTTCAAATCGTCGCTTCGGACCGTGGAAATCTGGATGGCAATACGATTTACCATCAGTTAGTATCGGATTGTCTGGATGTTTTTCAACTTTTGTTTAATGCGAAAAATTCTGAGATCGGTCCGGGTAAAAAGATCTGGTTCAAGGAATGGAAAGTGCAGGAAAATATTGGCAGACTAAAGGAAAGAGGCAAAGATCACCCTCACAATTTACTAGCCAAATCACTGGATCAGATTTTCAACGACAGAGACAATGGCAGATTTTCGGAAACTACAAGTCTGTTTCTGATCTTTTATGAGAATAAATTACTAGGTGGAACTTCTCCTCTCTCTCTGTTTTTTACCACGCCAAACTGGGCAAGGTATATCAAAAATAATGATATCAAAACAGTTCCGCAGAGCTCTGACGGGAAATTATTTTTTAGTAATGATTACCGGCCGCTTTACAAAAGAGACCAGGAATTCATCGAATATATTTACAAGCTTTCGCTCCAATTTAAGCCGGCCTTTGCCAAAGCCGATGGTTTTCGAAAGTATCTGAACAAAACGGTAGACCGCTATTTTTCAGATTTCAGGCATCAGTTTCCTGAATATCAACAGGCAGGAACAAGCCTGATGGATAATGAATTTAGTAAAATTAAGACGAATGTAGACGGTAAGTTTCTGACAGTCAATGATCTTTTCTTCTTCCATCAAAAAGAAGAAAAAGAAAAAGAGAAAATTAAATCGGTTAGCGACTTTATCATCCGCCCTACCGAGTCAAAATATCAGGACCAATACAATGATAGAAACGAGCAGCAACGTGTTGAGCCGCCATTGGTTTTGGTCGACGGGATGAATATTCCTGGAGATTACATGGAGAAAAATATTCCATGGAATTCATCGACAAGAATTAAAGATTTCTATCACCGGGGTGTTCCTTTGTTTGAGAGAAAATTGCCTCAGGGAAATGCGCTAACGACAGTCACTTATCCATTTCTTACCATAGACGATTTTCTGGAAGATGCGCTGGTTGAAATGCCATTTAACATTAACAAAGGCAAGTTTTATACCGGTTTTGGTGGAGATTTTAAATATCTGTTACCAATAAGAAAAGAATATTTTAACTTCTTTAACCTGGCCGATTTAAAAAATAATCTCTCTATTGAGGTAAACGACGGGCAGGTTACGGCAAATCTAAAAATTCCTGTAAAAAACCGCAAAGGTGTTTCCGAAATTGTCTTTTCTAGGAAATATGAAAAGGGAAAATCCGTAGTCGAGTACCGCTCTGATTTAGGAATATTTCCGTTTTACCAGATCAATGACAGAGATGCAGAGCTTCAAAAGCTAAATGAATATACCGTTCTTTTAGCTGAGAGAAATGAAAAAATGAAGCTTAAATCACTTGAATTCTATTCTTTTAAATCTTTTATTTCTGATAAGAACGCTCTTCTAGTACCTTCCGAAGACCGTTCGAGTTGGGCTGATATCAATGCAATTAATTCAACTTCGACCTCGAAATTCTATAAGGTGGACGGAGCATTTGATTTCATGGAATTGTCCTACAAAGATTCCAATGAAATCGAATCAGCAGGTTTGATTATTCCGAATTTTGAAACGAGAACATTTAACAGGGATAATCTTACGAAGGCCTACACGTTTGCCATTGACTTTGGTACATCCAACACACATGTTGCTTACATGCAAAATGGAGAAGCGTTGCCAAGACCTTTCGATACAGGAGAATCGGATCAGCAGATGGTATTGTTGAACGCTCCTGGGGCTGATAAGGATCTTGGAAACAAATACACTTTCCCATGGATGGATCTAACCTTGAAAAGGGAGTTTGTCCCCCCAATTATAGCGGCTGGACAAAACGTATCCTTTCCCTTTAAGACTGCTACTTGTGAAATTGTTTCTTTTAACAACGTTCAGAACAAAACCCTATTCAGCCACATCAATATAGGTTATAATATTGATCAGGAAGAAATGCAGGCGAGTAATATTACCTACACAACCAACTTAAAGTGGTTGCTTGAAAACAATAATAATGACGCTAATAAAAGCCGTGTAACTGCTTTTCTAACACAATTGCTGTTGCAGATTCGCGCTAAGGTAATTCTCAATTATGGTAATCCGGCTGATTTGAAAGTGGTCTGGTCCGTTCCTCTAAGTATGGAAAGAGGAATCAAATCAGAGTTGAGAAAGGTGCTTGATAAAGCATTTAACGACGTTTTTAAAAAATCTGGTGCTAAATTACTTGATCCGATTCCGGAATCCGTTGCACCCTACTTTTTTCTTACCAAATCCGACACAGACATCCAGGACACTGCGAATGTTGTAAATGTGGATATTGGCGGAGGAACCACGGATGTTATGATGTTTATGGAATCTGCCGGTAACCGGGCCGATAAATACCTTACAACTTCTTTCCGTTTTGCTGGGAGTGATATCTGGGGTAACGGTTATCGAAATAAGCTGAAAGACAACGGCTTTATCCGAAATTATCTCAGCTACAAGGAGAGAAATCATATCAATCCTACGGAAACAAAGTATTTTAATAAGGTAAAAGATGACACCAATCTGAGCGCGGACGATCTTGTAAGCTTGCTTTTTCGTTATGAAGATTTCAAATTCAGTGATTCCATAACGATCGGAAATCCGGATTTGTTGATCGTCCCTTATCTGCATTACAGCGCTATCATTTTCCATTTGGTACAACTGATCGAGATCAAGGATTATCCTTTGCCAAGATATTTGTCATTTACAGGAAAAGGAAGTCAGTATATAAAACTGCTTTGCGGTGGAGATGAACGTGATCTGGAAGATTTTACGCGTGTGCTGATTAATGCCTATACATCTAAAACGCTTCAATCCGGATTCAAAATTCATTTGAATTCAAATCCGAAAGAAATCACGGCGAACGGGTCTATCCTCTATGCACTGGCCTCAGAAGATGAGAAAGAGAAGTATAGAAAAAACATGGATTTCATCCATCCGGGTTTTGATCCGAAAACGAATACCGAACTCGAATTGAAGTTTTCAACCGGCACTGGTAAATTTAATATTTCCGATACATTCGAAATAGACAGTCCATTGAATGTAGCGGTGCTAAACAATCTCAACGAATTTTTGGAAAAAACACTGAGTAACCAGGAAATCTCCAGGTTCCTGAAAGACTTCAAAATAAATGCTCTTAAAGAATCTTTACGACTCCTGCAGTGGAACCATAATATCTTTAACGGTGAAGGTTTTATCTACGATAGTTACCGGAAAGTTTTACAGGATTTGCATAAACAGCAAGGCGAAAACGAAATTTCAGAATCGTTGTTTTTCTTTGCTTTGAAAGATGCCTTGTATCGTCTTTCAAAAAGTATAACAGAAATCAAACCAGTTGTATAATGAAAAAGTGGGTGATTTTCTTTGTGCTTTTAGTTTGGCAAATATCGGCAAGAGCTGAAGACGGAGCTGGTAAGCAAATTAAAGATGCCAAATTCCAGATTGTAAAGGCAACTATTGAATTTTTAGCTTCCGATAAAGAAACCTTTAAGGAAGTTAAGGAAAAACAATGTTTGGATTGTCAAGACTATGACGACCTGCTAAAATTTGTTGAAAGGAATAAGATTAAAAAAGCGGATGCGCTCATTGGCGATTGGAAAAAAGTTTCTGTGGATACCTCTTTATCTCATTGGGAAAAAGGTCTAAACAAATTTAAAGATCGTGTTGTAGGCGATATTTCATCCGGTGCAAAAAGTAAGCGCAAGAAGCTTGCCGGCTATTCGACTTATGAAGGCAAGCTTAACTCAATCATAGAGAATGTTTCCATTTCTGAGCCGATTGAAGATGTACCCGATATTGAAAAATTGGATGAGGCGCCAGAACCTGTTGTATCAAAAGTAACGGAACCAGTAAAAACAATGTCAGAAAAATCTTCGGAACCAGCCAGTTATTTTGCGTTTTTGCCTGATATGTCGAAAGATATGTCTTATGTCATTATCCTGCTGCTTATACTTGGAATCCTTTTTTTGTTGTGGATACTTCGTAATAAAAGCCAGGTTATGAAAAGAAAGGAGAGAGAGCTAAAGGATCAGTATAATAGAAATGGAAGCACAGAATCTGAAGCGAAGATCATGAGCAGTGAGCTGAAGGAAGTTCAGCAAAAACTGAAAGAAGCGGAGGCTGAAATTGCGATTCTTCAGGATAATGTCAGAGCCGAAATGGAAAGAAATGAAAGGCTTTCTGCTGTGGCTGAAGTTGAAAAACCGGTAGAAGAAGCAGCTGAACCAGCACCGGAATCACCAATTAAATATGCCAGATATGCGGATCAGGGTGACGGATTTTCTGTTCAGGAATTATTGGAAGATGAGGACAGTGAAACCATTTTTGAGCTGACCATTTTATCCTCTAATACAGCTTCTTTTAAGATATCAAACAATCAAAATGCACAGCGCTACGCGCTTTCAAACTCTCCTTACTTTCTTGGCAAAACAAGTCAGTATGATACATTTCCATCCGGCAACAGTTTGATTAATACGGATATACCTGGTGAATTAAAACTTCAGGGTAACAAATGGCTGATTGTGAAGCCTGTCCAGATCAGTTTTAGTTAACGGAAATATTTCGAAATAATGGCGTCAATAGAAAGTCTGAGACAGCAGTTAAGGGATCTGCTGATTTTAAATCATGGAGATATCAAAATAACCGAATATCCCAATCTGGTGTATGAGGGGAGGGAACTTGATTTTAATCTCGGACAACTAAATCAGCTTATTCAACAGGTTTATTCAGAAATTGACTGGCGGCCTTATGAGCTCATCAATGCAAAACTAGAACTGGTTTTTCGAAAAGGCATTCTGTCCAAAGATCAGTTTGAAGAAATAGCCTCCCTTGTAGCTGACAGTGTCAATAGAAATATTGTTGAGCAGTATGTGGTAGCGGAACTGAGCAAAAGAGATTTCCAACCACGTGAGATCAACCACCCTGACCCATTATCCATTCAGAACCAATGGATGACAGATTTAGTCTGGCTCGAATACAAGGAAAGTTTAATCGAAGTAGAATGGCTTGGAGAAAAGGCTAATTCGCTGAGCAAACTGGGTGATATTTCTTTCAATAAGAAAGATGATGCCAAATATTTTTTAAGAAACGGAAATTACCTTCCTGGTCTTGTCACAGCTTTAACGAAGAGCGCAACAAGGGCGGATGAGTTTGCCAAATTAATCGAGGATGAATTTGATTCCGAACGGCGTTATTTGCGCATTCTCTACAAATTAAATCCTCGATTACCGTTTCGCTTCGAGGACGAATTGTTCACTGACGTTTCAGTTTTATTACAAAAAGCGTGTGAGACTTCAGAAGGATATCAGGCCTTGCTGGAATCGTATAGAAAAGGAATACTTCAAATCTGGATTCAGGAATCAGATCCGGCAGTAGCCTCAAATCTTTCAACAAAATATGATCTGAATAGCTTTCTGAGATTAATATATAAAACAGACCCTACGCTTCCTTTTTTTGTTGAAAACAATCGATTCTTGACACCGGATGCACTAGCTGATTATGCAAAAAAAGACTTTTCCATCTGGCTTGACATCGCCGAATCCATGGCTGCCAAAAATATCCAGGAATGGTTTAAAGGCATTGGAAAGCAGGACTGGAATGATCAGATAACCGATAGCCACGCATTTGTTTCGCAGGCAGGATATTACTCAGAACCTGAAATAAGGCTTGCAATGGTTCAGGCTTTATTTCATATTATTAATCTGCTTTCCGATAAACCAAGGCTTGAAACGGATCAGGAAAAAGTCCAGCTTTTGTCTGTCAACGGCGGTGCTGTTCTAAACCATCGGATCAATATCAGTTTAAAAAATGAAGGGTATGTCAAAGTAAAACTTTACTTCAAATTCAAGAAAGACGGGATTTCGCTGAGTAGGGATATCCTGGAATTTAACAATCTGGAAGGTAAGAGGAGTGATAGCATTGACATAATAATTGATACTATGTTACTTCAAAAAGATCAGCTTTATAATCTGGAACTGGTGGTTTCTTCGGTTTATCAGGACGTTAGTATACCTGTTGAAATAAAAGCCATTTTCCCTAAAAAAGCTTACACTACCAAGCTTGCTCTGTACGGTTTTTTGACCGCATGTTACTTCGGAGCTTTCAGATTTCTGTTGGGTGTTTTTTTAGATTATGATGGTTGGCTGGTTCAAAACCCGGAAATCGGAAATCCTGATGAAGTGATAGGCAATTCGCCAATGTTGTCCTTTTTTGTATTTGCTATGTTTATTTTGGGAGGTATACTTTCTTTCAGTCTGGTTAAACGATACGAGAAGATATGAAAGACGGAAAATCAGTTTTTGTTGTATTGGCACTGATCCTATTTGTGGTATACGTGATGCGCAATTTTCTCGGTAAGCTGAGCGCCTTTTTCTTTGTTCCGATCGATAATTTGTTGTTCATTTCTCACAGTGTTCCTCCGGTTTTAATGTGGATGATCTTTGGATTATTGGTCGGAGGTATTTACGGATCTTTTGTTTCAATTAAGAAGTTTAAGCTTGACTATAAGTTACTTGTCTATCCTGGATTGGTTTTGCTGATCGGTATGAGTCTAATTTTAATAGCTTCAATGGTTGTAAAAAAAGTCAATGGTGGCGATAGATATGAAGATAACAATAGAAGGGCTGCCGATGGTTTTGGCCGAAAATCTACGAGTTCTGCTAACCATGCAGAACTAACTGACAAACTGGAACAGGGGATACTGGCTGTGGAAAATGAAGAATATCAGTCCGCAGAAAAATTGTTTACAGAGGCTGCATCTCTTGGCAAGGGAGACTCGCGCCTGGATAGTCTCGCCAGAATTTATACCAGAACTGGCAACGAGAAATGCAGGCTTTACCGACGGAAGTCTCAACTTAAATACATACCCAACCACTATTATAAATACGCAGCTGCTCTTACAAATAAACCTTCCGAAGTATGCAAATAAAAATCTACCTCCTCTTTTTATTATCCACTATTTTTCTTCATTTAACATCCAAAGCCCAGGAATTATTTCCCAAAAAAGAACTTTACCACGTCTGGATATTGGCGGGGGAGGATATGGATAATGGGAAGTTTGATGATGCTTTGACTCTTTATCGCACGCATCCCGAGGATCCGAGTTTTAGCATGAAAGTACGCCAAATAGCACGTTTGAAAGAAATTTCTTACGAAGCCGATAGACTTCGCAAGAGAGGAAATTTTGCAGACGCGGTCGATAAGTATAAAGAGTACCGTAAGCTGAAAGATATCGGAACAATTGCCGTTTTTGAAAAAAAGATAGCAGATTGCCTGACGCAGATCAACAAGGGGAAATTAACGGAGCTAACAGCCCAACAACGCATTATCACTGGTTTCGAATGGGCGCATAGGGGCAGACAGAAGCTTAGTGAAATGGATACGATTGGAGCGAAAAGAGATTTTAATAATGCAAGAATCCTGGGAGGTAATAGAAATAATATTCTTAAAGAGCAATACGTAGAAGGGAACCGTATCGTTGCAGCCTTAACGCAATGGGGTATAGAAAAATCGAAATTTGAAAAAGCCGAGAAATCGTCAAAAGACCAACTGGCGTTTCTACAGACGTATCGTGACATTCGTAACGTTGATATTCCGGCAGTCGAACTGGAAATTAAAGAAATTAGATCGAAGCTTGAAGGAAACAGAACGCTGACAAGTGTTGCAAAGCTTTGCGACACTGATTTGCTTTTAAGTTTTGTTAATTCCAATCAGCATAACATTATAGCGTCAGCATCGTTGATCAGCAGATTAAAGGAATATAAAAGTACACTAAATAAAATCAATCAATTAAAGCAAAATTCCAATAATGCTGCAACAGTTGAAAGTGCTTATGCGAGTATGATTTCCTGGGTTAAAGATTTTCCCGCTGAGATTAGGTCTGATTTGACTGAATGTATCAAAAATGATCGTTATGAAACATTTACTAATTACGCTCTAACTGCAAAAAATAATGCTGACGAAAAGTCCGAAGCAAAATTTTTAAAAATTGCAAAACAACCGATTTCGGATACTGTCAATGAAGAAGAGGCAGAAAAGCCTGCTGCCATTAACAAATGCAGAGGGTTGGAAGATTTTAATAAAGGCGTTAGTCTGGTCCGAAGAGAGTTAGCTAACTGTAATCCTGTAAGAGCAAAAACTATCTGGGAAAAGAATTTGGTATATCTGAAAGGATGTGATGATTCACGGGCCATTTTATCAGAAAAGAAAAGTTTAAAAGATTCTGTTTTTCTAATGGCG
>Ga0247816_10000591_pt1 | contig 19891 bp, 17 predicted proteins | sample UWRJL209509C1_FD_179930 | JGI IMG/M metagenome (GOLD analysis project Ga0247816, IMG submission 179930) | Plant litter microbial communities from Arlington Agricultural Research Station in Wisconsin, United States - UWRJ-L209-509C-1 | ecosystem: Environmental > Terrestrial > Plant litter >...
CCAGCGCGGCTAACCTGGCGTCCTGCCAGGTTACCCACGCTCCAAAGCCTGCGTTCGGCCAGCGTGGTTTAACGGGGCGCCTAAGATCAAAGTCAAAGTCAAAGTCAAAAGCACGGCGGCCTGGTAGCCGACCTGAGTGGTAGAAGCAAAAGCGAAAAAATCAAAAGCCTACGCGGTCCAATGTGGGAGCTGGCTTGCCTGCGATGGCCTCACCTCGGTCTACCTGAAAGAACTGGATCAAATATGTGGGAGCGGGCTTGCTCGCGAAGGCGGTGGATCAGTCATGCATATATCAACTGACACACTGCCTTCGCGAGCAAGCCCGCCCCTACACTTGGACCGCATACACTTTTTTATCGGCTTAAGGCGATGATGATCGTTCCCATCAGGCCGGCCGTGACATAAACGCCAACCGCACCGCAAGCACCATCAACACCGCTGCCAACCCCCATCGCTGCAATCGCGCCGTGTTCGAACTGCCTGCAAAAAACCGCCTAACAGCCCCACCAAATGCCCCCAGCACCGCATGAAAAACTCCGCTGATAATCGTCAAAATCACGCCTAAAATCACCAATTGAAGCGCAATAGACCCGGCCTCAGGCCTGACGAACTGCGGCAAAAACACCATGAAAAAAAGCAGCGCCTTGGGGTTAAGCAAACTGTTCAGCATCGCCCGCACCAACACACTCCGCAACGGCACACGAGTGACCTGGGCCGTGTCTATCGCAGGTGTTTTTTGCAAAGTCTTGAACACAAGCCACAGCAGGTACACCACCCCTGCGTAACGAATCAGATCAAACGCCGGCGGCCAACTCGCAACCAGTGCCGTCACCCCCGTAGCCGTCAACGCGGTGAGTATCAGGTCCGCCACGCTGATGCCCAGCCCGCATGCCACTCCGCCGCGCCAGCCGTAGGTCACACCATGGCTGATCACAAACGCCATATTCGGCCCCGGTGACAGCAACAGCAGCAAGACGGAACCGGCAAAAATAACCAGGGTTGAGAGGTCGATCATGTTCAGGCCGTCCATGGAGAAAGGCCCAGATTAGTCACCCGGTTGAATACAAACAAAAAATTGTCATCGATACATCTCGCACCTTGTTTGCTCCCCCCGTCAGATGCCCCACATACCGCGCTGTCAAAAAAAGGTTCTTTCTCGGCAGGAAATTTCCGGAATTGTTCCTACACTCCAAAAAGCCATCACCCATTCTCAAAAAACCTGAGAATTTCGCGCCTGACAGTCAACAAAATGTCACGAGACCCTGTGCCTTATGTGCCTACTAGAGGTATTTTATAGAATTGTCAAAACCTTGACGAAGCAATAAAAGAGAACCATCATTTAGCCATTACGTCGCAAATTCCCTGCAAATAGATAGGTAATTGCGTTTTACCCAGAGAAGTAATCGTTCGACTTGTTTCACTTATAAAGCAACTCCTGCCTTATGGATGAGCAGCCGAACATGGAAGTCCTGGTGTGCAATGAGGGATGTTTTATGCGTGAGAAGTCGTCCGTCGACAGTCTTTTTTTGACCCGCGCCGGTTTTGTTGAATTCTTCGTCGTTTTTATAAAATTGATCCACGGCATAACGGCCGTATTGCCAGCGATGATCCTGTTGTTTTACCCGGATCCGATGGCCCCCGAGTTGCGTAACCACTTCTTTGGCTTGCTGCTGTTTTTCGCGATCCTCACGATTATTCTGTTCCAGGCGCTTGGGGTGTATTCCGAGGACCTGTTCAGCAACCGCCTGCGTTTTCGGGTGATGTTGGTGGCCTGGACGTCGGCGTTCTGCATCCTGCTGTTCATGTACCAGATACTGCTGTTGTTTCCGCAGTTGAGCCCGCGCAACCTGACATTCTGGTTTATCACCAGCACCCTGCTGTTCGGCCTGGAACGGGTACTGATGCTGCGCTTGTATCGCTACCTGATGAAGAGCGGCAAGTACCTGCAACGCACGGTGATCCTGGGGTTCACCGACACCGCCATCCACGTCGCCGAACACCTCAAGCACAACAGCGATATCCGCTCCGGCCTGATCGGTTTTATCGATGACCGTACCGAGCGCATCCCCAAGGAATTGAGCCACCTGCCCTTACTGGGCAATACCCGCGACCTGGAAAAACTGATCCGCTCCGAGCAGGTCAACCAGGTGATGATCACCCTGCCATGGGCCGCCGAGCAGCGGATCAACGGGCTGGTCAAGCGTCTGCGGCAGATGTCGGTCAACGTCATGCTGGTGCCGGACATGGCCGCTCTGCGGTATGGCCACAGCCGTATCACCGATGTCGGCGGCATCCTGATGTTCAACACCTCGCAATTGCCATTGCGCGGCTGGTCGCCCTTTATCAAGCGTTGCGAAGATTTGCTGCTGGCAAGCGTCGGGCTGGTGTTGTTGTCACCGCTGATGCTGGCGACTGCGCTGGCGATCAAGCTCGACTCCAAAGGCCCTGTACTGTTTCGCCAGAACCGGTTTGGCTATAACGACAACGAGATCCGGGTGTTCAAGTTCCGCTCGATGTACACCGACCAGAGCGACTTCACCGCCGAACGCCAGACCACCCGCGAAGACCCACGCATCACCCGCGTCGGGCGAATTATCCGCAAGACCAGCATCGATGAGTTGCCGCAGCTGTTCAACGTGCTGCTGGGCAATATGTCGATGGTCGGCCCCCGCCCGCATGCCACGGCCACCAAGGCCGCCGGGATTCCGTTCGAAGAAGCAGTCAGCGAATACAGCTCACGGCACCGGGTCAAGCCTGGCATCACCGGCTGGGCGCAGATCAACGGCTACCGGGGCGAAACCGATACCCTGTTCAAAATCCAGAAGCGCGTCGAATACGACCTTGAGTACATCTCGAAGTGGTCGGTGTGGTTTGACCTGTACATCGTTTTCATGACGGTTCCGGCCGTTCTCTCCACTAAGGAAGTTTACTGATGAACCCTCTCAACGGCCCCCTTCACGGACCCGTCAACAGTTTGGTGCCGTGCATCATTTCAGGTGGCTCCGGCACTCGCCTGTGGCCGGTATCCCGGCAGAATATGCCCAAGCCGTTCATGCGCATGCGCGACGACCAGAGCCTGCTGCAGAAAACATTCCTGCGCGCCAGCCGTTTGCCCGGCGTGGAAAACGTGCTGACCGTGACCAACCGCGACCTGCTTTTTCGTACCCTGGATGAGTACCGTGCGGTCAACAAACGTCAACTGGCCCTCGAGCTGCTGCTGGAGCCGTTTGGCCGCAACACCGCCGCTGCGATTGCCGTGGCAGCCCTGCACGTGCAGGAACATTTTGGTGCCGACGCGCAGTTGCTGGTGATGCCGGCCGACCACTTGATTCTCGATGAAAGCGCCTTCGCCGACGCAGTGACCAAGGCCCGCGACCTGGCTGAAGCCGGCTACCTGGTGACCTTCGGCATCCAGCCCGACCGCCCTGAAACCGGCTTCGGCTACATCGAACAAGGCACGGCGCTGGCGACCGGTTTCCGGGTCAAACGCTTCGTCGAAAAACCCGACCTGGCCACTGCCCAGGGTTATCTGGAGGGCGGCAAACACCTGTGGAACGCCGGGATGTTCTGCTTCAAGGCCGCCACGCTGCTGGAGGAGCTGGCGACTCACGCCCCTGCCGTGCTGGACGCCGCCAGGGCCGCACTCGACCAAGGTCAAATCCTGAAAAACGGCCAATCCCGCCAGCGCGAATTGAGCGCTGAAGGCTTCGGCACCGCGCCGGACATTTCGATCGACGTGGCGCTGATGGAAAAATCCGCCCAGGTCGCCGTGGTGCCTTGTGACATCGGCTGGAGCGACATCGGTTCGTGGGAGGCGCTGCGCCAACTCGCGCCCAGCGACGAACACGGCAACCAGGTCAACGGTGAAGCGATCCTGCATGACGTGCACAACTGCTACATCGACTCGCCCAAGCGGGTGCTCGGCGCAGTGGGTGTGCGCGACCTGATCATCGTCGACACCCCGGACGCCCTGCTGATTGCCGACGCCAACCGCAGCCAGGACGTGCGCTACATCGTCGCCGAACTCAAGCGCCAGAATCACCCGGCGTTCAGCCTGCACCGCACCGTCACCCGGCCGTGGGGCACCTACACCGTGCTGGAGGAAAGCACGCGGTTCAAGATCAAACGCATCGTGGTCAAGCCCAAGGGTTCGCTGTCGCTGCAAATGCATCACCACCGCAGCGAGCACTGGGTAGTGGTCAGCGGCGCAGCCATGATCACCAACGGCGACCGCGAAATCCTGCTCAACATGAACGAGTCCACCTACATCCCCGCCGGGCACAAACACCGCCTGACCAACCCCGGGATCATCGACCTGGTGATGATCGAGGTGCAGAGCGGCGAGTACCTGGGTGAAGACGACATCGTGCGCTTTGATGACATCTATGGGCGCGCGCCAGCAGACGTGCAAAAGGAGCTAAAAAGCTAATGCGTACGGCCTTGATCATCCCGACCCGCAACGCGTCCAGCCACCTGGACCGCCTGTTGCCCGCACTGCGTATGCAAACCCTGCAACCGGACGACATGCTGGTGGTCGACAGCGACTCCAGCGACGACACCGTGGCGCGCTTTCGCGAGTTCGGCGCGCGGATCGAAGTGATCGATGCCCAACATTTCAACCACGGCGGCACCCGCCGCTGGGCCAGCGAGCAGGTCGACGGCGAGGCCTTGATCGTCATGACGCAGGACGCAATTCCCGCTGAACCTGAAACCTTCGCCCACCTGATCGAAGAGTTGCAGCTGGACCCGCTCAATGGTGTCGCGTACGGCCGGCAATTGCCCCATCCCGGCGCAGGCGTGCTGGGCGCGCAGTCACGGCACTTCAACTACCCGGCGCAGAGCCGCAGCAAAACCCTGGCCGACGCGCCGGAGCTGGGGATCAAGACCTGCTTCAGCTCGGACTCGTTTTCGGTGTATCGGCGCAGTGCCCTGGAACAGGTAGGCGGCTTCCCCGTCGACGTGATCGGCAGCGAAGACGCCTACGTCGCCGCCCGCCTGTTGCTCGAAGGCTACAAGGTGCGCTACGCCGCCACCGCGCTGGTCTATCACTCCCACGATTACCGGCTGATGGACGAGTTTCACCGTTACTTCGATATCGGTGTGTTCTACGGCCGCGAGCAGTGGATTCGCCAGGCGTTTGGCGACGCTGGCGGTGAGGGTAAACGGTATGTACTGGCCGAACTTCGGGCGTTGCGCGAAGCCGGTGCGTTGCATCGCGTACCTGAGGTTTTGGTACGCAGTGCTTTTAAATTGCTGGGCTATCGCCTCGGCCACCTTGAACGCTACCTGCCCAAATCGCTCAAGCAGCGCCTGGGCATGTTTTCCACCTACTGGACTTGAGCCGTCATGAAGACTACCAACCGACGTTCCCGTCTTACCCTGCTCGGCCTCTTGAGTGCCTCAATCTGGCTGGCCGGCTGTTCGACCCCTGCGCGGGTGCCGCTTCCTGATGACAATGCGCTCAAGGCCGGTCATCAAGCGGCGCTGACCCTGGCCGACCTGCCGCCCGCCCAAGTGCTGATCCAGACCGGCGACTCCCTGCGCATCGTGCGCGATGCCCAGGAGCCCGCCGAAGCCGATGACATGACCATCTTCGTGGTGCGCCCCGACGGGGTGATTTCGATGCCCAACATTGGCCGGGTCAAGGTGGCCTTGCGCACACCGGAAGATGTGGGCAAGGAGATCAGCGAGAAATACAAACGCATCTACCGCGAGCCTACGGTGACGGTGAACATCGCCAGCGCGCCGAGCAACCGCGTGTTTATCGGTGGCGCGGTGCCGAACCCGGCGTTTTTCAACCTGTCGGGCCAGGTCAGTGTCGAGCAGGCGTTGTTCAGTTCTGGCGGCGTGTTGCCGTCGGCAGACAGCTCCAACATTGCGCTGCTGCGTACCGGGCCAGACGGCAAGTACAAGCTGTATTACGTCAATTTGAGCAGCATGTTGAAAGACCCGACGCACCCGATGGTGACGTTGCAGCGTGGGGACTTGATCTATGTGCCGCAGTCGACCATTGGCGCCACGGTGGAAGCGGTGGATATGTATTTCACTCGGCTGTTCCCGATCAACAAAGGCATTGGCCTTGGCTTCAACTACGACCTCAGAAATCAGGACGTGAAGAACAACGGCAACACCACCCTCAACAACCCTGTCTTCAACGGGGTGCCATAACCATGGAGCTGGTTTCGTATCACTCGACCCTGTTTTTTACCAATGGCGTTAAACACTTATTCAAAGGAGTGATCCTGTGATCGAAATCCGCTCGCTACGCGACCTGCTGCGGCTATTCTTTATCTTCCGCCGCGAATTCAAGCTGGCAGTGATCACCACCATCGTGGTCGCCGTGCTGGGTGCCTTCCTGTTGCCGGCTCGTTATGAGTCCGACGCGCGCTTGCTGGTCAAGCCGGGGCGGGATAACACCACGGTGCCGATCGAAGCCGGCAACCGCCAGACACTGATTGCCCCCAGCACCCAGCATGATCCGATCGTTGACGAGGAGAAAATGCTCACCGGCAGGCCGATCATCCACATCGTCGCCGAGCGCTATATGGCGATGACATCGCAGCCGCCTGAAGGCTTCTGGGACACCCTCAAGTACTACGCCAAGAAAGGCACCGGTGAAGTACTCGATGCCGTGCGCAGCGTGTTGCAGTTCATCGGCCTGGCGGAGAAGCAGAGCCCGCTGGAACGCCTGGCGACCCAGCTGGAAAAAAACTTCGAAGCCAGCCATGAACCCGGCTCGTCGGTGATCGAAATCTCCTTCACCTGGGATGACCCGGTCATCGCGCAAAAGATCGTGCAGACGTGGGTAGACGCCTACCTCGAAGAACGTGCCCGGATTCTTGGGCGCAAGAGCCTGTACGAGTTTTATGAGGTGGAAGGGACCAAGGTCGCGGGCCAGATCCAGACCCTAAAGGACCAACTGCAAACCCGCTTGAAGCAAATCGATTCGATCAGCGTCGACGCGCGCCTGAGCAACCTCACCAGCCAGATCAACCGCGCCACCGACGCCAAAGTCAGCGCACAGAACCAGCTGTCGGGGATTCGCAGCTTCCTGGTCAACGCCGCCCAGCAGATCAAGAGCCAACCTGCCGAAATGGTGACGTCCCGGGAGACCAGCCTCAACCCCACTCAACTGGACCTGAAGCGCCAGCTCAACACCTTGCAGGTCGAGCGTGCACGCCTGCTGCGTACGTACCTGCCCGGCACGCCGCAAGTCAGCCAGATCGAACAGAACATCCGCGACCTGGAAGCCTTGAGCGCACAAGAGGCCACGCGCCTGGAGCGTTCGCAAAACAGCGCACCTAACCGGCTGCTGATCAACATCAAGCAGCAGGTGATTGACGCCCAGCTGCAGGAACGCAAGCTGGCCGGACAAATCGAAAGCTACGACAAAACCCTCGACGCTCTGCGCACCGAGCGCGACCGGGTGATGACCGAGGAGCCTGAGCTCAACCGCCTGACCCAACAACTGCGCACCGCCGAGAAAAGCTACGCGCTGTACTCGGAAAACCTCGAACAGGCGCGCATCGACCACGAACTGGACAGCAGCCAGATCAGCAACATCGCGCTGATCGAACACGCCACCCTGAACCCGGCGCGGGTGTTCCCAAAAAGCCTGTTGATTCTGTTGTTCACCATTCCCGCCGGCCTCGCCGTGGGCTTGCTGACCATCTACGTGCTGTACCTGCTGGACCAGCGCATCCACGATGGGGCGCGGCTGCAGGAGGTGTTCCATGTGCCACTGTGGAGCAGCATCCCCGACGTTCACGACGCAACGCCGGCCGCGCTGACAGCGAGTATTTATCGCCTTTACAGCCTGCTTCCAATTGACCGCATAACCCGCGAAGGCTTTGCCCTGGGCCTGACTTCGGCGCGCCACGGCGAGGGCGTGACGTTCATCATTGAGCAACTGAAAACCCTGTTGGTGGAGCGTGGTCATCGGGTCACGGTCAATGGCACTGAAGCACCACAGCCAGGTGAAGTATTGCTGCTGGATGCTTCGGCCTTGTCGTCCAACCCGCAGGCGTTCCTGACCCTGCGCCGCGCCGACCAGATTGTGCTGGTGATCGAGGCCCGCACCAGCACCGTGCCGACCATCGAAAACGCCCTGTCGCTGCTGACCACCGCATTCGGCAAAGTCGACGGGCTGATCCTTAACCGCCGTCGTTTCGAAGTACCGGCCAACGTGCTCGCGCGGATCAACAGCTGGCGCGGAGCGGCCTGATGCGGATTGCGCTGCTGGCCCCGCTGCCGCCGGAACAAACCGGAATTGCCGACTACGCCGCGCACTTGTGCAACGCGTTGGTCGAGCTGGGCATTGAGGTACTCACGCCGCTCAAGGGCTGCCCCGACGCGACCGAGTTGCAGCGCCGGTTGCACGTGTTTGACTGGAACAGCGTGGACCTGGTGCACGCTGAACTGGGCGGTGGCCGCTTCGGCGAGTTCCAGGCGCTGGACTATCTGCGCCAGGCGCATCCGCAGTTGCCGTTGACCGCCACGGTGCATGACCCGGAACGGCTGATCTGGCGCCGGGCCAAATTATTCTTCCCGCTGACATTGCTTGAACGCCTGCCCAACCCCGCGCCACAGGCAGCGGCCCTGCTGGCCGACCCGTTGACCCTGCATGAAGAACGGCGCCTGGCCAAGCGCATGCGCCGCCTGGTCACCCTCACCCGCCTGGGCGGCGATTGCCTGCGCCAGCGCATGGGCTTGCGTGCCGACCAGGTGGCGGTGATTGCCCACGGTAACCTGGCGATTGCACCGGTAGCGCTGCCGCCGCTGGAACCGTTGCGGTTGTTGTATTTCGGCTTTATTTATCGCGGCAAGGGCATTGAAGATTTGCTCCAGGCGCTGGCGCGTTCGCTGTCGACCAACCCGCAATGCCGTGGCCAGGTACGCCTGACCCTGGCCGGTGGCACCGCCCCGGAAATGACCTTCGACCCCGCCGGCAATTACCTCGACAGCTTGCGCGAGCAGATCACCGCGCTGCACCTCACAGACGTGGTGGACTGGCAACTGGACCTGCCCTCGGCCGATATCCCGCGCACGATCCAGGATCATCATGTGATGGTGCTGCCGTACCGCGAATCGAAAAAACTCGGCTTCCTGGGGCAAATGCGCGGCACCAGCGGCGCCCTGTCCTGGGCCAACGCCTGTGGACGTGGGGTGATTACTTCGAATGCACGGGCCTTCGCCGAAGAAGTCGCCAGCGGCAACGGCATCACTTACCAGCAAGGCGACGTTGACTCATTGAGCGACGCCTTGAACCGTTTGATCCTCGACACGCAACAGGCACACCAGTGGGCGGACCAGGCTGCCGAGATCGGCCGGCAACGCCTGTGGCCCAACACCGCCCAACGCTTCGCTGAGATGTTTGAGGCTGCCCGTAAGGAACCTGCGTCATGAGAACTTCACCGACTCGTCCACTGCTGCGTTACGTGCCGCTGGTGGTGGCCCTGGCCATTGGCAGCGTGGTGTTGCTGAGCCAGAAAGCCGACGCCGAGCCGGTCAACCTGGCGCCTGAACGCACGGTGGTGTGGAAGGATTTCCTGGGGGTGAATGCGCACCTGTTGTGGTTCACGCCCGAGCAGTATCGCAAGCAAATCAGCCAGTACCAGAAACTCGGGCTGGACTGGATGCGTATCGACCTGCATTGGGACCGCATGGAGCCGAGGGAACAGGACTATCAACTGGACACCCTCGACGCGCTGGACAAAACCCTGAGCGCTGAAAACATCCGCTCGGTTTTCTACCTGGTGGGCTCGGCGCCGTTTGCGACCACCGCGCCCAAGGGCGCGCCATTTCAGGACCAGTACCGGCCACGGGATGCCAACATGTATGCCCAGCGCCTGGTGATGTTCGCCCAGCGCTACCCGCATATCGACGCCTGGCAGGTGTGGAATGAGCAGAACCTGCCCAACAACTGGCGGCCCCAGGTGAATCCCAAGGAATACGGGGAGTTGCTGCTGGCCAGCCACCAGGCTCTCGATGCTGCGGTGCCGGGCAAGACGCAAGTCATGGGCGGCATGGCGTACTACAGCCAGATGCCGCCCCGTGGCAAAAACCTGATGTTTGAAGCACTCGGCGAGTTGGGGGTGCAACACCTGGGTATGGTCGCGGCGTATCACCCTTATTCGATGACCCCTGAAAGTGATGACCCAGGCAAGAATGACGTGCTGCTGCGCGGCAATCAGCTCAATGCGATGCTGCACAACGCGGGGATCAAGGACGTATGGGCCACCGAGTGGGGCTGGTCCAGCTACGCCGGGCCCAAGGAAATGCAGGACCTGATCGGCGTCGATGGCCAGGCCGACTACACCTTGCGCCGCCTGGCGTTGATGGCGTCCCAGGACTACCAGAAAATCTTTCTGTTCGCCCTTTCGGACCTGGATGAACGCGCCTCCGCGCGCGATCAACACTATGGCCTGCTGGACCTCAATGGCGAGCCAAAGCCGGTCTACACCGCCCTCGCCCGCTTCCTCGAAATCACCGGCCCCAGCCTGCAACCCGGTGCCACCCCTGCGCTGCGCGATGTGCCACACAATCTCTACAGCGTCGCGTGGACCCGCGGCGACGGTAAACACCTGTTGATGTACTGGAGCGCCGACGGCAGCAGCGTCACCCTGCCCGAGGTGCACAACGCCGAACTGATCGACCCATTGACCGGCGCCAGCCAAACCCTTGAGGACGCGAACGGCATTCGCCCACCGGTCAAACCAACGTTGCAGATTTTGCTGTGGTAACCCATTCAGCCATGGAGTGCAGCACGTGAGAATCCTGTGGATTGTGCCCTATCTGCCGTGGCCCATGACCAGCGGTGGCAAGACCCGGCAATACCATTTGCTGCGCACGCTGAGCGAGCGCGGGCATCGCATTACCCTGTTGGTGCAATCGAAAACCGCGGCCGACGCCACCGTGCACGCGGCCCTTGAACCTCTGCTGGAGCAACTGATCGTGGTGCCCCGTCGCCCGCTCAAACACCCGTTGACTCTGCTGGGCGGGATGTTTGCGCCATGGCCATTGCTGACCACGGTGAATGGTTTGTCGGCTGCGTTGCGTCAGCGCTTTGATGAGTTACTGAAGGACTCCTGGGACGTGATCCAGGTCGAGCACAGCTACAGCTTGCAGCCGTTTTTGAAGGCATTGCAGCAACAATCCCGCGACTTCGTACTCACCGAGCACAACCTTGAATCGAGCCTGGGCGGCGCTACCTATGATCGTTTCCCGGCCTGGGCCAGCTTGTTTGTGCGCTACGACCAATGGCGCTGCGAACAGTGGGAGCGCAAGGCGTTTGATGCGGCCAGCCATGTCATCGCGGTGACCGAGACTGATGCCCAGGCGATGCGCCAGGTGACTTCGACGCCGGTCAGCGTGGTGGTCAACGGCGTCGACAGCCGCGCCTTCAGCGCGGTAACCGCCGACCCTTCGACCCAGTGCATGCTGTTTGTCGGCAACTATGAATACGCGCCGAACCTGGAGGCGGTGCAGTGGCTGCTGGATGAGATTTTCCCGCGTGTATGGCTGCAATGCCCGACCGCGCGGCTGGCCATAGCCGGTTATGGCTTGCCCGAAGCATGGCGCAGCCGCTGGCCGGACGCTCGCGTCGAATGGCTGGGTTTTGTGCCAGACCTCACGGCCCTGCAACGCCGCTGCTCGGGGTTTGTCGCCGCACTGCGTCATGGCGGTGGCTCCAAACTGAAGGTACTGGAAGCGATGGCCGCCGGGCTGCCGCTGGTAAGTACCGGCCAAGGCGCATCCGGGCTGGCAATACAACCCGAACAGCACTACCTGGCCGGCGAAACTGCCCGGGATCTGGCCGAGGCCATCGTGCGCCTGTTGAACCAACCGGCGCTCGCCGCACAGTTGGCCGCAGCAGCCCGCGAGTACGCGCGTAATTTCCACGACTGGGCGGTGGCCGGTAACGAACTGGAGCACATCTACCGCACCTTGCCCAACCATCAGGAGCATCCCGAATGCGCGTAGCCCTGGATTATCGCCCCGCCACGGTCGCGCCCTCGTCGGGCATTGCCCGTCAGGTCAAGGCCCTGGAGCAAGCGCTGGGCCAGCGCGAGGACACGCAAGTGCTGCTGTTCAGCGAAGCGCCGCTGGCTCACCCCCAGCGCGAGACGGCGCTGTGCCCGCCATGGCCGAGCCCTTTGGACGGTTTGCAACGGCCTCAGGTGCGGCTGCGCTTTGAGCGAAAGTTCCTGCCGCAGGCCCTGCGCGAGCACCGCATCGATCTGTACATCGCCACCGCCAATATGGGCTTGCCACTGGGTCACAAACCCGCCGGCACGCGGTACGTGCTGGTGCTGCATGACCTGTTCCAACTGACCCAGCGCAATTTCCACCGCTCCAAACTCAAGGCGCTGGCCTATCGCTTGATCGATGGGGTATCGATTCTGTGGTCGGTGTGGCGTGCCGACCGGGTGTGGTGCCCGTCGCAATTTTCCTGCAATGAAGCGGCCCGCTTGTTTCCTTGGGCACGCCCCAAGTTTCGCGTGCTGAGTAACCTGGTGCCCGAGTTCAACCAGGCGCCGGAGCCGCTGCCCGAAGGTTTGCCATCGCTCTTTTGGCTGGTGGTCGGCACACGGGAGCCGCGCAAGAACATGGCGTTTTTCATCGCGCAGTGGCAAGCCAGCCGCGCCAAGGATCCGAACGTACCGGACCTGGTGCTGGTAGGCCACGCCGGCGACGTGCCCGACGCCCTCGCCGGGTTGGCTGGGCTGCACTGGCGCAGCGGCTTGTCCGACGGCCAATTGCAGGCGCTCTACCGGCACGCTGCCTACCTGTGGCAGCCTTCGTATGCCGAAGGGTTTGGCCTGCCCGTGGTGGAGGCGTTGAGTGTCGGCACCCCGGTTGCGGTCGCGCGGGGCTCGGCCCTGGACGAGGTTGCACCGCCCCACGCACCACGTTTTGATCCAAACAATGGCGGCCAATTACAGGCCGTGATGCTGTCGCTGGCAGACCCCGGGGCCACGGTCGACCCCGAACCGCAACGCGCATGGGCCAGGCGATTTGCCGAGCCGGCCTATCGCCTGAATCTGGACACTTTGCTCAAGGAATTGAACCCCTAATGCTGCCAGGAAAACTCGTTAGTCTGATCCTGGGCCTGGTCTTCGGCGCGTTGCTGCTGGCACTGCCGCCGATGAAGGTCTTGATGGTCGTCATCGGCCTCGGCGTGGCGTTGACGCTGATCCGCTATCCGCTGTGGGGTCTGCTGATCTTTGCCGTATTGGCCACCAGTATTCCCTACACCACCGTGGAATTGGGGGTCCGCACCACCATCAGCGAGGCGGTGCTGGGGCTGACCTGGGTCGGGGTGTTCTGGCAATCATTCATCGGCAAGACCCGCGGCTTCCTGCACTGGCGCCCGACCGAGCGCGCCCTGGCGTGGCTGATGCTGTTCAGCACCATTCCCTTTATCTGGGGCATGTTGGTGATCCACGCCGAAGGCAACGGACCGGTCAACTGGGTGCGCTGGCTGATGAACCTGTCGTTGCTGTTTATCGTACCGTTGCTGCTGCGCACCGATGCTGACCGCGACAAGGTGGTGGTGGCCCTGCTATTGGGCAACCTGGCGATGCTGTTGTTGTCGATCTTCATGTTCATCAAGTCGCGCAACGCGATGTCGATGGTGCCGGTGCTCACCGCACTCAAATACGCTCACCCGGAGGCAGTGCTGGACATCTTTTCCGCCAACTACCAACGGATGGCATCGCCTTGGGTTCACCCGAACCTGACGGGGGGTGTGCTGGTGCTGTTTATCCCGCTGGCGCTGTTTTATGGCTGGACCCGCACCGGCTGGCGTCGGGCGCTGGGCCTGGCGGTGGCAGTGCTGGGCTGCGCCGGGCTGCTGTTGAGTATTTCCCGGGGAGCGATTGTTGCGCTGGTGTTGATTCTGATCTGGCTGACCTACAAACGCGTGCCCCACAGCGGGCGAATCATTGGGATCGGCATCGCCTTTGTGGTGGCACTGGTGCTGTTTTATCCGCCGCTGCAAGAACGCCTGCTGAGCATGTTCTCTTCCAGCAACGCCAGTACCGAAATCCGTTTTGACGAATACGCCAAATTCCCTGAAGTGATGGCGCGCTACCCGTTGGGCATTGGCTTCAAGATCGACCCGCCAGTGCCGGGTACGGGCCTGCTGGGTATTTCCAACCTGTGGCTGAACTTCATTTACAAGATTGGTATTCCGGGCTTGCTGCTGTTTATCACCGTCACCCTGTTGTGGTGGCGCGAAGTGCGGCCACATGGTCATGTGCGCAAGGTCACCGCCGAGAATGCCCTGTGGCTGGGTTGCGTGTGTGGCGTATTGGCAGCGCTGCTGACCGGTATGTTCGACCACTACTTCAGTTTCACCTTTGTACTGATCGCCTTGTTTTGGCTGTTGATGGGTATCAGCCTGCAACAAGTTCGTCTGCGCCCCAGCATCACTGCCGCCGTTTCAGCGCCCAAGGATAACCAATCATGAAGCACCGGATTCTGCACTCCACCGACCTGCCCGACAGGCTGCCCGCCCTGGCCAACGAAATGGGCGTGAGCCTGGATGACTTGCAGCAGGCCCTGGCCTGGAGCCTGGCCAACGAGGTGGTGTTCGAAGAGGGTGAAGGCGAGGGAAAACGCTTCTGGATCAGTACCATCGACATTGAGCAGCGTATCGAACAACCGGTGGCGCGCAGGCTTTACCATCGCCTGAAACAGGACATTCCCTCGGACCTGGTGCCGATGTACGGCAAAAACTGGATCACCCTCAAGGACCGCTGGCGAAATGCCTGGGACATGGCCTACAACATCCTGATCAACAAGATCCCCAGCCATCACGTCCGGCTGGCGTGGTTGCGCCTGGGAGGCGCAAAAATCGGCAAAGGCTCCAGCCTCTGGCGTAATACCGAAGTGCTGGGCATGCATAACCTGGTCATCGGCGAAGACACCGTCGTGGGCTGGCATTGCCTGGTGGATGCGCGCGCCGGCCTGGTAATTGGCGACCACGTAGCGATCGCCTCGCATGTGCTGATCATTGCCGGCAGCCACGATTTGCAGGCGCCGGAGTTCTGGTCGATTTCCGGGCCGATCTACATTGAGGACTACGTGTGGATCGGCACCCGAGCGTTGATTGGCTTCGGCACGCGGTTGGGGTACGGCTCGGTGGTCACGGCCAATACGGTGATCGGCAAAAACATCGCCCCTTATAAAATTGTGGGAGGTAGCGGCGCCAAGACCATGGGCGAGCGCACCCACGACCTGAACTACAAGGTGGGTGGCAAGGGCCTGTTCACCCTGTTCCATTAATGTTTGGCAGCACGCTGTGGCTGACCCTGGCGACCCTCGCCGGGCTGGTGGCCGGCTTTGCCCGTGAATGGCTGCTGGTGGCGGCTTGGGGCGCGGGCAGTCGCAGCGACGGGTTTCTGGTGGCGGTGTTTCTGCCCGAAGCCCTGCGCATGACATTGGCCGCCGGGCTGCTCGCGGCGGCCGCCCTGCCGCTTTATCAACAACGTGATCCGCAGCGCCAACAGGCGTGGTTGGCCAGCCTGTCACCACGCCTGCTCGGCGTGGGCCTGGCGCTGTATGCGTTGCTGGCCTTGGGCGCGCCGCTGTGGGTGCGGCTGATCGGTCCGGGCCTGGATGCTGCCGCCCAGGCCCAGGCCGCGGAAAACCTGCGCTGGCTCGCCGCCTGCGCACCGGGGTTGGTGATGCACGGGTTGTTCAGTATTCCCTTGCAGGCACGCCAGCGTTTTGTACTGCCGGGCCTGGGTTCGTTGCTGTTCAACCTGCCGCCGGTGCTGTACCTGTTTACCCGTGGTAGCTCCAGCGACAGCGCCGAACTGGCGATGAGTTTTTTTGCCGGCAGTGTGCTGATGTGTTTGCCGCTGCTGGCGCCGGTATGGTCCTTTGGCTGGCGGCCCTGGCAGGTCAGGGGCGATGCACTGGCCGGGCGCGAATTGCTGGGGCGGATTGGGCCGTTATTGGCCAGTAACATCGCCAGTCAGGGCCTGGCGTTACTTGAGCGGCTGGTCGCCAGCTATCTGGGCGAAGGCGCCGTCACGTGGGTCAACCTGGCGCGCAAACTGATCAACTTGCCGCTGATCGCTTTGATGAGTCTCAACCAGGTCCTGCTGGGTTTGATGAGCGGTGAGCAGGGCCAGCAACGCCTGGCGTTGCTGCGCCGAGGCCTGGACGCCGCGACCCTGCTGAGCCTGCCCGCCGCCCTCGGCCTGATCGGCGCCAGCCCGGTGTTGATTCACTTATTGATGCCTGCGCAAAGTGCTGACGGCCCCTTGCCCGCACTGCTCGGCTGGTTCGCCACACCCTTGGTGTTCGGCGCCTGGAACGCCATGCTCGCGCGCTACGCCTACGCCAGCGGCGACACCCGCCTGCCGCTGCGTTGTGAGCTGCTGGGCAGTGTGGTCAACGCCGCGTTGCTGGTGTTGCTGCCGTTCCTGTTCGGCCTGCCGGGCATCGCCCTGGCGGCGCTGAGTGGGGTGATCGTGACTAACCTGCTGCTGATGCAACGTCAACAACTGCTTGGCCAACTGGGGTGGCCGGTGCAATGGGCAATGAGCGTGGTGCTGCTGGGGTTTGCGGCGCTGGTACTGCACCCACTGCACGGCGACGGCTGGCAGTTGGGCTTGAGTGCCCTGGCCGGGGCGCTGGTGCTGGGGGGATTGGGGTGGTGGTTGAAACCGTGGAAGCAGTGAGACCGCATCGCAGCCTCGCTGGCCCAGGGCAGCTCCCACAGTTGAGCGGCTTTCATCTGTGGGAGCGGGTGATTCAATCGTCCAGTTGTTGAGGGGCTGCGTGCTTGGTGGCCTTGCCTGCCTTGGCGCCCGCCTTGCCGGCTGCCGGTGCAGCAGGTTCGGGCTCTGCAGGGGCCGCCGCCTCTTTTTCAGCCATGGGCATTTTATCCACAGCGCCGAAGAATTCGGCCAGGTCGAGGGTGTCCGGCGGTACGGTTTTCTCGACTTTCTTCTCGCCGTCCTTGCCCACCAGGATCACTTTGGTGCCGTTACTGGCACCCAGCTTGAGCGCTCGGATCAGCGCGTTAGTGTCCTGGGCGCCCAGGTCTTTGCCGTCGCGTTGGCCGACGGTGCCGATGCTGGTGTAGTTGACGGTGTAGAGCACCATGTTGCGCTCGGTGAATTTTTGTTTGTTCTCGGGTTTCTCAAGGTCCTCCTTGAGCTTGACCTGAGTGGGGTCGATGGAGCTGGGCGCGATGACGATCAACGGGCGAAATTTGCCCAAATCCTGCTCCAGCGGGCCTCGGTTATCCGCGGCCAATAACGGCCCCGTAAAAGCCATCAAGGTAGCCAGGGTCAGCGACCGGATGAGCATGCGCACCTCCTTTTAATTCCATGCAGGGTTCTTGAGTTTCATGTCTGCGACAGTCAAATTCAAGGATGATTCCTACACGCCACCCACAAAGCGTAGGTCAGGACGCCCGCGACGCAAGGCGTTTAGCCATCTGCGGGCTGATTGTTTCTTCTGATTGCGGCTGCCCAGTCGCCGAGTTTTTGGCAGGCATCCAGGGCGATCTGCTGGTCATCCTTGCCGCGATGGTGCCGGTCCACCGCATCACCTGCGATAAGCCCAGCGATCAACGGGGTGCCCACGGCGTCGGTCAGGTCGAGCCACTCGCCCCAATTCGGCGGGGCGTCGTACCAGCGCAAATAGCCGTCTTTTGACGCAGGCCACCAGCGCTCATCGAATTGCAGCACGACTTTTTCCAGCCGCCCCATAGTGAACAGGCCGAGCGCGTCGCGGTAAGCCTCGGGCAAGCCCGGCGTGAAGCGCAGTTGCTTGAGCACAGGTATAGGCACTGTGCATACGCAGGCGTCGGCGGCGAAGTCATCGACGCGCACGCCCTGCCCGTCCCAAGCGATGTGCTGAACCGGCTGGTTGAGCCGAATATCCAGCCCACAGGCGGCGTCTTCCAATAATTGCCGGTAGCCCAGCGGTAGAAATTGATCACCATCGCCGACACCTTCCTCGTCCAGCATATGGGCCGAGAGTTGGGTCAGGGGCAGGCCGGCTTCAAGAATCAGGTTGGCATCGATCGCGTAACCCGCTGCGCGGCGGTCAGTGCTGCTCAACGTATTCAGGTAACGCTCAACGCTGGGTGCCAGAGGTTGGTTGCGGTCGACCGCGTTTTTGAGCCGGTCATAGGCGAGGTTGATATCCGGCAATGCGCCGTCCCAGGCAGCAGCCAACGGTTGTGAGAAATCCGTGGCCCGTGTTGGCAGGCCCAGTTGCTCGGCACGCCGCGCCAGCGGGTTGCGTGCGTATTGCTGCAGCCAGGCGGCGCCGACGTCTACAGCAACGCCACCCAGGGAAAGAGTGTGCACACGACCGCCGGTTCGGTCCCGCGCTTCGAGCACCAAGACCTGCCTACCTTGCGCCTGCAACGCACTCGCGGCGGCCAACCCGGCAAAGCCTGCGCCAATAACAATCACATTTTTGGAAGAGGTGGCGGCGACTGCCTCGGCTGCCCGCAGGCCACTGTCCCATGCGCTGTGGGTCATGGCCGAATGGTCGTGGTTGAACGCCTCGCCCGCCAGAAACAGGCGACCCTCAATGGGGGCCGAGAGCAAACGGCGAGCCGCATTATCGCCACCCGGGAGCAACGCGCTATAAGCACCCTGGCTATAAGGATCGTCACACCAATGAGTCACGTGCCAGGCGACGGGATGGGGTGTCATCGCTGCTCCCTCCACTGTGGCCAGTGACGGGCAAACACCGGCGCCACCAGCGGGTCTGCATCTATCTGCTTCAGTAGTCGGACGAACTCAGGTCCGGACTGCTGCAAGGCTTCGCGTCCGCCCGCCCATCGCGACACGGCGGCGGCCATGATGCCCAAGGCGTTCGGGGTACTTTTCGATGAGTACAAATGCGCGGCAAACTGATCGGCAAACACTTCCCACGCCTGATGCAGACGCTGACGGGCGCCGGCAGCCAATTGTGCTTGCGACTCCTGGTCAGTGCTGTCCAGCCAACGCTGCGGGTAGTCGATGATGCCTATCGCCGAATAGCAGTTGGCGGCGATGTACACCAGGCCGCGAATGACCTGTGCCGGGTCTGCGGGCAATAAACCTGAGGCGGGGAATTCGAGACCGAGGTGAATCAGGATCGCCGCGCTTTCGGTCAATACCTGACCCTCGGGCAGTTGCAGGGTGGGGATCTGTTTGAGGGGGTTGATCTGCGCCAGGGTCGCGCTGCCCGGTGTGTCTTCCCAGGAGCAGGCGTCGATTTGGCGCCATGGCACACCGCAACGGTTGAGGGCGATTTCGATGATGCATGAACCGGTGCCGGATGTTCCGTAGAGGGTGTACATGGTGCTGAGCCTCCTGGCCGGTGGTTGAGGTGTTAGGCTACGTCGTTCAATTGCTTAACGGAAAACTCATCATGCATAGCAAACGAGTGATCATTGAAGACTGGGACGGCGACGGCGCGATTCGCCTGCCGGACGAAGCCTTGCAGGAACTGGGGCTGGATGTGGGCGATACGTTGTATATCGTCGAGACTTATGTGGGCACGCAAAAGGGCTTTGTGTTGTCGACTACGCCGAAGATAGCGGACCGGATGGATGAGTTGGTGGAAGAGTTGAGCCACGAGCCCTGATTGCGGTGATTTTATATGGGGCTGGGTGGTGGGGTACATATCCGTTGCTGCGGTCAGGGCTGGTATGGGTTCCGCCCTTACGGCGGCTCACTTTTGATAGAGCGCAAAAGTAAGCAAAACGCTCTTGCCCCACCACTCGGCACCTCGCCATGGCTCGGTGTGCCCTCACTCCGGCTTTGGACCGTGGGCCGCCGCGATGGGCCATCCTTGGCCCAGCGCGGCTAAACCGGCGTCCTGCCGGTTTACCCACGCTCCAAAGCCTGCGTTCGGCCAGCGT
>Ga0247816_10000592_pt1 | contig 19882 bp, 16 predicted proteins | sample UWRJL209509C1_FD_179930 | JGI IMG/M metagenome (GOLD analysis project Ga0247816, IMG submission 179930) | Plant litter microbial communities from Arlington Agricultural Research Station in Wisconsin, United States - UWRJ-L209-509C-1 | ecosystem: Environmental > Terrestrial > Plant litter >...
GATGTCATTAGGGCTTACTGTGGTATTGGGGTCAGCAAACATACCGTCGATCACATACAATGGATTAGCATTTCCAAAAGTTGCCAGTCCCCGTATATTCACTACCGCTTCCTGTCCCGGAGCACCTCCATTTCTGACACTCACACCCGGTGTCTGACCCTGCAGGGCTTCAGGCAAAGATCTTGCAACCAGTCTGTCTGTATTGGTAGTGTTGATTACGCCTGTAGCGCCAGTCAGATCCCGTTTGCGAACAGTCTGGTAGCCAATTACTACTACTTCGTTGAGTGCAGTGTTCGACTCTTCCAATGTGATATTAATGACAGCTGTACCATTTACAGCTGCTTCTTTCGGAGTAAAGCCAATAATCGTAAATACGAGGGTGGCATTTTCTGGTGCGGAGATACTGTACCTTCCGTCTAGATTGGTGGTGACAACTTTTGTTGTCCCTTTAATACTTACCGAAACACCAGGAAGGGTTTCTCCGGTAGCAGCTTTCACCACACCCGTCACTGCAATGTCGGCTTGTTGTAGATAATATTTGTTTTCGGCAGCGCGACCATCATATGCCGGCAGGATGAGGGCAAGTATGAGCGGCATAAATAAGAATCTCTTCAAATTTACTACGCGATGAATCCGCATTACATAGAGTAAAATTTCTTTTTTCATAATTGATTTACATTTGGTTGGTTAGAATAAATGATGATAACGTACGCTGGGGAGTAGCGCAAAGAGGAGGTCAGGTAACCCTTTTCATGTTCTTTTTTGTTTAAGATTTGGTTAGTTTTTACCACGGCATTGCTGTCAGTGGTTTAGGCAAATTTGGCAAAAGCAATGCAGCCCGGATATAAAAATTGAAGCTAATGCTATAAGAATTGTGGACTTGGATAAAGCGGTGCTGGTGATACTCGCTGTACTACAGTGTTTTAATAAAACTATGCATTCGTAGAAATTAAAATGCAGGAATTTATTAAGATTATCGAAAATATGAATTTGGTAATCGATTTTGTTGGAGGAGCAAGCCGGCAGATGCTTTCAAAATCATTAAACCTGGAGGTAAGCTATTGAGCGCTTTTTCGCCACCATCTCAAGAACTTGTGGAAAAGTATAATGTAGAAGCTGAATGTTTAATTGCGTAATTGTCGCGTAGGAATTTAGATGATGGCCTTAAAATGGCAGCAGAATCTAAGTTTACACATCAAATAAGACACAAAAGAATGAGAAATCAGCCACGTCTATAATGCGAAAAACCTGCTAATTTTCCGATTTGCAGGTTTTTGATAAGGCTTTGATAACGTTGGCGGAGAGTGGGGGATCGGAACAAACCGGTTTTAAATGCACTCTAGGTTATATGTTTTCTATCTTTTGTTTGCAGGGCACCTGTTTGGGGCACCATCAAAACAACACAAAACGCATTTCCTTGTTACTCTAATTTACGGATATAATTGTATTGAAACAAATCATTTAAATTTAGAATGGTGATCTTAAATGCCTATTTAACCAAAACAAATTGGAGAACATTTTTTCATTTCTATTGAGATTTTCAGTAAATTTACTCATATGAACATACAGGCAGAGAAACTTAATGTGTTACAGCAGATCATCAATTCTGATGATGTGAATCTAATCAAGGATATCAAGTCCCTGATCAATAACAGGGAGATGGACTGGTTTGATGGCTTAAGTAAAAGCCAACAGAATGATGTGACAGAAGGATTAAGTCAACTTGATAGCGGAAATTTCTTCAGCCATGAAGAGGCAAAAAAAAGATTTGGCTATAAATAATGACAATTGTCTGGTCTCAAAGAGCTGGAGAAACTTTTCAGCGTAACATTGATTATCTTAGTGAGAATTGGACTCAGACTGAGGTTGACAAATTCATTGCCAGAGTATTCCAATATCTTGAAATTTTAGGTACTGAACCTTTTATTGCTCGCAGAACCTATAAAACCAAAAACACCTATATTGGTGTGATTATTCCTCATATTTCTGTAGTTTATCGAATAAAGCCTAGGAAAGGGTTGCTAGAATTGGTAACCTTTATCGACAATAGGCAAAGTTTAAAGAAGAATAGACGCCATCTTTAATATTACTATCGATGCCAACCATACACCTGACCACATTCATTCTAGCAAAACCTGAAGTCGTATTTGATCTTTCCAGAAATATAGATTTACATCAGGTATCTACAAAGCATACTCATGAAACAGTTATAGCCGGTAGAATGTCTGGATTAATAGAATTTGGTGAATCTGTTACGTGGCGGGCTAAGCATTTCGGCTTTTTTCAGGAATTGACTTCCAAGATTACAGCGTTTGACCAACCAAATTCATTTACTGATGAGATGGTAAAGGGTGCGTTTAAATCATTCCAGCACGTTCATAAGTTCCAACCCATAGATAATGGAACAAACATGATTGATATTTTTTCTTATGTATCTCCATTAGGCTTTTTGGGAAGACTTGCTGATAATCTTTTTCTCAAGAAATATATGGAAGATCTTCTAGTGAATCGCAATGCGATTATTAAAGAGTATGCAGAAAATAACCAAATCATTCTTTAGATCTTAGTCGTTTGTTATTGCAGACGGTATTAACCAAGTTATATTACTAGGACATGATGCTACCATTACGTATAGTTATCTACACAGCTTAATTCAACATTGAAATGTCCTATAAGCTCTATAATTGCCATTCTAAGTCTTGTCTTAACTGTTCCCAGAGGCATATTAATTCGTCGGCTGCCTCTACATGAGTATAGCCATTAAAATAAACCAAGATTAATATTGCCCTGAACTCCGGTTTTAATGAGCAAACCAAATTTCTCAATCCTATACAGTCAATATTAAAATTTATCGGCCGTTTTATTTCAATATAATTTTGAAGCCCCTCAATATCAATATGCTTTTTGTTATTTCTAAATGATTTGGAACGCAAAATATCAATCGCATAATTTCTGCAAAGATTTAATATCCAGGTAAAAAGTCTTCCTTTCTCACTATCATATTGATCAACTGAATTCCAAATTTTGAGTATAACTTCCTGCAAATCATCTTCCACGTATTGATAATTCAGAATTTTTGATAGTATGCCAGAAATCGCATTTGAATATTTATCATACAGTACTTCCAAAGCAATTGGGCTTCGGCTCTTTAAGGATGGAACCAAATCTTTCTCCGAAATGAATACCTTCTTACAGATCATTGTTCAAAAGAGATTTATTGTTAAAATAAAAGATTCATAGGTAGTAGGATAAGTAATAATTAGCTAGCACCCATTCAAAGGCACTAGCTTCCTAATACAAGGTTTACCAGAACACTAATATTATCATACTGATGTTTTAATATCCCCGATGATGATAGGGAGACATTTAGGATCTATTGATATAACTGAATTTTTAAAGTATTCATCCAACAGAATCAGCATTGAAATTTCTTTCTTTTGAAGAATATAGGAAATCCATTGCAGGTGTTCCACAATGTGTATTGGCAATGATATTTGTTCTGCTGAAATGTTAAATCTTTCATTCGCAGTTCTTTCTTCAGGATCGATCAGCTCAAATTCCGGAAGTTTCTGTATTTCAATTATTAGTCGGGGCGAATCTATGAGTTTAAGCATCACGTGTGTAAATGCTATAATCTCATTAAGTTGATAGGTAGTTGATTAGCGGACATAAATCATGTTCAGTTAAAATAGTATGCATGATGTCTATAAAGTATTTGACCTGTTCGTAGGTGTACTTTGAATTTATAACATCAATGGCAACTTGCTCTTTCAGGGAATAACCATTTAAGTCTGTTAATTTCGAATTTGACATATCGGTAAATAATGTTGTAGATGAATTTGACGATGCTGATAGCAGCCAACGGTTGCAGAATTTGGCATTGCCTGTTGCTGAAATTTAGGCATGACGATGCCATTGGATAATCACCATTGTATGGCAATGAGATATATCCACGATGGTGATTAAATAAAACTAAAATGGTTAACCTTCATCGCCATGGCCTTTAAACCAGAATTGATACTGCGCACTTCTTCGCTGTAACCCGTTACCTTCTGGCTTTGGTTGTTCCACTTCGCAGGATCAATAAAACGTTTAGAGGAAATATCCGTCCTCACACCTCCAATTGTAATTTTTAAATAAATCGGCACTAAGCCATTAGCATTCATCTTTGATCTTTTCAAAAAGAAAAGTAACCCTAGTTTCTTGTTCATCGCAATAGATTTATATGAATAAATTTAGTTCATTGCGTTACTGTTGTCAAGATCTTCAATCATTTAACATGTTCAATTTCAGTAACTTACAAGGATTTGAGGTGCCCCGATAGAAACACTTAAATAGGGCACCTGCTAGGGCACCTCAGAACGTGATAAAATGGGATCAAGCGGAATTCTTGGGGGGAAGTAAATAATTTCTTTCTTTTGCAGTAGAAGAATAACAATCTATTATCATTTTGAGTGAAGCTGGCAATACCCTTATAAGTTTATTACTACCAGAAGGCATCCTGGATTATTTTGATTTGATCAATGTTGAGAAAGATTCAACGGGATTGAATATCTATTTAGAAGAAAAGAACCTGGCTCCCGATGGCTATCAAAAACACGAACTGGAATCCAAAGGCCTTCTCCCTGAATCTCGTATTCAAGATTTTCCAATTCGTGGACAGAAAGTGGCCTTATGCATTAAAAGACGCAGATGGACCGTGCTCAGTACAGGAAAAATAATTACCAGGGACTGGGATTTAGTAATTAAAGGGACGCGAATGACAACGGAATTCGGTCTTTTTTTAAAAGGTATATTTGGATAACCATCCCATTAGCTGCTATCATTTGGGACAATACTTTCAGGTGGACGGGAAACTCCTGCAGGAACAATATAAAGAACATGTGAGCGAATATAGTACCTGGGACCAGAAGAAGCACGCCGGTGACTGGATGTTGTTTTCAAAGAATATTAGTCCGCGTCTTAGCATAGATGAAACGGCCCTTTCCAATGGTGAACTTTATACCATTGTCACCAATAAAGAGGCTAAAGGCAGAAAAGGGACTATTGTAGCAATGATCAAAGGCACCGTAGCCGAAGATATTATCACGGTGCTCAAAAAGATCCCGGAACGTTCAAGAAAACAAGTGCGCGAGGTAACTATGGATATGGCTGCAAATATGCAATTGGCCATCAAACGCTGTTTTACAAATGCACAGCGGGTAATCGACCGTTTCCATGTACAAAAACTAGCCTATGATGCTGTACAGGAATGCAGGATTAAATATCGTTGGGAAGCCATAGACCGGGAAGCTAAAGAGATCGCCACCGCCAAACGGGATAAAATAGCTTTCCGCCCTGAAATCCTTTCCAATGGTGATACCCTAAAACAATTACTGGCACGCAGCAGGTATCTGTTATTTAAGCATCACATGAAGTGGACAGAAATACAGAAACACAGGGCGGAACTACTCTTTGAACGTTACCCTGAACTAAAAAAGGCTTATAGTCTATCACTTGGCCTTGGAAATATCTTCAGGATATGTACAAGTAAAGAGCAGGCTTTTAAGCGATTGGCATTGTGGTACAATGAAGTCGAGGATTCAAGGATTGAGGCATTTAGAACGGTATCAAGATCTGTACAGGCACATTACCTCTCGATTTTAAACTTTTTTCTCAACAGAAGCACAAATGCCTCTGCTGAATCTTTCAATGCTAAAGTCAAAGCATTCAGAGCTACCTCAAGAGGTGTCCGTGACATCAAGTTCTTTCTATTTAGATTATCAAAAATTTATGCTTAAAAATTATCTCCCCCCAAGAATTCCGCTTGATCCGATATATGCCCTCACTTGATATGATAAAAACTAAAAAAACCCTCTAAACTATGACATTTAGAGGGTTTTTTAGTTTTTGACATCTATTAAGTCGGGGTGGCAGGATTCGAACCTACGACCTCCTGCTCCCAAAGCAGGCGCGATACCGGGCTACGCTACACCCCGAACTTGACCAACAAGTCTAGTTATGAATAACCTTCGTTGTTGTTGGGATTGCAAAAGTACAACATTATATTTAGTAAGCAAATATATTTGAATTTTTATTTGAAAAAAGAAAAGTAATTTGCCTTTCTGCTCTGATAATAATAGCCTTTTTTCTGGTTTACAGCGAGTTCCTAAGTGTGACTTTAAATGGAATCCGTATTCGCTCTATTGAATTTTTAAGCACTAGCTCTGCACTTTTTTGTCCCATCATTTCAAAATCCGTAGAAATGGTGGTAATACCGTCAAGAATGATCTTCTTAATTGGTACTTCGTTGTAAGAAATCACACCGATGTCCCTTCCTACATTTAGTTTCTTTTCCATTATCTTTTCTATCAGGATTACCAGGTCATCTTCGGCCAAATTAATATATACACAGCCAGGTTCAATCTGCTCCTGCTGCAAACAATTTACAATCTGGTGCGTAAAATTATGCTGCTTGCAAAACCTCACAAATCCCGTCAGGATCATTCGGGAATAGTACGTCTTCTTTGGAAAGATGATTTTGATGGTGTGATATTTACGCAGCTGCGCTATCAGTTGTGTCAGTGCTGAAAAAATATCGTGTTCGAAATCCTCATACACCGCACCAAATTTGCCAGTTACGTTTTCCGCAAGCTTGTCCATCAGGATAAGTTTATCTTTTGGCAGTTCGTCTATAAGATCGTAACCCATCTCTACATGTTCATTAAAGTGCGGGATAATTACACACTTGTTGTAATGATCAGCTTTTTCCTCTATCAATCTTTTAAATAACTGAACATCATTATTGTAAATGTAAAAGTCAATGGAAGCTTCAGTTCCCAATGTGGCGGCAAAAGCATCGTAGATTAGTTTTTTATGAATGCTGAGCTTATTAAACAATAACAATACCTTAACCGGACGATGAAAACAGGTGCTGACTATAAAAAAGCCTTTGCCTGCAACCGAGATAACCAGGCCTTTCTTTTTTAGTTCAGCATAAGCCCGTTCAATTGTACTCCGGGCAGTTTCCAGCGCGCAACTCAGCTCATTGATAGATGGTAACAGGTCGTTTTTTTTGATCTCACCAGATTGAATACCTTTCATTATCGAGTTGATCAACTGAAGGTACTTTGGTGTGATGGAGTAATCGTCAATCCTAACAATTTTCAGAATGTTGTTCATGTTAAGTCTGCTTCAGTTAATTTTATACAAAATATATAATCTGTATTTCTGAACAAATTTTTGAAAGATTTTTTATATTCCTGAACAGCTTTATGCTTAGGGGCTTAAATCATTTGATCATATCAAACCTGATGTGTTTATAACCGATAATCGAGCATCTCTGCTAAACTTAATAAGGTAGGCCATTAATCCTTTGCCGGTTCGTAATGTCTATAGGATATAAGTTAGGTAAACCTTTAAAAAAAACACGCATATGAAAACTGTAAAAAATTTGATGTTACTATTAGTAACTGCCGCATTGTTAAGCTCATGTTATGTTCAGGAACAAGGAAGAGGCGGAGGACGCGGTCATGGCCATGGGCACGGACATCACGGGCACGGACCACGAAGAGGCTGGTAAAAAGTTATTTTTCAGCCTTGCTGTAACCTTTTAACTGGTGTTTGCATCTTAATGGTGTAAATACCAGTTAAAATGAGAAATATAATCTACTTACTATACATCGTCATTCTTTTTTCGTCCTTTCTTGCAAGTGCCCAAAGTAATTCCGGGAAGTTAACAGGTAAAGTGCTCGATGAAAAAAATGCCCCGCTATCATACGCCTCTGTGAGCTTGTTAAAAGCACAGGACTCAACTATTATCAAAGGCTCTATCACCGAAGATAACGGATCTTATCTTTTTTCAGGATTGGCTGATGGGAAATATATCATAGCCATCAATATGATTGGTTATGCACGGATCTTCAAAGGGCCTTTCTCCATTGATGCCACACACAAAGCACCTTTAGTTAGTACAGCAGAGCTGAAGCCTACAGCAAAACAATTGAACAGCGTTGACATTGTAAGTCGTAAGCCGTTAGTTGAGAGACAGGTGGATAAAACTGTGCTGAATATAGAAAACAGCGTACTTGCTGCTGGCAATACTGCAATGGAAATCCTGCAGAAAGCACCGGGAGTGACAGTTGACAAAGATGGCAATATTAGCCTGAGAGGGAAAAAAGGGGTTCTGGTGATGCTGGACGGTAAGCCCACCTATATGTCAAGCGAGCAACTGGCCAATTTACTGCGTTCTACTGAAGGAAACGCCATCCAATCTATCGAATTGATTACCAATCCTTCTGCAAAATATGACGCGGCCGGCAATTCAGGTATCATCAATATCAAATTAAAGAAAAACCGTAATTACGGAACAAATGGCTCGGTAAATGCCGGTGCCGGATATGGCAGGTATTACAAGGCAAATTCAGGTATATCTTTAAACCACAGGGAAAAGAAATTCAATGTGTTTGGGGAATTTAACTATTCCAGGAGGGAACAGTTTCATAATCTGGATATTGTACGGGTAAACAATACTGCTCAAAACCAAACCTATTTCGATCAAACAAGTCGCGCAATAGGGCCAAGACGAAACCTGAATTACAAAGGCGGCTTCGATTATTTTTTGGATGAAAAAAATACGATAGGGCTTGCAGTGAACGGCTATGACGGAAATGGGAAAAATAAGCCGGATGTAGTTACGCGTATCGGAAGCCAACCCGGACAGACGGATTCTTCGGTGGTTGCGTTTAACCCTGGTGGTTATAAATACACTGGCACCACCTACAACGTTAACTACAAAGGCACTATAGACACCGCTGGACAGGAAATTAGTGCCGATGTGGATTATTCCAGGTACGGTTCAAGGCAGGACGATGAATACCGCAATACCTACCTGGATGCTGCGGGACAGTCTTATCGCAGCCCATATATCTTTAGAAATTCGGCACCTACTGATATCCGGGTTTTTGCAGCTAAAACAGATTATACGTATCCTTTCAACAAAACAATGAAAATGGATGCCGGCTTAAAAAGCAGTGTGGTAAGTACTGATAATAATTCTGTTTTTCAGAACTTTTTAGACAACGCCTGGCAGGATGACCTGGCACGTAGTAACCAGTTTAAATATGATGAAAATATCAATGCCGGATACCTTAATCTGAAAAAGGAATGGACTGGCCTTACCATGCAACTAGGCTTAAGGGCAGAACAAACAAACTCGAAAGGAAATTCTATAACAGAAAAACGGGTATCTGAACGCCATTATTTCAATCTTTTCCCCAGCCTTTTTATCAATAAAGTCCTGTCTAAAAATAACGATCTGGGTTTCTCGTACAGCCGAAGGATAGACCGCCCTGATTATGGGGACCTTAACCCCTTTATATCTTTTGTGGACCTATATACCTATGGAATTGGTAACCCATTTTTAAACCCTCAATATACCAATTCATTTGAGGTTTCCTATTCTTATAAGAAAACACTTAACGCAACGCTTGGTTACAGTAATACCAGTGATGCCATCACCCGGGTATTATTATCAGATACCTTGAAGAAAACATTGTTTATCACCTCCGAAAACCTCGCGGAGAAAAAATCTTATAACCTGAATATCAATTCTCCGCTTACAATAGCTAAATGGTGGACTACCAATAACAACCTTACTGTATTTTATAATAAATTCAGTACGCCAAATCTGCTTGGCGTGCCCTACAGCAGTGGTAAATTAGCTTTTAATGCCAATACCAATCAAACAATAACACTCAACTCTACTACCAACTTCGAAATGTCTGGCTTCTATCAATCTTCCATGGTGGAAGGAACGCTCTCCATGAAACCGCAGTATGGGATAGACCTGGGAATGAGTAAATCGTTCGCCAACAAAAAGCTGACTTTTAAATTAGCCGCTAATGATGTTTTCAATCTGCAACGCTGGCGCATAACTAGTGCCTTACCTGGGCAGAATTATACGGTGAATGAAAAATCGGAAACGAGGGTATTTCGGTTGACCTGTACCTACCGTTTTGGCAGCAGCGATATCAAAGGGGCACGTGAAAGGTCTAAGAGTTCGGCCGCTGAAGCCAGCCGCGTTAAATCAGCAAATTAAGATCAGTCTGTAAAAAAACAGCCCTCCAAATAACATCTGAAATTGGAGGGCTGCTATTAACTGCTTTCAATATTATACAATTGGCATGCCGATTTCGGCCTTCGCTTGCGAGATTACGAGAGAACTGTGCACATTTCCAACGTTATCAAGCGTCGCGATTTTCTGCCGGAGAAACACATTGTAAGCTGTCATATCCGGAATAATTATTTTTAGCATAAAATCATAATTACCGGTGATGTGGTAACATTCCATCACTTCAGGAAACTGAATCACACTTCTTTGAAAACATTCCAGTGCATCTTCACCATGATTGGTCAGTACAATCTGCGGAAAGGCAACCATACTGGCAGTTATTTTTTCTCTGTCAAGAACAGCAACATATTTTTTAATGTATCCCATTTCTTCCAGCCTTTTCCTTCTGTCAAAGATGGGAGAAATAGTCCTGTTTAATGTATATGCAAGTTCTTTATTGGTAAGCCGTCCGTTTTCCTGTAGTAGATTTAAAATACCCAAATCCGTAGGGTCTAAATGCGGGTTCATATTTAAGACAATTTTAACTTAGTGTAGGTTAATTTGGTTTTCTGCGGTTGGTTAATGGTTAATCAAATATAGGATATTTGATTGTGTGCTTGCAACTATGGACGCCAAAAAAAAATTAAATTGCCAATTTTGAACCTGTAGCTTAGTGTACTTTATACCATAAGAAATCTTTCGAAAGCGCAATAAATGCCCCTTACAGCCTGAAATTCATAGATAGTGTAATTCTGTTTTCAGATTTACGCAGATCGGGTTTCCAGTTCGGATCAATAGGATCATTTACATACCCAGATTGCGAAGTTGTTCCACCAGCACCAGCAAAGTAAGGTACGTTAGCTTGTCTGTGACCATATTCAAGCCTAAAGGTCATAAACTGGCTGGGCATGTAGTCAAAAGTGGTAGTTAGCTGCGTAATCTTCAGATTATTCCCGGCAGTAATGGCCTGATCAAAATCATTAGGGATCACGTTTCCTGAAGCAGGATCTGTAATGGCAGGGGCGGGGGAGAATGCCAGATATAAACCCGGATTGGTTACATAGTCTGCACGCATGGTCCAGCCCAGCTTATTTTGGTTAAACCATAACCTGCTGGATAGTGCACTGCCTGTCATGTAATTGTTTTTGGCTTTTACGCCTTCTCCTGATTGGAACCCGTAATGGTTATTTAGACTGAAAGCTGCTTGCGATAATCCTGTAGCCGACTTATTTTTATAGTAACGGTAAACTATACTGTTATCGTGGTGGAACCTTTTTACAGATGACAAGGTTGTGGTGCTGCTGCGGGTATCTGTTCCGTAATAAAAATTGGCTACAAGCTGCAGGTTGTCATTTGGGCGATAGTAGTTGGAAGATCCTAATCCCGGGTTTTTACTATAACTGTTGTAAGATTGCCATCCGTTTAAAACCCACAGTTCGGTCTTAAAGTTTTTGGTAGGATAGTACTGGAACCTTGCTCCCTGGAAATAGAAGGGGGTAAAGTCACAAACCATTGAACGCTGATAGCTCCAGTTCTCCTGTAGCACATAACTCTCCAAGCCAATATAAGACATAAATATACCCATCTCTATATTCAGGCCATAGTTAACGTTGAAATGATAACCGGCCGCAGCTTCCCTGATGAATTTCAGGTTACCTGTCCCTGTATTTCTTCCCCTGAATACCGATGCATCAGTTTCCTGTACAATGTTTAATGAATTTCCCGTCTGGAACCAGAAGCGGCCGATTATATTTTTATAATAACTTTCTACACCGAAAGTGGCCTGGTTAATGGTAAATTCATTAGAACGTCCCATGGAGGCCGAAATGGTTTGGGTATTATCTTTTGGACGTGCAAAGTTGTAATTGAAATATCCGTCTACCAATGCCATTCCGGTTAATATCGTTTCCCCGTCTTTATCTTTAACGGTCAGGGGGAAATCCGTTTGCCTGTTCTGCCCGTTGATCCAGCCAAGGTCGTAATTGTTAAAGGGGATTTTGGGCTGTGGAACGGTATCAGTTTTTGCATCTTGGGCGAATGCTGTAAAAGTGAAACCTGAGAGTAACAGTGCCCCACATAATGTGGTCTTCAATAATTGTGTTTTCATGTTAATTGTCGTGAATTATACTTTGTTGCCGGCCAGTAGGCAACAGTTATTCCTTTTATAGGAAATAAAACACAACATGCTTGTTATCAGCTATTAAAATATAGATTGATAAAAGATTTTGAAATATGTATATCATCAACCTTTTCAAAACGGAAAGGATTTTACCAAAAACAAGTGGTAAGGATAACATACTTTATTAACTTCGCTCCTATGGGACTGATTAAAGATATATACTCTCCTGCTTTTTATAACAGGTTTGCAGACACTGTTAAACGTGCAATTCCTGACTTCGATAAAGAGGGGTTTATGCTAAAGGTTTTAGGTGATGATTTTGCAACAAAGGAATGGAAAGACAGAATGAAACATACAACCCGGGTGTTCCATGAGTTTCTTCCCGCAGATTTTTCTGAAGCATCTAAATTGATAGAAAAAGTAATCAACCAGCTGAGATATGATAGCATTGGCGAAGATTCACTCGCCTATATATTCTTTCCTGATTATGTGGAAACGTATGGACTGGAAGATTATGGTGAAGCGGTAAAGGCCCTTGAATTTATCACCCAATTTATCAGTTGTGAATTTGCTGTACGGCCCTTCATATTGAAATATGGTAACCGCATGATTGACCAGATGGTAATTTGGTCAACCCACGAGAGTGCAAGGGTAAGGCGCTTGTCCAGTGAAGGTAGTCGTCCCAGGTTACCTTGGGCAATGGCCCTGCCGGTACTCAAAAAAGATCCGTCATCCATCCTGCCAATTTTAGAAAACCTGAAAAAAGACCCTTCAGAATCGGTAAGGCGCAGCGTCGCCAACAGCATAAATGATATCGCAAAAGATAACCCGGATATTGTCCTTGCTCTGGCGTCACGCTGGAAAGGGATTAGTGCTGAAACGGATGCAATCATTAAACACGGTTGCCGTACGCTATTGAAACAAGGCCATACAGAGATATTGAAACAATATGGATTGGATGCAGAAAATATAATTGTTAACGATTTTAAGGTACTTACTCCAAACGTAAAAATAGGCGACAGCGTGGAGTTTTCGTTTACCATCAGCAATAACAATACAGAGAGCCGTACAATCAGACTGGAATATGGGATCTACTATATGAAATCCAAAGGCCACCTGGCAAAAAAGGTATTCAAGATCAGTGAGAAAGTATTCGCGGCCGGAGCAACTGCCACGATCACCAGAAAGCAATCTTTCCGGTTAATTACTACCAGGAAATTTTACACCGGGGAGCATCAGGTTTCCATCATCGTAAATGGCGAGGAGAAAGGTATTCAATCCTTTACTATCCATTCTTAGGATAATAAAGGATTGCTTTGAATTACAGAATTTTCTGTTCTTTCATGAATTCCCGTTCTTTGCTCGTGATATGATCGTCATCAATTGCCGGGGCGGCAGTGATTTTTGTTATGCTGAGCTCGTCCATAATGTCTACAAAGTTTTTGTATGTTGCTGAAGAGGTAGGTTTGATCACTACGATCAGTGATTTCCCTTTGCCTGCGCTTACATCTAGTTTATGCTTGTTACTTAAAATCGATTGTCTGACCTGCTGATAGTTCTCGATAGTTGGCTTGCTTTTGCCGGCTTCGCCCATATACCAGGCAACTTTGTCGTTTTTCCCCAATAAGATGGTCATCGTTCTGGAGGCAGGAAGAGCGGTATAAGCATCTGGATTTCCTTCGTCAGGTTTTACAATGTCCATGGCTACAGGCTTGGTCAATGAAGTTGTAAGCATAAAAAACGTAATCAGCAGAAAAGCCAGGTCAACCATTGCTGTCAAATCTACTCTCGGGGTCTCTTTTTTGTTTCTGGAAATGTTTAGTTCAGCCATAATTTTAAGATTGATTAAAAGTATGATGCGCATTAACGGTTCTTTCCATAGGTTTAGCTTAAAATATATTTGATTGAGAAAAACTTTGTGCGATTGCGTACAGCATTTGTTCGGTAACGGACAGTGAAAAACTGTGATTTAATTTAAAGTATTGATTGTCAATGATTAATGTGCTTTGTCTTAGTTGGCATGTTCTTCGTTAAGCACAAGGAAACAAAACGTATGTGGTATCTGAATTTTAAAATTGCTTTACGGAACATTCTAAAAAACCCGGGATTTTCATTAATCAACATCGGCGGCCTTGCTATCGGGCTGGCTTGCTGCCTGATATTGATGCTGTATGTAAAATACGAGATGAGTTACGATAGCCAGTTTACAGGTTCAGATCGCATCTATTTTACAAAACTAAACCTCAATATGAATGGAAGTCTGCTTACAATCGGTGCCACGCCAAACAGGCTTGCCGCTGCGGGGATGCAGTCTATTCCGGGGGTAGAAGCTGCGGCCCGGATACGTGAAAATCAGCAGACATTATTCAGTCATAAACAGAACAAGTTCAAACTGGAGATGTTGACTGTTGACCCTTCATTGTTGAAAATTTTTGACTACCACTATATATATGGCACTGCGGAAAATGCTTTAACTGATCCGAACTCGGTTGTGCTGACTGCAACAACGGCGAAAAAGCTCTTCGGTAGCGAAAATCCTCTGGGTAAAAGCATTACCTGGGACAACAGAAAAGATTTAAAGGTTACCGCGGTAATAGCAGATTTGCCAAAAAACCAGTCTTTTCAGTTTGAAGTCTTACAGACCTGGGCGTTATTTGACCAGGAAAACCCCGATAGCAAGAATAATGGATGGGCTTTAGTAACCTGTGCTACAGTTTTCAAGCTTAAGGCAAATGCATCATTTGAAGCGGCAGACAATGCCATGCGAAAGCTCATCGCCAATAATGATAAAACAACATTGATGGAAGCGTTTCTTCTTCCCTTTACAAAATTTCATCTGTATAATAAATTTGAGAAAGGAAAACCCTCTGGCGGCAGGATAGATATGGTGAGGTTATTTGGTTTTCTCGCCCTCTGCGTGTTGCTGATTGCCAGTATCAATTACATGAACCTGTCTACAGCACGCTCAGAAAAAAGGGCAAAAGAAGTAGGGGTGAGAAAAGCAATGGGGTCAGACCGTAGTGCCTTAATGGGCCAGTTCTTCCTTGAATCGCTGTTGTTGTCGTTCATCGCTATGGTTATAGCATTTGCGTTGCTGGAATTGTCCCTTCCATACTTTAACAGCCTGTTGGATATCACCATTCCTATTCAATACCATTCCTTTACTTTCTGGCTTACTTTAGTATCGCTGGTGTTGTTCACAGGCGTCCTTGCTGGAAGTTATCCAGCATTTTATCTGTCGTCTTTTACGCCAGTAAAAGTGTTGAAAGGTTTTACCAATATTGGAAGTTCATCATTGCCGATCCGCAAAATCCTGGTTGTAATCCAGTTTAGCCTTTCCATTTGTATGATTATCTGTGCGATAGTAATTTATTCGCAGATTCAGTATATCAAAAACAAGCCGCTCGGCTTTAATCAGGATAACCTGGTCCAGATGGACCGCGAAGGGCAGTTGATGACCAGGAGCAAGCTGGAACTATTAAAAGCGAGGTTAATCAAAGAACAGGCCATTGTTTCTGCCACTGAGTATCCCTATGATTTCACTGCCAATGGAGGTGAAATTACCGGAGATCTTTCCTGGCCAGGTAAGAATGTTAAAGAAGTTTTTACCATAAATTACAGAAGCATAGGGTATGACTACACCCGCACCACGGGGACTGAAATTGTAGCAGGAAGGGATTTCTCGCGCGATTTTGCGGCTGATACATCCAATTCAATTCTGATGAACGAGGCGGCGCTTAAATTGATGGAACTGAAAAACCCTATCGGGACAATCATCAAATGGGGAAATAAACCTTTTAAAATTGTAGGCATTATCAAGGATTATTATAATGTAAAACCAGGTTTGCAATCGCCCCCCACCATATTTTATAACAGCAGCGCTGAAAGTCATGTAATGCTCTTTCGCCTCAATCCGGAAAAGTCACTGAGCACTTCCATACAACTGATTAAAAATGCGGGCCAGGAGCTCAATCCTGCATATCCTGCCGAACTAAAGTTTGTAAACGAGGGAATGGATGAAAAATTACAGGAAGAAAAAATACTTGGGGTATTGTCTAACTTGTTTGGGGGCTTCGCTATTTTCATTTCCTGTATTGGTTTATTGGGGCTGGCCCTATTCATGGCTGAACAGCGCAAAAAGGAGATCGGCATCAGGAAAGTACTTGGGGCAGATTTAACAAGTATCCTGGTTTTGCTTAATAAGGACTTTATGAAGCTGGTTATCCTGTCAAACATCATCGCTTTTCCGGTGGCCTATGTCCTCGCTTCCAATTGGCTTAAAAAATATGATTACAAAGTTGAGCTTGCCTATTGGCCTTTTCTGGTTGCTGCTTCAGTTTCCATCTTTGTAGCCCTGCTAACCGTAAGTATCCAAAGTGTTAAAGTAGCTAAGTCAAACCCTGTCAGTGCATTAAAGTATGAGTAGGGCCTAAAAGTAACACTAAAATGCGCAAGGTTCCATTAAATTTAACTTTAAGATAGTTTTCTGGTAATAATCAATGTTTAGTATTGCTGTACAATAAGCAGGGTATGCTTACTCACAACAATCAAACAGATTATACATGCGAAATTTTACTTTAGAAAGGTTGGCCATGCCATTACGCAGAGGGATTATTCCTTTAATTCTCCTCAGCGGAACTGGTATTACGGCCTCAAATGCTGCCACATTTAATCCTATCGAGCTCCGTCAGCAAAAGCAGCTTGCGGTTACAGGAACTGTTACGGACAAAAACGGACAGCCTCTGCCGGGCGTATCGGTCCGTGTAAAAGGCGGTTCTGCAGGAGCAGTAACAGACAGTTATGGTAAGTTCAACCTCAACGTGCCAGATGCCAAGGCAGTTTTACTGGTAAGTTACATTGGTTACAAAACTGAAGAGATTCCAGTAAACGGACAGTCGAACATCAGGATTACCCTTGGAGAAGACGATAACCAGTTAACAGAAGTGGTGGTAACCGCACTGGGTATTTCCAGAGAAAAAAAATCCTTAGGTTATGCGGCCCAGGAAATCAAAGGTGACGAACTGGATAAAGCCAGGGAAACCAATTTTTCCAGCGGACTTGCGGGTAAAATTGCCGGTGTAACGGTAATGAACAGCGCATCAGGTGTTGGAGGCTCTGCGAGGGTAACCATCAGGGGAGACAAATCACTCAACATTAACAACAACCAGCCTTTATATATTATAGACGGGATCCCAATCAGCAATGAGAATTACGGATCATCAGGCAGCAGTTACCAGGAAGTAGATTACGGAAATGGTGCTTCACTCATCAATCCGGATGACGTAGAATCGGTAAACGTTTTAAAAGGAGCCAATGCTGCGGCTCTTTATGGCTCAAGGGCTGCAAACGGGGTAATCCTCGTCACCACCAAAAGCGGTAAACGCTCTAAAGGCGTGGGCGTAAGCGTAAACGCCGGTGTAACTTTAGAATCGCCATTGGTACTGCCAGATTTTCAAAAGAAATACGGACAGGGTAACGATGGTGAGTTCTCTTTCGTTGACGGTTTGGGTTCTGGTGTAAGGGACGGAGTAGACGAAAGCTGGGGGCCTGCCTTTAACGGACAGCTGATCCCGCAGTTTGATTCGCCTACCACAAAAGGTTTTCGTGGTGGCGATATCTACCTGATCAACGACGGGAGTCTTGGATCTGCGGCAAACCTTGCTGCCCGTGGTGATATTATTGCCACACCATGGACCAATAAATTTGACCTGAATGATTTTTACCAGACGGGTGTTACGCTTAATAATAACGTTGCAGTTACAGGAGCAAATGATAAAGGTAACTTCAGGGTATCTTATACTAACCTTTATCAAAAAGGGATTGTTCCTAATACAGACCTGAAAAGGAATACTTTCGCTTTCAATTCAGATTATAAACTGACATCCAAACTGAGCGTTAAAGCCGGGATCAATTATATCCTGAATGACAGTGGTAACCGCCCCAACATTAGCTATGGAACAGAAAACATCATCTATCTGCTCAATAACTGGATGGGACAACAGGTTGACCTCAACTCATTAAAGGATTACTGGGTGAAGGGAATGGAAAACAGACAGCAGTTCAATTTCAACTATAATTATCATGATAACCCGTATTTCAATTTATATGAAAATACAAACTCTCAGAATGCGCACCGTCTGATTGGGAATATCGCCCTGAAATATGACATCAACAGTTGGCTGAATGTATTGCTTCGCGGTGGTACAGATTATGGAAATGAACTAAGGGAAAGAAAAAGGGCTTTCAGTACCCAGCGTTATCCAAGAGGTGCTTACAGGGAAGAACGGATCGAAAATACAGAAACCAACCTCGACTTCCTGATCAGTGCAAACCGTAAACTGAGTAAGGATTTTAACCTATCCCTTAATGCAGGAGGAAATACAAGGATCAATAACAACGACCAGATCTCTACTTTTACTACAGAGTTGCTTACCCCGGGTATCTATAATTTGAATAACTCTTCTATCCCTTTGGTAACAGAAGTTTTCAACCCAAAGAAAAGGGTAAACAGTTTATACGGTTTTGCACAGATGGCCTTCAGAAATTACCTTTTCCTGGACGTTACTGCACGTAACGACTGGTCAAGCGCTCTAACCCTGCCAGTTAATTATGCTACACTTGGAATTTCAGACAATTCATACTTCTACCCGTCGGCTTCACTTAGTGCACTGGTAAGTGAAATGCTTACACTTCCAAAATGGATCAGTTATGGTAAGGTGCGTTTAAGTGCTGCAAGAGGTGGTAACGATACCAGCCCTTATGCTTTTACACAGGCCTATAACAAACAAAACCCAATTGGTAGCAACCCTGTTTTTAATACTTCTGGGGTATTGCGTAACTACAATATCAAACCTGAAATCAGTACTTCCCTTGAAGGTGGTCTGGAATGGAAATTCCTGGATAACCGTTTGGGCTTCGATTTCAGTTACTACCACATGAATACCAAAAACCAGATCCTGAACAATGTGCCGGTATCGATCACCAGCGGATGGGACACGCAAATTCTGAATGCAGGAGAAATCAGGAACTCAGGTATTGAAATGACATTGAATACTACACCTGTTAAAAATGCTTTCAGATGGGACTTTGATATCAATTTCTCCATGAACAGGAGTAAAGTTATCAAACTGACCGACGATATCAATGTATACCAGATGGCAGGTAAAGAAGCAATTTCCATTGAAGCCAGAGTGGGTAACCGCATGGGTGATATGTACGGCGAAGTATACCAAAGGGTAAAAGATCCTTCGAGCCCATATTACGGACAAGTAATAAACAATGCCAACGGCAGGCCATTGTCTACCGGTACACGCGAACTGTTGGGCAATTATAATCCAGACTGGCTGGCTGGTGTAAGGAACACGTTTTCTTACAAAGGCGTGAACTTCAGCTTCCTGTTTGACATCCGTCATGGCGGAAAAGTATATTCGCTAACGCAGGTAGTTGGCCGCGAAGCGGGGCAACTGGAAGAAACACTGCTTGGCCGTGCTGATGGTTACGACCTGTCTGTTGCGGGTAACGGGGTAATCAGTCCGGGTGTAATCCAAAATGCAGATGGAAGTTTCAGGCCAAATGATGTTGTGCTGACGGCGAGGGCATGGAATTCTGCATTTACCAATGGAAGGTCGATCGCCGAACCCGCTACTTACAGCGCTTCGTTTATCAAATTAAGG